>ENA-UOUL01000193-UOUL01000193.1-bioreactor-metagenome-genome-assembly--contig:-NODE-193-length-104687-cov-5.460061_pt1 | contig 104687 bp, 96 predicted proteins | sample MGYA00249838_ERZ747220 | MGnify/ENA primary metagenome ERZ747220 (study PRJEB28778, sample SAMN05720191) | bioreactor metagenome | isolation source: Anaerobic biogas reactor | place: USA:Washington... | reverse complement strand
ATCAAAGAGGCCCCTGATCCGTCCGCTTTCCAGCATGTTGTAGACACGGTGGTCGACCGGTACCGAAAGGTGGTTGGCCGCCGAGAGTGGCGAGAGGACGAGCGTTCCGGCGATGATGAGCAAGAGGCTGATGGTGTTGCGTTTCATATGGGATTCCTATTGTCCTATGGTATTGAGCTGATCGATCAGCCAATTCTGAACGGCTACGATGCGTCGTTTGAACGCTGACGGAAGATCGACGGAGAGGCCCAAGACGGAGACCGTCGGGTCGCGCCCTTCGATCGTGGTGAGCGCGACGAGGAGGAGCCCGTCATCCAACTGGTAGGTCCCCATGTTCATGGAGAGCTGCCCACTCTTCACCGCGGTGAAGAGTCCCAGCACCTTCATCGAGCTGATGTTCTCGATGGCCACGAAGATCTCTCGCTCGCTGTTGGTGTAGGTGTGTTCGTAGCGATTGCCTCCGAATGAGGTGTCCCGTTGGTAGACGTAGCTGTGGGCAGTCTTGGGAAAGACCGTCGCTACGGGATCGGGCAGAAGTCTGTTGAGGTTCTTATCATCCTCCATGTAGGCGGAGCGCTCGATCAACGTCCGTTCCTTGTCTCCGGCCCGGTGGGAGATGTAGGTCACCCCTTCCTGGGTGGAGATCGCACGAATCTTGTTGAAGATGGCAAGTTGCCGGTCGCTGGGGTCCATGGCCTGCAAGGCCGGGGGATAGGGGATATAGTTCACCGCCCCCAGGGCGAAGCCCTTCTCGATCTTCTGAGCGACTTCCGCACGGGACGCCGCCTCGGTGCCGGCGACAAAGTATCGAGTGATCGCGGGGCCGTTGAGAGAGATTCCGTAGATCATCTCTCCGTGGGCGAGCTCGTCGTACTCCGCTTCGCTCAACATCGGCAACGCTCTCCTCACCTCTTCACTCGCCGCGGGAAGGCCCATCATGATGGCACAGAGCAGCACCCCGATCAGCACAGCGCCCCTGACGGGGGCGGCACAGCTCTTCTTAATACGCATTTTCATTGACAAAGCCTTTGAGGAAGGTGAATAGCACGATTCTCATGTCGAAGAAGAAGCTCCAGTTCCGGATGTAGTACAGATCAAACTCGATCCGTCGTTCAAGGGAGGTATCGCCCCTCCAACCGTTGACCTGCGCCCACCCGGAGATTCCCGCCTTGAAGCGGTGACGGAGCCGATAGCCGGGGATTTCGTCGTTGAACCGTTCCACCAGCTCGGGCCGTTCAGGTCGTGGCCCGATCAGGCTCATGGAGCCGCCGAGGACGTTGAAGAGCTGCGGCAGTTCATCGATGCTGGTCTTTCGCATGAATTTGCCGATCCGGGTCACCCGAGGATCATTCTCGACGGTCCACCGGGCCGTATCGCCCTCGCTCATATCGGTACGCATCGAGCGGAATTTGTACATGGTGAAGACCTCAGCGTCACGAGTGACCCGCTGCTGCTTGAAGATCACCGGTCCCGGCGAGGTGAGCTTGATGATGAGGGCGATGACGGCGAGCAGTGGGGAGAGGATGATCAGGGCACACAGACTGGCGACGAAGTCAAAGGTCCGCTTGGCCATCCGTTGGAAGACCCCCATCTCAGCGGCATTGAGGGTGAACATCGGCGTCCATCGGAAGTCCGAGACCTTGGTGCCGATATAGGATTCAGGAAGGTTGGGCAGCATGACGACCCGTTCATTCAAGAGGTCCACCGCTTGGCCGATCATGGCCCGTTGCCGTTGTTGCTCCGCCGGGGGGTAGCCGATGACCACCATATCGGGCTTCTGCGCTTCCACCACATCACGCAACAACGTGCCGTTCAACTGCGGGACCTCACCGATGGGGCCATCCGAACCATCGTACTGCCCCACTACGATGATACCCTCCACGGTATCGCTGTGCAGGTCGCGTTCGAAGTTGGTGAGGTTCTCACCATACCCGACCAACAGGATTCTCCGGGTGTATCTCCCTTTGGCATATGCCCGCTTCACGTAGTTGGACACGAATGTACGTCCGGTCACCAAGAAGATCACCGAGAAGATGAGGTGTAGCCCAATGGCGATTCGAGTGATTTTCCCCAGGTACAGGAAGTACAGCATGACCACCAAGAGCAGGAATGCCTCGAAGGTACTGAAGACCATCGCCGTGGCTTCCTTGCGCCAGGCGTGCTCCAGATCATCGGCATACAACCCATTCCTGCTGATGAAGTAGAGGTTGAAGAGTACGACATATCCCACCAATTTCAGGTACGACACGAAAGAACCGAAGGTGTCGCCACCGGGGATGACGTAGAATCGTAAGAATCCCGCAAGAAGCCAGGAAGCGGTGACGGCAATGACATCGGTAGCCACACGGATGGCGAGCAAGGAACGTTTGCTTTGTTTCATACCGGCTCACACCTCTTTCTCTGAAATACAAAGTCACACAATGGTATCATACCCTGTAACGTTACGAAACACCCATTGAGGTAAATCATCCTGTCAGCCCCGTCTAAAAGCTCTTGGAGACCCCGACCGTGAACTGCGCGTCCTGGGTGTGGGAAGAAGCGCTCTGGGTCGTCTTGTGATAGATCCTCCGCCCGATCCAGTCGATCTGGCTGTAGAGGGAGAGCCCCTTGACCGGAGTCTGCCAAAGAGCGGAGAGCGAGATGATCAGGCGCTCGGTGACATCGTTGCCATACGGTGGTGGGCCATCGAGGACACCGGTGGGATTATCGGTATTGTCGTCGAAATCATGAGGCATGCGGTAGGTCATCTCCCCTTGGCGGTGGATCGTCACCGCACCGCTTACGTCGAGGAGGTTGGGGATGGTGTAGCCGATGGTGGCCGAGTAGACCAGGCTGTCCGACCCCCAGCGATGGCCGAGGTAGTCGATGAGCACCACCGCACTGCCCTGGTTCTTGATGAGACCCCGGGCCACGAGGAAGTCCACTTCCTCACGACGGTAGAAGGCCGGGTCGATCAACACGAATTCAGCTTGGGCGGTCCAATATCCGCGCCTCTGTTGCCATGAGTAGGAGAGGTTGGTCAAAAACGCCATCGCATTTGCCTCGCTGCCCGTCTCTGATGGGAGTTGATATTGGTCGAGGGCGGCTTGAGCGTGGAAGGAGAGGCCATCGATGATGGCGAACTCAGCCTCCAGCGACGCGATGGCGTTGGCGTGGTGCGGGTCATAGACGTTGTGGTAGATGTAGGTCGGGTCGAAGAACTCCAAGGAGATACCGCTCAGCAAGACCATGATGTTCTCACTGATGGTGAACCGCGCCCAAGGGAGCGGCTGGAACTCGAAGCGGTGTCCGACGAACATTCGGTTCCTCGATTGGGTCACAAAGTCAGTGAAGAAGAGGTAGAGAAATTGGATTTTTGCCTTGGGATAGAAGAGCGAGGCCGACAGGCTGGCATGGTTGGAGATATGGCTTCCGATGACGAGGTCCCCGGTGGTTCCATGGCCCCACTTACGGGGCCCCCGCCCGAGGCTGACCTCCCACCACGGTCCTGCCAGAGTGAGCTGGGAGTGGCGGGGAAAATCCGCCTCGAAGTTCATGCCGCTGCGGTAGATGTTCGTATTGAAGACCTCACGGTAGAGGTACGCCGAATCGGGAAGGATGACCGTATCTTTGTCGAACAACGCCCCGATGGGTCCATCGAACACAGGAGCAGTATTGGGGTGGGGATCGAGCGTCTCTGAATAGGCTCCCACCCCCACTTCCAATGAGGTGGCAAAGTAGAAGGTATTGCCGTACTGCATGGCGACACCGAGGTCGATCATCGGGCGGCGCTCATCATAGCTGTACATCCAATCGGAGTAGGTCTTGAAATCGCTGGGGTTGGTGTGCAGGTAGGTTTCCGCGTTGAGCGTCGGTGTGATGCGCCAAGCGAAGCTGTCGCCCACTCGGTTGATCGAGGGTTCATTGAGACGATCGGCGATGGTGTTCCAGAGCTCTGAATACGGGCCATCGGCGGGGATGGCCTGTAAGAGTTGCACCGCTTCGTAGCTGTTCCACGGCCGGGACGAGGACGGAAGCGGTCTGCCGGTGAGCCGGTAGAGGGTGTCCATCTCCTGGTAGATCGGACAGTTCAATGGGATTTGTGCTGGAGTGGCGGCTGCAAGCGGTACGCGTATACAGAACAGAATACAGACGATGACGGCAGCACGACGTTTCATGAAGACTCCTCCCGATGACCTGCTGTTACTGTAGAATAAGCGGGAAAAAAAGAAAAGGCATATGTTGGCCCTCAAATCTTCAGGTGGTCATCGTAGCGGTCGGAGAGCAGGCGCTTCGTGTAGGAATCCTGTTGCTTGAGGATTTTTGAGCCCCGGGTGATCTTGCAGAGCGAGATGCCGTACGCGGCGGCGATCTCCCGTTGCGGCTTGCCGCGGTAGAGGTCCTTCATCAGGCTCCACCGGAGGTGCAGGTCCTTCAGCTCATTGGCCGTGAGCATCTCCTGTAGCAGCTTGGCCATCTCGGCCGGATCGGTGGTCTCGGCAAAGACCTTCACCAGGTCGTCCATCGCCAGATCAGGGGTATCTTCTTTCATACGATAATACTACAAAGAGAAACACCGGCGGTCAAGGAGAGACTGGCCTCCCTGTCCATCTCACGCTATACTACCGAGCAGGAGAATCATATGGACACACCGACAACCTTGAGCAAAGAAACACGAAAAGTCCTGCTCGTGATGCAAAAGAACGAGGTCACCGAACACCTCATCTACATACGCCTCGCCCGACGGGTGAAGGACAAGGAGGACAGCGACATCCTCTTGCGCATCGCCGATGAGGAGCTGCGCCATGCCAAGATCTGGGGGAAGCTCACCGGCGAAGAAGTCAAGCCCAATCGGGTGAAGGTTTTCTTCTACACCTTCCTGGCAACCGTCTTGGGCTACACCTTCGTCCTCAAGAAGATGGAGATGGGCGAGGACAAGGCCATCAAGGGGTACACGGAGATGATCGCCGAGCTGCCGCAGGCCAAACAGATCGCTGCCGATGAACAGCGCCACGAACAGAGCCTCTTGGCGATGCTGGACGAGCAACGCCTCCAGTACGTCGGCTCGATGGTCCTCGGCCTCAACGATGCGCTCGTCGAGCTCAGCGGAACACTCGCCGGCCTCACCTTCGCCTTGGCCAACAACCGCCTCATCGCCCTCTCCGGCCTCATCACCGGCATCTCGGCCACGCTCTCGATGGCCTCAAGCGAGTACCTCTCCACAAAGAACAGCGGCGGGGAGAATGCGGCCCGGAGCAGCATGTACACCGGCATCGCCTACCTCTTCACCGTCGCCGCCATGATCGTGCCGTACCTGGTTTTGGATAACCCGTACGTCAGCCTCGCCGTGATGCTCACCATCGTGGTGGTCATCATCCTGCTCTTCACCTACTACATCTCTGTGGCCAAGGACCTGCCGTTCGGCAAACGCTTTGGGGAGATGGCGGTCATCAGCCTGGGTGTAGCCGCCATATCATTCGGAATTGGAATCCTTGTCAAACGGTTCCTGGGGATCGACATCTGATGAAATACATCGACTTTCACCACACACACCTCTCCCAGATCGCCCTTGGCTGCGACCACTACGGTGCGGCCATCAGTGAAGCGACCGCCCTCAAGCAGCTGGATATCTACGTGAAGGGAGGGGGAAACCTCCTCGATACCGCCGCCATCTACGGCCAGGACAAGGCCGGGGAGCCATCGACCAGCGAACAGGTCATCGGCAGATGGCTGGCCGCCAACGGCCTGCGCAAGAAGCTGTACATCGCCAGCAAAGGGTGTCATCCCCACAAGGAGGACATGCACAGAAGCCGCATCAGTGAACGAGAGATGCTGGACGACATCAGCCGGAGCCTCGACCAATTGAAGACCGATTACCTCGACATCTGGTTCTTCCATCGGGACAACCCGGCTATGGGGGCCGATGAGATCATCGACATGGCCCAGAGCTTGGTCGACCAGAAGCTGATCCGTCACCTGGGCGCATCGAACTGGAGAACCAAGCGGATCGAAGAAGCCAACCGCTGGGCCACCGCCCGCGCTAAGGCGCCCTTCGTCATCAGCGAGATCCAGTGGAGCCTCGCCCACTGCACCCCCGAGATCTGGGGTGACGATACGATGGTCTGCATGAACGAGGATGAGCATGCGTGGTACACCGAGCACGACTTCCCCGTCATGGCGTTCGCCCCCCAGGCGAAGGGGCTCTTCTCCAAGCTCATCGCCGGAGAGGAGGCGAGCCTCAGCGAGACCGCCCGACGCCGCTTCCTCACCGAGCGCAACATCGCCCTGGTGCCGGAGGTACGGGCGCTGAGCGAAGAGCTGGGCGTCTCCCCCGCCGCCGTGATCATCGCCTTCCTGACCAGTCAAAAGAACCCGACCATCGCCATCGCCGGCTCCAGTCGGGTTGAACAAATTACTGATACACTCAGCGCCAGCTCCCTGACGCTGAGCGAGGAACAGGCTGCCGCCCTCCTCTGATCAGCCGAAGAGGTAGGAGTTGAGCAGGTTGTTGAGATACTCCTGCTTGCCGCTCCGCTTCTCGATCTTGGCCTTCTTGCCGTATTCGGCCAGCTCGGCGAAGCTCATCTTCCCCTCGGCGAAGCGCTTGCCCTCGCCGCTGTCGAAGGAGCTGTACCGCGCCGTGATGAAGTCATCGAAGAGCCCGTCGTCGATGATCTTCTGGGCGATCTCAAGGCCGAGGGCGAAGCTGTCCATCCCACCGATGTGGGCGATGAAGAGATCCTCGTCATCGGTCGAGTTGCGCCTCCGCTTGGCGTCGAAGTTCAATCCACCGCTCCCCATGCCACCGTTCTTCAGGACGATCAACATCGCCTGGGCGGTGTCATAGACGTTGGTGGGGAACTCATCGGTGTCCCAACCGTTGAACATATCGCCCTGGTTTGCATCGACCGAACCGAGCATGCCGTTGTCTACACAGACCTGCAGGTCGTGGGTGAAGCTGTGGCCGGCCAGCGTGGCGTGGTTGGCCTCGATGTTGCACTTGAAGTCCTTGTCCAGGCCCCAGTTCTTCAAGAAGCCGATCGTCGTGGCCGCATCGAAGTCGTACTGGTGCTTCGTCGGCTCCATCGGCTTGGGCTCGATGAGGAAGTTGCCTTTGAATCCGATCGATCGCCCGTAGTCGCGGGCCATCATGAGGAAGCGGGCGAGGTGCTCCTGCTCCCGCTTCATATCGGTGTTCAAGAGGCTCATGTACCCCTCTCTCCCACCCCAGAAGACGTAGCTGGAACCGCCGAGCTTCATGTTCACGTCAAGGCTCGCCTTGATCTGCACCGCGGCGCGGCTGACGACGTTGAAGTCCGGGTTGGTCGCCGCCCCGTTCATATAACGGGGGTGGCTGAAGATGTTGGAGGTGTTCCACAAGAGGTTCACCCCACTCGCCTTCTGCCGGGCGAGCAGCTCATCGGCCATCCGATGGTAGTCCTTCTCGTATTGGACCGCATCATCATTGTCCGGTGAGGCGTCGATGTCGTGGAAGCAGTAGAAATTGGCCCCCAACTTGGTGAAGAATTCGAACGCGGCGTCAGCCTTGGCAAGGGCATGCTGCCACCGATCGCTCTTGGCGAACGGGAAGGTGATGGTCGGCTGTCCGAACATGTCGGTGCCATCGGCACAGAAGGAGTGCCAATAGGCGACGGCGAAGCGGAGGTGATCCTCCATCGTCTTGCCGCCGATGACCCGCTTGGCATCGTAGTACTTGAATGCCAACGGATTCCGACTCCCCTTGCCCTCAAACGGAATCTTCCCGATTCCCTTGAAATACTCCTGTTCTCCTACAAAATATCCCATGATCCCTCCTCCTTGTAGAGCGGTGATACCGCCTCTACATACGCTTGATACCGCCGATAAGCGGCCATATACCGATGATTCGCCTCACTGTCCACCATCCGTGACTTCTCTTCGTCATAGGTGACATGGGAGGCGACTATATCACTGATGCTTCCCCCTTCCAGCGCCCACAGCGCCTGCAGCGCCGCGCCGAAGGCCGCACTCTCGCTCACGGCGGGGACCACGAGGGGAAGAGCCATCACATCACAGGCGATGGAGCGCCAGATGTCGCTCTTCGCCCCTCCCCCGGTGAGGATGATCTTCGCCGGCTCAAAGCCGAGAGAGACGAAGGCATCGAGGCCGCCGCGCAGCGCATAGACCGAACTCTCCAGAGCCGAGCGGGCGATGTTCTCCACCCGCATATTGGTCAGATCGAGGCCGGCGATGACTCCCTTGCCATTCGGGAGGTTGGGTACCCGCTCACCGGTGAAGTACGGCAGCATCGTAATACCCCCGCACCCGATGGGTGCGCTTTCGGCGAGGCGGTCGAGCTCCTTGACCCCGTAGCCGAAGAGGGCGCGGATGCTCTCGGTGGTGATGGTGCAGTTCATGGTGCACAGCAGCGGCAGATAGCCGCCCGTCGATGAACAGAAGGCGGCGAGCCGGCCCTGCTCGTCGGCGATGACCGTATCGCTGTACCCGAAGAGCGTACCGCTCGTCCCCATGCTCATCACCAGGTCGCCGCTCTCCACACAGCCGCAGCCGATGGCACTGGCCATGTTGTCTCCCGCCCCACTGGAGACCGGGATCCCCTCCCTGATGCCCAGCTCCTGGGCGGCCCTTCGAGTAACCCGGGCGCCGATGTCGGGCGAGTCGATGAGCGGTGGCAGGAGAGCGGCGAGGTTACGTTTGTCATCGACGGCGTAGAGCGCCTCTTCACACCAGCGCCGGGAGCGTACATCGTAGAAGGCGGTGCCCGATGCATCGCCGGCTTCGGCCCAGTAGCTGTCGGTGAGGTAGTAGTTGATGTAGTCGTGCGGCAGCAGGATGTGGGCGAGCTTGTCGTACGCGTCCTTGCGATGTTCCTTGAGGTGGAGCACCTTGGGGAGGGTGTAGCCGGGGAGGATCTGGTTGCCGAGCAGGGCGAAGACCGCATCCTCCCCCCCGAGTCGGGCGGTGAGCGCCTGACATTGAGCGGCGGTCGATGTGTCGTTCCAGAGCTTCACCGGGGCCAGCGGGGCGCCGTCACTGCCCACGGGGACGAAGCCGTGCTGCTGAGCGCCGACGCCGATGGCCACGATGGCGTCCTTAATCTCGCTCGACAGTTGGGAAAAGCAGCTGCGGATGGCATCGAGGTACCATACGGCCTCTTGTTCACTGGTGCCATCCTCCCGTTGGATGATCGCATGGGGGGCGCTGACGCTGGCCAAAGCGCGCCGCGTCTCGACATCATATGCAAGGACCTTCGTCGATTGGGTCCCAGTATCAAGGCCTACAACAACTTGCATGCTCTCCTCCTTGTATATCTTAGAATCAGGGAGAAACGGGGACATTGCCATAGACAGGATTGGCAATTCATATGTATTATTGACCTATGAAGCTATTGGATGCAGTCTTTGTCTTTCAAATGCAGGAGGAACAGGAGCTCCTCTGGCACCAGAGAGTCCACAGCCATACCCAAGGGCAGTTCGAACTACACTACTTTGTCAGCGGCTGCGGCACCTTCACCAACGCCCGCAGCCGCTATGCCATCCATCCCGGATCACTCTTCGTCACCTCGCCCGGGACCATCCACAGCATCGAGGCGGGCGGAGGGGAGCTGCTCACCTACTACGCCACCCTCCTCTCCTGTCCCAGCGAGGAAGAGCTCATCGAACATCTTGAGGCGCAGAACCCCTTCCATATCGGCACCAACTGGCGCTTCTTCTTCGAGGAGGTCCGCGACAAGGGGCTCAGCTCGAAGGAGGAGATGCAGAAGAGCGCCATCCACCAGGTGCTCGGCCTGCTCTACTCCCTCGCCGCCGGCACGAAGATGGAGGAGAACAAGGGGGAGGACCACCGCCTTGAACGGGCCATCAGGTATATGCAACGCCACCTCTTCGACAAGGTGAGCCTCGAGATGATCGCCTCCCACATCCAGCTCGACCCCTCCTATTTCGTCCGCCTCTTCAAGAGCCGGATGAACACCACCCCGATGCGGTACTACGCGAACCTCCGCCTCGAGGCGGCCCGGGCGTTGGTCACCAGCACCAACCTCTCGGTCAAGGAGATCGCCGCCAAACTGCAGTTCTGCTCCGAGTTCCACTTCTCCAAGTGCTTCAAGGAGTCGACCGGCCAAAGCCCCTCCTCCTATCGACGCAGTCACCTCCAGCTGTTGGGCAATTGATCGAAGTCGCCCAACTTCACCCATCGCCACATCGGACAGAAGCGCCGGATCCCCGCCTTGGTGTCTCTTGTCAGAAGGACCTCCTGTGCCACATCCACTTCTCCCACAAATGGGCTATCCCGTACGCCAGGTGACGATTTTGCTGGGAGAAGTGGGAAAAACATCAAGATAACCTATCACATTAAATGTAAGATGTTGTAAGTTTTAGGTATATGTTAGAGGTAAAACATTGTACATATGACATATACTATCTCTTTGTATTCTAATGATTTATATACTTATTTTCTTGACTTCTTCTTACATCCTGACTACCATATAGATGTAAGAACAATGTAAGAAGGAGAGAGGATATGCAGAAGTTCCGGACCATACTCATCGTCGCGTTCTTCCTCTCCCTCTCTTCCCTGCTCTTCGGGGCAACATTTGGTGAACCGGTGGTACTCTACCTCCATGCGTACATCCCCGAGCGGACCACCTTCATCGCAACCGACGATGGCCTCTTCGTAGAGTCCAATGTCTACAACTTCACCTGCTCGATGATCGAGCAGGGGTGGGAGAGAATGGTCATGGTGGTTGCAAACTGAGCGAACACACAGGCGCGTCCGGACAGACAAGCTTGCACACCGAAGCCAGTGCACATGCACTGGCTTCTTTTTGATTCAGGTGAAGACCTCTTTTGCAAAGGGGATCGAGGCCATGGCACCGCTGCGGCTCACCGTGATGGAGCTGGCCTTCGTCGCCCGGTACATCGCCTCCTCAGGACCGTACCCCCGTCCGATGGCGGAGAGGTAGTAGCCGATGTAGGTATCGCCGGCGGCGGTGGTGTCGACCACGTCGGCTTCGATGATCGGTTGATGGATTCTCAGATTCTCGAATCCATAGTAGGAGCCGTCCGTTCCCACCGTGAGCAGGATTTCGGTGTCCGGGTAGCGGGCCACCAGATTTTCGAGGATCAGGGGAAAGGGCGAGCCCTCCTCCATCCGGGCCAGGGCCGCGCCCTCGATCTCATTGACGACCAAGAGGTCGAGCCGGTCGAGGGGAAGGGTGAAGACCGACGGATCGAAGGGGGCGATGTTCATGCAGACCCGCATCCCCCGCTCCTTGGCCCGGGTGATCAGGTGTGCTGTGTGGACGATCTCATTCTGCAGCACCAGCATATCCCCTCTCCCGAAGTCGGCGAGCGTCTCTTCGATCTCCTCCACCGTGATGGCCTTGTTGCCCCCTCCGTAGAGGATGATGGCGTTCTGCCCCTCCCGGTCGACCTGGATGAGTGCCTGGCCGGTCGCCCCATCGTAGGAGCGCAGGTAGCGGGTATCGACACCCCAGCGGTTGAGCAATTCGACCAAGAAGGCGCCGTCCTCTCCGATCTTGCCGGCATGGTACACCTCGCTGCCGGCCTTGGCCAGCGCGGTGGATTGGTTTGCACCCTTTCCCCCCGCACTCTTGACCAGTGAGCTGGACTGGAGCGTCTCCCCACCCTTGAGGATGTGGTCCACGGTGAAGATCAGGTCGATGTTGGTCGATCCATAGGTCAAAAACCTCATTGTCCCTCCTACAGCAAGGGGGCGGCCAAGCGCAGGATGATTCCTACCAGGCGGCTGTACCACTTGCGTGTGCGTAAAAATTCCGTATCGATGGGCCGACAGATCGCCAGCGTGTCCTCGATGTCGTCATAGACCTTGCGGACCACCGAGGAACCGTAGAAGAGCACCCCGTTCTCGAAGTGCAGGTAGAAGGAGCGATAATCCATGTTGATGGTCCCGATGATGGCCACCCGATCGTCACTGACGAACATCTTGGCGTGCAAGAAGCCCGGCGTGTACTCATAGATCTTCACCCCGGCGTCGAGGAGGACGCGGTAGTAGCTGCGCGTGACGGCGAAGACGTACTTCTTGTCGGGGATATGCGGGGTGATGATCCGCACATCGACGCCGCTTTGCGCGGCGATTTTCAATGCCGTGATCATCTCGTTGTCCAAGATCAGGTACGGGGTGGTGATCCACACATAGCGCTTCGCCATGCTGATGATCTGGATATAGGCGTTCTCCGCCACGTTGTTGTCATCCAACGGATTGTCGCTGAACGGTTGGACGAAGCCATCGGTGTGCGCCGTGATGGTCGGTCGATGGGCGGCGAAGTTCTCGCTGCGACCGGTCGAGAAGGCCCAGAGCTGGAGGAACATCTGGCTCAGCGACCAGACCGCGTCGCCCTTGAGCTTGACGGCGGTGTCCTTCCAATGGCCGAAACGCAGGAGGCGGTTGGCGTACTCATCGGCGAGGTTCACCCCACCGGTGTAGCCGATGTTGCCGTCGATGACCACCACCTTGCAGTGATTGCGGCTGTTGAGGCGGCTGTTGAGATGGGCCCGCAACGGGTTGAACGCCACCACCTCGATGCCCAGGGCCCGGAGGCGGGTATCGAAGTGCGAATCCAATGTGAAGAGCGACCCGGCATCGTCGAACATCAGGCAGACGCGCACACCCCGGCGTATCCGGTCGAGCAACACGGCGAGGACCGCATCCCATACTTCGCCCTCGGCGACGATGAAGAACTCCAGGAAGATGAAGGACTTCGCCTTGGCCAGCTCCTCAAGCAGGTCGATGACCCATGCCTCACCGGAGGGGAAGTACTCCACCTCGGTGTTCGACCACACCGGGTAGCCGGTGATGTTGACGATGTACTGCGCTTGCCGCGAGAGGGTATTGGAGTAGCTCGCGAGCGCCCGCATCGGCAACAGGTCGCTGTAGGAGCCGCCCTCGACCCCCTTCTGGTAGACGACGTTCAGCTGCTCGAGGCGGTCGCGCAGGCGGCGATTGAGCCGGCGGTTGCCGAAGAGGATATAGAAGATTCCCCCGTAGACGGGGAAGAACATGAAGAGGAGCATCCACCCGATTTTGTAGGCGGGGTTGAGGTCACGTACGACGACCACCAGCGTCATGACGATGGAGAGGCCGGAGAGAATCTGGAACCATACGGCATTGTTCTGGACATAGAAGAGGACGAGAAAGAGGGTGGCGAGTTGGACGACGATGAGGACGAGGGAGATGAACAGTCTTCCAGTCAGGAACCGTAAGAGTTTTCTGAGCATCACTTCCCCCTTGGCACGAGTATAGCATCACCTGCTCGCAGAGGCAAAGCACTATGAGCGAATACTGAACTCACAGCCACAGTAGTGCTGTCGATACAGATTCATCTCCTTTGCCAAGCGGATGGACCGCTCAAAGCCCCCCCGCTTCTTGAAGTCGATGGCCTCAAAGCCATCGAACCGCTCCCCGACCGAGAAGATCTGTCGGCTGTTCTTGAAGCGGCTGACGGTCAAGGTGGTGGAAAAGTGCTCGATGCCCAACTCGCGCGCCTTGTCATGGGCCTGGGCGAGATTGTAGGCAAAACAGGCTCTGCAGCGCGCGCCACCCTCCCTCTCCCCTTCCAGCCCCGCGATAAATCCCAGCCACTTCTCGTGATCGTACACCTCCGTGATGACCTCCATCTTGTGCAGTGCGGCCACCTTCAGCAGCTCGCCGTAGCGCTTGGCGTGTTCAGCCTCGGGGTAGATGTTCGAGTTGGAAAAATAGAGCACGACCGTCCACCCCTCAGCGATGAGGCGCTCGATTGAAGCGGTGCTGCACGGACCGCAACAGACATGGAGGAGGATGGTCATGGACACAGGATATGCAAAGTGCGTCACCCTTGCAAGGGAGGCTTCTTGTCGGTAGAGTAGGCAGGTGTATGGGAGGCTTGGTATGAAGCGCATTAAGAATCTTGGACTCTGGTTGTCTCTCCTCGTCACCGTCGTCGTCATGATGCTCAAGATCCCCAACCTCTACAAGTTCATCCTGCTCGCCCTCTTCATCGGGGGGCTCCTCTTCATCCGCCGCGGAGTCTTCCCATACATGAAGGCGAACAAGAAGGCCACCAGCTCCAACCCCGACGACTGGCCGGAGGCGTGGCCGCTCTACCGCAGGGCCATCAAGGCGGGGGTCCAGAAAACGTACGTCATCACGGCGGCGAGCATGTTCCTCCAGCGGGGGGACCGCGATGAGGGCAAGCACATCTTGCTCGACTATTTGGCCACCTCCAACGGAAAGGACCCGACTCTCGACAGCATCGCCAAGACGATGCTCAGCATGGCGTACTGGATGGAGAATGACCTGGAGAGAGCGATCGCCCTGGTCGATGAGGTCCATCAGGGCGGCTATCGCGACAAGAACCTCTACATCAACTACACCACCTACCTCATCGCGGCCGGACGCCTCGATGAGGCCCAGGAGCTGATCAACGAATCACACATCCAAAGCCAGACCAGCCCGGGCATCATCGACAACCAGAGCTGGATCCTCATCCTCACCGGACGATGGGAGGAAGCGGAAGAGCTGTTGGTCAACCTCGTCTCCCGTGTTCCGCACTTTGCCGAGCCGTACGTGCACTATGCCCAGGTCCTCATCCACTTCGGTGAGGTCGGCCTTGCCATCGAGCAGTTGGAGCGAGCCGCCGGCTGTTCCTTCTCCAATACCTCGGCCATGAACAAGAAGACCATCGAAGCACTGGTGGAGGGCCTAACCGATCCCGCGACCCGCATCAAGACCGCCAGGGCCATCGATCGCGATGCAGCGGCGGTGGCAAACGGCCGGCTGCCCGCTTCCATCGAGGGGGAATACGGCCCATGTGAAGAGCCGATCCTCACCGGGTTCGCCGTCCGCAAGCCGTTGCCGAAGATTGTCCCCAAGGGGGAGCGCGAACCGAATCTGGAGCTCACCGAAGAGGACCTGAAGTTCATCGAGGAGCAGGAACGATCATAGGGCCAGCGTAAACGAAAGCCCCCAGACAAATCCCGCGGCCGCCTGATCCCACCCACCATAGATGGTGAACGGCAGGGTTCTGATGCCCAAGAGCGAGATATCGGTATGGAGCTCAAGGCCCAAACTGACGTTCGCTTTGGAGGGTATGGAGCCGAAGAGCAGGTCGCAGTAAATCGCCACCGAGCTGTTCTTGAAGATCAAGGACTCCCCGATCGACGGGCTGAAGGAGACCGGACGCCACCCGACGGTGAGGTTCAGACCCACCAGGTGGTTGGCGCTGTTGGTCGAGACGGAGAGGTCGTGCCCCTGCGCTTTTATGGTCGCTGCGGCGGTTCTGAATCCGTCGAAGCTGAAGAGCGGCACATTCCCCTTGCCGTCGGGGGCGAAGCGTCCCCACCCCTCCACGCGCCCATAGAAGCCCATCGGCTCATACCACACCTCGTGCTCTGTCCGGAAGGAGAGGAACGATCGAACCCTCTGATAGTCGCTTAAGAACTGGTAGGAGAGGGAAAGCGTCGACAAGCCAAGACGCCAATCCTGCTCTTGCCTCAAAGTCAACACCGCCTCCGCCTCAGTCGTGGCGATGATGGTGTGCCCACCCCAGTACTGGTACGTACTGGCACTGTCGAAGTGTGAGAGATGCTCAACGGATTGGGAGAGCGAGAGGCGCAGCTGGTCGGAGAGGGTGGAGAGCCGTCCCTCCACCGCAGCCCCGAGCGAGAGCAACGGCCTCTGTGACTTCGCATCATAGAGGAGCGAGGTGTAGGCCGAGGTGCGCATGTGGGAGAAGAGGTGATAGTCCACCTTCGCCGTCAGCACGGGAAGGGCACTGAAGGTATCGCTGGAGGAGAGGCTGAAGATTCCCCCGAGGTTGGTCTTCACCGTAAAATCACCGGTGGAATACTGATAGCCCAATCCGAGGCTGAAGTCATCGGTGAGGGATTTCTTGCCCTCACTGGAAAGCGTGGGACCGAGGAGGCTGAAGGGCGCGTGCATCGTCACATGCTCATAGAGCTCATAGCGATTCTGGCTCGCCTCGAGCTTGACCTGTAAATCGCCGCGCCGGTCCACAAGGGATGGCCAGCAGTTGCACTTGGGGAGGGCCGCAAGCCGTTCAGCTTGGGAGCGAGCCGATTCGTACCCCTTCTCGGCGAGGTATTGCACCCGGGAGAACTCCATGAAGGAGACGTCCTCGACTCCATTGCGGATCCAGATGACCTCATCGAGGTTGGCCTTCAGCTCCTCGACCCCCGTCCGCCGCTTCCCGATGTCGAGGGTGACGTTGAGGATCGTCAACGGATTCTTCAGATCGAGGGTGTCGAGATCGTAGAAGGTCGTCGAGACGATGACCGAATCGGCGTATTCGAAGGCAAGGTTGACCGGCACCAAGTTGGTGATGCCGCCGTCGACGAGGAGATGGCCGCGAAACTCAACCGGGGAGAAGTAGACCGGCAGCGCGAAGCTGGCTTTGAGGACGGTGTAGAAATCCCCTTCGCTGAGCAGCACCTGACGCTTGGTCACCAGATCCTCGGCGACGACGATGATGGGGATGGAGAGCTCCGAGAGATCCAAGTCATCACCGAGGACCGAGGCGAGGTGGGAGAGAAAGCGCGAGGGGTCGAGCAGTCCCCCGTTGAGCGGGAGACCGAGGTCGAAGAGCGTTTGGATCGAGACACCGGTGACGGCGCTGTAGATCTGGTCAGGGGAGAGGCCGGCGCTGTAGAGGAGGCCGACGATCGAGCCCATGGAGTTGCTGATGATGAAGTCGGGGACGATGCCCTCCTCCTCGAGGTAACGCAACACACCGATGTGGGCGAATGCACGCGCCGAACCGCCGCTGAGCACCAAGCCGACCGGTGAACGCTCGCCTCCGGTGCGGTCAAGGATCCGCGTGCGGAAGGACGCTTCGCCATAGGCGATGGGAAGGTCGGCGCTGAGGATGTCGTCGGCTCGCTGGGCGAAGAGCCCAGAAGAGAGCATGAGGGTCATCAAGACCAGCAGCAACAAGCGTTTGGATGTGTTCACAAGCTCCTCCAATATATCCACTGTAAAGCAAACAAAGTGAAAAAACAATTATCAGTGCTCTGTTGCTTTTTCCAACCATCTTTGATAGCATGACTCTCGCATCCGCCGGCGTGGTGAAATTGGTAGACACGTCAGACTCAAAATCTGATGGATGAATAATCCGTATCGGTTCGATTCCGATCGCCGGTAACTGAAACCCTACCAGGGGATCTGGTAGCCAGCAATTCTGATGTACACGTTCTCACTTCGGTGCGGATGTGTACTTTTTTTAAAACTTCTCCACCAGATACAAGTACTCTTTGACATGGATGTTCCGGTTCGCCAAATTCCTGCTTCCCCGAAAGGTATTGTAGGTGGTCTCCAACACCTGTGTTTTCCCTACTGAGGAGAGGAGGCTGAGCATCTCCTCGAGGCGGATGAACCCCTCGGAATTGAACGATATCAAGAGAAACTTCGCCTTGATCGTCTCGATCAGCTCCTGCAGTGCTGCATGGGCGGCATGGGGCTTGTTGTACGGAGATCTATTCCAGTCTTTCGGTATTCCGGAGACCACACTGGTCTCCTCAGGGCGCCGGTACTGTGCGATGAGATTCAACATGAAATAGTTGGAGCCGTACGGGTGTTGGTTGTAGGGAGGATCGATGTACGCCACATCGACTTCTTCAACATCGCCTACGATCGCATTGGCGTCACAGCGGAAGATCTCGACCACCGAATCGAATCTGCTGAGGACGGGCCTCTGTATCGTTATGTCACCGAGAATCCGCGCAAGCGCATCTTGATTGGTCCCCCCGAATTGGCCGAGGCCCGTGTGCCGGTTCTTATAGAACCCCTTGAAGACGCCGGCGGTGTTCGCGTGGATCGAGGCCTCCGACAAGAGCGGGGCGATGAAGAAAGGGTGCAGCTCCTCCGGCATCTCTTGGATCAACGGCAACGCGGTATCGAGATAGCGGGCGTTGCGCGGGGTAAAGAAACAACGCTCACCCGCGCCGATGGCACCCATCTGCTTGGGTGCATAGAGCTCATTGATGAAGCCATCGGCCACCAGCTCTCCCTCGAGATGGGATGAGAGATGGGCAAACCAATGATCGAACAGCTCCTGATCGAATTCAGATCTGTTTGTCAAATAGCATCTGTTTATGATCTCAGAATACCCTTCAAGGTCGTTGACGACGAGATGCTCCGAGTATTTTTTCAGGAACCGGGAGACGATGCCGCTGCCGCTGAACACATCGAATGAGGTCACCCTCCCCTTGTTCAGTCTCCGCTTGACAATCTCAAGGCCCTCGCCGATGAAAGCCAGCAACGCCCGCTTATTGCCGAGGTAGGTGATCAACTGCGTTGTCAGGAACTCTTGGGATTCTTCACCCACTGCCGCTCCTTCATCATCCCGCTCTCTGATCTGCATGAATCGCTTCCCTCCCCTCAGAAATGGCTCGAGCCCTAAATATAGCGCACTCTGCATTGTTTTCCTACTTCCCACACGGATGCGTTCATCGTCCTGTCGCCTCCCAAACAATTCCTTGATGCGTATGAGATACATGCTATACTTCAGGTGAGTGAGTACTCACTCACCATTGGCGATCGGAGGAGTGATGCAGGAGAATCGCAAGCTTACCAAACCCACCTTCGACAACCTGAGCGAAGAGAAGCGGCACCTCATCATCCGGACCGCCACCAGCGAATTTGCCCGCAACGGCTTTGAGAACACCAACATCAATACCATCGCCGAGAAAGCGGGCATCAGCGTGGGATCGCTCTACAAATACTTCGAGTCCAAGCAAGACCTCTTCCTCTTCACCATCGCACACGGCACCGATGTCCTCAAGGATGTCCTCTCCTCCATTGTTCCCGCAGCGCTGACGCTTGAGGAGAAGTTGAACGCCTTGATCGAGGCCATCCAAACGACAAGCCGGGAGCAGAAGGAGCTCATCCGCCTCTACAGCGAACTGACCTCGGTGGGCAACAGTGAGCTGGTGAAGCGGCTCTCCTATGAGATCGAGGCGGTCTCGGCGACCATGTACACCGCCTTGATGCGGGAGGAACAGAAGAAGGGGACCATCAGGGGCGACATCGAAGCCCCCATGGCCGCCTTCCTCATGGACAATCTCTTCATCTCCCTGCAGTTCTCATACGCCAGCGAGTACTATCGCCAACGCTTTGGCATCTATCTTGGTGCCACCATTGAAGAACGAGACCGTTTCGTTCGCGAACAGGTGGTCGCGTTCATCATGAACGCATTGAGACGTGAGGAGGAGCCATGACCGAGCACACATACCTACTCTCATACGATGTTGGAACGACGGGGATGAAGAGTTGCCTCTACTGTTGTGCCAAAGAGCTGCACCTGGTCGCCTCGGCCATGGAGAAGTACCCGCTCCACATCCTGGAGGGGGGCGGGGCGGAGTAAGACCCACAGGATTGGTACAACGCGATGAGTGTGACCACCGCCCTGATCCTCAAGGAATCGAAGGTCGAGGCCTCACAGATCAAGGGCATCTCGTTTTGCTCACAGATGCAGGCCCTGGTGCTGGTCGATGAGGAGGGGAAGGCCGTCAGGAACGCCTTCAGCTACCTCGACCAACGAGCCGGGGAAGAGCTGCGGGAGGGCATCGCCCGCGGCTTGACGGTGGCCGGGGCCAATGTCGTCAAGCTCCTCGTCTCCCTTGCCATCACCCGGGCGGTGGCCTTGAGCGTCAAGGATCCGGTGTGGAAGTACCAGTGGGTCAAAAAGCATGAAAGCGATCACTTCAGCCGGGTCCACAAGTGGCTCGATGCCAAGGAGTACCTCATCGGCCGCCTCACCGGAGCGTTCGTCATGACGGAGGATTCGGCCTTCGCCACCCTCCTGCTCGATGCAAAAAAGCGGGTGTGGAGCCCTACGATGTGCCGGATGCTCAAGGTCGACATGCGTCATCTGCCCACCATCATCCGCTCCACCGATGAGGTCGGACCCCTGAGCAGCGAAGCCGCCGCCTTCTTGGGATTGCCCCAGGGCATCCCCGTCTTCGGCGGCGGAGGGGATGCGGCGGTCATCGGCCTCGGCGCCGGGGCGGTGCGAAACCAGGACAGCCACATCTACATCGGCACCTCCGGCTGGTTGGGCACGGTGGTCGAGAAGAACCTCGTCGACCCGGCCACCATGAGCGCCGCCATCGTCAGCGCCGTCAGTGGCCAGTACAACTACTTCAGTGAGCTGGAGACCGCCGGCAAGTGCCTTGAGTGGGTCAAGGACCACCTTGCCCTCGATGAGATCAACCTGTATTTGGAGAAGACGCTCGTCACCGACTCCCCCGAGGCGGTGGCGACCAACCTCTACGAGTATCTGACGACGGTCATCCAGACCGCTCACCCGGGAAGCGACGGGGTCATCTTCACCCCGTGGCTGCACGGCAACCGCTGTCCCTTCGAGGATCCGAATGCACGCGGCATGTTCTTCAACATCAGCCTGGAGACGGGCAAGACCGAGATGATCCGCAGTGTCATCGAAGGCATCTGCATGCATATGCGCTGGTTCCTCGAAGTCCAGGAGAAGAAGACGAAGACCAGCGATCCCATCCACTTCGTCGGTGGCGGGGCGCTCTCACCGGTGACCTGCCAGATCCTGAGCGATGTCCTTGGACGGAAGATCCAGACCATCGCCGACCCCCAGAATGTCGGCGCACTGGGGGCAGCCATGCTGGCTGCCCAAGGCTTGGGCATCTACCACAGCGTGGAGGAAGCGACCACGGCGATTCCGTTGGGGGCGCTCTATGAACCGAATCCAGAGCACAAAGCGGTCTACGACCGCAACTACGCCGTCTATACCGCGCTCTACAAGAGCAATAAAAAACACTTTGCGGCCCTCAATGGGCTCTAGGAGAAGATGAACATGGCAGAGCTACAGACCACACCCTTGAGCAGGCGGGAGAACCTGATCCAAGTCATCAAATTCGTCCTCTTCTCCATCAGTGCGGGCGTCATCCAAGTCCTCGTCTTCGCCCTCTTCGAGGAGGTCTTCCACCTCCCCTACTGGCCGAGTTACCTCACCGCCCTCATCGCCAGCGTCGTCTACAACTTCACCGTCAACCGGCATTTCACCTTCAAGAGCGCCAACAACGTCCCCAAGGCGATGCTGCAACTGGGCATCTACTATGCGATCTTCACCCCGCTCTCCACCTGGTGGGGCGATGCCTTGGTCCGCCTTGGCGTCATGGACTACATCGTGCTCGCAGGGACGATGGTGATCAACTTGATCACCGAGTTCTGTGTCAACCGCTTCATCATCTACCGCACCTCAATGAATACCAGAGAACCAAAGCACCATACAGGAGATACCCCATGAACACACAATCTGCAATCACGACCTATCCCGACGCCCAGGCCATCACGGCACAACTCGATGCCTTGATCAAAGCGCCCATCCACAGCATCGCCCGTGATGCACTGGCTCGGTATGAACGCGAGTATTTTGATGAAAAATGCCCCCGATCAAAGCGCATGATCGAAGAGGCCAAGCACTATATCCCCGGTGGAGTGCAGCACAACCTCGCCTTCAACCACCCCTTCCCCCTGGTCATCACCAAGGCGGAGGGAGCCTATCTCCACGACCTGGACGGCAACCGGTACTTTGACCTCCTGCAGGCGGGGGGGCCGACGGTCCTCGGGTCGAACCCGCCCGCCGTGCGGGAGAAGGTCATCGCCCTGCTCGAGGATGGGGGTCCCTCCACCGGCCTCTTCCATGAATATGAGTACAAGCTCGCCCAGAAAATCTGTGACAGCGTGAAGAGCGTCGAGATGTTCAGGATGTTCAACTCCGGCTCTGAGGCGTGCATGGCGGCGGTACGGGTGGCCCGCCTCGCGACGGGAAAGAAGAACATCGTGAAGATGGGCGGCGCCTACCATGGGTGGAGTGACCAGCTCGCCTACGGCATCCGCATCCCCGGGACCCGGGGAATGCAGGCCCATGGGGTGCCCTCCTACCTCTTCCGCCACACCCAGGAGTTCTTCCCCAACCGCATCAAGGACCTGGAGCGGGTCTTGCGGAGGAATCAGGCGAGGGGAGGTACGGCGGCGGTCTTCATCGAGCCCATCGGACCGGAGAGCGGCACCCGGCCGCTGGACTTCGACTTCAACAAGGAAGTGCAGGCGCTCTGCCGCCGCTACGGTGCCCTGCTGGTCTTCGATGAGGTGGTGACCGGCTTCCGCCTCGGCATGGGCGGGGCGCAAGGGTACTTTGACATCGACCCCGACCTGACGATCTTCGGCAAGGTCATCGCCGGTGGATATCCGGGAGCCGGGGGGCTCGGGGGCAAGAAGGAGTACATGAGGTATCTGGCAGCCGGGATTCAGACCGGCGACAAAATCAAGAAGGCGCTGGTCGGCGGGACGATGGCCGCCACGCCCATCAGCTGTGTAGCCGGCTACTACACCCTCGAGGAGATTGAGAGAACGAATGCCTGTAACACTGCCGCTCTGATGGGAGACCGCCTCACAGCCGGGCTTCAGGCCCTCATCGAGCAGCACAAGCTCCCGTTCGTCGCATTCAACCAAGGCTCCATCTGTCACCTGGAGACGGTGGGGACCGTCCACTTCTTCATCAACTGGAAGAAGCCCTGGACGATTCCATCACTCATCAACGAGACGGCGAAGCGAAAGAAGGAGATGGAGTACATGGGTGCGGCCTATATGGCCGAAGGGGTGGTCACCCTGGCCGGAAGCCGGATGTATACCAGCGCTGCCTATACCGAGGAGATGATCGACGAGGTGATCGCAGCCTTCGACCGGGTCTTCTCCCACGTACGGCTCATCGAGGAGTGACGATATGGAGCTGGAAGAGGCCAAGAGAGCGGTGTTGGACGCGTCAAAGAAACTGGTTGACTCGTCTCTGGTGGCGCGTACCTGGGGGAACATCAGCTGCCGGGTAGGCTCATCCCACTTCCTCATCACGCCGAGCGGACGGGAGTACGAGCGCCTGGATGAAGGGCAACTGGTGCTGGTCTCCCTGGAGGATCTCAGCTATGAAGGGGAGATCAAGCCATCCTCGGAGAAGGGTATCCATGGTGCGGTCTATCGTTTGCGGGAGGATGTGCACTCTGTCATCCACACCCATCAGGAGATGGCGTCCCTTGCCAGCCAGCTCGGCGAAGTGCTGGCGGTGCCCCCCGCCTTCCAGCACATCCTCGGAGAGCGCATCCTCACCGCGCCCTACGCCCTGCCCGGGACCAAGCGCCTGAAAGCGCAGGTCTCGAAAGTCCTCGCGACAGAGCCCAAGTCTTCGCTCTTGATGGCTCACCACGGCGCACTCTGCTTCGCAGGGGGCATGGAAGAGACCTATCGAGCCGCCGCCGCCCTTGAAGCGGTGTGTACCGAGCATGTGCACTCCCGTGCCCCGCGACTGGGCGATCTTGCCCACTCAGGCGAGCCGGTGCTTCTGGCGCGGAGAAATGAACGCGGCGACATCGAATGCAGTGATGATGCACCCTTGTACATCAAAGAGCTCGCCTGCGCGCTCCTTGCCGGCAAAAGAGGGTATAGTCATGTCCTCTCCCTTTCCTCACCAAAGATCACAGCCTCAATGGAGAACGTACAAACCCTGAGCGCCTACCTTGATGACTTTGCCCAAATCGCCGGGGCCAATGTGCCGGTGATGGAGGGCGGGCGGGCCCCGTCGGCATACCTCTCGGCCACCAAGGGGCGTGATGCGCTCCTCATCCGCGGTTTTGGGGCCCTCTGCATGGGCACTACGCAGTCCGATGCCAAGGCGGTCGCCACCCTCCTTGAGAAGAACGCGAAGGCGGCCCTGCTTGCGCTTGATGCGCCTCAGGTGCGCCCGCTCCCCCTCCTCGACTCCCACTTGATGCGCTTCGTCTACACGCACAAGTACTCGAAACTTGCCGAAGCCGACCCACCCAGTACTCCTTCTGTGCCCGGTCACGACGTGACGCCGCGCCCTCGCCATGGGGAGGAGGTGTGACACACGGTATGAGCGTGACGGTGGTCAACAAGAAAGCGGGGCGATCATCAAAATTCTTCAGGGGGAAACGGACACTCTTCCGTTGTGAACCGCCCAAAATTCTGCTACAGTCAAAAGGGAGGTCAGCATGAGCGATCTTGCAGTCATTTCTCTTGGTGGGTCGATTATCGTACCGGGTGAGGTGGATACCTCTTTCTTGTCACAGTTCAACACCGCGTTGCGCTCATACCTTGGTGAGAACAAGAGCCGCAAGGTGATCCTCGTCTGTGGAGGCGGGGCTCCCGCGCGTCTGTATCAACAGGCGCTGAAGGCCATACATCCCGACGTGGAGGCTGAGGAGCTCGATTGGCTGGGCATCCGGGCCACCCATATCAACGGACAGCTGATCAAGGCGATGTTCGCCGACCTCTGCCCGGATAGTCTGGTCATCAATCCGACCGGACACATCAGCTTCAAAGGGCAGGTCCTCGTCGCAGCCGGCTGGAAACCGGGCTTCTCCACCGACACCGATGCGGTGTTGCTCGCCGAGCGCTTCGGAGGCAAGCTGGTGGTCAACCTCAGCAACATCGCCAAGGTCTATACCGGGGATCCCAAGATCGACCCCGACGCCAAGCCGTTGGACGCGATTACCTGGGCTGAATTCCGCCAGATGGTCGGAGAGACCTGGATTCCGGGCAAGAATACCCCATTCGACCCGGTGGCCAGCAAACGCGCCGAGCGGCTTCGGATGCAGGTCATCTGTGCCGATGGGCGCAACATCCCCAACCTGCTCGACATCCTCTCTGGACGGAAATACGTGGGAACCCTCATCGGAGCGAAGTGCGACGCAGAGTAAGGAAATACTCCAATGGATCGGCAAACCCCTCAGGAAAGGGGTTGTCCCGCCTGAAGTCGGGAATCCATGACACGTTCTCCCCCAACTCTTGGATGTACCCCTCCTCGATGCCGAGATCATCGACGAGATCGACAAGCTCTTGGTACTCCCCCTCCGTGATGGGAGGAAAGCTTTCATCCTGCGCAGGCGATTCGAACTGTACCATCAAGGAGAGCCAGAGCGACGACTTGAGATGGCGGGCATAGTACTCAAGCACCTCACGGGTCGCTTCCAGTTCGCCGGGGAAGACCAGATGGCGCACCAAGGCACCCCTGAGCCGTCCCTCATCGTTCAATGCCGTTTCGGTACGGCGATCTCTGATGAAGTCCATCACAGCCTTGATCTGTTGCGCGTACCGCTCGGTGGCGCAGAAGCGCCTGCTGACCGCAAGATCCAGTGTCTTGAGGTCGATGAGGTAGAGATCGATGAGAGGATCGATGAGGCGCAACGCCTCAACACGCTCAAAACCTGAGCTGTTCCACACGATATCCAAGGTGAGGCCGCCAGCGCGTGCCATCGTGATGGCCTCGATGATTGAGGGAATAAAGTGGGTGCCGGTGACCAAATTGATGGTGGCGGCTCCCTGAACCTGCAAGCTCACCATCATGGTGGCCAGTTCCTCGATCGTAAGTTCAAGGCCTATCACCGACTCACCACTGGGGGCAACTCCACTGATCTGACGATTTTGACAGTATTGGCAGTGCAGCGTACAGCCGCTGAAGAAGATCATGCCACTGCCCCGCTCTCCACTGATCGGTGGCTCTTCCCCGCGATGGAGACCGGACCATGCGACGCGGACGGTGGCACCCTCACCACAAACACCCGTCTCACCGTGCAGACGGTCGACCCTGCACTGGTGTGGGCAGAGGGTACAGCGGCGATAGGCATTCAGTATATCAGGCGGCATACCGCAAAAGTGTAAAGAAAAGGAAGGTGAAGTTCCAGAGCTCTGGGCCGAATGAACACATTCATTTGCGCTTCTTCCGCCGTGAGAGGTAATAGGACAGTATCATGAGAAAGAGCATGACCACCACCGCAAGGATGAACGAAAGTGACCGTCGATTGGTGATGTGTGCCCCCGCCACGGTGGTGGCCACCATGCCGGGAAGGAGGCCGAGGATTCCGCCGAGCAGGTATTTGATGTAGGGGATATGGAGACTCCCGAGCAACAGGTTGGTGATCTCATGGGGGACCACCCCGATGAACTTCACCAAAAAGGAGAAGATGAGCGGGCTCTTGCCCTCTCTTTGGGTATAGTCTTGCACAAATTGGGCACGGTGCAGCAACCGCTCGACGGAGGCAAAGTTGCCGTATCGACCGACGAAGTAGGGAATCTGCATGTTCACCGCAATGCCGATGACGTTGAGGACGAGAGCAACAGGAAGCGGATAGATATGTCCAACGGCAAGGTAGAGCACCGTATAGGGGAGCCCGAAGGAGACCGACTTGAAGAGAAAGAGCGCCATGATGACCGCTGCCGTCACCAAGGGATTCTCACGATAGGATTCGATGTAGGCGGTGATGGCTGCCGGACCGCTTCGTACAACAATAATCGTGGCTCCTCCCACCACGATCAAAAGCGGAGCGAGCCGCAACACTTGTATCTTCAGCGACTTTTTCGAATCTTCCTGCATACGTGTCCATGGTAGCAAGGAACAACCGCTTCGTACAGAGATATATACCGTATCAGAGCTCTTCATCCTGTGGAGGTGCTGGTTCTTCATATACCCGTATACTATTCCGTATTCGGTCTATTTTATGGGAATATCATCGTGTTATCTAGAGAATAAGATTGTGTATGCTTGACCCTTGCATCGCATTTCATCACTCTTAGTGTATGAACGAACAGCCCCACACTGCCAAAGAATCCACCCAGCCGAGATATATCCTTGCCCTCGATGGTGGTGGCATGCGTGGTATCGTACCGGCGGTGCTGATTCACCAGATCAGCGAGCTTTTGGTCAGCATGGGCGATGAACGCCCCTTTTACTCCCACTTCGACCTCATCGCCGGTACCTCCACAGGGGCGCTGTTGGCCCTCACCCTGACGGCCCCCATCGAGCGCACCCGCCTGCAAATCGAGGATCGGGGGCCGAGCTACATCTATGCACCTGAAAATCCCACGTTCTGGCAACGATTCAGAAAGGCCAAGGTTGAGCCCACCCGTATCGGCACCCTCCCCTGGGGGATCGACACCGCATCCTTGGAACGCCTCTACCGCGATCACGGCAGGACGATCTTCCCCAAGAGCCAGAGCCGGATCATCGGCCAGATCTTCGTGGACAAGTATGACGAAGCACCGCTTGAGCAGTTCTTGCAAGAGACGTTTGGTGACATCGCCCTCAGCGAAGCGGTGGTCCCTACCCTCATCATGTCCTATGACACCGAGGAGGGCAGACCGTTCTCGATGATCTCATCGGATAGCCATGAGTTCCTCTTCTGGGAGGCTGCGCGGGCAAGCAGTGCCGCTCCGACCTTCTTCAAGCCCGCCTTCCTCCAGGACCGCACCCTCGGCCGCCAGATGACGCTCATTGACGGAGGGGTCGTCGCCAACAACCCCTCTCTCTATGCATACATCGAGGCGAAGCGTCTCTATCCCCGGGCACAGAGCTACCACATCCTCTCCCTCTCGACGGCAAGCAGTGACTTCTCCTTCAAGGTAGGGGGAGCCGGCACCGGCGTCATGGGGTGGATCGACCCGGCCAAAGGCGCCCCGATCCAAAAAATCTACGCCACCGCCCAAATGCAAAACGTTGACCAAATCGCCTCGGCGATCCCCGAGCTCACCTATACCCGCATCCACACCCCCCTCGCTGAAGAGTACAAGCTTGACGAGACCGGCGCCAGTGCGCTCAACGCCATGGCCAATGAGGCGAGGGCGATCTTCTCCCTCCATAAGGAACGCATCGAGGCGTATGCCGCTCATCTGGCCGCTCGTACGGTCTTTGACCAACTCACCCCACTTCCCATCGATGCACAGCGCCCCCGGCAAGCGGTGCTGATACCACCGCCGCCGGAGCGTGAAATGCCCGCCCTCTCCTCCCTCGATTCCCTGCTTCGGCGCTATCAACTCTCCGATACCGAGGAGAAGCCATGAGTACCCATCCGAAGCAGATCCAATTGGAGCAGAAGCTGCGCGACATGGCGGATGACCTTGACCACTACCTCGAGGAACGGTTTGAAGGACTCTATCCCCTGCACCCCAACCGTCTTCCCCGGGGAAAGGCGGCGAGTGTCGCCTACGACGGTCTCTTCTCCACCGGTACCCAATTCACCGCCGGCTACGGCAGCGAACATGGCCGGGGCTATGTGCTGAGCGTCGAGATCCGCACCCTGTGTCCCGTCGATGAAAAGGACCGCAAAGCGGTGGAAGAGGCAAGCCGGGAGTACATCGAGCAGATCATCCCCCGGTATCTTCCGGGGCGAACGGTCGAGCTCAAGCGCGACGGTTCCGTCTACAAACTGGTCGGTGACTTCTCTCTCGGCTCTTCCAGCAACACGTGATCGAAAGAATCATATCTAGTTAGCAGTCCTAATTAACTTCACGCTGGGGACCAAAGGATTGATTCACAAGAACGTCGCCCACCAGTACGATCGTGTTTGAATTGTACGTATGTAATTATTAGTAAATCATTTAGGAAGTTTGTAAGCAATCATACCAAACTATGGTTGGCGGTATGTCGCTCGGCAAGATCACCCAAGATCAAGGTTGGAGAGACCCCGTGGCGCATCGGGTAGCCCGCTTGCAAACTGCGCCCGATAGCCAACGACGTATAGGAGACCGCCCCCTCCACTGCACTTTGGAAGTGCTCCTTACCAAGGAGAAGTCCAAGGAGGATCGAGCTGAAGAGGTCTCCACAACCCGGATAGGAGACGTGGATCGGTTCATAGGGAAGCAGGAATTGATCGTTTCCATCGGAGGCGACCACCGCGGTGGTCTCTCCAAACGGGACACTGGTGATGACCACCTTCGCCCCACTTTGCTGACTCAGCTCCTTCGCCCATGCCTTGATTTTCTCGACGGTGAAGATCGTCTCAAACGGCCGTTCCAGCAACAAGGCGGCCTCGGTCGTATTGGGGGTGATGATGTCCGCCCTCTGTATGAGCGCCTTCATCGCCTGCACATGGGAGCCTTCGATCGGCCCATAGAGGCTCTGGTCATCACCGAGGACCGGGTCGACCAAGACGAGGGGATTACCCTGCTGTCGTTGCGATTCGATGAAAGAAGCGACCAAGTCCGCCTGAACATCCGAGCCGAGGAAGCCCGAGTAGACGGCATCGAACGAGAGGCCGAGCTCCCGCCATGAGCCAAGGATGGAAGCCATGTCCTCGGTCGTCTCGCGAAAGTAGTAGGACTCAAAGCCATCGGTCTGGCTGGAGAGGAGGGCGGTGGGCAGTGGGCATGTCTCAACCCCGAGCACCTCGAGCGTCGGCAAGACGACGGTCAGCGAGCTCTTGGCGTAGCAGCTCAGGTCATGGATCGCAGCGCATATAGGAATCATGGGTCCACACTACTCTAGTTTTTTCTGCTGTGCAATATGTGGTATACTCTGCCACCGGAGGCTTGCATGACCTATACCGATGCGCTGCACACCCTGTTCATCACCGATGATGAACGTGATCCACTCTCCTTCTCTCCCCCCACCTGTGATGAGATGAACCGTGCCTACGGCGAGATGATCATCTCCGCTTCGGGGTGGCGCAAGGTCTTTGCCTTCAGCGGGGATGAGGAGGACCGAGGCGCGCAGGTCAAGAGGTGCGACCTCATCCTGGCCGCCTTGGCCGCCGTGGCGTTTTTCCGCCATCTGGACAAAGAGCGACCGTCGGTCCTCGTCGGCCTCGACGCCCGTCCCACCGGACGACTGCTTGGGGAGGTGGTGGTACGCATCCTCCTCGCCCTCGGTTGCTCGGTCCGCTATCTCTTCATCACCAGCGCCCCCCAGATCATGGCCGCCTCCACACACGATGGGTGCGACGCTTTCTTCTACATCTCGGCGAGCCACAACCCCATCGGCCACAACGGCTTCAAAATGGGAACGAGGGGCGGCGTGTACGATGGGAATACCGCCAACACCCTGATGGCGACCTACGCCTCGCTGCTCGAAGCAGGCGAAGCGTCCATCCGCCTCGTGCAGGGGCTGAGCGCCGGCTTGGACCGGGACACCTATCGGTCGACCCTCGAACACATCGACCGGGACCGTGCATGGAGCCTGGACTGCTATAGCCGCTTCGCCCTCATAACCGCCGCAAAGAGCAGTGACGACGCACAATTGGCCCGTTTCAAGGATTCTCTCCACACTGCATTGATGCATGAACCGATCGGCATCGTAGGAGAGCTCAACGGCAGCGCACGCGGCGCTTCAATCGACGCGCCCTTCCTGTCGTCGTTGGGGGTACAGGTCGCCCTCTACCACGATCGCCCGGGGGATGTGGTCCACGCCATCGTCCCCGAGGGGGAGAACCTCGATCTCTGCCGGTCGCTGCTCGAGGCGCACTATAAGGAGAATCAGTCGTATGTCTTGGGCTACAGCGTGGACAACGACGGGGACCGGGGCAACATCGTCTATATCGACGAGACGAGTGGGAAGGCAAAGATCCTCGATGCCCAACGTGTCTATGCCCTCGCCCTGCTCAGTGAACTTGCCCAGAGCCGGCTCAAGAACCCCACCGGAAGGCTCGCCACCGCCGTAAACGGCCCCACCTCGATGCGCGTCGACGCCATCGCCCGCGTCTTCGGCGCCGAGGTCTTTAGAAGTGAAGTCGGTGAAGCCAATGTCGTGAGCTTGGGGGAGCAGAAGAGAAGCGAGGGGTGGGAGGTCCCCATCCTCGGCGAGGGATCCAACGGTGGCAACATCACCCATCCCGCCCGGGTTCGTGACCCGATCAATACCCTGGTCAGCCTGGTGCAGCTCCTGCGCAGGCGCGAGATCGCCGACCTCTGGTTCACCCGCCTCACCCTCGACCTCCCCCCACGCTACACATTGACAGCGATCATCGAAAGCCTGCCGCCCTTCACCACCACCGCAGTCTCCTCCCCATCGGCGGTGATGAAGATCAATTGCGGCCACGGCGAGCTGAAGCGGCGCTATGAGGCGCTCTTGGCCTCAGATTGGATACAACGTGCCAGTGACCTTGAAGAGCGGGGATTCACATCGTATCGCGTCTATCAGACCGAAGGCTTGGAGTGCAGGGCCGGCATCGGGGAGGAGTACCGAACGCCTCCCTACACGGGCGGCTACAAGGTGGCGCTCTGTGACCGGGACGGAAGAGAGCAGGCATTCCTGTGGATGCGCGGCAGCAAGACCGAGCCGGTCTTCCGCCTGATCGCGGACGTCGCCGGCGACAGGGAAGAAACGCACGACTACCTCCTCGCGTGGCAACGCTCGCTCATCGAGCGGGCCTCCACCCCCTAATTGTTGTAGATCTCGTTGACCAGACCACTGAGCGTCTCCTCTCTCAGGCGCCGGGTGGCCAACTCACACTCCCAGACGACGAGGACGCGCCAGCCCTGGGAGAGCAACAGGGCAGTGGTCCGCTGGTCACGCTCCCTGTTCTTGGCGAGCTTCTCCCTCCAGAACTCCTGATTGCTCGTGGGCAGCGTATATCGGGAGCACCCGTGGTGAGCGTGCCAGAAGCACCCATTGATGAAGATGACGGTGCGATACTTGGGCAACACGATGTCCGGGGTTCCAGGGAGCCGCCGGTCATTGGTCCGATATCGGAAGCCTTGTCGGTGGAGATATCGCCGCACCAGCAGTTCAGCCCTGGTGTCCTTGGCCTTGATGGAGGCCATGATGCGTCTGCGCAGATCAGAGCTCACGCAGTCGGCCATGGTACTAGATCCCCAATGCAGCGATGGCCGCTCCGATCGTCGGGGAGTCTGCGATCTGGATGAAGCGGTAGTACCGCCCATGACGATCTTGCAGATGCTCCTTGAGATGGAACTCGGTGTACGGCTTCAGATACTCGGTCTTGTAGAAGGTCGTGCCGTCGGCGTTGATCAAGACCGGTCGGCGCGGGTCACTGCCCGCCCCTCGCTTGAGAATCGTGGCGGTGAGATTCGCCGCCGTGAGCTTGGCCGCTCGATCGATGAGCGCATTGATGATCGTCCAGAGCACTTGGGCATCATCCTCATCGCCATTGACGCAGGAGACAAGGGCATACTCCTCGTTGAAGGGCATCTCCAGGTAGTTGCTCATCACCGTGGTGGTGAGCGTCCCAATGGCCTTGAAGCGTTCGCCAAAGCGGGCGCTCAGGACTCCTTCATCGATGGCCCGCTCGATGACCATACCGGCAAGCGGTCCGAGGTACGCGCCGCTGATCATCTTCTCCAGATGATACGCATGGGGGTGTTTGGTCGAATCGAAGAAGGCCCGGTCGATGGCACCGGGGCAGAAATCGAAATTTCCACTCTCCACGTTGATGATCTGCCTCCCTTCCCCCAGGGAGAGCTTGGTGATCTTCTCGTGCTCCTCGACATAGGCGGTGTTGGTGCCGGTGCCAAGGATGAAACCGATGTAGCCGCTGTAGGGGACCTCACTCGTGACGCTCACCCCAGCCAAGAGGGTCGCCACCGTGTCATTGAGCACGGCCACCTTCTTGGATGAGACGTCGTGGCCCCGGCGGGCGAGCTCGGCGAGGAGGTTGGCCCCCACCGGCTTTCCGATGACCTCGGGGGCCTTGATCTCCTTGGAGAAGATCAGGGGGACCCCATCGTGGTTGGAGAGGATCTCGGCGGCGTAGGAGAAGCAGAAGCCGATGCGGTCACTCTTGTCGATCAGGCGTTCAGCTTCATCGGCGAGGACAGAGAAGAATTCAGCGCTCGACACCTCGCGCTTGAACCCCGGCATCGAAGTCTTGCGGAAGTCGGTGATCACCGGCTCTCCGCTCGCTTTGAAACTGACCAGGCAGCTGCGGAGGTTCGTGCCTCCGGCATCGAGGACGATGACGCTCTTGTCAGCCTCCAGACGATCGACGACCGTCGTGTAGGTCGGGATCATCTTCAACGAGCTCTCCCCGTCACCGGATAGTCCTTTCTCCATCTCTGCCAAGAAGCGTTCTACCAACTGCTCCATGTCGATGGACTGTGCACTGATCTTGTGTCGGGAAAGAAACTCACCGGCTCTCTGCATCCTGTCGCTCATCACTCCTCCTTAGGGTGTCGCCACCTCGTTCCCATTGATGTGTAACACGAGCGGTCGGATATCGAGATATCCATCCGCTGTTGTTTCTATGATGAAAGTCCCATTGACATGCACCCCCGTCGAGATGCGCCAACCCTGCACATCCACATCCGCGTTGACGGTGATCGGCTCAATGGGGGCACCGCTGATTGCCTTGGCCATGAGCGTGGCGAGCGTCGTCCCCTCCCCCCAATCGGTCGAGGCGGTGCCGGTCAGCCGGGCGTGCCCTTCTTGCCAGGCGTGGGCAGTGAGCAATTGCAAGACCGGATCGTTGAGCGGACCACGGGCGGCGCTGAGCAGCGATGTGAAGAAGTTCTGCCCTACCGGTCGAGTCCGGGCGAAGACCGGTGCATAGGAGGCGACATCGCTGTCTTTGAAGCTCAAGAGGTGTGGCAGGGATTGCCCGGGCCTCTGGTGCATCTCGATGCCGGGCAGATTGAGGGCTGGAGTGTTCAAAAATGCAGCCACCGCACTGAAGGTGGCATCGGTGATGGCCGCAACCGCCACCGTCACATCATTGGCCGTGGGAACGGAGGCCCCGATCGGGGCAACGATGAGAAGAAGGAGAAGAATCGCGGTCGCTGCTTTCATATGCCCATCATACGGCAGAGAGGAAAAGAGGACAACTCTTCGGTGCAAAACAGACAGCATGGTCAGAATGTGCTACACTCAGGCCATGAGCAGACAGTCGAATCAACCCACCATCTTCTGGTATGACATCGAGACCTTCGGCCTGGATAGCCGCTATGACCGCATCAGTCAGTTCGCCGGGCAACGGACCGACCTGGAGCTTCGCCCCATCGGGGAACCCGTCGTCTTCTACGTTCGCCTCAGCGATGACTACCTGCCCGACCCGCTCTCCTGCACCATCACGGACATCACCCCGCAGATGGTCAACAAGAGCGGAATGCGGGAGGCTGAGGCCATCAAGCGGATCAACAGTGAGTTCAGCAAGCCCAACACCACCGTCGCCGGATTCAACAACATCCGCTTCGATGATGAATTCATCCGAAATGCCCTCTACCGCAACTTCTATGACCCGTATCGCCGCGAGTGGGAGGGTGGCAACAGCCGGTGGGATATCATCGACCTGGTGCGGGCCACCTACGACCTTCGCCCGGAAGGGATTGTATGGCCCCCTGCCAAAGAGGAGACCGGCAACCCGACCTTCCGGCTCACTGCTCTGACCGAGGCGAACAACATCGACCAAGAGGGGGCGCATGATGCGCTCGTCGACGTCAGGGCGACGATCGCCCTCGCCCGCCTCATCAAGGAGAAGCAACCCAAGCTCTACGACTACGCCTACGCACTGCGCACCAAGGCACGGGTCAAGCAGATCGCCAAGGCCCCCTTCGGCGATCCGGTGCTCTACACCACCCCGATCTTCACGAAGAACCAGGGGTGTACACGCCTCGTCACCCCCATCACCCACCTCAGAGGCAATGCCAACGCCATCATCTGCTTCGATCTCTCCAAGGACATCATGCCGCTCTTGGCCTGTGAGGCGGACACGCTGCTCAAAGTCGACGGGGTCGTGATCATCTCGATCAACAAGTGCCCGTTCATCTCCCCACTCAACGTACTCACCGATGAGTTGGCCGTCAAACTCGGCCTCGACAAGAAGAGTGCCCTGATGCGCCACAACGCTTTGATCAAACACCCCGAGCTCCTGCTCAAGGCCCGTTCGATCGACGAGAGCTACGAAGGCGTCGATGATGTGGACTTCATGCTCTATGACGGCTTCTTCGGCGATGGAGACCAGCGGCGCTTCGAAACCATACGAAACACCGATCCCAAGGAGAAGCTTTCGCTGAACCTCCCCTTTGAGGACCGCCGGGTCCCCGACCTGCTCTTCCGCCACGTCGGGCGCAACTGGCCCGAGGCCCTCGATGAGGGACAGCGCTCCCGCTGGAAGAGCTTCTGCGCCAACCGGCTGCTCAACCCACCAGGGAATACGAAGATGAACCTCGCCTTCTACACCCGCAAGATCGCAGAGCGGCTGCAGAGCGTCGAGACGGCGGCAAGTGAGAAAAAAATCCTCGCCGAGTTGAAGCGCTACGGCGAGGAGCTTGAAACACGTATCTTCAGTTGACGAGGCCCATGGCCTTGCCCACCGTGGTGAAGGCGGCAACCGCCCGAGCGATGTCCGCATCGGTGTGGGACGCGGAGAGCTGGACGCGGATACGCGCCGTGCCCTTGGGGACCACCGGGTAGGAGAAGCCTATCACATAGATGCCCTCTTTCAGCAGTCTGGATGCCAATTCAACCGCCTTGGCCTCATCATAGACCATCACAGCGACGATAGCCGTCTCTGCCGGGATGAGGTCAAAGCCCGCATCCTGCATCAAGGTGCGGAAGTGCCGGGCATTCTTCATCGTCTGTTTCCTCAGCTCGTCGTCAGACGAGAGGATGTCGAGGACCTTCAGCGTCCCGCCACAGATCGCCGGGGCGAGGGTATTGGAGAAGAGGTAGGGCCGGGCTCGCTGGCGATAGAGGTCGATCAAGAGTTTGTGGCCGCTGATGCACCCTCCGCTCGCTCCACCGCACGCCTTGCCGAAGGTGGTGGTGATCAAATCGACCCGTCCCTCGACCCCGCAGAGCTCGATGCTTCCCCGCCCATGGGAGCCGAGATACCCAGTGGCATGCGAGTCATCGACGGCGACCAGCGCATCGTAGCGCTCGGCCAAGTCACAGATTTGTGAGAGCTTCGCCACATCCCCGTCCATGGAGAAGACCCCGTCGGTCACGATGAGGCGCCTCCGGCTCTCCTGGCTCTCCTTGAGACGCGCCTCAAGCTCGCCCATGTCACTGTGGCGGTAGCGCAGCCGCTTCGCCTTGGAGAGGCGCACCCCATCGATGATCGAGGCGTGGTTGAGCTCGTCGCTGATGATGGCATCCTCTTGTCCGAGCAACGGCTCGAAGAGGGCTGCGTTGGCGTCAAAGCAGGAGGAGAAGAGGATGGTGTCCTCGGTCTTGAGGAAGGACGAGATCGCCTGCTCCAGCTGTTTATGCAGCGTCTGCGTCCCGCAGATGAAGCGCACCGAGGAGAGGCCGTAGCCCCACTCATCCATGGCCCGTTGGGCCGCCTCGATGATCCGGCGGTCACCGGAGAGGCCGAGGTAGTTGTTGGCACAGAAGTTCAACACCGGCTCACCGGTGACGGTTATCTCTCGCCCTTGGGGGCTTTGGATGATCCGCTCCTCCTTGTAGAGGCCCTCTTTCTTCAAACTCTCCAGAAATTCGGTGAGTTCTTTCTGCAATGTCTCGTTCATTTTCCCTCCCGTCTGGTAATCGTCTCCAGCATATCGGCGGTCATTGAGGCGAGATCGTAGCGAGGCGTAAAGCCCCACTCGACCCTCGCCGCGTAATCCTCCATGCAGTCCGGCCACGAGTCCGCGATGGCCTGGCGGACCGGATCGATCGCATAGCTGATGGTGAACTCGCTGATATGGGTGCGGATATAGGCGGCCTGCTCCTCCGGACAGAAGCTCATCGCCGCGATGTTGAAGGCATTTCGGTGCCGCAACTTCGAAGGATCGGCCTCCATGATCTGGATGGCGGCATCGACGGCATCGGGCATGTAGATCATGTCCAAATAGGTGTCCCCGCGCAAAAAGCAGGTGTAGTGCTTGGCCCGCACCGCCTCGTAGTAGATCTCCACCGCATAATCGGTGGTCCCCCCACCCGGTGGGGTGAGGTTGCTGATCACGCCGGGGAAGCGGATACCACGGGTATCGACGTCCCAGCGGTGGTGGTAGTAGTCGCAGAGCAGCTCCCCGCTGACCTTGGAGACCCCGTAGATCGAGGTGGGTCGTTGGATGGTGTCCTGGGGGGTGAACTGCTTGGGGGTCGTCGGGCCGAAGGCACCGATCGACGAGGGGGTGAAGACGGCGCAGCCGTGTTGGCGGGCCACCTCCAAGGTGGCGATCAAGCCGTTTATGTTGAGGTTCCATGCCCCGAGCGGGTCACGCTCGGCCCGCGCCGAGAGGAGGGCCGCGAGGTGGTAGATGGTGTCGATCTTGTGGCGGCGCACGATCTCATCGACCGCATCGCCATCGCGGGCGTCCACGAGGTAGAAGGGGCCCCCCTCGACCAGGTCCCGGTTGACATCATCGCGGATATCGGTGAGCACGACGTTGTCAGAACCATAGCGTCGCCGGCACTCAAGGGCGATCTCGCTTCCCAATTGGCCCAAAGAACCAATGATCAAAATCCGCTTCATCCTACCCTCCGGCTCCTCTTTTCTTGACAAGTATGGAGCGTACTCGTACAATTGTTTGTAAGTTCAGTATACTGAACGTGGTTTACTATGTCAAACTTTTATAAGGAGCTATCCCGTGCAGACCCCTCCGATGATCGGCAAGAATATCCAGCGTATCCGCAGTGCGCGCAAGCTTACCCTCAACGTCCTCAGCGAACGCTCGGGCGTCTCGAAGGCGATGCTCAGCCAGATCGAGAGCGACAAGGTCAACCCCACGGTAGCCACCGTCTGGAAGATCGCCCGGGGTCTCAACGTCGAGCTCAACGACCTGCTTGAAGCCGATGATGAGCCGAAGCGGATCTTCTCCCTCAACCCGGCGGCCGAGGATGAGACGAAGCTCGAGAAGAAGCAGGACGGCATCACGATCCGTGTCCTCAGCCCACTCTCCATGGTGGAGGAGCTGGAGATGTACATGGTGACCTTCGAGCCGCATGCCGCCCTGATCAGCGAACCACACTTCCCCGGGACCCAAGAGTACCTCACCATCGTCAAAGGGACGGTGAAGGTCACCGTGGGGGACAACACCGCCGAACTCAAGCGCGGTGATTTCTTGATGTACCACTGCGACACCGAGCACGCCATCTACAACGAGAGCAACCAACCCGCCATCGTCCATATGGTGGTCCGCTTCTCCCCCGACCAACGGTAGCGAGCCCCAAACCTCTCTCTTTCCATCTTCGGGTGTGATCGTTTTTCACACCCGTGCAACTCTTTCTGGACAAATCACCTCTGCTATGCAAACGCCCATCGCTTTTGTATACTTCGAACAGGAGCACCCCATGCTGGAAAAACTGCCTGAATTTACGAAACAGCTCAATGATATAGACGAAAAACTCAGCCGTCCGGAGACGGTGAGCGATCTCGCGCTCTTCAAGAAACTCGGCAAGGAGCGCAGTCACCTCGCCCCTGTCGTGGAGGGGCTCAGCCACCTCGCTGACTTGGAGAGAGAGATCGCCGATGCCAAGCTCCTGCTCAAGGATGAGAGCGACAGTGAGATGATCGCCCTCACCGAGGAGGAGCTCGAAACACTGGAAGAGGAGAAGGAGCGCACCACGAATGCGGTGAAAATTCTCCTCATCCCCCCCGATCCACTCGCCGGCAAGGACATCATCATGGAGATCAGGGCCGGAACCGGCGGTGAGGAGGCCGCCCTCTTCGCCGCGGACCTCTTCCGCATGTACTCCCACTACGCCGATGAGAAGGGGTGGAAGATCGAGATCCTCTCCTCCAACGAGACCGGCATCGGCGGCTACAAGGAGTTGGTCTTCTCCATCAGCGGACGCGATGTCTTCGGCTCGTTGCGCTGGGAGAGCGGCGTGCACCGCGTCCAACGCGTCCCGCAGACGGAGAGCGGGGGGCGCATCCACACCAGCGCCGTCACCGTCGCCGTCCTCCCCGAGGCCGAGGAGACCGACATCGAGATCAAACCGGATGACCTGAAGGTCGATGTGATGCGGTCCAGCGGACCCGGAGGCCAGAGCGTCAACACCACCGACAGCGCGGTCAGGATGACCCACCTTCCCACCGGCTTGGTCGTCATCTGCCAGGATGAGAAGAGCCAGATCAAGAACCGGGCCAAGGCACTCAGGGTCCTGCGGAGCCGTCTCTACGACCTTGAGGTGGAGAAGAAGCGCAGTGAACGAGCCGAGGCACGCAAGAACATGGTGGGCTCGGGCGATCGCAGCGAACGGATCCGCACCTACAACTTCCCCCAGAATCGACTCACCGACCACCGCATCAATTTGACGCTCTACAAGCTGGAGCAGGTCATGCTCGGGGCCTTGGACGAGGTCATCGATGCGCTGAAGATCGCTGCCGGGGAGGCAGCCCTCAAGGAGGGGTAAGCGGATGACCATCGATGGCTGGAAGAGAGAGACCGTCGCCCTGCTCTGTGAAGCGGGCCTCGCCTCTTCGCCCTCCCTCGATGCACGCCTCCTCCTAGAGATGGTCACCGGCCTGGACCAGGCTTCCCAGTTGGTCCACTACCAGCGCGTCCTCACGCCAGCGGAGCTGGCTCTCCTCACCCAACTGCGTTCCAAGCGCCTCGACCATCAACCGATGGCGTACATCCTGGGCATCAAGGAGTTCTGGGGACGGACCTTCGCCGTCGACCACCGGGTCCTCATCCCCCGCGCCGATACCGAGACGCTGGTTGAAACGGTCCTCTCCTATGTACGCACAAAACGGAGTGAGGAGTTTTTGCCGATCATCGACCTCTGTACCGGCAGCGGAGCCATCGGCATCACCCTGGCCGCCGAGCTGGGAGTCGAGGTGACCCTCAGCGACAAGAGCGGTGACGCCCTGGCGGTGGCGGACGGCAATGCCCGCTCCATCCTCTCCCGCCCCCTTCCGCTCATCGAGGATGACCTGCTCTACAATTGCACGGCCAAGTATGGTATCATCGTCAGCAACCCACCATATCTGACCCCTGCCTGGATTGAAGCGGTGAGCCGGGAGGTCGGATGGGAGCCGAGAATGGCCCTCGATGGACAGAGCGATGATGGCCTTGCGTTGATCCGGGTCCTGATCGAGCAGAGCACAGCGCATCTGAAGGATGGCGGTGCCCTCTTTTTGGAGTGTGACCGTCGGCAGGCCGAGGAGATTGCGCGCCTGATGCGCAGCGCCTCCTTTGGGGAGGTTCAAGTGGTTCGAGACCTCGCCGGGCTCGAACGGGTCGTATGGGGGATCTTGCATGAGTGATCATCTGATCGAGCGCTTCATCCAAAAGGCGAACCAGTACTCCGCCGCTGACCAGGAGAAGTTCCTGGCCGCGGCCAACTTCGCCGCTGAGAAGCACAAAGACCAACGACGAGCCAGCGGCGAGCCGTACATCATCCACCCCCTCGCCGTCGCCGAGATCCTCATCCAACTGAAGATGGACAGCGACACCGTCTGCGCGGGCCTCCTGCACGACACCCTCGAGGACACCGATACCACCTACGAGGAGCTCGTCGCTCTCTTCGGCACCCCGGTTGCCGATATGGTCGAGGGTGAGACGAAGATCGCCAACCTCAAGACCATGAGCAAGAGCGTCGCCGAGGCGGAGACGATCCGCAAGATGTTCTTTGCGATGAGCAAGGACATCCGGGTCATCATCATCAAGCTCGCCGACAAACTGCACAACATGCGGACCCTCCAGCACCTCAACAACGATCGGGCCCGGGAGATCGCCAGCGACACGCTGGACATCTTCGCCCCGCTCGCCGACCGATTGGGCATCTCCTGGCTCAAGGATGAGCTGGAGGACCTGAGCTTGAAGACACTCAAACCCGATACCTTCAACTACATCCAGGAGTACCTCCTCTCCAAGAAGAGCGCCCAGCGCGCCTATCTCTCCCGGGTCGAGAAGTCGATCTACCGCGCCTGCGCCGAGGCGGAGCTCAACGATGTCCTCGTCACCAGCCGGGCGAAACACACCTACTCCATCTACATGAAGATGAAGAAGCGCAAGAAGGAGATCGACGAGATTTTCGACATCCTCGGGGTGCGGATCCTCTGCAATACGGTGACCGAGTGCTACACGATCCTCGGGGTGGTCCACCGCCTCTGGCCACCCATCGAGGGGCGCTTCAAAGACTACATCGCCATGCCGAAGGCGAACAACTACCAGAGCCTCCACACCACCGTCATGGCACTGGACGGCAAGCTCCTTGAAATCCAGATCAGGACGAAGGAGATGCACTTCACCGCCGAGTTCGGCGTGGCAGCCCACTGGACCTACAAGAGCGCGAGCGGCAGCGAGGCCGGCTCCTGGTCGAAGATGGACAGCGAACAGTTCTCCCGGATCATCAGCAAGCTGAAGACCTGGTCCAACGAGATCGAGACCAGCGAGTCGTACATGGACGACATCAAGGGCGAGCTCCTCAAGGACACCATCTACGTCTTCACCCCCCAGGGGCACATCGTCGAGCTGCCGGCAAACGCCACCGCCCTGGATTTCGCCTATCAGATCCACACCGAGATCGGCAACCATACCACCGGGGCGAAGGCGGACGGCTCGATCATCCCGCTCAACGCCCCGTTGAAGAACACCCAGGTCATCGAGATCCTCACCAGCCCCAACGCCAGACCGCATCTGCAGTGGCTGCGCTACGCCCAGACCAACAGCGCCCGACGCAAGATCCGTGCATGGTTGAACAAGTACGATGAGAACATCCTCATCGACAAGGAAATCATCGCCAAGCGCAAGGTCACCGAGCCTGTCAAGGAGATCGTCGCCCCGAGCGTGCCGCTCGATGATGAGAACATCGTGCGCCATGTGCAGGACGCGAAGCGGATCAAGTTCCGCGTCGGGGATGAGAAGAACATGATGATCAACATCGCCCAGTGCTGCTCCCCGGTACGGGGAGACGACATCGTCGGCTACGTCAGCCGTGGTCGGGGCATCATCGTCCATCGCCGTGACTGTCCGAATTTGAAGAATATGAGTGAGATCGTCGACCGCTCCATCGAGGTGGAGTGGGAGAATGAGCACCCGAAGCTGACCAAGCGCTTCTCCATCACCAGCAAACGCACCTACGACCTCTTCGGTGAGATCGAGGGGGCGCTACGCAAATTCAAGGGCCACCTGATCGAAGGACGGCTCTACGATGACGAAGAGGGGAAGCTCGCCGGCACCTTCACCATGGAGATGGAGAAGGAGGAGGACTTCAAGAAGATCCTCAAGAACCTCAAGACGATCCCATCGGTGAACACCATCGCCGAGATCAAGTAGTCCCTACTCCTCCAGCACCCGAAGAATCTCCGGAAGCAGCTGCTTTTTGCGCGACAGCACCCCTTGGGCGAGGTAGCGACCCTCGCCCTCCTTCTTGTAGGAGAGCTTGCGTTCTGCGATCGGCATCGCCGTCATGAGGAGGATGCTCGATTCGCGCACCACATCGGTGATGAGGAACATCGCCCAATCGAGCAGGTATGCGATGCGCAGGTTCTCAAGCTCGTCGAGGTAGATCTGGGCGTACTCATCGACATCGCTGAGCGTCGTGACCTCGCACTGCCCGATGCCGAAGGAGACACCGAGCTCCTTGTAGCGTTTGAAATCCGCCTCCAGCATCTTGCGCGGCTTGACCTTGGCCAGGGACGCGCCGCCGCTGAACATCGTCTCGCCGAAGGCGCGCATGTCGCTCACCTGCGCCAGTTCCAGCAAGTCCTGCACCGCCGTATAGTCCTCGAACGTCGTCGTGGGGCTCTTGAGGATAATCGTGTCGCTGAGAATCCCGCTGAGCAAGACCCGGGCCAGTTGCTTGGGGATCTCGACCCGGTTCTGCATGAAGAGCTTGTAGACGATGGTACACGTCGAGCCCAACGGCTCACAGTAGATGAAGATCGGTTCGCGGGTGCGCTCCGCCCCAAGGCGGTGGTGGTCGATGATCTCCACCACCTCCGCTTCCTCAATCCCCTCCACGCTCTGTTCACTCTCGTTGTGGTCGACCATGATGAGCTTGGTGCGCGGCTTGTGAAGGAAGGAGGATCGCGTCACAAAGCCCTTGAAAACCCCCTCTTCGAAGACCGGAAGGGAGCGCAGGTCAAGGTCGGTGAGGATGTCCCGCGCCTCATCGAAGAGGCGTTCCGTCTCGATATGGGGCACATCGGTGCCGATGAGGACCTCCACTGGTACGGTGAGGCGCAGCAGGCGGAACGTCTCGGCGGTGTCGAAGCTGCTGACGAAGACCGTTCCCTCGAAGGAGTCCCAGTCGACCTTGCTCGTGATCTTTCCGTCGATGCCGGTGAGGATCATCGCCGGGATCTGCATCTCGATCGCCTTCTTGATGTGGTTCTCCCGGTCTCCGACCACGAGGATCGGCTTGACCTCCCCGAGAGCCGCCATCTGGCGCAAGAAGCCGGTGTATCGACTCGCCCCGATCATGATCGGGGCCTCGAAGACATCACGCTTCCCCCGCTTGAGAAAGGATCCGTCGATGACTTTGGGAAGGTTGTCCATCACGAAGTGATAGACGGGCCGGCTGGTGCTGTTCTCCTTGAGGATGAAGGCACTGACATCGTCGATGCTGAGCAGGGCCCGGTACTCGCCATCCTCCATGACCGGTACGACGCTGTTCAGGCTCGCGGTGTTGTAGTATGAGACCAGGGCGAAGATCGGGTCGGATACATCGATGGTGATCGGCGATGTCCTGACCACGCTCTGCACCTTTGTGCGCACATCGCGCACGAAAGGGGGAGCGGCGACAGCGAGACGATCGAACTGGGCCCGGGTCGCCTCGTTGAGGTTTCCACAGCGCATGGCATGGTAGGTGTTGTTCAGATCGGTCTTGTTCTTCAGGTATGCATAGCTGTAGGCAGCACAGATGCTGTCCATATCGGGGTTTCGGTGTCCTGTTACGTAAATATCCGCCACATTTCCTCCTGCGTTGTCCCAGTGTACCCCAGTTGCCGATGGCTGACAACGAGATTCAGCTGGTCAGAAGCGGTCAAATCAGCTACGATTGGCTCGGAGGACATCATGCAGAGAGTAGTAGTTGCCAACGACCATGGGGCGGTTGAACTCGCCCAGATTCTCATAGCCCATCTCAAGGAGCGTGGCTTCGCCGTCAACCACCTCGGAGTCACCACCGCCGACTCCGTCGACTATCCCGACATGGCGGCCGCAGCCTGCGCCGAGTACCGTACCGGCGGCTACGCCTTTGGGGTCCTGCTCTGTGGAACCGGCATCGGCATCTCCATCAGCGCCAACAAGATCGACGGCATCCGCTGCGCCTTGCCGCAGAATAGGTATGCCGCGGCGATGGCCAAGCGCCACAACGATGTCAACTTCATCGCCTTCGGCGGGAGGATCGACTATCCAGAGGATCCGGTCTCGATGCTCGACGCCTTCATCGACGCCACCTTCGAAGGTGGTCGTCACCAGCGTCGCGTCGACAAGATCATGGCCCTTCAGAGCTGACGCATCGCGGGAAAGATGAAGGGGTGAGGGAGGAGCTCGCCGAAGCGATATACCTCATGTACCCCATCCCGCCTCTCGGCGTAGGCGATGTCGACGAGGTGGACCTCCGTCTCCGGCCGGCAGAACTCAGAGAGCACCTGCAGGCAGAGGGCACAGGGGGGAGCGGGGGGATCATCGTCGCTGACCACCACCAAGAGGTCGATACCGACCACCCCTTCCTCGGCGATTGAGTGGAGCACGGCGTTGCGCTCGGCGCAGACCGTCGCCCCGTAGCTGGAGTTCTCCACATTGCATCCGCTGTAGACCTTCCCACTCTTGGCGCTGACCAGGGCCGCCCCCACCTTGAACTGAGAATAGGGGGCGTAGGCGTTGCGCCAGCTCTCCAGCGCCGCCGCCACGGCCTCATCGAAGAGTTGTGGGGTTATGGCGGTGGGGGCGGCATCGATGCGGTTCGCTCCGTAGACCACCGTGTTGCCGACTATGAGCTGCTTCAGGCGCGCATTGAATGCTTCGATGGTGGAGAAGCGGCCAAAATCAGAAAGCGTATCCAAGACCACATCAGAGCCCGCCTCAGCCAAGGCTGAGGAGCTGAAGGAGTTGGGAAGAGAGAGGACGGCACAACAGGCGCGCTTGGCGCTGACCACCCCGTGGATGGAATCCTCCACGACCAGGCACACCTCGGGACTCAGGCCCATCGAGAGGGCCGTCAGCTGGTAGATGTCCGGATACGGTTTATTGCGCACCACCTGTTCACCGGTGACCACCGTGTCGAAGTCCTCTTCCTTCAAGCCGATGGCCGCCAGGTTGATCAGCGCCTTGTGACGCTCAGATCCGGTGGCGAGGCCGACCTTGAACCCCGCGCGTTTGGCATCAAAGAAGAAGTCGTGTACCCCGTCAAAGGACACCGCCTCCTGCACCGCCTGGGCGTAGAGCTCGTAGAGTTCAGTTCGATCACGGTCAAAGTCAAGGGTGAGGCCGTACCGTTCCCCTACGCCCTCGAGGTAGCGGCGATCTCCGGCACCGACGAACGGTTGGAAGTCCTCCTCGCGCGTCGTGATGCCGCGGCGGGCGAAGAACGCGTGGGCGGCGCGGAGGATGATTGGCTCGCTGTCGATCAAGACTCCGTCCATATCGAACAAAATACCCTCTATCATTCCCACTCCTAGTGCATGATGGTCTTGCCCCGGCCAACACTCTCTTGGGGAACGAACATGCCGTTTCCCGGAATGCCGAGGTAGATCGAATCCCCCATGACCAACCGTCCCCGCAGATAGGTCATCACCGCCTTGCCCAGGACCGAATTCCCGCGGTACGCAGAGTATCCGGAGGCGCTGTGGATGTTGTGATCACCAATCTTCCAGGCGTGGTCGGGGTCGAAGAGCACCAGATCGGCATCACTGCCCACCCGGATGGCTCCCTTGCGGGGGTAGAGGCCGAAGGCCTTGGCCGGAGCCGTGCTGAGCAGGTTCACCACCTGCTGGATTCCGATGCGTCCGCTCTTGGCGGCGAACGTATAGACCAAGCTCAGCAGCTCCTCGCTTCCCGGGATGCCCGGCAAGATCGTCCGGCTGTCACGGCTGTTGAGCTTCTGCTCCTTGGTGAAGGAGCAGTGGTCGGTGGCGATGATCTGGATCTCTCCATTGAGAACCGCCTCCTGCAGCGCCTTGCAGTCCTCGGTCTCCCTGAGCGGCGGGGTCATCACATAGAGGGCGCCATCCTCACCCTCAAGCTTGGATTTATCCAAGAAGAGGTAGTGGGGGGTGGTTTCGACGATGACCCTGAGCCCCTTGCTGCGCAGGTGCCTCACCATCTCCAGGCCGGCACGGCTGGAGAGATGGACCACATAGAGCGGCATATCCAACTCCAGGGCGATCGTCCCCACGGTCTCAATCCCCTTCGCTTCGGCGGTCGCCGGCCTGAGGACGGCATGGGAGGCGGGGCCCCAGTCGCCTTGATAGGCCTTCTCGGCCTCGACGATGGTCGCATCATCCTCGCAGTGGACGCTGATGAGGATTCCCGCCTCCTTGCAGAGGGCGAAGATCTCCTTCAGCTCATCACGGTTCTCGACCATGTAGCCGACGTTCTTATAGGTGGTGAAGAGCTTGATGACCTTCACCCCAAGCTCCTTCAGTTCGGCAAGCTCTTCTCGGAGGGTCGGCCGCAGCTCATAGACCCCCTGGTGGAGGGAGTAGTCGATGGCCATCGCCGCTCCCATCTCTTCGATGCGGCGCTTGGCGCAGGCGGCCAGCGACCCCTTCTTGTCATCGTCTGCAAAATCGATGACCGTCGTCACCCCCCCATAGGAGGCGGCTTTGCTCCCCTCTTCAAAGGAGTCCGCGGTGACGGTCCCCCGACTCTCCAGGTGGTAGTGGGTGTGCGCATCGATGATGCCGGGGAGGATGCACAATCCTTCGGCGTGGATGATCTCACACCCCTCGCCTACCGTGCGTTCATCGATTTCATTGGCGATGCGCACCACTGTGCCGTCCTCGATGAGGAGGTCGGCGTGGCGCGTCCATTCGGTATCGACAATAAGTCCGTTTTGAATCAACAGTCTGCTCATAAGAACAAGATACCTCATTCTGAGCAGACTGCAAAGTAAAAGAAGCGTCAGTAGCGAACGTCGGGCTCCTTGACGGCCCGAACTTCATCCAGCCGTCCCACCGGCGTGCGGTGCGGCGCCTCCTTGAGGGTCTCAGGATCGTCTTCGGCCATGTCCAAGATCCGGAAGAACGCCTCGACAAAGCGATCGAGGCTCTCCACGCTCTCGCTCTCGGTCGGCTCGAACATCAACGCCTCATCGACCAGATGCGGAAAGTAGACCGTCGGCGGGTGGTACCCCTCGTCGATCAAGGCCTTGGCCACATCCTGGGCGGTGACCCCGTACTGCTCTTTGAGAACCGAGGCGCTGGCGACGAACTCATGCATGCAGAGCTTCCCGTACGGGATCGAGATACGCTGCCCGAGCTTGGCGGCGAGGTAGTTGGCGTTGAGGACCGCATGACGGCTCGCCGCCTTGATGCCCTCGCTTCCCATCCGCAGGATATAGACATAGGCACGCAAAACCACGAGGAAATTTCCCCAGAACATGCTGACCTTCCCGATCGAATCCTCATCATCCCACCGGTAGACATAGCCGCTGTCCGTCAGCTCGATGTCCGGTTTGGGGAGAAATGGCCTGAGACGATCGTTGACCATCACCGGACCGCTGCCCGGGCCTCCACCACCGTGGGGGGTGGAGAAGGTCTTATGGAGGTTGAGGTGGATCACATCGAAACCCATGTCCCCGGGCGTCGCCATCCCCATGATGGCGTTCATGTTCGCCCCATCGTAGTAGAGCAGTCCCCCCGCTTTATGGACCATCTCGCTGATCTTGATGATGTCCTTCTCGAAGAGGCCGAGGGTATTGGGGTTGGTGAGCATCAGGGCGGCGACGGTATGGTCGAGTTTCGACGCCAGGTCGTCGATGTCGACGAGCCCCTCCTTGTTGCTCTTCACCTCCACCACTTCGAAGCCCACCACCGAAGCGCTGGCGGGGTTGGTGCCGTGGGCGCTGACGGGGATGAGGACTTTGGTCCGCTCCGTCTCTCCCCGCTTGAGGAAGTAGCTGCGGATCATCTTCAGCCCGGTGTACTCGCCGTGCGCCCCTGCACACGGCTGCAGGGTTCCCCAGCTCATGCCGGTGATGGAGGAGAGGTCCTCGAGCAGGTTGTACATCACCGAGAGGCAGCCTTGGACGGTCGAGATGTCCTGCAGCGGGTGAATCTGGGTGAACTCCTCCATGGCGGCGATATGCTCTCCCAACTTGGGATTGTACTTCATGGTGCATGAGCCGAGCGGATACATCCCGTTGTCCACCCCATGGACGAGGCTGGAGAGGCGGGTGAAGTGGCGCACCACATCGAGCTCGGCCACCTCCGGCAGGCGAGCCGCCTTCTGGCGCTGCAACTCGATCGGGAGATCGGGAAGGGCCTGTTCAAAACCACGGGGCAGGTCGAGCGGCGGATAACAGTACGCTTTACGTCCACTCTTGGAGAGATCGATCAACAACGGCTCACTCATTTCAATACCCTCCGTGCCGCGGCGAGGTAGAGCTCAAGCTCCTCGCGGCTCCGCTTCTCGGTCACCGCGACGAGCAGGACCAGCTCGTCAGAGTTCTTTCTCGTAAGGCTTGAGAGCCGTACCCCGGCAAAGATCCCTTCGTTGCGGAGCTCCTGCAGGAACTTACGCATCTTCTTCGCATCGTTGAAGACCAACGGGAACTCGCACCAGAACGGTTTGTCCCACACCAGGGTGACCCCCGGCAACTGGGCGAGGTGATAGGCCAGGTAGTGGGCCTTGGCGTAGCTCTGCTCTGCCGCCTCGACCATCCCACCCCATCCGAGAGAGGAGAGGTGGATGGTGGTCATCAGGGCGGCGAGGGCCTGGTTGGAGCAGATGTTGCTCGTCGCCCGCTCCCGCTTGATGTGCTGCTCCCGGGCTTGGAACGTCAGCGTGTACCCGCGCCTTCCCTCCTTGTCGACGGTCGCTCCCACCACGCGCCCGGGCATCCGTCTGAGCAACGCCTGCCTCACCGCCATATAGCCGCAGGAGGGGCCGCCGAAGGCGAGCGGGAGCCCGAGGGCCTGGGTATCGCCGATGGCGATGTCCGCCCCCCACTCTGCCTGACTCTTCTGGATGGCCAGAGAGAGGGGGTCGGCGCTGATGGCCAAGAGCGATCCGTTGGCATGGAGGAGGTCGGCTATCCCCGTATAATCCTCCAAGAGCCCATAGCAGTTGGGGGTCTGGACGATGAGGCCGGCGACCTCGTCGCTGAGCAGGCTGGGGAGCACCTCAAAGTCTGCGATCCCACCTTGCTGCGGGACCAGGGTGATGGTGTGCTCGGTGCCCAGGGCCCATGTGGTGAGGACCTTCAAGGCGAAGGGGTGAATCGTCTCGCTGACGAGCACGACACGGGACTTTCGCTTTGCAGCGAGCATCAGGCTCGCTGCCTCGACGGCGGCATTGGCCCCGTCATAGAGCGAGGCGTTGGCGACATCCAGGCCGGTGATCTCACAGATCATCGATTGAAACTCATAGATCGCCTGCAACAACCCCTGGCTCATCTCAGCTTGGTATGGGGTGTAGGCGGTCACGAAGGAGGGCAGCGAGGAGAGTGCCTTCACCGTGGCGGGGGTGATGTGGTCGTAGCATCCGCACCCCAAGAACGGGATGCCGCGGACGTTTCGTTGGGCGATGGAGTTGATCATGCGCTGCACTTCGTCCTCGGTCCTGCCGTGGCTGATGGGAATCGAGTCCTCCAGGAGCAGGTCGGCACCCAAGCCGCTGAAGAGTTCGTCGATGCTCTCGACCCCGATGGCCTTGAGCATGGCGCGCCGATCGGCATCGGTGTGAGGGATATAGGGATAAATCATAGGTACCTCCAGGTACATGGACAAACCACTGCCGCCCGGGGGGCGGCAGTAGCAGGGTCAATCACAGTGAGGAGAGGTAGGCAGCGTACTCATCGCTGCTGAGCAGGCCATCATATTGGCTCTGTTCAAAGGGGCTGAGGACGTAGAGGTGATTGGCCCAACAATCCTCGTTGATCAGCTCAGGCGAGCCATCAAGTTCTTCATTCACTTCAGATACCACCCCCTCGATGGGGTTGATGATCGCACTCGCCGCCTTGACGCTCTCGACGGTGGAGATCTCCTCCCCCTGCTCATAGCGCTCGCCGACTGGGGGCAGTTCGACGTACACGATCTCACCGAGTTCACTCTGGGCGTGGTCGGTGATGCCGACATAGGCCTTCTGAGCCTCGATGCGGACCCACTCATGGTCCTGGCTGTATCGCAAATTCTCCAAAATTGTACTCATGACTCTCCTCCAACCATCATCAATGCTACCATCAGCCTCCGCTGATGTACAGGGTCAAGCGAAATACTCTTTCAAGAACGGCAGGTCCAGCTCTCTGTAGAGGGGGAAGCGGCTGAGCAAGGCCACCACCCGACTACGTGCCTCGTCGCGCACCGCCTCAGAGGTGATGGTCTTCGCCTTGCTCGCTCTTCCGGCGTTCGCCCCCTTGGTCAGGATCTCCGGCACTGTGTTCTGCAACACCCGCGCGATGATGGAGGCGACCTCCTCCATCTCAGCCGTCCCCATCCCCAAGGTGGTGAGGGCCGGGGTCCCGAGCCTCAGACCGCTGGTGTACCACGGCCCGTTGGGGTCGAAGGGGAGTGCGTTGCGGTTCAGCGTCACCCCGCAATCGCGCAGGGCACTCTCCGCCTGCCTGCCGTTGAGGCCGAAGGAGCGCACATCGAGGAGCATGAGGTGGTTGTCGCTGCCACCGGTGGCCACGGTGATGCCCTCCTTGATGCAGGCGGCGGCGAGCGCTTGGCTATTCTCTACGATTTTGGCCGCATAGTCTCTAAACGAAGGATCGAGGGCCTCCTTGAGGGCCACCGCCTTGGCGGCCATCATATGGGGAAGCGGGCCACCGAGGATCAAGGGGCATCCCTTGTCGATGCTCTCGGCGAACTCGTCGGTGGCGAGCACCATGCCCCCCCGTGGTCCGCGCAGCGTCTTGTGCGTGGTGGTGGTCACGACATCGGCCCAGAGCACCGGGTTGTAGATTCCGGTGAAGACCTTGCCCGCCACGAGGCCGGCGAAGTGGGCCATGTCGACCATGAAGACCGCCCCGACGCTTTTGGCGATTTCGCTCATCCGTTTGAAGTCGATCTTCCGCGGGTAGGCGGAATAGCCGGCCAGGAGGATCAAGGGCTTGATCTCTTTGGCGAGGCGCTCGATCTCATCGTAGTCGAGCAGGCCGGTCTTCTCATCGACGCTGTAGCTGTAGGCATCGAACATCTGCGCCGAGACGTTCTGTCGATAGCCGTGGGTGAGGTGGCCACCACTGTAGTAATCAAGCGCCAGGAGACGCTGGTTGCCGATCTTTTCGCGGATGGTATTCCAATCCTCCCGGCTCAATTCGGCGGGGTTGGTGATGCCCATCTCACTGAGCGCGGGCATCTGCACCCGCGTATTGAGGATCGCCCAGTAGGCGACGAGGTTGGCATCGGCCCCACTGTGCGGCTGCACATAGGCGTACTGGGCGCCGAAGAGCTCTTTGGCGTAGCTGCAGGCGAGCGCCTCGATGGCATCGACGTTCTCGCAGCCGGCGTAGAAGCGGTGGTAGGGATACCCCTCGCTGTACTTGTCGGTCAGCAGGTTGCCCATGGCAAGCTGGGTCGCCATGGAGGAGAAGTTCTCACTGGCGATGAGCTTGAGGTGACTGCGTTGGTCCGCCAGTTCATTGACGATCCGCTTCGCGACCTCAGGCTCCACCGCCGCAATCTGGTCAAGGGCGGCGGTGTAGGAGACCATCGCACTCTCAATCTTTCCCCCGCGCTCCAGGTATGCATCCAATGCACGCTTTTTTGCCATCTTGTCACCTCGTATACATTCACTAGTATTTGGCATATTTTGCCGTTGTATACCGCAAGTGTCAACGCAGTGGCTATATCCCCTTCCCCTTTACCACGTCATCTTTGAAGGTTTTCTTCATACCACACCTGCGCTGCAGATTGAGATGAGTGGTCGGTGCTACCCTTCCTCTTGGGGGTGCCGTTTCACTCTGTCTGCGAAAGAATACACCGCAAAGCGGTGGTCCGCCGGTACTCACGGTCCTCGTAAATTCCTCGGATTTCTCGCACAACGGGATGAATACTGTTCAATTTGATAGTTTTTTTGTTCAACTTAAAACTTTTTGTTGCATTTTGTTAGTCAATACCCCTAGAATGAACCGATTACCTTGCTGCAAGGAGTCAACATACCACATCTGTAAAGAGAAAAGAGAGTAACGGCATGGCAGAGAAGAGACAGCGAGAAACATTGGCCAGCAGGGTGGGATTCATCCTATTGTCGGCAGGTTGTGCAATCGGGCTCGGTAATGTCTGGAGGTTTCCCTTCATCACCGGACGGTACGGCGGAGCGGCATTCGTGTTGATCTATATCATCTTCCTGGTGATCCTCGGCCTCCCGGTCATGGTCATGGAACTGGCCATCGGGCGTGCGAGCCAACAGAACATCGGCCTTGCCCTCAACACCCTCACCCCCAAGAAGCGGGCATGGGGCGTCTATGGGAAGTTCGCCATCGTCGGCAACTACACGCTCATGATGTTCTACACCACCATCACCGGGTGGCTGTTGGCATACTTCTTCCATACCCTCAAGGGAGACTTCGTCGGCCTCGACACCGCCGGTGTCGGCGCTTTCTTCGGTGGGATGCTGGAAAACCCGCTGATGATGACCTTCTGGATGGTCTTGGCGGTGATCCTCGGCTTCTTGCCCGTTGCCCGAGGCCTTCAAAGCGGAGTGGAGAAGATCACCAAGTGGATGATGGTCGGCCTGATTCTCCTGATGGTAGCCCTCTCCTTCAACAGCCTCACCCTGAAGGGCGGCAGCGAAGGGCTCAAGTTCTACTTGGTGCCGAACTTCTCCAACCTCATCAACAACGGCTTCTTCGAGGCGCTCTACGCCGCCATGGGCCAAGCGTTCTTCACCCTCAGTCTCGGCATCGGCTCGGTCGCCATCTTCGGCTCCTATATCGACAAGCAGAACCGCCTCACCGGCGAGGCGATCCGGATCATCGGCCTCGATACCATCGTCGCCCTGGCCAGTGGCCTGATCATCTTCCCCGCGGCCTTCGCCTTCGGCGTACAGCCCGATGCCGGCCCCTCCTTGATCTTCATCACGCTGCCCAACATCTTCAACCAGATGGCGGGCGGTCGTTTCTGGGGCACCCTCTTCTTCATCTTCATGAGCTTTGCAGCGCTCTCCACCCTGATCGCGGTCTTTGAGAACATCATCAGCTTCTGGATCGACCTACGCGGCACCAGCCGCAAGAAGGCCGTGCTGATCAACGCCATCGCCATCGCGGTGTTGAGCCTCCCGGTCATCCTGGGCTTCAACAAGTGGTCGCGCTTCACCCCCTTCGGGCCGGGAACCAACGTCCTGGACCTCGAGGACTTCGTGGTGAGCACCACCCTCTTGCCGCTCGGATCATTGATCTTCACCCTCTACTGCACCTGGCGCTACGGATGGGGATGGGACAACTTCATCAAGGAAGCGGACAGCGGAACGGGAAGGAAATTCCCCTCGAAGCTCCGCATCTACTTCAAGTACATCCTGCCCGCGATCATCATCGTCATTTTCGTAAAGGGGTACTTCGATATTTTCCACGGTTGACAGAAGTGGGGGCAATGCCTATAATTTTCTAGCGTTCAAGCAAATATACGGAGGATTTGTGGCTAAAGAAGAAGCAATTGAAGTGGAAGGCATTGTAAAGGAAGCTCTCCCCAACACCATGTTCCGCGTGGAATTACAGAATAAACACGTCATCCTTGCCCATCTGTCGGGCAAGATGCGCAAGCACTATATCCGGATCGTCCCCGGAGACACCGTACGGGTCGCCATGTCGCCGTACGACCTCACCAAGGGGCGTATCATCTACCGGGAACGATAGCTCATAGAGAAGGCCGGAACTCTCCGGCCTTCTGTTGTCCTCACCCTCTCTTCATGATTATCCAGATCACCCCTCTGCCGCCATGGCGCTCTTTGGGGGTGTATGCTTCGCGCACAAGACCGCTGAGCCTGATCTGGGCAAGCGCCGCATCGCGGAGCAGCGAGTAGCCCTTTTCGTTATGCAGCCCCTTGCCCGTGATGATGGCAACCTTGTCCAGCTTGCGGTGGGCGGCTTCACGCAAGAAATCCGCACTCGCCTTCTCCGCCTCCAACACCGTCAGCCCATGCAGATCCAGCGTCGCCTCGGGCTCCAGGGCCCTCAGCTCGGCGATGGTGGGCGGCACGCTTCGCGCCCGTTCGCTCTTCAGGCTCTTCTCAATGGCTCGATCCTCGTCGCTCTGCTCGCTCCACCGTCGGTAGGTGTCGGCGAAGGACCACGCGGTCTTCACCTCCCGCTCCTCATCAAGCTCATCCTTCTCTGCAAGCGCCTCGCTGATCTCCTTGGTGGGCTTCAGCGGGGAGGCGGCGGGGCTCGGCGCTTTCCGGGGAGCCGACATGGTGGGTTGCTTCTTTTCCCTCTTGCCCTCAAAGGCATCGAGCAGTGCACCGAAGTCCTGCTTCGGCAGATACGGAGCACTCTTTTTCGCCGGTTTCTCATCCGCTCTCTTCTCCACCGCCTTGGTACCCTCCCACTCAGAGAGGATCTCCTCGAAGGACTTGGTGCTCTGCTGTTGTGGACGGTTCTGTGCGCGTTTGGGCAGGGGGGCGAGCTCACCGGTCGATTCCCAACTTCTCAGCACATCGCCGAAGTCGGCCTTCGGGTCGTAGCCGGAGACGACCGGTACCCTCCGTTTTGATGAAGATGAATCAAGACGGTCACTTAAAACCGTCTTGATCTTCAAGGTGGGCTTGTCCTTGGTCTTTGCCATCAGACCTCCCGGACATCCAAGAGCTGGTTCACGAACGGCTTGATGATCTCCACTACCTTGGCCATCGAGGCTCCCTGCACCTTGACGGTACAGATGGCGTTGGAGGGATCGGTGCCCATGAAGGTGCCGAAGGCGATGATGTCCATACCCGCCTCACTGAGCGCCTGGCTGATCTTGGCGATGGTCCCCGGTTTGTCATCCACGACGAAGGAGACCCGCACCCCGAAGTGCCGCGCGCCGAACAATTCAAGCAAGATCTTGAACATGTCGCTCTTGCTGACGATGCCGATGAGCTTGTCCCCATCGAGGACCGGCAGGCTGGAGAGATCCTGGTCGACCATCATCCGCGCCGCTTCCTCGACCGTCGTATTCTTGGTGATGGTGATCACATTTTTGCTCATCAGCTTTTTGACGGTGAGTTTACTCAGCAGATAGGCCATCTCATGGATTGAAAGACTGCTCGCCGGCGATGGGGTTGCATAGAGGATATCCTTCTCGGTGAGAATCCCCACCAGCTTCTTATCCTTGTCCAGGACCGGCAAACGATGCACCTTCTCCTGCTTCATCAGGTTGGAAGCCTCCGCAATGGACATGTCTGGGGTTGCCGTCACGGGATTGCGTGTCATTCTTCGTTCGATAATCATGAATCTCTCCTACCACCCTTCTCTCTCTATCATAAATCATGAACCGCCTAATTTCCAGCCATCATTCGCCCAGGTACGCCGCCTTCACCCGCTCATTTTCCAACAACGCCGCGCTGCTGTCTTGGAGGACCACTCGCCCATTCTCCAACACATACCCCTCATTGGAGGCCTTGAGGGCCATGCGGGCGTTCTGCTCGACGAGAAAGACGGTGACCTTGTCCTGCTTGTTGATCAAGTCGATCTTCTCGAAGATGTCGGCGATGACCAACGGGGCGAGGCCCAGACCCGGTTCATCGAGGAGAATCATGCGCGGGCCGCTCATCAGGGCGCGGGCGATGGCCATCATCTGCTGTTCCCCCCCACTGAGCGAGCGGGTCTTCTGCCGTCGCCGGGCCCCGAGGATCGGGAAGAACTCGTACATCGCTTCCTTGCGCTCGGCGATGAGCTTGTCGTCACGCACCAGGAAGGCACCCATGTCGAGGTTCTCCTCCACCGTCATGTCGGAGAAGACGCGGCGCCCCTCCGGCACCAGGGCGATGCCCCGGGCAGCGATCAAGTCGGTGGTGATGTGTTTGAGATGGCCCTTGCCCTTTCCTGCGTTCTTTGCCTTGCAGATCTCCTCACCATCGAAGGTGATGAACCCGTCGACCAACGGCTCGAGGCCGACGATTGCCTTCAGGAGCGTCGATTTCCCGCTGCCGTTGGCACCGATGAGGCAGACGATGTCACCCTCGTTGACGTGCATGCTCACGTTCTGCAGGGCACGGATGTTCCCGTAGCAGACGCTGATATCATCAATGACGAGCAACTCTTTCATGCATCTTCCTTCCCCAGGTAAGCTTCGATGACGTCCTGGTTACGTCGGATCTCAAGGGGCGTGCCCTGGGCGAGCTTCATGCCGTAGTTGAGCACCGTGATGGCGTCGCAGATCGACATGACCAGCTTCATGTCGTGTTCGATCAACACGACGGTGATGTCGAGGTCACGGATCTTCCGGATGATCGCCATCAGGTGGTCGGTCTCCTGAGGGTTCATGCCGGCCGCCGGCTCATCGAGGAAGAGGAGCTTGGGATCGGTTGCGAGCGCCCGGGCGATCTCCAGCTCGCGCTGCTTTCCGTAGGGCAGGTTCTTGGCAAGCTCGTCCTTCATCCCCTCCATATCGAAGAATTCAAGCCACTGGCAGGAGCGCTCATAGATCTCTTCCTCCTCCTGCCGGAGGTGCACATAGCTACCGATCGCATTGAGGAAGCGCCCCTTGGTCTCGCTCTTCCCGGTCTTGAAGTGGCGCCCGATCATCACGTTCTCCACCACCGTCAGCTCTCTGAAGAGACGGATGTTCTGGAAGGTACGGGCGATGCCCATCCGGCAGATTTTATGGGCGGGAGCGCCGGTGATGTCCTTGCCCTCGAAGAGGACCCGCCCGTGGGTGGGGGCATCGAGGCCGGTGATGTTGTTGAAGAGGGTGGTCTTGCCCGCACCGTTGGGGCCGATGAGGCCGGTGATCAACCCCTCTTCAACATCGAAGTCCACTTTATTCACCGCCACCACGCCACCGTAGGCACGAGTCAGCTTTTCAGTCTCAAGCAACGTCATCGCTTCCCTCCCTTGGTGTAATCGATCCGTTCCCGTCCCAACAGGCCCTGGGGACGCCAGATCATCATGATGACGAGGATCAAGCCGAAGAGGATCTGCTTGAACTGTGGCGGGATGACGGCCGTCAGGCCGGTGAGCTGCGGCAGGTAGCTGATCAACTGGATGATGAAGGCGCCGAGGATGGAAGCCTTGAAGTTGCCCATGCCCCCCAACACGACCATGCAGAGGACCATGACGCTGACCATGAAGGTATAGGTGCCCGGCGAGACGCTGAGGGTGAAGGCCGCTTGGAAGGAGCCGGCCACCCCGGCCACCGAGGCGCCGAGGATGAAGGCATAGACCTTGTACTTGGTGACGTTGATGCCCATCGACTGGGCGGCGATCTCATCTTCGCGCACCGCCGCCAACGCCCGCCCCATCCGTGAACGCGCCAGTCGTTGGAAGAGGAGGTACGCCACAAAGACGGCGATGGAGAGTATCACCAAGAATGCGTATTTCTTGTATGGGTTGATGACGAAGCCGAAGATCGTGATCATCGGAATCTTCTGGATTCCCATCGGGCCGTTGGTCAACGAGTCCCAGTTGTTCAGTACGTTGCGCACGATCTCACCGAAGCCCAGCGTCGCGATGGCGAGGTAGTCGCCTTTCAGCCTCAGCGTCGGAAGGCCGATCAGGAGGCCGAAGAATGCCGAGAGGATCGCCGCGACCGGCAGCGTCGCCCAGAAGGACCAGCCGTAGCGGGTGGCCAGGATCGCGGTGGCATAGCTGCCGATGGCGAAGAAGCCCGCCTGGGTGAGGCTGAGCATCCCCCCGTAGCCGGTGATGACGTTCTGTCCTAGGGCCATGAGGGCGTAGATGCCGGTATAAATCAGTATCAGAAGGAAGAAGTTAAACATATCACACCTTCTCCTTTTCGACCTTGCCGAAGAGCCCCTCGGGGCGGATCAAGAGGATGATGATCAACACACCGAAAGCGATGGTGTCCTTCAGGCCGGTGGGGATGCCGAAGACCGCCACGCCGAAGGTCTCGAGGATTCCCAAAAGGATGCCCCCGAACATCGCCCCGCTGATGTTTCCGATGCCGCCGAGGACCGCCGCGACGAAAGCCTTCAGGCCGGTCATCGTCCCCATGCTCGCATAGACCTTGAAGTCCAGGGCGATGAGGATGCCGCCGACTGCGGCGAGCGCACTGCCGATGGCGAAGGTCAAGCTGATGACCTTGTTCACATTCACCCCCATCAGCATCGCCGTCGATTGGTCGAGACTGGTGGCCCGCATCGCCTTCCCCATCCGGGTCCGGTCGACGAAGAGCTTGAGGCCGATCATCATGATGAGGCTGACGACGAGGATCAGGATCTGGTGCGGGGTGATGACCACCTCACCGATGTGGATCGGGGTGTTGTCGAAGGGATAATTGAACTTCCTCGAACGGGTACCGAATGCCCAGGCGGCGCCGTTGGAGAGGATGAAGGAGACTCCGATGGCGCTGAGCAGGGGGGCGAGGCGGGTTGCGTTGCGGAGCGGCTTGTACGCCACCCGTTCGATGAACATCCCCAAGAGGGCGCTCAGACCCATGCTGACGATCATAGCCAAGAAGAAGGAGATGATCGTCCATACCCCCGAGGGGGCAGAGCCGCGTAGCCAATCGAAGACAAAGAGGCCGATGAAGGCACCGGCCATCAATACATCACCATGGGCGAAGTTGATGAACTTCAGGATGCCGTAGACCATCGTATACCCCAAGGCGATCAGGGCATAGATTCCCCCGAGGGTCAATCCATTCATCAAGTGTTGGAAGAATTCAGCAATTGCCACGCTGGGCTCTCCTTGGAATATCGAAAACTGTCATACACGATACCATGGAAAGGCCGGTGTTCACAACACACCGGCCTTTGGTAATCCAGAATCGAACAGGATCCAAAGACCTCAGTCGATCTGTACGAGCTGTCCGTCGACAACGGTAAAGGTTCCCAGGTACTCCGGGGTGGTCTTGTTGACCTTGTAGAGTCCCTGATAGGCGACCAGGTCACCGTTATCCGCAAAGTTCACCGTTCCGGTGACACCGGCGTAATCCTTGGTTGCCGCCACTGCGTCACGCACCGCTTTGCGGTCGAACTTGCCGGTCGCCTTGTAGACCTTGTCCATCGCGGAGAGCAGGATGTTGGTGCCATCGAAGGCGTTGGTGGCGAAGCTGTCTGGGCCCACCCCATACTTCTTGGTGTAGTCGCTGACGAACTGGGCGTAGGAGGGGCTCTCCTTGACCTTTGCCGGACCAACATAGATGACGCCATCGGTGAAATCACCGGCGAGGTTGTAGATGTTGGGGTCGGAGAATCCATCACTGCTGAGGAACGGGATCTTCATGCCGAGTTGCGCGGCTTGCTCAAGGATTTGGGCCATCTCAGCGGTATAGTTGGGGATGTAGATCGCCTGCGGGTTTGCGCTGCGGATCTTCGTCAGCTGAGTCTTCAGGTCCTTGTCACCGACGTTGAAGGACTCAACGATGGTGATCTTCCCGCCGTTTGCGGTGAACGAAGCGCTCATACCCTCATAGAGACCCTGGCTGTAGTCGTTCTTCGCATAGAGGACACCGATGTTCTTATAGCCGAGGACCTGGGCGAAGTACGTGCCGGCGACCTCTCCCTGGAGCCCGTCGCTGACGACGGTGCGGAAGACGTAGTCACCGATGTTGGTGATGTCGGCGTGGGTCGCCGACGGGCTGATCATCACGATGCCTTCATTCTGCACCCGCTCACCGACGGCGAAGCTGACACCGGTGAAGATCGGGCCGACGAGGCCGACGATCTTGTCGGAGGAGGAGAGCTTCTCAATGGCGGCGAGGCCCTTCTCGGGGACTCCCTCGCTGTCCTCGGTGACCAGAACCACCGGGATCTTGCCATCGATGCCGCCCTTGGCATTGAACTGCTCGACAGCCAATATGGCTGAGTTGTTGCTGAGCACGCCGTAGTTGGCGTTGTCACCGGTCATTGGGCCGATGAATCCAATCTTGGGGCTTGTGCTCTCTTTTCCACCCTGGGCAAATGCTGGGAAGGCAAACAGAACCAAGACAGCCAACAGGACAAACAGGCTTTTCTTCATCGTAGGGACCTCCAAATAGTGTTCATAGCAGACACGTCGTACGCAAATAATGTTTAGGTTATACAATACTTGGTATATTTATGCAATATTCAACCACCAAAAATAGAATCAATTGCTGTACATTCCAATATTAATAGCTAGTTGACGTGTAATATATACCAAGAGACTAGTGCAGTCTTCACTCTCTTTCCGCTTTATGGTACTCTGCCAGAAATCATACCTAATCGAGGTCCTTATGCCTAAAAAAAAACACCTTTTTCAATGAATTCAAGAAGTTCATCAGCCGCGGCAGCGTCGTCGACATGGCCGTCGGTATCATCGTCGGTACGGCGTTCACCGCCATCGTCAACTCCCTCGTCAACGACATGTTGATGCCGATCATCTCCCTGATCCTCGGTGGCATCAGCTTCACCGACCTGAAGCTCGTCATCACCGCGGCCACCGAGCAGACCGCTGAGGTCGCCATCAACTGGGGCACCTTCATCCAGCGGGTCATCGATTTCTTGATCATCAGCTTCGTCGTCTTCGTCATGGTCCGTTCGATCAACAAATTCCGTGACCACTTTGAGCCGAAGAAGGAAGAGGAAGCTCCCGCTGCCCCGCCGGCTCCTCCCGCCGATGTGGTGCTGCTCACTGAGATCCGGGACCTGCTCAAGAAGGATGCATAGACCTTGCTCAATCTCCGCACTTTGCGGTAGTATCACAGAGTCCTTGCTCCCGTAGCTCAGCTGGATAGAGCACTTCCCTCCTAAGGAAGGGGTCGTGCGTTCGAATCGCGCCGGGGGCAGCAGAGAGGCCGTCATGATGACGGCCCCTTTTTTTTATTCCGACACAGCCGGTCAAGGGCATGATACCATGATGGTGGAGGGGTACATCATGGTTCGTGACAAGATAGTGGTCATCACCGGCGGCTCACGCGGTATCGGGGAGGAAATCGCTCGCTCCTTTGAGCGGGAGGGGGCTACCGTCTGCATCATCGACCGAGCGGAGAACGATTACTACACCGGCGACATCGCTGACAAGGAGACGATCGAGCGCTTCGCCGCCCAGGTAATCGGCGATTATGGTCGCCTCGATGTCCTGGTCAACAACGCCCCGCCGGCGATGGTGGGGATCTCAACCGGCAGCTATGAAGAGTTTCAACAAGCGTTGGCAGTCGGGGTGACAGCCCCGTTCTACCTGACCCAACGCCTCCTGCCGTACTTCAGCCACGGGTCGTCGATCATCAACATCACCTCCACGCGAGCGGCGATGAGCCAGAGGGAGAGTGAGGGGTATGCAGCGGCAAAGGGGGCGCTTGCCAGCCTCACCCATGCGCTGGCCATCAGCTTGGGGCCCCGCATCCGGGTCAATGCCATCGCTCCCGGCTGGATCGACACCACCGGGACCCTCTGGGAAGGGAGCGACAGCGCCCAGCACCCCGCCGGCAGGGTGGGATTGCCGAGCGACATCGCCGAGATGGTACTGTTTCTTGCATCAGAGAAGGCGGCCTTCATCACCGGGGAGACGATCACCATCGACGGCGGCATGAGCCGGCAGATGATCTACCACAATGATTGGGGGTGGAGGCTTAGCGCACCAGAAGGAGGATGAGGGCGACGACGGCGATGAGGGCGACGAGGCCCAAGGAACAGAGGAAGCGACGGTAGAGGCGCTTCTTCTGCACAAGGAGGCGGTCTTCGACGGTCTCTTTTGGCCGCATCGCCTCACGGCGACGCTCCTCCTCTTCCATCCGTCGTTGACGCTCCTCCTCCGCCTTCAACTCCGTCTCCCGCTGCTTGCGGTTGGCCTCCACTTGGCGCTTCTCCTCCTCCTTGAGGCGAAGATAACAGCGGCCACAGAGGACGATGCCCCCACAGGCATGCAGATCATCGTAGTAGCTCTCCTGGCACTCGGGGCAGATGTAGAGGCGCTTGAGCCTCCCCTGCTCCACCAGTTTGCAGGCGACCATTCGATGGCCGACGACGCTTTCCGTCTCCTCCTTCTTAAAGAAGAGGCGTTCATACCAACGCCTGGGTCGCTCCTCTTTCGGCTTCTGTTCCATCTCGGCGCCCAGACGGACGATCCGTTCGCTGAGCCCCCGGTCCTGGGTGATCAGCAGCAGGTCCATCGCAGAGCCGACGTGGGCAAAGAGGCGTACCAGGTGATCGTCGGCGATGCCGATGCTGCCGGTATCACCGATCCGGACCACCCCTTTTCGGGCAAGGAAGCGAAGCAGGTCGGGCCTGATGGTCGCCCGGATGCGCACCTCGCGGTCCTTCTCCGGGTTGTTCTTCAGCCCGTGCAGCTCTTCAAGCGTCTTCTCCAAGACGATGAGTTTTTTCTTGCGCCGCTTGATGATCGCCATCGCGTCGTTGACGAAGTAGAGAAACCAGTCCTTTTGAAGGATCGGGGCAGTGTCGACATAAATTTCATCGAAGGAGCGCAGCTGTTCATCCAACGCCTCCTCATACCCCTCTTCCGTATTGACATAGCGGCTGCGGTCACCGACCTTGCAGGCGATGACCTCGCGATAGAGCTCCAGCTCCTCCTCATTGACCGGCAGATCCGGGTTGATGCCCACACTGCGCAGTGTCGTGGCGATGCGGTCTGCCCCGAGCTTGAATTCCGAGGCCAACAGGCTCGTCACCTCGGTCTTCGGCTTTGGCTTGGGAGCATTTCCTCTGCCCTTCATCTTGCCCATATGCAATAGTCTATCATTATTTTTCAGCCTTGGCTTGGATAATCGCAATCGCCTCATCCAGCGTCAGCGCCTTCGCTGCCTCGAGGTTGCTCTTGTACTCGGCGGGAAGGCCCACATTCTTCTTGCCGACCTTCAGATAGAGGCCGTAGCGTCCATCGGCGAGGGCGATGGTCTCCCCTTCCCAGCTGCCGATCTCCTTGACGAGCGCAGCACTTTTTGAGCGGCCTTTTCCCCCCTTGGCAGGGACTTCTTGGGCGAGGAGCTGCAACGCCTCCTCGAGGGTGATGGAAAAGACATTCTCATCGTGGGTACTGCGCGCAAGCTTACGCGTCTTCTTCCCACTGGCGATATAGGGGCCATACTTCCCCTTGTTGGCGATGACCTCGACCCCCTCATCATCGACTCCCAGGACCCGGGGGAGGCTGAGGTAGCGCCGGGCGATCTCAAGATCCTCCATCTTCTCCGCTTCCGTGACCCACTTGGGCACCGAGGCGCGCTTGGCGTCCTTGCCCGTTCCCTCCTGCCAGTACGGTCCGAAGCGCCCCACCAACAGCTGTACATCGTCGCCATTCCTGGCTCCTGTGCCCAACACCTTCGGCTCGTGGCGCTGCTTTCCTTCGGCGATGAGGGCCTTGATGTCCTCGTCGGTGACGTTGCCCGGGATCCAGGTGGGCGGCAGCGAGATCAACTCCTGCTCCTTGCCCACCACATAGGGGCCGTAGGGACCGATCATGATGGGGTTCTCGTCGCTGACCTTGCAGAGTTTCAGCGTCTTGGAGGCGACCTTGTTGTCCTCTTTGAGTTGCAGCTCGTTCTGCTCCTTCAGCCCCGATTCACCGAAGTAGAACGCATTGAGGAACGCCACCTTATCGAGCGTTCCCTCGGCGATCTTGTCCAACCCATCCTCCATCATCGAAGTAAAATCGTAGTCGATGAACTGGGAGAAGTGCGTCTCCAGGAACTGGCAGACCCCGAAGCCCATGAACGTGGGCGCGAGGGCGCTCCCCTCTTTGACGGCATACTTGCGGTCAAGGAGCGTCTTGATGATCGTGGCGTAGGTGGAGGGTCTGCCGATCCCCCGCTTCTCCAGCTCCCGCACCAGGGAAGCCTCGGTAAAGCGCGCCGGACTCTTGGTGCGGTGCTCCAGGGCGGCAAGGGAGACCAACGGACAGGACTCACCCACCGTCATCGGCGGCAACAGGCTCTCCATGTCATCGAGGACAGCCTCAGGATCATCGGAGAGCTCGACATAGGCACGGATGAAGCCGGCAAAGACGATTTCGGTTCCGGTTGCGGTGAATTCGCTGCTTCCCGCCTTCAAACGGACGGTGGTGGTCGCCTTCTGGGCGTCCGCCATCTGGCTCGCCAATGTGCGCTTGTAGATCAAATCGTAGAGGGCGAGCTCCCGGCCCACCAGTCGCGTCTCCTCGGGCTTCAAGAAGTGGTCGCCCGCCGGCCTGATGGCCTCGTGCGCCTCCTGGGCGCTGGCGCTGCGGGCGGCGAAGTAGCGTGGCTTCTCGCTGAGGTATTTTTCTCCGTACAGCGCCTCCACTTGATTTCGCGCGGCCCGGGTCCCCTCTTGGCTCAGCGAGGGGCTGTCGGTACGCATATAGGTGATGAAGCCGTTCTCATAGAGCTTCTGGGCGATCCTCATCGTCTCGGCGGCGCTGATGCGCAGCTTCTTGATGGCATCCTGCTGCAATGTACTGGTAGTGAACGGAATACTCGGGCGCGTGACGAACGGCTTGCGTTGGATATCCTCCACCACAAACGGCTCACCCTCCACCTCCTTGACGATCGCCTCGGCTTGCTCCGCGGTGAGCAAGAGGGTCTTCTCCTTCCCCTTGTAGGCGCCGGTGACGGGGTCGAAGTCCTTGCTGGTGGCGAGCGTTTGCCCCTGGTAGGCGGTCAGCCGCGCCTCGAATCGCTCTTTGGAAGAGCTCTCCAAGAGCGCCTTCGCATCCCAGTAGACCGACTCGGAGAAGAGGAGCCGCTGCCGTTCGCGGTCGACGATCAGGCGCAGTCCCACCGACTGCACCCGCCCGGCCGAGAGCTTCTTGTTGGAGAGTTTGCGCCAGAGCGTCGGGCTGAGGGTATAGCCGTAGAGGCGATCGACGATCCGCCTCCCCTCCTGGGCATGGACGAGGTTCTCATCAAGCGGTCGCCCGGTGGTGAGGGCCCGGGTGATGGCGCTCTTGGTGATCTCATGGAAGACCATCCGCTGGTACGGGACCTTGGGCTTGAGCACCTCGACCAGGTGCCAGGAGATCGACTCCCCCTCACGGTCCTCATCGGTTGCCAGGAGGAGGCGATCGGCTTTCTTCAAGTCGGCCTTCATCTCCCGGATCAGGCTCTCACGGCCGTTGACCACCTGATACTCGACAGAAAAATCCTTCTCCGGGTCGATGGCCATCCGGTCCTCTGGAAGGTCGCGGATATGCCCTTTGCTGGCAACCACCGTGCAGTTCTTGGGGAGGAATTTCTTGATCGTCTTGGCTTTGGTAGGCGACTCGACGATGATCAGTATGTGTTCATCAGACATGCATAATACTCCTACGTATCTATAGTCATACAATCACTGAGACCATAGAGAACGACCTCCCTCTGTGCAAAACTCGCATACCGGGAACAACGATGCAACCGGCACGCCTCTCGGGCATGCACCTGGAGGTCACCATGGACAATACTCTAATAAACATTGGCATCGATGTCCACACGGGCTTCTCAAGACACCGTGCCTCGGCTGTACACGTATACTGGCGCCTTCATCTTTTGTCAACGGATGCCTCTGGTGATGATCACACCATCACGGCCTTGAACACCCCGCCAGAGCCGGGATCCGGGCAGCGGAAGAGGCTCAATGAAGCGACACCACTTGCGGTGGTGGTGAAGTGCAACTCTTTCCTTCCTTCTTCGGTGAGATGGAAGAGGTAGGTGGAGCGGGTGACAACCTCGATGCCGCTGGCCCGGCTGCGGACCTCGATGACACAGGAATTCGCCGTTGAGGAGGTTGATACAACGTTCCACCAGATCGGCTTGATCGACGTCGTATTGAAGAACTGCGTGTTGTTTCGATAGGCATGCTGAGATTCATCATCACCTTCAAACGCGATCTGCTGACCGATCATATCCTGACTGACCAAGGGGAAGATGGTACGCCACCGGTCATACAGTCCTTCTATCCGATATGCCCCGTCTACATAGGTCACGCGGTAGTCCAACTGCATGGATTTGCCTTTGTTGGTGTGCTTGGTCCGATTCACCCACTGATATCGGCCTTCCCACCCTCCGGTCCTCGCCGATCCAGCAGCATAATCCAGCTCTATGTCCCCCGCCTTGCGGGCAACGATGAGCACATCGTACTCATGGTGGCTCTCCAACGGCTCATCATTGGAGCCGATCACAGCCTGATGACCGTCACGAACACGGGCCATCGGAACACGGTCGAGGTAGACATCGTAGTAGTCAGATCCGCCCACCGCGGTCCACTCCAACCGAAGCTGCATGGGGTACGAGACACTATGCACAATCTCCATCCCTGATGAGAAGAGAGGAGTGGTCAAATAGAGAAGGAGAATCGCCGCGAGCAACCGCTTCATACCCCCAATGTACCATAGAAAACACGGGCGGTATATCGAGTTTTTCCCTCTACACAGCCATCGGTCGAGGAGTAGATTCCCCCACCTGGCCGTATCGACAAGGGATGCTCCACCCGAGAGTTGTGGCGCAATCGAGCGGTCTGCGGCACGCCGGGGATTTACCAAAAACACCAAAATATTGACCAACCGCCCCTCTTTTCCTTGAGCAGATGGGGAAAATCCCGTACAGTGGCGATAAAGGAATATCGAGTGAAACACATCATGCGATCATTGGCCCTGTTGGCGATCACGGTCATCTTGGCAAGCTGTACCGTCACCCAACAGTTGAGCTTCAGAGCGAGTTCGGACAACCAAGCATCCTTCGACTTCAGCGCGGAGGACTTTTTCATAGCGGTGTTGGAGGATTTCAGTGACTTCATTCCCTCAAGCGAGGAGCAGCCGTTGATGGACAAGGCCATCGAGGACTTCAAGATCTCCTTGATACGAAGCCCCTCGACAAGCCACGTTGCGTTGCAGAAGCAGGGCGAAAACGCTTGGTCGGGCTCTCTTGGCTTCAACGACCTCAAGCGCCTCCTCAGCGACCTCGGGGCGGGAGCCAATCAGAGCCTGATCTCCCTCACCTCCGATACCCTTACCTTCCACCTCTCGATGGAGAACTACGAGCAGCTGGTTCCCGTCATCCCGTTCTTGGCCGACCCCAACTTCGAGGCGTTCGGGCCGATGTACAACCAAGGCCTCTCTGAGGCCGACTACCTGGAGATGATCAGCTTCATGCTCGGCGATGAGGGGGTGCCTGCCATCGAGGGATCCACCATTACGCTGAAGATCGAGACCCCCAGACCGATCAAGAGTTTCAGCGGCGGCACCAAGACCGGAGAACGCTCCTATGAGTTCAGCTTCCCCTTGATCGACTTCCTCCTCTTGGCCAAGCCGATCACCTTCACTGTGAGCTGGTAGCTCAGACGTTGAACCGGAAGTGCATGATGTCCCCATCCTGCACCAGGTACTCCTTGCCCTCCAAGCGCAACTTCCCCGCTTCCTTCACCTTCAGCTCGCTGCCGAGGTGAAAGAGGTCGTCACTCTTGTAGACCTCGGCGCGGATGAACCCCCGCTCAAAGTCGGTGTGGATGATGCCGGCTGTCTGCGGGGCCTTCATCCCGGCCCTGAACGTCCATGCCCGGTCCTCGTCCGGACCGACGGTGAAGAAGGTGCGCATCCCCAATGTATGGTAGGCGCTCCTGATCAGTTGGTTGAGCCCGCTCTCAGAGAGGCCGACCGCCTCCAGGAATTCGCGCTTCTCCTCCTCACTCTCCAACGAACCGATCTCCGCCTCGATCTTGCCGCAGATGACGATCGCCTCAGCTCCCTCGGCCGCGGCGATCTCCTTCACGGTGCGCACATACGGATGCTCGACCGCGATGCTCTCTTCATCGACGTTGCAGACGTAGATGACCGGTTTGAGGGTGATGAGATGCAGATCCGAGACCAGGGCGCGCTCATCCTCATCGAGGCCGAGTGAACGGGCGGCCTTTCCCTCCTCAAGACCGGCCTTGAGGCGCTCCAGGAGCGGCAACACCTTTTGGGCCGATGCCTGCGCCTCCTTGCTCAAACGGGTGAGGCGGGTCTGTTTGGCCCAGCGATTGGTGACCGTCTCCAGGTCGGCGAGGGCCAACTCGATGTTGATGGTCTCGATGTCGCTCTCCGGATCGACCTTGGCCGAGACGTGCGTCACATCGTCATCATCGAAACAGCGCACCACGTGGGCGATGAGGCCGACCTCCCTGATCGAGGCGAGGAAGCGGTTTCCCAGCCCCTCCCCTCGGCTCGCCCCGGCCACCAGGCCGGCGATGTCGACAAACTCAAAGGTGGCGGGAATGACCTTCTTTGCAGGGATCAGGGAAGCGATCGTATCAAGGCGCACATCGGGAACCGAGACGATGCCGACGTTCGCCTCGATCGTACAGAACGGATAGTTCGCCACCTCGGCTGGGGCGGCGGTGAGGGCAGAGAATATGGTGGACTTTCCCACGTTCGGCAGTCCTACAATCCCACAATTCAAACTCATTGGGTACCTCGCAACGTCGGCATCTCTCAGGCCGGCGCCGTGAGTGTACCACATATTGACTTGCATGGTAACCAGTCGTATCCTGTAGCGAATGGGTACCAAAACCACACGCATCCATGAGGTTGCCCCCGAAGCACCGCGGGCCCTGTTGTTGATCGTTTCATCCACATCAGACACCCAAAGCCAACAAGAACGGCGAGCCGAGGAGCTCGCCGCCTTGGTCGACACCATGGGCGTGATCGTCGATCAGATCGAATACGTCACCCTGCGCACGCCCAACAGCACCACCTTGATCGGCAGCGGAAAGGTCGCCGAGATCGGGGCGATCATCAGTGAGCGCACAGTCGACCTCGCGATCTTCGAGATTCCCCTCAGTCCCCGCATCCAGCGCAACCTCGAGCAGATCTGGGATTGTGCCGTCATCGACCGCGACGAGGTGATCCTCCAGATCTTCGCCGACCGCGCCCAGACCAAGGAAGCGGTCCTCCAGGTCGAGCTTGCCCGCCTTGAGTACTCATTGCCACGCCTGACTCGCAAGTGGACCCACCTCTCACGCCAACGGGGAGGCATGCGGGGAACCCGTGACGCCGGTGAGACCCAGCTTGAGATGGACCGGCGCCAGATCAGCGACAAGATCCTTCTTTTGAAGGGGCAGCTCGCCAAGGTCGTCACCCAACGTGCCGTACAGCGGAGCCAGCGCCTTGAATCCAGCATTCCCGTCGGCGCGATCGTCGGCTACACCAACAGCGGCAAGTCATCGCTCCTCAATGCCCTCACCGACGCCGGGGTCTTCGTCGAGGACAAGCTCTTCGCCACCCTCGACCCCACCACCCGGGCCGTCAAGCTTCCCGGAGGGGAGGAGATCCTGCTCAGCGACACCGTCGGCTTTGTCTCAAACCTCCCCCACACCCTTGTCGACGCATTCAAGAGCACCTTGGAGGAGGCCGTCTACGCCGACTTCCTCATCATCGTCTGCGATGCCTCCTCCCCCGATATGATCGCCAACTACACCACCACCGTCCAGGTCCTCGAAGAGCTGGGTGCGACCGACAAACCGGCCATCGTGCTGGCCAACAAGATCGACAAGATGGAGGACGACTTCGCCGTCTCCCGCCTCCGTTCGATGTACACCCCGGTCATCGAGAGCTCGATCGTCACACAGGAGGGCCTCGACCTCCTGGTGGATGAGATCGGCGAATTGCTCAGGCGCATCAGGCCGCTATCGACCTACCTCATCCCCAACGATCGCCATGACCTCGTCGCCCACATCCATCGCTGGGGACAGGTGCAGCAGATCGAGTACACCGAAGCGGGCATCTTCGTAAAGGCCCGCATCGATGGACGCTACCGAGGCCCGTTGGAACCTTTCCTGCAGTAAAAAAAGAGGGTGCCGAAGCACCCTTTTTTCCATTCGCCCTGACTCTTAGTTGAAGCGCCAGAGAACGGCGAGGTTTGCACCCCACACGAAATCCAGCTCGGGAAGAACCTGGAGACCGGGGGAGACGCGGAGGTAGAAGTCAAGCGGCACGTCCTTGTTGGGCATGCTGTACTTCAAGCCGACCGGCACGATGACCGAAACCGCCAGATCGCCATCTGTGGTAAACGGGACACCAAGGTATCCACCGACACCTCCGGTCACGTCGATGCGCACCTTGTTGATGGTGAAATTCGTCACCGTGTAGGATGCCGCTGCGTCGACGGAGAGGACCCCGTGGAGCAGGCCGTAGCCAACGTTTCCGACCAGATCGAAGTCCTTCATCTGATACTGCACGCCTGCACCCATGTTCGTCCCCAAGTTCACCCCGACTGCAAAAGAGTTCTTTGCCGAGACGGGAACGAGGATGAGGGTGATGACCACTACGGTCAGTAATACTTTTCTCATGTCTTTCCTTCCTATATAGGATACAATCCTATTGTGTGCTTTTTTTGTTTATACCATATTTCGTCGACCGTGCCTAGGGAGGGATAGCCAGATACAAGGGATTGAAGAGCACTCTATCGCTCTAGAGTTTTCCCGCAAAGCTCGGTACTATACACTTACGAAGGAAGTGTAAAGACATGAAGAGACAGCTGAGTGTACGAGCGTTGATTATCGGACTCTTGGGCTTGGTGGTCATCACGGCAAGCTCGATGTATGTCGCACTACGGATGGGCGCACTGCCCTGGCCGACGATCTTTGTCACCGTGCTGAGCATGGCGGCCCTCTCCAAGGCGAAGGGGTCCACGCTGCAGGAGATCAACGTCACCCACACCATCATGAGCAGTGGGGCGATGGTGGCCGGTGGTCTTGCCTTCACCCTCCCCGGCCTCTGGATGCTCGATCCTGACGCATCGATCCCCATCTCGAACCTCATCGTCCTCACCGTCGTCGGTGCGGTGCTCGGCACCCTCTTCTCCGCCCTCTTCCGCACCAAGCTCATCGAGGAGGAGGCGCTCCCCTACCCGATGGGCATCGCCAGCTACAACACCCTGCAAGCCGGGACCTCGGGAGGCAAGGGGGCGCGCACCCTCTTCTCCTCCATGGGGTTCAGTGTGGTATTCACCACGATACGGGACTACTTCGCTAAAATACCATCGCTGCTGACCCTGTGGGGAGGAAACGCCATCCTTCCCGCCTTCTCCATCTGGGTCAGCCCGATGGCCCTCGGCATCGGGGCCATCATCGGACCGCTCTTCGCCCTCCTCTGGTTCGGCGGGGCGATCTTCGGCTACTACATCCTCACCCCGCTGGGAATCCAGGGAGGACTCTTCGCCTCGATGGTCGAAGCTGACCTCTTTCGCCAGAACCTCGGCATAGGACTGATGATCGGCACCGGCCTCGGGGTCTTCTTCAAAGCCATCGCGTCCCGTCTCACCCGACAGAAGAAGCTCGAAGAGGGAACGCGCATCGCCTTCAACAAACGCAACGTCGGTGTCTTGGTCGTCATCGCCTTCGCCGTCCTCATGCTCTGCCTGGGCGCAGACCTCGGCCTGGTGGAAGCCATCGTCTTGATGGCGGGCATCTACGTGACGACCTATCTCAGCGGCATGCTCACCGGACAGACGGGGATCAATCCGATGGAGATCTTCGCCATCCTCGTGCTCTTGGCCATCCGCCTGATCTCCAAGCCCTCAATGGTCGCCTCCTTCTCCATCGCCGCGGTCGTCGCCGTCGCCTGCGGCCTCACCGGCGATGTGATGAACGACCTCAAGAGCGGCCACCTCTTGGGCACCGCCCCCCGCCAGCAGCTGCTCGGCGAAGGCATCGGAGGGGTCGTGGGGGCCGTACTCTCCGTCTTTGTCCTCCTGGTGATGCGGCGTGCCTTCGGGGGCTTCGGCACCGAGGCACTGCCCGCGCCTCAAGCGGCGGCCGTCAGTGCGATGGTCGGAGGCCTCGGCCACATCCCCGCCTTCCTCATCGGCCTCTTCGTCGGCTTGGTCCTCTACGTGGCCAACGTGCCGAGCGCCACGGTGGGACTGGGGGTGTACCTGCCGATCTACATCTCCTCCATCATGGGCTTGGGCTCCCTCTTGGCCATCCTCTCCAAGGCGATTTTCTCCTCCAAGACCACCGTCGACCGGGTCGGTGAGGAGACCGGCCTCATCGCCAGCGGCCTGCTCGGAGGAGAGGGAATCACCGGCGTGGTCATTGCCATCATCAGCATGCTCAGCTAGGATGGGAGCGATGAACACACCCCACTCCCTCTACGCCCTCTCCCTCGATGAGATTGTCCACGCGCTTGACCTCGAGAAGCGTTATCAAGCACGGCAGATCCAAGAGTGGCTGACCAAGGGCGTCACCGACTTTTCCCAGATGACCAACCTCTCCAAGGCCGATCGCGAGCGCTTCGCCTTCCGTATGGGCAACGCCTGCTCATCGAATGTCATCGAGAGACAGCACGACGCAAGCGGGGCGGCCAAGCTCGCCATCGCTCTGCACGACGGGGCCATCATCGAGGCGGTCCTCCTCACCGACGAGCGGGCGCGTGCCACCGCCTGCCTCTCCAGCCAGGTGGGCTGCGCCCAAGGGTGCACCTTCTGCAAGACCGCCACCATGGGCTTTGTGCGCAACCTCGAGGCGTTCGAGATCGTGGAGCAGTACATCCACCTCCAGCGTGAGAGCGCGGAGGCGATCACCCACCTCGTCTTCATGGGCATGGGCGAGCCGCTTGCCAACACCAGCGAGGTCATCAAGTCCATCGAGACCTTCCATGATCCCAACGGATTGAACATCTCGTTGAGGAGAATGACCGTCTCCACCTGCGGCTTGGCAGCAGGCATCGAGCGCCTCAATGCCGAGCGCGTCGCCGTCAAGCTCGCCGTCTCCTTGGTAACCGCCGACAATCGCCTCCGCTCACGCCTCATGCCGGTGAACAAGCGATACAACATCCATGAGCTCAAGGATGCCCTGATCGCCTTCCAACGGGTCAGCGGGAAGCGGATCACCATCGAATACTGCCTGCTGGGCGGGGTGAACACCGATGAAGTGAACGCGTATAAGCTCGCCGATTGGCTCGAAGGCCTCGATGCCCTGGTCAACCTCATCCCGTGGAATCCAGCAGAGGGGCTCCCCTACACCACCCCCAGCGAAGCGGAGATCGACCGCTTCGTCCGCCTCTTGGAGCGGCTCGGGATCCCCTACACCCGGCGCCGCAGTCGCGGCCAAGCTATCGACGGCGCCTGCGGCCAGTTGGCGGTCTCTCTGAACGACCTCGAGTACCACCTCCTCACCGACGACGACGAAGAATAAAAAACAGGGCCCGATTTTCAGTCGGACCCGTATCGGCTCGTGCTGTCGGGAAGATCACCCTACTCCAAGGTTGCGCGAATTCTGCGTACCCCGGCCGATGAGCTCTGCTCCTTGGCGATTTTGAAGTGCCCCAGAAGCCCGGTGTGGGTCACGTGTGGGCCACCGCACACCTCCTTGGAGAAGTCTCCGGCCGAGTAGACCTTCACCTGCTCATCGTAGCGTCCCTCGAAGAGGGCGATGGCGCCGGCCTCCCGCGCCTCCTTGAGCGTCATCGTCACACAGGTGACGGGCAGGTCACGCTTGATCTGCTCGTTGACGATGTCTTCCACCCTCTGTATCTCCTCACTCGTCATCGCGGCGGGATGGGTGAAGTCGAAGCGGAGACGATCGACGGTGATGTTCGATCCCTTCTGCCCCACGTGGTCACCGAGGACCATCCGGAGCGCTTGGTGCAGCAGGTGGGTGGCGGTGTGCAGGGCGGTGGTCCTCTCACTATGGTCGGCAAGGCCTCCCTTGAACTGCTGGCTCGCCCCACTGCGGCTGATCTCCTGGTGCTTCTCAAAAGCGGCATTGAAGCCCGCCTCATCGACGGTGAAGCCGTGTTCTCCAGCAAGCTCCGCCGTCAGCTCCAGCGGATAGCCATAGGTGTCGTAGAGCTTGAAGGCGGTCCGTCCGCTGATGATGCGGTCCTTGCCCTTGAGCAAGTTGGGCAGCATCTTCTCAAACTCCCGCTCCCCCTTGGCCAGCGTCTCGGAGAACTTCGCCTCTTCGCCCGCCAGCTCCTTGAGCACGAACTCCCGGTTCTGCAGAAGCTCGGGGTACGGTTTGCCGTACAGGTCGAAGACGATCGGGGCGAGGCGGCCGAGGAACGCTCCCTCGATGCCGAGCTTGTGCCCGTGGCGGACCGCTCTGCGGATCAAGCGGCGCAGGATATACCCCTGGCCGACGTTGGAGGGGGCCATCCCCCGCTGGTCGCCGAGGATGAAGACGCTGGTGCGCACATGGTCGGCGAGGATCCTGATGGAGGTATCGCTTCCCTCGTCATCCCCATAGCGCTTTGAGGAGAGGCGCTCGATCTCGGCGATGATCGGGGCGAAGACCTCGGTCTCGTAGACCGACTGCTTCCCCTGGAGGATGGCGGTGGTGCGCTCGATGCCCATGCCGGTATCGACGCACTTGCGGCTCATCTCCACATAGCTTCCATCAGCGTTCTTCTTGTAGCCCATGAAGACATCGTTCCAGATCTCGAAGTACTTGCCACAGGAGCAACCGGGGCGACAGTTGTCGCCGCAGGGGGGTCGACCGGTGTCGATGAACATCTCGGTGTCCGGGCCGCAGGGGCCGGTCTCACCGGCCGGTCCCCACCAGTTGTCCTCTCGTCCCAAAAAGTAAATCCGCTCCTCAGGGATGCCGACGCTCCTCCACATCTCGTAGGCTGTGTTGTCACGGGGCACCTCGTCGTCACCGGCGAAAACGGTGACCGAGAGCTCGTTGATGTCCAAGCCGAGGATCTCGGTGAGGAACTCGTAGCTGTATGTGATGGCCTCCTTCTTGAAGTAATCGCCGAGCGACCAGTTGCCGAGCATCTCGAAGAAGGTGAGGTGATGGGGATCCCCCACCGCCTCGATGTCACCGGTGCGGATGCACTTCTGGTAGTTGACCAGCCGCTTCCCCGCGGGATGGTCGGCACCGAGGATATAGGGCACCAGGGGGTGCATGCCGGCGGTGGTGAAGAGGACGGTGGGATCGTTCTCGGGAATCAAGGAGGCGCCACTGATCTGGGTGTGCTCCTTCGATACGAAGAAGTCAATGAATTTTTGCCGTAATTCGTTGGCGGTAAGCTGTTTTTCCATAGTATGTGATAGTAGTATTAGCTTTTGGTGATGTCAAGGTGAGGCGCGCCCCGTGCTAGAAAAGATCGAGCTGCGCCAGCCTGCTCTCATCCTTTTTCACCTCGCTCTTCAGACCTGAGAGCCGCCTGGCCACCCGCCCCAGATCCTGGGCTCGTTTGACGACGGTCCCCTTCTCAAACTGCTTCGGCCAACTGAGGGCCGGGTCATCGAGGCTGTGGCGAAAGAGGATGATGGGCTTGCCGATCTCTCCTGCCCAGGTCGCTTGACGTACCGCGGTCCCACCATCGCGATCCTCCACCACCACCACGACCGAACTGATGGCGCTCATCAAGCGATTACGGAGCAAGAGGTGCACCTTCTCATTCTTCGCGGCAGGCCCGAAGCGGCTGACGACCAACCCCCGGCGGGCGATCTCCTGCTGCAGCTCCATATGGCTGAGCGGATAGCAGGCGTTGTGGGTGGTGGCGATGACGGCGATGGTGGGAGCACCCTCATTGAGCGCAGCGCGGTGGGCGGCGGCCTCGATGCCCCCGCTCAAGCCTCCCAGGACGACAAAGCCGGCCTTGATGAGCGACCTCGCACTCTTGGCGGCACATGCACGCCCCTCCACCGTGGGGGTTCTCGTCCCGATCAAACTAGCCATGGGGGAGGAGAGCAGCGCGGTGTCTCCTTGGGCATAGAGGTAGCGCGAGCGGTAGGAGCGGGTGGTGATGAGACGGGGCCAGTGTTCGCTCTCCGCGTCAAGGATGACGATGTTCTCATCCATCTCCTCATAGAACGGTCGCAGGGCGAGATAGGCATCACCGAGGAGGGAGGAGTCAAGGCCGAGGCGCTCAGCGTAGAACGCACTGTGGAGGAGCAGCGGGTCACTGGTGAGGCCCAACGCGTGAGCCTCATCGAAGAGAGGCCACGCCAAATCTTCGTCGGCCACTGCGAGCAACGTCTCCCAGTTCAACGCCTGGTGTTGTATGTCATTCATCAATCTCCCCCACCCGACTCTACCACAGAGCTTCAAACAGACGCAAGAAAGAGCTGGACGAGCCAGCTCTCTCTTACCAACGGACGGTGATCAGGGGGCGAGCAAGGCCGTCGCAATCTCCTTCAGTCCTGCAAACTGCTCCTCAGTGGGGTTCCAGAGAGACTTGACCTCCGGGTCGACGACGGAGAAACCCGCCTTCTTCAAGAGCTCGCGCAGTTCGGCGTTGCCTTCGCCGCTCCAGCCGTAGCAGCCGAAGACCGCGCCCCGCTTCTTCTTGAACTGCAGTTCAAAGAGGAAGTGCATCCACCCGGCGACCGAGGAGAGGATCGACTTGCCCACCGTCGGCGAGCCAACGGCGATGGCCTTGCTCCGGAAGACCTGGGTCATGATGTCGTTCTTGTCGGTCTGGGAGATGTTGAAGACCTTGACCACGGTATCGGGGCTCTGCTCCTGCACCTCGCTGGCAAGCCGGTGGGCGAGCGCCTTGGTCCCATCCCACATCGTGTCGTAGACGATGGTGATCTGGTCCTCCTGGTAGTCGTCGCACCAGGCGCTGTACTTCTCCACGATCTGCATCGGGTTGTCCCGCCAGATGACCCCATGGCTGGTCGCGATGATGTCGATGGGCAGGTTCAAGCCGATAATCTCCTTCAGCTTCGCCTTCACCAGCGGGGAGAAGGGGGCGAGGATGTTGGCGTAGTACTTGATGGCCTCCTCGTAGAGGGTGCACTGGTCGGCCTTGTCGTTGAAGAGCTCCTCGACGCCGTAGTGTTGGCCGAAGGCGTCATTGGAGAAGAGGATGTTGTCCCCACTCATGTACGTGGCCATGCTGTCCGGCCAGTGGAGCATCCGCATCTCGACGAAGACCAAGCTCTTGCCGTTCCCGATGTCGACCGAGTCGCCGGTCTTGACGACCTTGAAGTTCCATTCAGGGTGGTGGTACTGGCCGACCAAGGACTTCACCGCATTGGCGGTGCAGTAGATCGGGGTGTTGGGGATCTTCTCCATCAGGTATGGGAGAGCCCCGCTGTGGTCCACCTCGCCGTGGTTGATGACGATGAGGTCGATCGCCTCAAGGTCGACCTCCTTCTCCAAGTTGTCCCGAAACTCCTTGGCATGGGGGGCCCACACCGTGTCGATGAGGATGGTCTTCTCCTCCTGGATCAGGTAGGCGTTCTGGCTCGATCCATTGTTGATGGAGTAGTCGTCACCGTGGAACTTCTTCAGCTCCCAATCGACCTTGCCAACCCAATGGACGTTGTTCTTCACTAATCGTTTCATCTCATCACCCTCCTGGTATGGACTTCACACGTGGGCGATACTCCCCGCTGGTCTTCAATGCATCCCAAACTCCGAGGAATTTTCTCGGCTTTCATCTTACGATTGCCTCTTCTTTCTTGCAAGGCCTTTCAATCATCCTCATAGAGCTCGTTGATGAAGGCCCAGGCATCGCCGTCACCCAACCGCAACCCGCACAGGAGGCGGTAGTTGTAGAGGAGCAGCTCAAGGTGCTTCTTCTTCACCTCCCCGGCGTTCAAAAGGCCGACGACCGCAGACAACTCGTCGCTCGCTTCATCCAACGAGGCAACCCGGTCGAACTCGGCGAGCATATCCGCCTTCTTCATCATCAAGAAGTTGGGGACGGAGAGGATCAAGGTGGGCATATACTGCCTCCGCTGAAGATTCTCTGAAGCCAGACGGATCTGTTCGTCGGTGGCATCCGCGGGAAGCGCTTCAAATTCTTTTCTGAGTATGTGCATGGGCAACTCCTACCTCCGATGGTACTCAACATCCATCAAAATTGCAAAATGAATTTTCCTGCCCTTCAGAGCCGGAACACCGGCAGCATTACTTTTCATGATAACATCGGAATGATAGGATTGGCATCATTCCGATAGTCTGCTATCCTGTAAGACGAGGCGACCCATGAAATATATCACCGTACAACAGGCTGCAAACCAATGGGGGATTTCAGAGCGGAGAGTGAGGCTTCTCTGCCAACAAGGCAGGATTGAGGGAGCACATATGCACAAGGGATCCTACAGGATTCCTGCCACCGCCCAGAAACCGAAGGATGGCCGAAGAACAGACACACAGAAAGAGCATCCCCCTACCGCCTGGCTCAAATGGGACGATACGATCATCGGCGAAGTTCAGGGCGACGGTACGGTGACCTTCATCGCCCCGGCATTCAATGACGTGGTGTTGCTCTACACCCATGGCCGGTCCTCATGGGATGCGCTCCAGTACCACCAATTCCTCGCAGAGCGTCTGGTCAGCCGGGACCGCCGGGATATCGAGCGGATCCTCTTTCGCCTCGGCCTCTCACACTATGATGTGCTCGCCATCGCGCATCATACCCGGGCCATCCATCCCAAGGACCTCTTGTGGATCGCCCACACAAGGGATGAACAGCTCAAGGATGTCACCACCGAGGCGTTCCATTCGATCTTCGTCCAGCACACCGATCTCGTCGGTGAGAGCGTCGATAGCCCGGAGGGGTACAACATCAAGCGCTATGGCGTATGGCAGGGCTCATACGGCATCTACAAGCAGCGCTTGCATCCACTCTCCGGTGACACTGAGTCTGAAGTCGCCGCCTACCTGTTGGCCAAACGGCTCGGTGTTCCCTGCTGCCCTGCCTACCGGACCGGAGCGGACACCATCTTTTCAGAATTCACCTATGACTTTACCCGCGAGTACATCGTGCACGTTCGTCGCCTCTTTGACGGTCCCCGCTCTGAGAATGAGTATCGCAACCTGATCTCGGTCAGGCCGCAGTTCAAGGATGACATCGCGCGGATGATTCTCTTCGACGCCATCATGCGCCAAGATGACCGCCACCTCTCCAACATCGCCATCAAGGTGAGTGGGCAGGGCGAATCCTTTTACCCCCTCTATGACAACGGGAGAAGCCTCTTTTATGAGGATACGCCGGAGATGGTGCAGAGAGCGGTAGCCGATCCCATCCTGTACGCCACGACGTTCGGCTCCTCAGGAACCTATTGGGATTATGCAACCGAGATTAGCGCCGAGTACGGGGATCTTGATCGTTTGATCACCTTGGATATCACCGGAGACGAGGTGCATGCCATCCTCCTCGAGGCGGGCTTCTCCGGTTATCGCCTCGAGGGCGCCACCGCGTGGATCTCTGCGATGATGGGGATGTTGGCTGCCTTGTGATCTGAATCCATAGCGTACACAAAAGTTCGTTCCATGGGGAGGCGAACAAGGACACAGACACGCTATGGGAGTGAAGGCACACCTACCTGACCAGATACTTGTCTGACTCTTTGGTGATCAGGCCATGCCCCCTCAGCTCGACGACGGCGTCGCCTGAAGAAAGGTCCAAGGCACTGTCTATCTCCTCTCGGGTCTTCGCTCCCTCTTCCATGAGGAGCGCCAGGACCTTCAAGGCGGTGGGCGAGAGCATCTTCATCACGGAGGCCCGACGCTCACTCACCTCCTCCGGGATTTGGTTTCGAAGGATTGCAAGGGCCTCTTTGTCATAATAGAACGTAGCTTGGATGAAGCTGCCTGAGATGTCAAAAATCTCTGTGGGGTAGGCTCTGAGAATCTTCTGCATGCCTGAGCCCAGCTGCTCGCCCAGCTCCATATCGGTGAAGATCCTCATCAACTCGCGGCTTCGAGGCAGGGACCGTCCCTTGAAGAAGTCCTCTCTGCTGAGGCCGGGAGGAAGGCCACCACTGGAGAGCACCACGATCCGGTCATCATAGATCTCGAAGACCGGCGATGTCATGAAGAGGTAATCGTTGTGAATGATAGCGTTGAGTACCGCCTCACGCAGAGCCGGCTTCTCCACCACACTGAGCTCTCGGCGCTGAGCCTCTCCGGTGACCCGCACCGTCGTCGTATTGACCATCTCCAGCTTGTCCAAGACCTGTCGGGCGGCTTTTATGAGGCACGTGCACCCATATTCATTGCGTTCTACGATATCGAGCTTATTGGTACCTCTAAACCGCGCCACGGTGATGGGTATCGAGTTCGTATCGGCCATGAGATAGGCCACCCAGTTGAACTTTCCCTCGTCGGTATAGAGCCCGAGATTCTGCAAGAAAAACTCGCTGGTGGCGTCAAACCCCTTCTCCTGGTAGTAAATCATCAGCTGAGAGAAGCTGAGGTGTTGGTTGGGAGACGGACGCTGGAGAGCGTATCACGCACGCGGCGACTAGAGAGCTCCTCGATCATCTGCTCACTCATCATGGCAGTCTGTGAGCCCACTCTCGTGTCGCAGCCCTTGGGGCTTCGTCCATACTTTTTCAGAAAGAAAGGCTTCTCCATTCCTTGGGCGACTGTGATCTTCACATACTCTTTGCCGTTATCTTGTCCGACTTCCACATTGAAGAGTCCGAGGGACGATGGCAGGATGGTGGTCTTGATGCGGTCGATGACCGCCAGCGACTGCTCTTTGGCCTCATCAAGACCGATCACCGTACCCTCGTCATCGAGGCCGATGTAGAGGACACCGCCACACGTATTGAGAAATGCCACGACTTCCTTCTCAACATCATCGGTGACGACACGCTTGAACGCTCCTGTCTCACGCTCCACCACACCACTACCTTCGCTCTCTCAGGCAGCATACCATGGTCAAAAGGCACATACTATACCAAGAAATAGGGATGTATCGGACGAAAATGAGGGTCGTTGGGCTATGAAAAAGCTCCCTATCCATCAGGACAAGGAGCTTCTTGTGCCGCCTCCCAGAGTTGAACTGGGGACATAAGGTTTTTCAGACCTTCGCTCTACCAACTGAGCTAAAGCGGCTCAACGCTCTCTTGTATACCCTGTTTCAGCTTTTCTTGTCAACTCTTTTGAATGGAAATGCTTTTGGAGGACCAATCTTGTACTCAAGAGGAGGTATCTGCTACAGTCAAAACGCGATGTCCACCAATGATGTGCCACTTCTTGAAGTCAAGGATCTCAGGTTCTGGTTCGATAAGAACCAAACCATTCTCCACGACGTCTCCTTCTCAATTCCCAAAGGATCGCTGACGCTGCTCAGTGGCCCAAACGGATCGGGCAAGAGCCTTTTGATGCGGATCATCAAGGGGCTCACCCAGAGCAAGGCCGGATCCCTGCTCCTCGAGGGCAGCGATGTCACCGGGGAGCCGAAGAAGCGGATGCGGTCCATCGGCCTGGTCTTCCAGGACGCAGAGACCCAGGTGGTGGGCCAGACGGTGGAGAAGGATATCCGCTTCGGCATGGAGAACCTCGGCCTCGATGCTGATGAGCAGCAGAGACGCCTCGCTGAGGTGGCGGATCTGCTCGACCTTGAGCGCTACCTCGACCGAAGGCCGAAGACTCTGAGCGGTGGGGAGAAGCGCCGCCTCGCCATCGCGGGGGTATTGGTGATGCAACCCGACCTCTTGATCCTCGACGAGCCGTTCGCCAATCTCGACTGGCGCTCGACGGTCAGCGTGCTCACAAATCTGATGCGCCTCAAGGCGGAGGGGCATACCATCCTCCTCGTCAGCCATGAGGTGGAGAAGACGCTCGCCCATGCAGACCATGTCCTCATCCTCGATGAGGGCACCATCGCCCTCTCCGGCAGAAAGGAGGAGGTATACCCTCACCTGGGAGGGCACGGCATCTACGTCCCGAGTGGGGTACCCATCGAGGAGCTCTCATGGCTGAAGCCCTGATCTTCCACTACCGACACCAGCACACGGCCCTCAGCCGAGCCAATCCACTGACCAAGTTCATCAGCGTCATCGCCATCTGCATCCTGCTCTTCTCCCTCTCGCTGCCCGGCCTCGGTGTGGTGACCGTGGCCCTCACCCTTGCCATGTGGCGCCAGCGCCTCCCCATCATCCGATACCGACGGGAGCTGCGCTACTTCACCATCATCCTTCTCTTGATCATCATAACCGAGTACATCGCCACTGCCGGTGCACTCGCTCCTTGTGTCGCGGCTCTCCGCTTCCTCATCATCATCCAATGTGGGCTCCTGCTCACCGACTGCACCGCAGCCGATGACCTCGCGCGATCGCTGGGGTCGGTGCTCGACAAAATTCCCTTTGTCGATGGGTGGGCATCCGCCAGCACCATCGAGATGACCTTGGCGCTGCTGCCGATGATCTTCGATGCATCCCTTGAGGTCGTCACCGCTCGCTCGGCACGCCTCGAACGCAAGAACCGCCCCCTTGCCGCACTCGGCGGCATCACGGCGGCGATCTTCTCCCTCATCCTGGACAAGGGGGAGGATCTCGCCTTAGCGCTCGAGGCGCGTCACTTCGACCCCTCCCAACCGCGTAAGAGACTTCCCTACTCCGCCGTTGATGGAGTGCTGCTGCTCGCTGTCGCCCTCCTGTTGACCGCAGCAAGGGTGGTGTAGCGATGGTGGAGAAGGATGCGCTGCGCAGAGCGCTGAAGGCGAAGACGCTCCAGTATGTGGGGACGGACTTCACCGAGGAGGACCGACTCACGTGCTCCGCCTTGGCTGAGAGCGAGCTGTATCGGGGATGTGATACCCTCTTCGCCTTCCATCCCCTCAGCGATGAGGTGGATATCACCCCGCTTTTGGAGGATGCCATCAGAGAACGGCAGCTCGCCCTGCCCAAGACCGAAGATGATGGGTCGCTCACCTTCTTCATCGTCACCGACCTCTCCGCTCTCAGGCGTGGTCGCTACGCCATCACGGAGCCCGGAGAGGGAGCGATCATCACCCCTGCTCCTGGTGACCTCATGATCATCCCCGCCCTCGCCTACGACCGCTGTGGACAGCGGCTTGGACGAGGCAAAGGCTACTATGATCGATACTTACAAGAGTACAACAGCGCCAAGACGGTGGGAGTCTGTCGCTCCTACCAACTGCTGGAGCGCATCCCCACCCAAGCGTGGGACCGCGCGGTCGACCACGTGCTCTGCGGCGGGATGTTCTACTGAATGGTGAAGTGCTGGCTCTCCATCATGGAGAGGAACTGCCTGACGGCAGATTTGCTTTGATTGTGTTGCAGATCGAGCAGCAGTGATCGAACACGATCGCTGCGCACCGCACGGAGGATGGCGCTCAGCGAGGCGAGGTACTCCTTCTGCAACGCCTTCGAGGAGGCGATGACGAAGAGCAGGTGCACCGGCAGGTGATCGGGGCTCTCATACGAGACCCCTTCGACGCTGATACCCAGTGCGATGTGCACCTCTTCGATGCCCTTCACCTTCCCGTGGGCGATGGCCACCCCGTGGCCGATACCCGTCGACTGCAGGCGCTCGCGCGCGATGACTTGGCGGATGAAGGAGGGGCGGTCGGCGATGGTGGAGAAGACCGAGCAGTGCTCGATGACCTCCACGATCGCCGTGTATGTATCCACCGAATGCAGCAGACAGACGGCCGATGATTCCTTGTCAATACTTCTCACCGGGCCACTATACTACCGCATATTCTGTGTGGCAAGTCCTCAGAGGGTCGCCAAATACTCATTCATCGCCTTGGCTGCCTTCCGTCCCTGTCCCATCGCCAGAATGACCGTCGCAGCACCGAGGACGATGTCTCCTCCGGCGTAGACTCCCTTGATGGAGGTCTCGAGCGTCTCCTCATTGACGATGAAGTTGCCCCACTTGTTGACCTCAAGGCCCTCGGTGGTCGCATGGATCAACGGGTTGGAGTCGTTGCCGATGGCGACGATGACGGTGTCGAAGTCGTAGATTTTCTCGCTGCCGGGAATCTCCACCGGACGACGGCGGCCGGAGGCATCCGGCTCCCCGAGCTCACAGGTGATGAGCTTGACGCCATTGACCCTGCCCTTCTCATCAGCGACGATTGCGAGCGGGGCGTGGAGCAGCAGGAAGTTGATCCCCTCCTCCTTGGCATGACCGACCTCCTCCTTTCGGGCGGGCATCTCGGCCTCGGTGCGGCGGTAGACGATGGTGACTTCCTCCGCTCCCAGGCGCTTGGCCGTGCGGGCGGCATCCATGGCGACGTTGCCGCCACCGAAGACCGCGACACGATGACTGTTGTAGATCGGGGTGCGGGAGTGGTCACGATCGTACGCCTTCATCAGGTTGCTGCGCGTCAAATACTCATTGGCCGAGAAGACCCCGACGTAGTTCTCCCCCTCGATGTTGAGGAAGCGGGGAAGCCCGGCGCCGCTGCCGACGAAGACGGCGTCAAAGCCATCCTTCTCCATGAGTTCCTTGAGGGTCCGCGTCTTTCCAACCAGGAAGTTGCGGCGAATCTCCACCCCCATGTCCAAGAGCGTCTTCAGCTCATGCTCGACGATCGTCTTGGGGAGCCGGAACTCGGGAATCCCGTAGACCAGTACCCCACCGGCTTTGTGCAGTGCCTCGAACATCACCACCTGGTGGCCCGCTCTTCTGAGGTCCGCGGCAGCCGAGATGCCGGCAGGACCGCTGCCGACGACCGCGACCCGCTTGCCGGTCTCAGGAGCCACGGTCGGAATGACTTCCTGATTGTTCTCACGGGCCCAGTCGGCGACAAAGCGCTCGATTCGTCCGATGGAGACCGAACAGTCGACATCCTTGAGGGACTTGCCCACCGTACACGGCAGCTGGCACTGGCTCTCCTGTGGGCAGACACGACCACAGATCGAGGGCAGCAGGCTGCTCTCCTTGATGATGGCGGCGGCCTCAGCGAACTTGCCTTCGGCGGTCTTGGCGATGAACGCCGGAATGTCAATGCCAACCGGACAGCCGGAAATACACGGTTTGTTCTTGCACTGCAGGCAGCGCAACGCCTCTGCCCTGACCTGGGCCTCGGTATACCCGAGGGCCACCTCATGCATATTGGTGATCCGGACCACAGGATCCTGGCTCGGCATGCTCTGGACCGGGATTTGAATCCGATCCTTGGCCTTCAGCTCCCGTCCCTCATTCTCCTTGAGGATCTCTTGTGCCTGTGCGTCCAATGCTTCTCTTGTCTCGTGCATGACCTTATGCCTCCCCTTCCTTGATGTGCAAGCCGATGTGGCAGCGATGGTGTGCCTCATCCTCGGTGTCGTGGTAGGTGGAGAGGCGAAGCAAGAGGTTGTCCCAATCGACGAGATGCCCGTCGAACTCAGGACCGTGCACACAGGCAAATTTCGTCTTGCCGTCGACGATGACACGACAACCACCGCACATCCCCGTCCCGTCGATCATGATCGAGTTGAGTGAGACGATGGTGTGGATATTGTATTCAGCGGTGGTGCGGGCAACAAATTTCATCATGACCGGCGGGCCGATGGCCACGACGCAGTCGATCTTTTCGCTCTCGCAGAGCTCCTTCAACGGCTCGGTGACCAAGGCCTTGCGCCCGTAGGAGCCGTCGTCGGTGACGACGATCAAGCGGTCCGCGATGGCACGCATATCTTCTTCGAGGATCAAGAGATCCTTGGTTCGCGCCCCGATGATGACGGTCACATCATTGCCGGCCTTCTTCATCCCCTCGACGATGGGATAGAGCGGAGCCACCCCGATGCCGCCGCCGATGCAGACTACCTTGCCGTAGTGCCTGATGTCGGTGGGTGTGCCGAGCGGACCGAGGAGGTTGGCGATGCTGTCGCCCACTTCGAGCAGGGCGAGGCGATGGGTGGATTCCCCCACGGCCTGGAAGATCAGCGTGATGGAGCCGCGTTCAACGGATGCATCGGCGATCGTGAGCGGGATCCGCTCATCGAAGTCGCCGCCCATCTGCAGGATGATGAATTGTCCAGGCTTTCGGGCTTGGGCAATCTCGGGAGCCTCGATCTCCATGCGAAAAACTTCTGCGGAGAGCTGCTCTTTGGATAAGATGGTGTTCATGTAATCTCCTCGCCTACCTGGATTCTGGCTGGACGAAATGACAGTCTTGATAGGCGATGCCTTAGTATTGGTCGATGGCCTCTCTCTGTCAAGGCCATCTTGTACAACGCTCCCCTCACTGGCACACTGATGGCAGGAGGATTCTGATGATCATACGCACCGAAGAGATGAAACGCACCGTTCGACCCCACATGCGCGGAGGCGCCGGCGAGGTCGTCGTCACAAACCTGATGGACGCACAGCAGATGGCCCACACCCGCCTCTTCTCCACCCTGACGCTTGAGACGGGGTGCTCCATCGGCGAACACGACCACGTCAACGAGACCGAGTACTACTGGATCCTTGAAGGCGAGGGCATCGTCACCGAAAAGGATGGCGACCACAGAGTACGGGTGGGAGACCTGGTGGTCACCGGGGGTGGAGCGAGCCACGCCATCCGCAATGAACGCGAGGAGACGCTCATCCTCCTTGCCCTCATCATCCTCGATTGAGGATGATGATCGGCCTGCACGGTGGGTGCAGGCCGAGTGCAAGTAGTGTGTTGGCAGTTGCCCTTATTTGATCTTCACCTCGATCGTCTTGGGCAGCAGCTCCTTCTTCTTGGGAAGGGTCAGTGTCAGGACACCGTCGGTGAACTCGCCCTCGATCTTGGCCTCATCGACATCCTCGGGGAGGCTGAAGGAGCGCTCGAACTTGCGGAAGATCCGCTCGCGGACCAGCATCTTGCGATCATCGGCATCCTTGAGCGTTTCCTTCTCGCTGGCGATGCGCAACACGTGCTTGTCCACATTCACCGACACCTCATCCTGCTTGTAGCCGGCGAGCTCTGCCTCGATGACGTAGGCTTTCTCTTTCTCATAGATGTCCACTGCGGGAACCTTCGCTGCGGTGGAGCCCCAATCGGCAAAGAGGTCGTTGAAGAGCGACTCGAAGTTCGATGCCGGGTTGTTTCGATTGTATGTGACGTAGTATTTCATTGGTGACACCTCCATGTGCACTGTAGTTTTTTATTTCACCAATAGTAATGCAAGAGGTGTGCCAACTTTTTGTATCAGTTATTCAAAAATTATTATTTCATTGTATTATAATCTTTTACACTCGTTTTTTAAATATATAAGAGCGGGGGATAAACGCCATCATACCGAAGTTCATGCCTCTTTGGCTCAGACGCTGACCTCAACACCAATCCTCTTGTGTCAAATTGACACAAGAGGGCCATAAAAGCCCTAAAAAGGGCCTAAAGTGACTCGAGCGTCATCGATCAGTGGAGAAAGAGGCGAATTTTGTTGCAGATCATCACCATATCGTGCTCATCACAGGCCGCGATGACCTCATCATCGCGCACCGATCCCCCCGCCTGGACCACATACCGCACCCCGCTCTGCCGAGCGCGGTCGATGTTGTCCCGGAAGGGGAAGAAGGCGTCACTGGCCAAGCTCACCCCATCAAGGCCACCCAGGATGGCTCGGCGCTCCGCTCCCGTCATGGGAGCCACCGGTGTGGTGAACACCCCGTCCCTGTCGATCAGCTCACCGCGCAGATACTGGTCTATGGCGTTGTCCTTCGCATTGCGGCTCAACCCCTTCTTGAACGGAAGGGTGAGGATCCGCTCGCTCTGCCGCAGGTGGAAGAGGTCCGCCTTCTCGCCGGCGAGGCGGGTGCAGTGGATCCTCGACTGCTGACCGGCCCCCACCCCGATGGCCTGTCCCCGGGCGGCATAACAGACCGAGTTCGACTGCGTGTACTTGAGCGTATTGAGGGCGACGAGCAGGTCCCTTTTCGCGCTCTCACTCAGCGCTCGGTTCCGCGTCACGATGGGAGAGAGGACCGTCTCATCGAGCAGGAGGGTGTTGCGCTCCTGGGTGAGGGTCAAGCCGAAGAGGGTCCGCTCTTCCAGAGAGGGGGGGGCGAAGGTGGGATCGATCTGGAGGATCAGGTAGCTGCCCTTGCGTTTCTTCTTCAGCAGGGCGAGCGCCTCAGGATCATAGGCGGGGGCGATGATGCCGTCGGAGACCTCGAGGGCGATGAGGCGGGCGGTGGACTCGTCACATCGATCGCTGAGGGCGATGAAGTCGCCGAAGGAGGAGAGGCGGTCGGCGCCCCGTGCCCGCACAAAGGCGGTGGCTTGCTCGCTGAGCGGATACTCCTCGTCGATGAAGAACATCGCCCGCTCGGTGGATTTGAGGCTGACCGCCACCGCGCTGCCTGCCGGGCTGGCGTGCTTGAAGGAGGCGGCGCTCGCAAGATTGGTGGCCCTCTTCAGTTCACTGACCAGTTGCCACCCCAAGAGGGCGTCGAGGATGTTGATGTACCCCGCCGTCCCGTTGAGGACGGTCAGTGGCAACGCGCCCGCCTCGATCGAAAGGGTCGCGTTCCCCTGGTGTGGGTTGATGCCGTACTTCAGTGCAATGCGGTCCATTCTTCTCTTCCCCCTTGGTGACGATTGATGATGGCGATGCGCGGTGGCCCATCCAAGGCCCACACCGCAACAGAGACGCGATGGCGCTCATCAAGGGAGCGCCACACCCACCGCGGGAGGGATTCAAGCGGAACATCGCATGCGACGGGGCGTGGATCGCCGATGAAGGAGGGCAACACCTCGCCGTCACCCTCGTAGGTGTGGATCAGGTGTGTGGTATCCCACGCATAGTGAAAGGCATCTCGTTCACACGCTCCCCCTCGCCTTCGAAGCATTGAGAGGGAGTATCCCTCCCCCACCGCCACGGCGCTGATGCGCGGGGTGTAGTGTGGACTGTCCGGCTCGTAGCAGGAACGCTCCAACGACCTCTCATGGCTCAGGCCACGCGCCAATCCCGCCGCGATGCGGTCGCTGTGGTCACCGTTGGCCGCGATGAGCGCTCCTCCGCTTCTCTGCATCGCCGTGTAGATCAGGAGGCTAGGATCGATGACGAGACGAGGGTCGGCGACGGTGGTCATCACGCGCTCGTTCTCACAGACCAGGAGCCGGTTGCGGCTTGAGGGGCTGCGGGCGGTGAGGAAGTACGCCACAAAGGGTACGCCGTCGCGGCTCGTGCCACAGAGGATGCCCCGGCCCGGGTAGGAAGGAAGGTCGAGTCTCATGGCAAATCCAGGAGCGCCTGGACGAGCTCCAAACCATGCTCGATGCAGCGTTCGCAGCTTGTGAGGGGCACACCGGTCTCGTCGCCGAGGATCTCCTTGCAGACCAGGCTGCCGGAGGTCGCCTGAAAGCGCTCCGCTGCGCATTTCGCCAGCGCATACGTCCCCGCCTTGGTCCCGGAAGCAGGCGTCCCCCCACTGTGGAGCAGGCCGATGACGGCGATGGCACCGCTGAGCGCCCCACAGGTGGCCTGGTGGCCCCCCATGCCGCCGCCGAACCCCTCCATGAGACGGAAGAGCACCTCCTCGTCGATGTCCAGGTGTTCAATGAAGGTACAGGCGACCGTCTGGGCGCAGTTGTACCCCTTCTCTCTCAGCATCCGGGCGCGTTCACGATATGATGGGTTCACATCAGCCTCCTGACTCAGGAGTGTAGCAAAAATGTTCAGGCGGGGAAATGCCCATAGAGCGGGGCAGAACAGCGCTGGCAGATCCCGTTCTGCAGAAGGGGGGTGCTCTGGGGGCCCTGCATGCCCCGGCGGATGATGAGGGGGCTGTGGCACTCGGGGCAATAGGTGGTGCTGTCCAGGCTTGAATTGCCCGGATAGACATGACGGATGCCCTTTTGGCGGGCGATCTCGATCATCTGGGCCAGGTACTGCTCGCTGGTCGCCTCTTCATGGCTCTGGTAGTGGGGAAAGTAGCGTGAGAGGTGCCAGACCTGAACCCCTCGCTCCAAGAGCTCTGATGCGAGCCTTTCCATCACAGCCGGGGTATGGTGCTTTTGGCATACCATCGTGGTGACCTCCAGATGCCGCCCGCTCTCCGCGATGGCGGCGATGGAGGCGAGCACCGGTTCTGCGCTGCCGTGGCACACCTGCCGGTAGAAGGCTTCATCACCCTTGAGGTCGACGTTGAAGGCGTCGATGAGGGGGATGAGGCGTGCACGCGAAGAGGCGCTGAAGCTGCCGTTGGTCACCATGATGGTCAGCAACCCCGCCTCCTTGGCCAGACGGGCCACATCGACCAGGTAATCCTGCCAGACCAGCGGTTCACTGTAGGTGAAGCTGATCGAGGGGGTGTTGTGCGTGAGCGCCACCCTCACCAGCTCGGCCGGCTCCATGACCGTCCCCTCGCGTTCGGTGAAGAACTCCTGTTGGCTGATGGTGTAGTTCTGGCAGAAGGAGCAGCTGAAGTTGCAGCCGAAGAGGGCAAACGAGAGGGTGCGGTGGCCGGGGTAGAAGTGGGAGAGCGGTTTCTTCTCAACCTTGTCCACCGCGAGGGCGACCACTCTACCCCGGGTGAGGGTGACCACCCTCCCCCCTTGGTTTTGCCGTACGGAGCAGACCCCCGTTTGCCCCTCAGAGAGCGCACAGAGGCGCCAGCAGAAATCACAGGTGATCTTCATTTCTGAACACCTCGGCTTGGAAGACCTCGAAGCGGCACCGTGGATCTTGATACGCATCCGGGGCGAGGCCGGCCTTCATCGAAAGGTGGGTGAGCAGCTCCTCAAGGTCCCACCCCTGTTCTGTTGCAACCTGGGGAAGGAAGACGGCCCGCCGCATCCCCAAGGTGAGGAGGACCCCATCGGCGCCCACCCTGATCATCCGATAATCCTCGATCGGGGCCAGCTCGGTGAGCACTGAGATCTCCACATCAAGGGTCGGCCACTCGGAAGCGGTCACGGGAGGGAAGCGGGGATCGGCGAAGGCCGCCTCCCGGGCGAGGGTCACCACCGACTGTGCTAGCCTCTCTCGGGCCATGATGGTGCCGATACAGCCGCGTAGCTGGCCCCGCCTCGTGTGCAGCGTCACAAAGCACCCCCTCCTCTCGCAAAAGGGAGGCTTCTCTGTCGTCGCCAAGGTCTGGGCGAGCGGGCTCGGTGAGTCGAAGAGCGAGGCCTCGATACTCTCTCGAGCCAGGGCGATGAGGGTGTGTTTGTCAGTCTCGGTCATATCAGCTCCAGAGGATGGTCGAATAGGCGACGAAGTTTGGATCGGGTGAGTGGGTGATGTCAGTGGAGGTGTAGTAGGAGGCCACCTTCCCCTTCGCCCCGATCTGCAAGGCCATCGAGGCGACGACCATACTGATACTGCAGCCGCAGACGGTGCTGTGGTGCGATACGCAGAAGGCATACGCCTCCTCTATTTTTCCCTCGCTGAGCATCGTGCTCAAGGCCAAGTCGTCCTCCTTGACCCGTTGGTGGGCCTGGCTGCGGTAGGGGGTGTAGCCGAAGCGGGGGCCGTAGTGGGTGAAGTCGCTGCTGGCCACCACGACGGTATGTCCCTCTCTCAACGCCGTCTCCCCAAGCTCGCTGATGAGGCGTTTGGCCATCGTGTGGGCATGAGGCGCATCGCTGACGTGTGAGAAAAGGGCCAGGCTCACCGCCGGGGGATCGCTGAGCGTAGCGATGTAGGGCAAGACCATCTCAAGGGCATGCTCGCTCTGCACCGCAGAGAAGGAGCGCGGGTCAGCAAAGCTGAAATTCTCGCTCTTCAACGTGCCGAGCGGGGTTTCACACCCTCCAAGCGGCGCACTGGCCAACACATTGGATCCCAGATTGGTGTAGTGGCTCGGCGAGATGATGACCACGCGGCGCACCGCAGAGAAATCGGAGGCGAAGAAGGGCGCGATGCCATCCTTGGAGTAAAAGAGACCGGCATGCGGCAAGACCGCGAAGCGGTAGGCGCCGTCAAAGTGTGTGGCCTGCGCGATGGAATCCTCGACGAGACTCTTCAGAGCGTGGGGATCAGACGGATACCAAGAGCCGGCATAATAGGCCGTTCGAATCATAGGGACCTCCCCCTCCCATGATAAACCACTCGGGGCAAAAGGCAAGGAGATGGCCGGGTATCACGAGAGGGGTGAGATGGTTACCGTCGGCATCGAGTGCCACGATCGGCCCAAGACCCGCCGTTGTCCGGTGATTTCAATCGTGTGCGTCAGGCGCAGATCCTCGCTGCTCGCCCCGATGGCAATCTCCAGGAGGCCGGGCTCCACGACCCGGGTCATCTCAAAGCCGATGAAGGAGAAGAGCTCACCACTGAGGGTGAAGGAGACACGCTTTCTCTCCCCCGGTTCGAGGGGGACCTTGGCAAACGCCTTCAGCTCCTTGACCGGACGTACGATGGAGGCCACAAGGTCGGTGCTGTAGAGCTGCACCACCTCGCTGCCGCTGCGCGTTCCGGTATTCTCCACCACCAGGGAGAGGGTGATCGATCCATCGCTGGGCAGCTGCTCGCTGGAGAGAACCAGGTCGCTGTAGGTGAAGCGGGTATAGCTCAGCCCGTGGCCGAATGGATAGAGGGGGGCGAACTCACTCTGGGTGGGCAAGCCGCCGGCCTTCTTGGTATGGTTGTAGGCGTACGGTGCGCTTCCGGCACACTGGGGGAAGGAGAGCGTCGACTTGCCCTGGGGGTTGTTCAAACCGACGAGGGTGCGGGCGATGGCCTCCCCTCCTCCTTGGCCGGGGAGCCAGGCGGATACGATGGCCGCTGCCTGCTCCTTGGCTGCCGAGATGTCGTAGGGACGCCCGCTGATCAAGGCGAGGACCACCGGACGCCCGGTTGCCAATATCCGCTCCATCAACTGGCTCTGGACCCCGGGCAGGGTGAGATTTGAGACATCCGAGCCCTCTCCCACCGTCCCGTTTCCAAAGAGCCCCGCGATGTCGCCGACGACCAGGACGGTGACGTCGGCGCCCGTGGCGCACTGGACCGCCTCATCGAAGCGTGAGGTGTCGAGGCTGATGCGACGAGATCCCTCGCTCTCTTCACCGACATCACCGGGGAAGAAGATCGCCCGTTCAACACGATCCTCATAGAGCATGCATCCCGGCTCGTACTGCACCCGCTCGGCGCCAAGGAGAGACTCCAAGGCACGCCTCACCGTCTGTGCCGCCTCCGGGACACACAATTCGGGTGCCACGCTCCCCAAGAGGTGGATGGGCGGCGAATAGCCTCCGAACATCGCATACGGGTGATCGGCAAGCGGCCCGATGAGCGCAATTTTCACATCGTCCTTGAGCGGCAACACCCCGTCGTTCTTGAGCAACACCAGCGAAGCCTCGGCCGCCTGGACCGCGAGGCGGTGATGTGCACTTGAGCCCAGGTCGATGGCTCCCTCGTCGATGTATGGGTTGTCGAAGAGACCCTGGCGATACTTTTCCCCCAAGACGCGGGTCACCGCCTCGTCGAGCTTCTCCATGCTCACCAACTTACGCTCGATGGCACCGCGCAGTCCTTCCTTGTAGACCGTGTACCCAGGCAGTTCGATGTCGAGGCCGGCATTGAAAGCAAGGGCGGCCGCTTCGTCTTTGTCGCGGGCCAGGCGATGGTCGCCCACCAGTTGGATGGCCGCCTCATAGTCGCTCACAACCAAGCCATCGAAGCCCCACTCATCGTGCAAGAGATCGGTCAAGAGCTCCCGGTCGCAGGTGACGGGTATGCCGTCGATGTCGTGGTAGGCGGGCATCACCGAACCGATGGCGGTGTGTTGGATGGCCATCTCGAACGGAAGGCCGAAGGTATTGAGCAGCTCACGGCGACCGAGGTGAACCGGGGCGTGGTTGCGCCCCCCCTCGCTGGCCGAGTGCCCGATGAAGTGCTTGAGCGTCGCGATTGGCTTTCTCTCTGCTCCCTGCAGGCCATTGACGTAGGCGCTTCCCATCACGCCGCAGAGGAAGGGGTCCTCCCCGAAGGTCTCCTCCAAGCGTCCCCAGCGGGCGTCACGCGCCACATCCAACACCGGGGCGAGCCCCTGGTGGATCCCGAGCGAACGCAGCTCAGAGCCGATGGCCTGACCGATCGCCTCGACGAGCGCGCTGTCCCACGAAGAGCCGTAGTTGAGCGCCGACGGGAAGATCGTCGCTCCGCTCACCATCGCACCGGTGAGGCACTCCTCATGGAGCATCGCCGGGATGCCAAGGCGCGTCTCACTGACCAAGTAGTGCTGGATTGAGTTGATGGCCTTCGCTTGGGCGCGAGGCTCATGGGCCATGGTCCCATAGGGGCGGGTCAATTGGCCGATGCCATCGCCAAGGACCTCCTTGCGGCGATCTTTGTGCGCTCTTCCCTTTGCACCATATTCACGTACGGTGAAGCTGCCATCGACCGCGATCTCAAGCCAGGCAGAAACCAGCTGGGCGATCTTCTCCTCAACCGTCATCATACGAACAAGCGCGCTGGCCTGTTTCATGCTCGTGTGCATTGGTTACTCCTTCAGTGCCCCGAGGGCAACCCCGGCGATGATATACTTGGAGAGGATAAAATAAATGACGAACAACGGCAGGACCGTCAACGTCAGGCCCAAGTATACAGAACCGTATTCAGTCTTGTAAATATCACCTCTGAGCAGGCTCACCATGATCGGCATGGTGTACTTCTCCTGCCTGGTGAGGAGGATCAAGGGGATGAAGAGGTTGTTCCAACTGGCCACGAAGGTGAAGATCGCCTGGGTGGCGATCGCCGGCTTCATGATGGGCAGGATGATCTGGTTGAAGGTGCGGAACTCCCCCGACCCGTCGATCCGCGCCGAGGCGACGATATCGAGCGAGAGGGTGGCCTTGAGGTATTGGCGCATGAAGAAGACCATCGCCGGGGCCGCGATGGAGGGTAAGATCAACGGCAAGAGGCTATTGGTCCATCCGATGCGGTACATGAACTGATAGAACCCGATGCCGCTGATCTGCGCCGGGATCATCAGGACGGCCATGATGAACGAGAAGAACGCATCGCGCAGACGCCAGGTATAGGCGACCAGCGCATAGGCGGTGAGGCTGGAGAAGTAGACGGCACAGACCGTCGCACCGCAGCTGATGATCATCGAGTTGACGAACCCGACCCAGGGGTTGAAGCTCTTTCCGTTGAGGATCTTCCAGTTGTTCAGGAGGCTCTTGCCGGGCAAGAGCGCCACCGATGACTGCTGGATCTGGTAGGTGGAACGGGTTGCATTCATCACCATCACATAGAAAGGGAAGATGCTGAGCAACGAGAGGAAGATGCAGACGACGTAGATGACCGTCTTCATCGTGATGGTCGAAGCCTTGATGCTCTTCACACTGCACCTCCTCTTCGTTTGAGCTGTCGCTCCCGTTTCCGGGCCTTCGCCTCATCCTTGTCACGCATGATGAAGAAGAGGGCCACCGAGAGGACGACGATGATGAGGAAGACGATCATGCTCGCCGCCGAGGCGCGGTTGTAGAGGTAACTGCCGCTGAAGGCTTGGTTGTAGATGAAGACGCTGCTGGTCAGCGTGGCGTTATCTGGTCCTCCCAAGAGGTAGAGGCGGGGGATGTCGAACATCTGCAGGCCCCCGATCATGCTGGTGACCAGCACATAGAGGACGATGGTCTTGAGCCGTGGCAGCGTGATGCGGAAGAAGATCTGCGTGCCGTTCGCCCCGTCGATCTCCGCTGCCTCAAAGAGGGTGATGTCGATGCCCAGCACTCCGGCGATGAGGACGATCATCGAGTTGCCGTACCACATCCAGAATTGGATGAAGGCCACCACACCCCGTGAGGTCCACTTCTGCAAGTGGAAATTGGTGGGGGCATCGAGGATTCCCAACCGGATGAGCAGGTCGTTGACCGGCCCCTTGGGGTAGCCGAAGAGGGAGTTGAAGAGGATGGCGATGGTCGCGGCGGTGATGATATTGGGCATGTAGATCAGCACCTTGAACGCCCCTTGGGCCTTGACGCGGAAGCGACGGGTGGTGAACCAGGCGGTCAAGAGCAGGGCCAGCGTGATCTGGGGGATGAAGTTCATCACCCAGATGATGGCGGTATTGGCCAACGACTGCTTGAACGTCACGTTGGCGAGGAGCAACTTATAATTCTCAAAGGGATCGGAGAGGAATTTGAAGGCGGTCTTTCCCAGGCCCCTGAGGTCGGTGAACCCGATCACCACCGTATAGAGGGTCGGATAGAGCGAGAAGATGAGAAAGGTGACGACAAATGGAATGGAGAATATGTATCCCCACTTCGCATAACTGACTCCCTTTTGGGCCATGGCAAAATCCCCTCCTCAGTGTGTACAATAGGGTATCCACAGCTGCCGACGGGCAGCTGCAGATACCATCAGAATGCTCTTAGACGTCAAGAGCAAGGTTGTCGGCGACCATGCGCTTGAAGTCGGCGATGGCCTGGGCCTTGGTCTTCAAGCCAGCGCTGTAGTTGCGCACCTGGTCGCGCCAGTAGATGTTGATCGTCTCATCGTACTGGGTCTTGTTCTTACCGGTGGCGAATGCGCCGGCAGGGACGAAGACATCAAACATGTTCTGACCACCGAGGAACGGCAGGGTGCCATCGCTCTTCTGCATGACCGTGCCGCTGGCCACCGTGTCCTTGGTGCCGCCGGGGCCATCCAGGGTGCCGTTCGCCCAGTAGTACTGCAGACCGGTGTTGGAGCTGTCGAGGGTGATCCACTCGATGATCTTCCCAACCGCTTCCTTGACCGGGCTCTTGTTGTTGGCAAGGACCCAGGTGCCGCCCCAGAAGAAGCCGACGGGAGGCTCACAGACAGCCCAGTCGCCGTAGGTGCCCTCTCCGGGCTTGTCTCCGCCGCTGTTGCCGGCCATCACGTAGTTGATCAGCCAGGCGGGGCCGAAGAAGCCGAACGCCTTCCTGGCACCGGCATCCTTCATGTCGGCGAACCACGCATCGGTCCAGTCCTGGGTGTCGTTGGTGTACCCTTTCTCCAACATCATCTTCGCTATGTCGAGGAACGCCTCGCGGGTCGGGTCGATGAAGAGCTTGTCATCAACGATCCACCCCTGCGGGGAGCTGCCCTCGATGGCATGCCAGATATCCCCGTCACCACTGATGATGGGATAGCCCTTTCGCGCCAAATCCTCGGCGGCCGCGAAGAACTTGTCCCAGCCCGGTCCAACCTTGCTGGTGACGAACGCCGGATCATCGGTGCCCCAGACAGCCTTTGCGATCGAGCGGCGGTAGATGAAGGCTCCACCGGTCGCCTGATAGCCGAGGCCCACGAGATCGCCAGATCCGTTGGTGCCGATGTCAACCGTGTACGGTGCGATGTCGGCTTCCTTCAGCTTCGCATCGACGTTGATGCCCAGATCCTTGTACGGGGCGGCGAAGTGTGCGGCATCGCCCTGGGTGTACTTCAGTACGAAGGCCGCTTCGGCGCAGTACATGTCCGGGGCATTGTCACCACCGCCGGCCAACGCCTGGTCCAGTGCGGGCTGGTAGGCACCATCGGTCGTCGCAATGATCGTCGTTTTCACCTCGTAGTCGAACTCGGGGTGCAACGCTTTGTACTTCTCGATCATCTTGGGCACTTCATCGGTGAAGCTCCACAGGTTGATGACCTTCCGCGCCGGCTTGGCCTCCTCGCTCTTTCCCGCCGCGAAGAGCGAGACGGCAAGGGTTGCCACCAGGAGCATCATGAGCATAATACGCATGGTTCGTTTCATTACAGACACCTCCTTAGTATCGTGTAGGTTCTCATAGGTTGGGTACAAAGAGAGGCGGGCCTCCTCTGTCCCATACTCATGGTATGACACTCCAGGAGGGCCCGCCATCGGCTGTTCGCCCGTTCTTCTCCTAGGATGTTTGTCCTATGTTTCCCGACTCTTCGTCCACTTGATGGCAAATCGCCTCAGCGTCGCCGCGTCCGGGATGGAGAGCTTGTGTCGGATATTGTCACGATAGACGTTGATGGTCTTCACCGAGAGGTTGAGGGCCGCGCCGATCTCACTGACCCCGTACCCCGACCCGATGAGGCGCAAGACCTCCAGCTCCCGGAGGCTGAGCAACTTCACCGGATCGATCGTCATCTCCGCCTCCCCGGTCGCCATGGAGCTCAAGAGGCGCTGCTGCATGTCGAGGGAGAGGTAGACCTTGCCATTGAGGACCTGGGTGATGGCATCGATGAGCGAGGAGGTCGCCTCCTGCTTCATGACGTATCCGCGCGACCCCGCCTTCAGCGCCGCCGAGGCATAGATGGTCTCATCGTACATGCTGATGATCAAGGAGAGGACCCTCGGGTACATGCTCCGGATGGTCCGCACCAGATCGAGGCCGTTCTCCTCGCGCAGCGAGATGTCGATGAGGGCGACATCGACGGGATGGGCTTCAAGCAGCGTCAGGGCATCGGCGATGCAAACCGCCTCCCCGACGACCTCCCACCCCGAGACGTTCGAGATGAGGCTGGCAAGCCCCTGGCTGAAGAGCGGATGATCATCGACGATGAGAAATTGAATGCGCTTACCCATGGTGTTGCTCCTTGAATCGAATACGTACCACCGTCCCCTCGCTGGACGACTCAACCGTAAGTTCGGCATCCGCCATGGCGGCGCGGTTCTTCATGATCCGCATGCCGAGCCCTCTTTGATTGGGCTTGGCGTCCATGCCGGTGCCGTCATCGCTGACGGTGAGGGTGTAGCTCACGCTTCCATCCTCCTCCAGGACGCTGGACGACGAGAGTTCAATGTGTGAGGCCTTGGAGTGCTTGACGGCGTTGGTCAACGCCTCCTGGACGATCCGAAAGAGGTTGAGGGAGCGGGTGGAGTCGGCGATCTGAAACGCAGGATCGACGTTGATGTCGATCTCGATGTCTGCGCGGCGCAGGCTCTCATTGGCCAGCGCCTGGAGGCGTTGGACGAAGGATGAGGAGGAGAGCTCGAGGGGCATCAGCCCCCGGCTGATGGTCCGCACCTTCGAAATGGCGTCGTTGAGGTGTTCGCTGATCTGATCAAGTTCCTCAAGGTGTATGCCGTGGTGTTCCACCAGCTGTTGGCTCGCCGCGGTGGCGAGCAGGGAGATGCCGAGCAGGTACTGGCAGAGATCGTCGTGGAGGTCCTGGCCGATGCGCTCCATGGTCCGGGTGGAGATCTCCATCACCTCGTCCTCCAGCTCGATCCTCCGCTTCACCTCGGTGCGGAGCGCCGCGGTCCTCGCCGCCACCTGCTCCTCGAGGGTGCGTTCATGGCCTCGGATCTGCTCGAGCAACAGCGAGCCCTTGAGGGCACTGGAGATCTGCTCCTGCAACACCGCGTAGAGCTCGCTCACGACCATACCGAAGGGGACGAGCAGATACCCCAGCGGTTCATCGAGGTAGACGAGGGGCAGCAACACCCACTGCCGCCGCCTCCATGCGGAGCCGAGGGAGGGGGGAAGGATCTCCTGCACGGGAAAGTCAGTGCCAAGCGCCTCCTCCATCTCAAGGCGGTGGGTGGTCATCATCAGGCGGGCATGCTCCGGCGTTTCACTGAAGGCGACAAGGTACCCCTCATCCAGATCGAAGAGCTGCAGACACTCACGCAGGCTGGGGATCAACTGGGCCATATCGAAGGTCCCGGAGAGCGTCGCGCTGACTTTGCGCAGGTTGTCGAACGACTTCTGCACCGCCACCCGTTTGGCGGCTTGGAAGCGCCCGAGCTTCTCCCCGACCAGCGTCCGCGCAGCCGCCATCATGGTCAGGCGGCGCTCCTGGTTCCCCTCGCTTGCCCGGTTGGCTTGGTATTCGATCACCGAGAGGTAGTCGTGCCAGCGATGCAACGCCCCACTGGAGGAGGCGGTGGCATCGAGGGCGCGGTTGAGCCGGGCGATCAAGAGGTCGTACTGGCCCCGATTCATCAGGCTGACCAGCTCCTCGGATGCCAATCGCTCCGCGATGGAGGCGGTCTTTGGAAGCTCGGTGAGGCCGGGGGTGAGATCGACGTGGGGGTTGCAGCCGCACGACTCGCGGATGATCGCGGTACAGGGAAGGCGCACATGCTCCTCCTCCCCTCCCGCCATGATCCGATCGAGCATGTCGACGGCGAGGACTCCCATCTCATAGAGTGGTTGCACCACGGTGGTGAGCGGCGGGCTGGCATAGCGGGCAGCGTCCAGACCATCGAACCCGACCACCGAGACGTCGTCAGGGACGCGTACTCCCCGCTGGACAAGCTCACTCATGGCCCCGAGGGCCATCCAGTCGTTGAGGCAGACCAGCGCATCGAAGGAGACGTTTCTCTCGAGCAAAGACCGCACCGCCTCTCGCCCACTATCCTCAGTGAAGGTCCCGTCGAACACCATCTCATCGGACAGGGGGATTCCATGCTCAGAGAGGACGCGGGAGACGGCGGCGAGCCGACTGATGGACTCCTGGTGGTTCGTCGGCCCTTTGACGACCGCAAAGCGGCGTCGGTGATGGACGGTCACCAAATGCTCGACCAGGCTGCCCATTCCCTGCCCTCCCTCCACCGTGATGTCGCTCATCCCCTCCAACTGCATCCCAATGGAGACAGTGGGGATGGCTGCCCACGAGGAGAAGAACTGGGAGAGGTCCAGCGTGGTGAAGAAGGTGGCGAGCGAAGAGGCGATGATGATGAGGCCGTCGATGTTGTGTTGACTCGCCAGATGGTAGGCGAGGTTTGAAGAGGCCTCGCTGGCGATGGGGCTGCCGAGGCGTGAGCCGATGAAGGAGATGGTGCCCAGACTGCGACGCGAAGCCTCCTGCTCCATGGCATGCCAGAGGTTTGCCTGATACTCATCATCCAAGCCGGCGGTGAAGATACCGATGCAACGGTGGGTGGACATAGTTCGTTTCGTGGCCTCCTCCCTCCATCATAGCGCACAATCGATACATTGTAACGAAAGGGAATTCTGGGAACAAAGAGCCGAAAAAGAAGGAAGGCAACCCACTGTGCGACCTCTGTCGCCCCAACGAGTTGCCCGAAAGCCTGGTAGAATCTGGAACCACCGTCCTGTCCTGCACCTTTGTGCCTCGGACAGTCCATTATCAAACCAACTATTTAGCAGGGGAAGGACTCGAACCTACGACCTTCGGGTTATGAGCCCGACGAGCTGCCAACTGCTCCACCCTGCGCCGAATTACCTGCTTACTATAGGAAAATTGGGAATTCTTGTCAACTAGGCACGAAGAGTAATAATCCATCATTGCAAGCCATCTTGCCCCTGAAGTGATTCACGGAGCTTGACATTATTGGTGGAGATGCCATTATTCTTAGTTATTGACACAACTATCGATAGTGTTCGCAATCGTGAACATAGAGGAGCATATATGCGTATTACCGTTCTTGGAGGAGGGGCGATGGGAGGATTGTTCTCCTGTTTGCTGTCAGAGAAGAATGACGTGACCGTGATCGACCACAAGAGCGCCTTGGCGGAGAAGATCGAGAAGGATGGGTTTTATCTCACCTCCCCTGCAGGGGAGCGAAAGCGCTACACCATGAAGGCGAGGACCAATAGCGACGGCATGGAAGTGCAGGATCTGGTGATCCTCTTCGTGAAGTCCATGTACAATATACCGGTGCTGACAGCCAATAAGGCGATCATCGGCCCTGACACCTTCGTGATGAGCATGCAAAACGGCATGGGGCACGAAGAGGTGCTCCGCCAATTCGTCGATGATGACCATGCCATCTTGGGAACGACGCAACACAACGCCGCCATCGTGGCCCTGGGGGAGAACAAACACAACGGAGCGGGGCCGAACGCCATCTGCAACCTCTCGGGGAGAAGTGAGCTCTGCCAGCATATCGCCACGGTATTCACCGAAGCGGGCCTTGATACCTCGGTCTCCACCGATGTGCAGCGCATGATTTGGCACAAGCTCTTCACCAACGCCTCGGTGAGCATCCTCACCGGCATCCTGCAGGTGAAGCTCGGCTACATCGCCGAGAACAGCGCGGCCCACAGCCTCTGCGTCCTGCTCATCAAGGAAGCGGTGGCAGTGGCCCGTGCCGATGGATTTGCCTTTGATGAGGCAGAGATCATCGACGAGGTGACCGCTGTCTGCACCCGGTCACCGAACGGGATCACCAGCATCGCGTACGATCTATCAAAGGGGAACAAGACGGAGGTGGACACGATCTCCGGCGCGGTGGCCAGGAAGGCCCGACTCCTGGGGATCCCGGCCCCGCACACCGAGACGGTGGTAGCGCTGGTACATGCCCTGGAGGGGAGAGGGAACGCCCATATGTTGTCATCATAGTACACGACAGTTCCCTTCCTTCTATCATGGGAGAGGGATGACACAAAGGCAAGAACAGAGACCACATGCTGGTATTCTCCAAACCATCGATGGGCATAAAAACAGAATCAAAAAGCTATCTCATTATTTGAAAAGCAGTTGATATCATTGACATTCGCTCTATCCCGCCCTTTTGCTTTTACATCCCATCTGCTATCATGATTTCACATCCTCAGATCTTTCGCTGCAGGAAGAGAAGGAGCGCTCTACGAGCAAGAAAATCATCATCCTGGGAGCCGGCAGGCGCGGCCTCAGCCTTGCCAAGAAGCTGATCAGTGACGGCAACGACATCGTCATCATCGACCACCGCCAGGATCGCATCGAATATGCAGTGGGGCATCTCGACTGCTTGGGCATCCTGGGCAACGGCACCGACATCGCCAAACTCGAGGAGGCGGGCGTGGAGCACGCCCAGGCGTTCGTCGCGGTCACCGACAGCGATGAGGTCAACCTCGTCTCCTGTGGCCTCGTCTCCTCCTCCTACCCCCAGACCAAGACGGTGGCGGCCATCAGGTCGCTGGTCTACACCGGCCCCGATGGACTGAAGGAGGGGCTCCTCGGAATCGACTACATCGTCAACCCCAACGCCGAGACCGCCGCCTCGATCCATCAGATCATCGAACAGGGAGTCCATGGGAACATCCTCGGGTTCGTGAACTCCCACCTCTTGCTCTACAACTTTCAGATCGCCCACGACAGCCCCTACATCGGAGCCTCCGTCATGCAGATGCGCAGCAAGCTCAACGCCATCTTCATCATCACCTCGATCATGCGCCGGGGAACGGTCATCGTCCCCTCCGGCTCCACCGTCATCCAAGGCGGCGACATCCTGACCATCGTCGCCGACAGTGAGGAGGTGCGTGATATCCTCAAGACCGTGGGGCAGCTGCAGAAGCGCCCCAACTCCATGGTCCTGGTCGGGGCGAGCAGCCTGACGAGGGCCCTGCTCAACCGGATGGGAGCGGCGATGCGCTCCAAGGTCGCCGTCGTCGACCGCGACGAGGAGGTCTGCCGCCAATTCAGTGAGCGGTTCCGGGAAATTCTGGTCATCAAGGCCGACATCACCGATGAAGAGATCATGAGTGAGGAGCAGCTGGGCGCCTATGATCTGCTCGTCGCCCTGACCGACAATGACGAACTGAACATCATCACGGCCAGCTACGCCAAACGGATCGGCATCAAACGTTCGATGGCCCTCATCAGGGAGAACAACAACTACGTGCGCATGGCCCCCTCGCTCGACATCGATGTGGTCATCTCCACGACCAACGCCACCGTCGAGTCGCTCTTGCGCTACCTGAGGGGGACCAATGTGACGAGCCTGCACTCCCTCTTCGGGGGGCAGCTCGATGTCTACGAGTTCATCATAGGCAAGGAGAGCACGGTCTGCGCCAAGCAGCTCAAGGACATCAACATGCGCAAGAAAGCCATCGTGGCCGGGATCACCGACCGCGACGGCGTCAGCCACATCCCCGGTGGAGAGTCGCGCCTCAACGAGGGGGATACCGTGCTGGTGGCCGCGTTGCACAACGCAAGCGATCTCATCCAGCACCTCTTCGGGTAGCCTATGGTCAACTACAAGCACGACCTGAAGATCCTGGCGATCATAGAGATGGTCATCGCCCTTCTCATGGCAGTCCCAACAGCGATGGCGGTGTATTTGGGCGAACGGGAAGCGCTTCGCGGATTTTTCGTCGCCTATGCGGCAATCTTTCTCTTCGTCTCCGTCGCCTTCATCATCTCCTTCAAGGCGAAATCAACGGGAATGCAGCGTCGAGACGGCTACCTCATCGTCACCTTGACGTGGATCATCGCCACCACCTTCTCGGCGATACCCCTCGTTGCCTCCGGCGCCTATGAGAGCTTCTCCTCCGCCTATTTTGAGATAATGAGCGGCTTTACCACCACCGGTGCGACGGTACTCACCGAGATCGAGAGCCTGCCGCGCTCGATTCTCTTCTGGAGATCGCAAACCAACTGGATCGGAGGGATGGGGATCGTCGTGCTCTTCGTCGCCCTTCTGCCGGCACTCGGAGTCAGCGGCACTATACTCGTCAACGCAGAGACGGTCGGTCCAACCAAGGATAAACTGACTCCGAAGATCAAGAACACCGCCCTCATCCTCTGGTCGATCTACCTCGGCTTCTCGGTCCTCCAGACGGCGCTGCTGCGCCTCGGGGGGCTCGACCTCTACGATGCGGTGACCATCACCTTCTCCACGATGTCGGCCGCCGGATTCTCGGTGAAGAACGGCTCCATAGGCAGCTATAACAGTGCCTATATCGATGCGGTGGTCACCGCATTCATGTTGATCAGCGCCACGAACTTCGCCCTCTACTACAAGGCGATGACCGGACGGATCTCCTCGGTGATCAAGGATGGGGAGCTACGGGCATACCTCGGAATCTGGGCGGTTGTCACACTCCTCATCACCGCATGCCTCGCTATCACCCAAACCTTCTCCACGCTGGGCCAATCCCTTCGATACAGCGCCTTCCAGAGCGCCTCAATCATGACGACCACCGGCTTTTCCACCATCGATTACCAATTGTGGCCCTCCTTTGGGCAGTTCTTACTCTTCCTCCTCTTCTTCGTCGGTGGGTCAGCCGGATCGGCCGGCGGTGGCATCAAGGTCATCCGCATCGCCGCCCTCTTCAAGATGGGCCGCTCACAGCTCAAAAGCCGCATCCACCCCCGCGGGGTCTTCCAGGTGCGGGTGGGGCAGACAACACTCTCAAAGGATCTACTCATCTCGATTTCCACCTTCTTCGGAGTGTATATCCTCACCGGTTTGACGGGCTCGGCGATCCTCTCGCTGGGGGAGCCGACCTGGCAACCAGCATCTCAGCATCATTTCTCTGCCTGGGCAACATCGGCATCGGTTTTGGTCAGGTAGGTCCGACCGGAAACTTCAGTTTCTTCGCCCCAGCGTTACAGTGGTTCTGCTCCTTCTTGATGCTCGTCGGCCGCCTCGAGCTCTTCACCGTCTACGTGCTCTTCACCGGCCACTTCTGGAGACGCTGACGAAAC
>ENA-UOUL01000190-UOUL01000190.1-bioreactor-metagenome-genome-assembly--contig:-NODE-190-length-105131-cov-8.743351_pt1 | contig 105131 bp, 101 predicted proteins | sample MGYA00249838_ERZ747220 | MGnify/ENA primary metagenome ERZ747220 (study PRJEB28778, sample SAMN05720191) | bioreactor metagenome | isolation source: Anaerobic biogas reactor | place... | reverse complement strand
CGTCAAGCGCATCGAGGGCCAGACCCGGGGTATCCACCGGATGATCGACGAGGAACAGTACTGCATCGACATCCTCACCCAGATCTCCGCGCTCACCCGCGCCCTCGAAGGGCTCGCCCTCGGCCTGCTCGACGACCATCTGCGGCATTGTGTCGTGGACGCGGCGGCCACCGGCGGAGAGCAGGCCGAACGCAAACTCGAGGAGGCCTCCGCCGCCATCGCCCGGCTCGTCCGATCCTGAGTTTCCCGGCCGCTCGCCGCATCCCGCCGACCGGTCGCCGGGATCGAGTGGCCCGAACCGGACCGGACGGATAGTTTGAATCGGTGCGCGTGGCGATGATGACTCGGGAATATCCGCCGGAGGTGTACGGCGGTGCAGGTGTCCACGTCACCGAACTCGTCGCCCGGCTCCGGCAGCTGTGCGAGGTGGACGTGCACTGCATGGGCGCACCCCGCGACACCGCGGTCGTGCACGGCCCCGATCCCGCCCTGGCCGCCGCGAATCCGGCGCTGGCGACCCTCTCGGCCGAACTGCGCATGGCCGATGCGGCGTCGGGCGCCGACATCGTGCACTCCCACACCTGGTACACCGGGCTGGCCGGGCACCTCGCCGCCGAGTTGTACGACCTGCCGCACGTGCTGACGGCGCACTCCCTCGAACCGCGGCGGCCCTGGAAGGCGGAGCAACTCGGTGGCGGCTACCGGATCTCGTCCTGGTCCGAACGCAACGCCGCGCAGTACGCCGACGCGGTGATCGCCGTCAGCGACGGCATGCGCCTCGACGTGCTCGACGCGTATCCGTTCGTGGACCCGGCCCGGGTCCACGTGGTGCGCAACGGCATCGACACGGCGACGTGGTATCCGGGGCCCGCGGTCCCGGGCACCGGGTCCGTCCTCGACCGGATCGGCGTCGATCCCGACGCCCCCCTCGCGGTGTTCGTCGGGCGGATCACCCGACAGAAGGGACTGAGCCATCTCGTCGCGGCGGCCCACCACGTGGCTCCCGAGATCCAACTGGTGCTCTGTGCGGGCGCCCCCGACACACCGGAGATCGCCGCCGACACCGCCCGCGCCGTCGCCGAACTGCAACGTGCCCGCGGCAACGTCTTCTGGGTGCAGGAGATGCTGCCCACGGATTCGGTGCGCGAACTCCTCTCCGCCGCGCGGGTGTTCGTGTGCCCGTCGGTGTACGAGCCGCTCGGGATCGTCAACCTCGAGGCGATGGCGTGCGAGACGGCTGTGGTCGCGTCGGATGTCGGCGGCATCCCGGAAGTCGTCCGGGACGGTGTGACCGGGCGCCTCGTCCACTACAACTCGTACGAGCCGCGGGCCTACGAACGCGCGTTGGCCGCAGCGATCGACGAGGTTGCGGGCGATCCGGTCCGCGCCGCCGAGTACGGGCGCGCGGGCCGGGAACGGGTGATCGCCGAGTTCTCGTGGACACGGATCGCGCGGCAGACCCTCGACGTGTACGAGGACGTGCTCAACCGCCGCTGACGGTGGCGTCGCCGCGGTCGTCACCGTCGTCGCGCCGCAGCCACGTCGACACCGTCACCGATGCGGTGACCTCGAAGTCGTGGGGCAGCACCGCGACCATCTCGGCACGCTGCTGCGGCGTGAGGTGGAACGCGGACGGGCCCATACCGACGAGCCGGGTCACCGCCCCCGGATCCAACGCCATCGTGAAGTGCACCGGTACGCGGTCGACCCGTTCGAACCGGCCCGACAGCGCTGCCGACAATCGCTCCGGTTTGTGTTCGTCGACGCGCACCATGCCCGGCAGCGACACCAGTTCTCGAAGGTGGTCGCCGGTCGGCGCGGCCACCACGAGGGCACCTCCGGGAACGAGGACACGGTGCAGTTCGGCGGCGTTGCGCGGCGCGAAGATCGACAGGACATGGGAGACGGCCCCTGTTGTCACCGGCAGCCCGCCCCAGGCGTCGGCGAGCACCGCACCGACACGCGGATGGCTGCGTGCGATGCGGCGCACCGCCGGTTTGGACACGTCGAGACCGATACCCCGCGCATCGCCGAGATCGTCGAGTACGCGCGCGAGGTACTGTCCCGTCCCGGCCCCCACCTCGAGCACCCGCGCGGCGCCCGGATCGGTCGACGTGTCCCACGTTCGGGCACACGCCGCACCGACAGCGCTGCGCAGCGGGTCGTAGTGTCCGGCGTCCAGGAACGCGGCGCGGTCGGCGATCATCTCGGCGGTGTCGCCGGTGAACTTCGTGGACGATCCGGGCAGGAGCGACACGTAGCCCTGTCGCGCGACGTCGAAGGTGTGCCCGAGATCGCACAGCACCGTACCGGCGTCCAGATCGAGCGGCCCCTCGCAGTGCGGACATGCGAGCAGGTCGATCACGGAATCGAGCATCGGTTCACCTCACCCGTCGGGTTCTTCAGGACCGCACCGGGCTCTGCCCGCCGACGACACCGGGCTCTGCCCGCCGACGACACCGGGCCCCGCCCGCCGACGACACCGGGCCCCGCACAGGGGTCTGTGCGGGGCCCGGAGCGTACGAACGAGTCACCGATCAGCTGGTGACATTCTTGAGTTCGTCGCCGAGGGCAGCAGCCTCATCCGGCGTGAGTTCGACGACCAGACGTCCGCCGCCCTCGAGTGGAACCCTCATGACGATTCCTCGTCCCTCTTTGGTTGCTTCGAGGGGACCGTCCCCGGTCCGGGGCTTCATGGCCGCCATCCTCTGCTCCCTCCAAATCTGCACCCGGCGCTCGGATGCGTGGGTTACCGTGTGGTGACCTCGCCGACCGCGACGAGGCACGCCCCCTTATTCTTCCCTATCGCGAACTTCGCCGGTCATCTGACTCCCGCATACGGGTGTGCGAAGTCGATCACCGGCCGTTCGGCACCCAGCACGTCGCGAGATGATCATCGACCATCCCGGTGGCCTGCATCAACGCATACGCCGTGGTGGGGCCCACGAACCGGAAACCTCTGCGCCTGAGTTCGCCGGCCATCGCCGTGGACTCGCCGGTGACGGCGGGTACCGCGTCCGTATTCGCGAACCGTCGGGCACGGCGGGGAGGCGCGAACGACCACAGGAGCGAATCGAGGTCCGTTCCGTCGAGTGCGAGTACCGCCCGCGCGTTCCCGATCACGGCGTCGATCTTGCGCCTGTTCCGGACGATGCCCGGGTTCGCCATGAGTCGGGCGACGTCGTCGTCGCCGTACCGCGCGACGACGTCGACGTCGAATCCGTCGAAGGCCGCGCGGAACGCCGGGCGTTTACGCAGGATCGTCAGCCACGACAGCCCCGACTGGAACGCCTCGAGGGAGAGCCGCTCGAACAGTTCGTCGCGACCGTGCAGCACGCGTCCCCACTCGGTGTCGTGATAGTCGCGGTAGATCGTCTCACCGGGCCGATCCACCGCCCACGGGCATCGTTCACGGTCATCGCTCATGTGTTGCCTCCGGACCGTCGGGATCGGTGCCGGTCGTGCCGTCCGGGGTGTTCGTGTCGTCCGGGGTGTTCGTGTCGTCCGCTTCGGTACGGTCGCCGGAATCGCCGTCCGAGGTGCCCGGTGGTACCGCCGCCTCGTGTTCGTCCAGTCGGGCTCTCAGTTCGTCGATCTCGCGTGCCAGCCGGTCCAGAGCCCAGTCGACCTCCCCCATCTTGTAGCCGCGCACCGTCTGCTGGAAACGCAGGTCGCGCACGTCGGTGCCCGTCACGTCGGTGGCGGGCAGCACCGTGGCGGTCGTTCCGGGCGGGATGGGTGCGAGCGCCTCCCCTCGGCCGAACACCGCGCTCGCCGCGAGGAAGAGCGCGGCGCCGACGAACGCCACGACGAGGACGTACAGCAGAACCGTCAGCATCCCTCGATCTTGGCACGTGCCGCCGACACCGCGATCAGCCGGTGATCGTGGCCATCGGCGGGCGATCGTCGAGGTTCACGTGCGTCCGTCGCGGCACGAAGGAGTCGCCGTCGACGACGAACTGCGTCAGCGGCGCACCCGAGTCCGGCACTCCGCACCGGCCGAGCATCGTGCCCACGATCTGGCGGCTCATCGCACCGAGCTCCGACAGCGGGCGGTTCCGGTGCTTGCGCACACCCAGGTTGACCTGGGCTATCGCCGACAGTCCGTAACGGTCGTAGGTGTCGAGCAGCAACCCGATCTCCACGCCGTAACCGGGCGCGAACGGTACCGCTTCGAGTAGTTCCCGGGTTCCGGCGTACTCGCCGCCGAGCGGTTGGAGGACACACGTCAACTCGGGACGCATCGCCGCGAGCAGTGGCCGCGCGACCAGTTCCGTGACGCGACCCCCGCCGTGGGCGTCCTCGGTGCCGCTCACGCGCAGCGGCCGACGATAGTAGCCCTTGACGAGGTGGATGCCGTCGCCGAGGAGCAGCGGTCCGAGCAGCTTCGGGACGAACGCCGGATCCGGGTTGATCAGGTCGGAATCGACGAACGCGACGAGATCTCCGGAGGTGGCGGCGAGGGAGCGCCACAGCACCTCCCCCTTGCCCGGCACCGGTGCCAGCCCGGGAACGGCGTCCTCCCGCGACAGGACGCGGGCACCGGCGGCGCGGGCGCGGGTCGCGGTGTCGTCGGTGGACCCGGAATCGAGCACGACGAGTTCGTCGACCAACCCTCCGAGCAGCGGGTGGATCGTGTCCACGACCCCCGCCACGGTGTCCTCCTCGTTCAGGGCGGGCAGCACGACGGTGACCGTGCGACCGGCCTTCGCCGCTTCGAGTTCGGCGACCGTCCATGCGGGACGGTCCCAGCTGTTCGCCTGATCCCAGGTTCGTGCGGGCGCACTCATGCCAGCCCCCTGACCGTCCGCGCCGGTGGGCGGGTCCCCACGATCGCTGCAGTCATGTCGACCACCCTGCGGGTCGCGGCGACCTCGTGTACCCGGAACACCCGGGCGCCCGCCGCCGCGGCCAATGCCGTCGCTGCCAATGTGCCCTCCAACCGCTCGGCGAGTTCGACCCCCAGAGTCTCGCCCACGAAGTCCTTGTTGCTCAGCGCCATGAGCACGGGCCATCCCGTGTTCACGAGAACGTTCGCGTGCCGCAACAGTGCGAGCCCGTGGTGGGTGTTCTTGCCGAAGTCGTGGGTGGGGTCGATGAGGACCGCATCGCGTGCGACACCTCGCCGGACCGCGTCCTCGGCCGCACCGACCACCTCCGCGACGACGTCGGCGACGACGTCGGCGTAGCGGACACGGTGCGGCCGGGTGCGCGGCACGGCACCACCGGTGTGCGAGCAGACGATGCCGGCACCGGTCGCCGCGGCGACGTCGACCAGGTCCGGGTCGGCACCGGCCCAGGTGTCGTTGATCAGGTCGGCGCCCTCCGCGACGGCACGACGCGCGACCTCGCTGCGCCACGTGTCGACGCTGATGAGCAACGACGGGTACCGTTCGCGGATCGCCGCGACGAACGGCACGACGCGCCGCGTCTCCTCGGCGGCGTCGACCTCGTCGCCGGGACCGGCCTTGACCCCTCCGATGTCGACGAGATCCGCCCCTTCACGGACCGCGCGGTCCACCGCGGCGAGCGCCGCATCGTCGGTGAACGTCGCGCCGCGGTCGTAGAACGAGTCGGGTGTCCGGTTCACGATCGCCATCACGAGCGCCCGGTCGGTCGCCACGGGCCGCCCGCACAGGGTGGGCAGCACGGACCCGGGTGGCGCGTCGTCGCCGGCCGTGGGGCCGGGATTCGCGGAGGTGTCGGTGACGGAACCGGTCATGGCTCCCATCCTGACACGCTCACCGGCCGGGCATTTCACCCCGCGTGAGCGCATCGACGTATCCGTCGAAGATCGCCCGGTAGCCCTCGGCCCTGCTCGCGAGGACCAGCAACTCGTCGTCACCGACGGCGGAGTAGCCCTGTTTGCGCAGATCCACCTTGCGGCTCTTGAAGGTGCTGGTGTGCTCGAGGTGATCGGTGATGCGGACGAACAACGGCACGGCGTACTCGGGGAGGAGCCGGTGGAGCAGTTCGGACAGTTCGGCGCCGTCGAGTGCCGCACCGGGGTGCAGGGTCACCGCGGCCATTCCGGCGCGGCCGTCGGCGCCGGGCACCTCCACGCCGTACACGACGGCCTCGGAGACGGCGTCGTGTTCGGTCACGGCTCCCTCGACCTGGGTGGTCGCGACGTTCTCGCCCTTCCACCGGAAGGTGTCGCCGAGCCGGTCGACGAACGCCACGTGCATGAAGCCCTGGCTGCGCACGAGGTCGCCGGTGTCGAACCACACGTCGCCGTCGGTGAAGGCGTCGCGCACGAGCTTGGCCTCACTCGCGTCCGGGTCCGTGTATCCGTCGAACGGTGCCCGGGAGGTGATCTTCGCCAGGAGCAGACCGACCTCACCGCGCCCGACCCGGTGCAGGCGCCCGTCCTCGCCGCGACGCGGCCGGCCGGTGTCGGCGTCGTAGTCGACCACGGCGTACGGCAGTGGGCACACCCCGGCGGTACGGGGCTGGTTCAGTGCGTTGATGAACGCGATGTTGCATTCGCTGGCGCCGTAGAACTCGGCGACCCGTTCGACCCCGAAACGCTCGGTGAACGCCTCCCAGATCTCGGGGCGCATGCCGTTGCCGACGATGACGCGGATGTCGTTGTCGCGGTCGGTGGGCTGCTCCGGCTGGTTCAGCAGGTAGCGGCAGACCTCGCCGATGTAGATGAACGCGGTCGCCCCGTTGCGGGCGGCGTCGGCCCAGAACCCCGAGGCGGAGAACTTGCGTCCCAGCGCGAACGTGGCGCCCGCACCGAGTACGGACGACAACGCGACTGTGAGCGCGTTGTTGTGGTACAGCGGCAGGCAGCAGTAGAGGGTGTCGTCACGGCGCAGGCGCACACCGAGCCCACCGAGACCCGACATCGATTTGAGCCACCGGAAGTGGGTCATCCGGCTGGCCTTCGGCAGGCCGGTCGTGCCGGAGGTGAAGATGTAGTAGGCGACCTCCGATGCCTGCAGCCGCTCGGTGACCGCGGGATTCGCCGAGTCCGCGTCGGCCGCCAGCACGTCGAGTTCGGTGATGCGGAGTGTCGTCTTCGCCTGGGGTGGTCCGTCGAGCGAGTCGATCGCCTCGTCGCATTCCTCGCCGACGACGAGGACGGTGGCGTCGAGCAGACCGAGACTGTGGGCGAGGACGTCGCCGCGCTGGTGGTGGTTGAGCATGCCGGCCGCGGCACCGAGTTTCACGGCGGCGAGCACGACCAGCAGGGCTTCGGGGCGGTTGGCCACGAGGATGCCGACGACGTCGCCGGTACGGACGCCCTGCGCGGCGAGCACCGCGGCATATCGGTTGACCTGGGCGTTGGCGTCGCCGTAGGTGAGGGTGTCGCCTTCGAAGCGCAGGAACGGGTGGTCGGGACGACGCTCGGCGAGCTTCTGGAACACCGAACCGATGGTTTCGCGGGCTCGGGGGGTCCGCGTCATCCCCAGCGCCCCGCGGAGCAGGCTCGGGGCGTCGGCCAGCATCGACGGCAGCTGGGCGGCCAGCCCCGTCAACGAGACGGTCGAGACGTTCTTCGCGGGCGCAGTGTCGGTCACGTCTATCCTCACGGCGATGGTGGGCGGGGCGACCGCTCGATCCGCTGCCGCGCGGCCCACCCCCGGAACTTACCGAAGAGTAGATAATCGGGCGCCGGAGTGGAACCCCTCACATTCCGGCCACACCCCGCGCGCACCGATCCAAGGCATCTCCGACGGTACCCGAACGCTCCAGCCGATCGAGGGCGCGTTGCGCGACGAACCCCGTACCCACCATCGATTCGAGCCAGGTCAGCAGCGGGGCGTAGTGACCGACCGGGTCGAGCAACACCACCGGTTTGCCGTGTATCCCGAGGAAACCCCCCGTCCACGTCTCGAACAGCTCCTCGAGCGTGCCGATTCCACCCGGAAGGGTGATGAAGGCGTCGGCACGCGTGTCCATCACCTGTTTCCGTTCGCGCATCGTCTCGGTGACGATCAACTCGTCGGCGTCCACGTCGGCGACCTCGCGGTGCACCAGCGCCTTGGGGATGACACCGACGGTGTGTGCGCCGGACGCCCGCGCCGCCTCCGCGACCGCACCCATCATCGACACGTTCCCGCCACCGGAGACCAGACTCCAGCCGCGGCGACCGATCTCCGCGCCGAGTTCACTCGCCAGATCCAGGAACGAGCGGTCGACCGGGCCGGACGCGCAGTACACGCACACCGCGAGACCGGATCCGCCGGCCGCACCGTCGATCACCACGCCGTCTCCTCACCGAACAAGGTGTGTTCGTCCTCGCTGCGGTGAGCGTCGACGACGATCTGGACGGCCTCCTCGATGCTGTCGGTGACCGAGATCAGGTCGAGATCGTCCGCCGAGATCTTCCCGTCCCGCGCCATCGTCGCGCGGATCCACTCGAGCAGACCCGACCAGTAGTCGCTGCCGAACAACACGATCGGGAACCGTGTGATCTTGTGGGTCTGGACGAGCGTGACCGCCTCGAACAGTTCGTCGAGGGTGCCGAATCCACCGGGCAGGCAGATGAACGCCTGCGAGTACTTGACGAACATCGTCTTGCGCGCGAAGAAGTACCGGAAGTTCAGGCCCAGATCGACCCACTCGTTGAGGGACTGCTCGAACGGCAACTCGATACCGAGCCCGATCGAGAATCCACCCGACTCGCTGGCACCGCGGTTCGCGGCCTCCATCGCGCCCGGGCCACCGCCGGTGACCACGGCGTACCCGGCGTCCACCAGCGCCGCGCCGAGCCGTCGCCCCGCCTCGTACTCCGGATGGTCGACGGGGGTGCGGGCCGACCCGAACACCGCGACCGCGCGCGGAACCTCCGCGAGAGCCCCGAATCCCTCGACGAACTCGCTCTGGATGCGAAGCACCCGCCACGGATCGGTGTGCACCCAATCGGTGGGTCCGCGCCGGTCGAGGAGCCGCTGGTCCATCGTCGTGATCTCGGTCGCGCGATCTCCGCGGAGCTGGACCGGACCGCGGTGGACGACCTCGCTGCGCGGCCGGCGGTCGGAGTTCGGGTCGGGAGTGTCGGCTGCCATGGCCGTCAGATTATCGGTCCCGGTCGGGCCGGCCTCACCGACGGTCAGCGCGTCAGGTAACCGCGCAGCACCGAGGTCACCTCGGTGATGTGCCGGACGTCGACGTGCTCGTCGCGCTTGTGGGCCAGGTTCGGGTCGCCCGGCCCGTAGTTGACCGCCGGGATCCCCAGCGCCGCGAACCGCGACACGTCCGTCCAGCCGTACTTGGCCCGGAACCGGCCGTCGGCGGCAGCGACGAGGGCCGCTGCCGACGGGTGCGACAGGCCCGGCAACGCCCCCGGCGACATGTCGGTGAGTTCCATCGCGACGTCCAGACCGTCGAAGACCTCGCGTACATGCGCGAGCGCCGCGTCGGGCGTGCGGTCCGGCGCGAACCGGAAGTTGACGTCGAGCTCGGCCTCGTCGGGGACGACGTTGCCCGCCACACCTCCGGCGATCCGCACGGCGGACAGACCCTCGCGGTAGACGCAGCCGTCGATGTCCACCGATCGTGCCTCGTACCGGGCCAACCGGTCGAGCACGGGAGCGAGCCTGTGCACGGCGTTGTCGCCGAGCCACGACCGCGCGGAGTGTGCGCGGACACCGGTCGTCGTGATCCGCACCCGCAGGGTGCCCTGGCAGCCCGCTTCGATCAGTCCGCCGGTCGGTTCCCCGAGGATCGCGACGTCCGCGTCGAGCCAGTCGCGCAGTTCGGACTCGATGCGACCGAGCCCGTTGAACTCGGCGGCGATCTCCTCGCAGTCGTAGAACACCAACGTCAGGTCGTGCGCGGGGTCCGCGACGGTCGCCGCGAGGTGCAGGAACACGGCGTCACCGGACTTCATGTCGGACGTGCCGCACCCGTACAACAGATCTCCGTCGCGGCGCGAGGGAACATTGTCGGCGATCGGCACGGTGTCGAGGTGGCCGGCCAGCAGCACCCTGCTGCCCAGTCCGCGGTGGGTGCGCGCCAGCACCGCGTTACCGCTCCGGATCACCTCGAATCCGTCGGTCTGCTCGCGCAGCGCCTCCTCGACGGCGTCCGCGAGCACCGCCTCGTCGTGGGAGACGCTCGGCACGTCCACGAGCGCGGCGGTCAGATCGATGGGGTCGGCGTGCAGATCGAGGTGCGGTACGGCCATGACCGAACAATAGGTGAGGCCGCTGTCCCGACGTCGCCGCACCGGTTTTTCGCGGCCACCACACGGGACGCGCGGCCCCTCGCGTACGCTTTCGCTCCGTGAGTGCACACGGAGCATCAGCAGTAGGCATCGCGAACATCGCGGCGGACGGCACCGTCCTCGACACCTGGTTCCCGGCCCCCGAGCTCGGGGAATTCACCGAAACCGGCACGTCACGCCTCGAAGGCACCGACATTCCGTCGGATCTCGCTCTGCTTGCCGGAACGGACGAAGCCCGCGACGTCACCCTCGTCGTGGTGCGCACCGTCATCGCCGACCTGTCGCAGCCGCCGGTCGACACCCACGACGTCTACCTGCGTCTGCACCTGCTGTCGCACCGGCTGGTGCGCCCGCACGGGATCAACCTCGACGGCATCTTCGGTTTCCTCGCCAACGTCGTGTGGACCAACTATGGGCCGTGCCTCGTCGAGGGCTTCGAGACGGTGCGGTCGCGCCTGCGGATCCGCGGCCCGGTGACGGTGTACGGCGTCGACAAGTTCCCCCGCATGGTCGACTACGTGGTCCCGTCGGGTGTGCGCATCGCCGACGCCGACAGGGTTCGCCTCGGCGCGCATCTCGCGTCCGGCACGACCGTCATGCACGAGGGGTTCGTCAACTTCAATGCGGGCACCCTCGGCAACTCGATGGTCGAGGGCCGCATCTCGGCCGGTGTCGTCGTCGACGACGGTTCCGATGTGGGCGGCGGCGCCTCGATCATGGGTACGCTCTCGGGCGGCGGCAAGGAGGTCATCTCCATCGGCAAACGCTGCCTGCTCGGCGCCAATGCCGGCGTGGGTGTCTCGCTCGGCGACGACTGCATCGTCGAGGCCGGTCTGTACGTGACCGCGGGTACCAAGGTCACCGGTCCGGACGGAACGGTCGTCAAGGCCAAGGAACTCAACGGTGCGTCGAATCTGCTGCTGCGCCGCAACTCCGTCAGCGGCGCCGTGGAGGTCGTGCCCAACAAGGGGTCCGGCGTCGAACTGAACGCCGCCCTGCACGCCAACGACTAGAACCGATCGAATCGTGAGTGAAGCCGAGCGTTCCACCGGGGCCACCGATCTCGGGAGTGGCCTGAAGGTCCGACATCTGACGATGATGGGGCTCGGCTCCGCGATCGGCGCGGGCCTGTTCCTGGGGTCCGGTGTCGGCATCGCCGCCGCCGGGCCCGCCGTGCTGGTGTCGTACCTTCTCGCCGGAATCATGATCATCTTCGTGATGAGGATGCTCGGCGAGATGGGCGCTGCCCTGCCGGTGAGCGGCTCGTTCTCGCACTATGCGCGGATCGGCATCGGCCGCTGGGCCGGGTTCACGATGGGCTGGCTCTACTGGTTCATGCTCATCATGGTGCTCGGGGTCGAGATCACCGGTGCCTCCGCGATCGTGCAGTCGTGGCTGCCCGGCGTGCCGCAGTGGGTGGTCGCGCTCGTATTCGTGGTGTTCTTCGCGGTCGTCAATCTCGCCCGCGTCGCCAACTTCGGCGAGTTCGAGTTCTGGTTCGCGGCGCTGAAGGTCGCGGTCATCATCGGGTTCCTCGTCATCGGTGTGCTGCTGGTGTTCGGCCTGTTGCCGGGCACCGACCCGGTCGGTTTCGTCCACGTCCTCGGGGACGGCGACGGATTCGCCCCCAACGGGATCGCCGGTATCGCCGCGGGCCTGCTCGCGGTGGCGTTCGCGTTCGGCGGCATCGAGATCGTCACCATCGCGGCCGCCGAATCGAACGATCCCGAACGGTCCATCGCCACCGCCGTCCGCACCGTCGTGTGGCGCATCACCTTCTTCTATCTCGGCTCGATCACGATCATGGTGTTCGTGTTGCCGTGGACCACGGTCAGCGGCGAGAACTCCCCGTTCGTGTCGGTTCTCGACATCGCCGGGTTGCCGTACGTGTCCGGCTTCATGGAACTGGTCGTGGTCATCGCGCTGCTGTCGGCGTTCAACGCCAACGTCTACGGCACCTCCCGCATGGCGTACTCCCTCGCCCGCGGCGGCGACGGGCCGGCGCTCCTCGCACGGATCTCCCGTTCCGGGGTACCGCGCAACGCGGTGCTGCTGTCGGTGTTCTTCGGGTTCGTCAGCGTTCTGCTGAACTGGCTGCTGCCCGACACGATCCTCGGGATCCTGCTCAACGCGGTCGGTTCGGCACTGATCGCGATCTGGCTGTTCATCGTCGTCGCACACCTGCGGCTGCGCCGCCGGTTCGAGGCCGAGGGCACCCTGCGACTGAAGATGTGGGCATTCCCGTACCTGAGCTGGTTCACTCTCGCAATGCTGCTGGGGTTCATCGCCCTCATGCTGTCCGACAGCGACGCTCGGCTGCAGCTCGCGTCGACGTTCGTGCTGTTCCTGGTGATCGCCGGGATCGGCATGATCTGGCAGCGTTTCCACCACCCGACCGAGCCGTCGCGCCCCTGATCCCGCCCCGTGCGCACGTCTGGTAGTCACAGCTACCAGACGTGCGCACGGGTGGTCAGCGCACCGCGAGGATCTCGCGTTCCGCGGCCATCGACTCGAGCCGCCGCGCGGTGATCGCGGCCTGCAGCTGCCGCAGACCGGACGGCCGTGTCGGATCGAATCCCGTCAACTGCGCCACCCTCTTGAGCCGGTAGTCGACGGTGTTCGCGTGCACGTGCAGTGTGCGGGCCGTCAGCTGCCGGCTCAGGTCGTGCGCGATGTGGGTCTCGAGCGTCTCGACGAGCTCGGGTGCGTCGTCGAGCGGATCGAGCACGCGGGCCAGGTGCCGCCGGGCCGGGCCGGGCCGCGTCAGCTGATATTCGAGCGCCAGATCGTTCATGCCGTACGAACCGACCGGGCGACCCAGGTGCCGCACCAGATCGAGCAGCTCGTGTGCCTGCTTCGCGGCCGCCGGTACCTCGGGCACGGTGGCGTGCACCAAGGTGACCATCACCGACACACCCGCCACCGTCTCGATCCGGCGACGCAGATCGTCGACCGCGACCGTGGCCGACGCACCCGCCAGCAGCACCGTGCCGCCCTCGGGGCCCAGCAACGTGAGATGGGAGCCCTCGCAGAGCGCCTCGAGCTCGACCTCGACGCGGCGCAGAACCCTGCGGGCGACCACCTCGGGGCGCACGTGCGGATTGCGTTCGTCCGGGTGCCGAGCGAGCGACAGTGCGAGCACCGTGTAGGTCTCGGCGAGTTCGAGGCCCGACCGGCGCGCGACCGACTCGGCGTCGTGGCCCCCCAGGAGTGCGGCCACGAGTTCCTGCGCGGCGACGTCCCGCTCACGGCGGATGGCCTCGACCTCGGCCACGAATCCGGTGGTCGCCGCGACGGTGACGCGCTCGAGCAGCTCCATCCACAGCCGCGACGCGGCGGTGACCGACGCCACGTCGCCCTCTCGTGCGCGGTCGCTGACCAGCTCCCAGCTCACCCGGATCCCCTCGTGATACAGGCGCAGCATGTATTCGAGCCGGAATCCTGCGCGCGCCCACTGGGCGGCGCTGCCGCGCAGATCGGCGAGATCGGCATCGGACGGTAGCTCACCGTGGTCGAGCAGGCGGATCGCGATCCGCAGGCAACGCACGGTGACCTCGGTGACGTCGCCGCGCAGGGTCTCGCCGGCCCGCAGCGAGCACGGTGCGACGTTGTCGGCGAAGTGCGCGACCAGCCTGCGGGTCACACCCGCCAGGTCACGCAACGGCGCCGAGGCGGGTGTGCCGGCGATGACGAACACCGGCACCGAATCGGTCCTGCCGGTGGTCCCCTGCGCCCGCTCGACGTCCCGGACCTGATCCGTCAGAGTCATCCTCTAATCCCCCATCGACGTGAGTGGAACTACTTATTACTGTGCAGTAGCACAATCCGCCCGTTGTGTGACACATGCAACCCCCCAGCCCACTTTGCGTCGAGTTTCCGATCACAACCGCGACAGCCCGGAGAATTGTTCTGTCACACCGGTCACTGCAACAGTTTCTTCTGCACCTTTCCCATGGCGTTACGCGGCAGTGACCTCACTACCCGCACCTCGCGGGGGCGCTTGTGGACGGAGAGTCGCCCGGCCACCAGTTCGATCAATTCGTCTGCGACCACCTCCGGCCCGTCGTCGAAAGGCACCACGAACGCGACGATGCGCTGTCCCAGGTCACTGTCGGGCAGCCCGGCCACCGCCACCTCCCGCACCGCGGGATGCCCCAACAGCACCGTCTCGATCTCGCCGGCACCGACCCGGAAACCACCCGATTTGATCAGGTCCGTCGACTCACGACCCACGATCCGATGGAAGCCACCGGCATCGATCACCGCGACATCACCGGTGACGAACCAGCCGTCGTCGGTCCACGCCTCCGCGGTCGCCTCGGGACGGTTCAGATAGCCGTCGAACAACATCGGTCCCCGCACCTGCAACACCCCGATGCTCTCGCCGTCGTGCGGCACGTCGCGCCCCTGCCCGTCGCGCAACCTCGTCTCCACCCCCGCGACCGGCGTCCCCACCCAGCCGGGGCGTCGCTCACCGTCGACGCGGGTGCTCAGCGTCAGCATCGTCTCGCTCATCCCGTACCGCTCGATCGGGGTGAGTCCCGTCAACTCCCGGAGCCTCTCGAACACCGGTACGGGCAGCGGCGCACTCCCCGACACCAACAGTCGCGCACCGCTCAGGGCCCGCGCACAGTCCTCGTCCTCGACCATCCGCGTCCACACCGTCGGCACCCCGAAATACAGGGAACCGCCGGCCTCCGCGTAGGCCTGCGGGGTGGGCCGGCCGGTGTGGATCAACCGACTGCCCGTCCGCAACGCACCGACCACACCGAGGATCAGTCCGTGGACGTGGAACAGCGGAAGCCCGTGCACGAGGGTGTCGCGGTCGCTCCAGTCCCATGCCTCCGCGAGTGCATCGAGCCCCGCCGCGACCGCGCGACGACTCAGCAGCACCCCCTTCGGCGCGCCCGTCGTCCCCGACGTGTACAGCACGAACGCGATCCGCGACGGATCCGGTTCCGGCACGTGATGCCAGTCGCGGGCGTGGAGACGCACCGGCAGCACCGGCAGTTCCGGAATCCCGTCGCCGGCGACCTCCGGAGCCGGACCGAGCCACGCCTGCGCACCCGAATCGGTCAGGATGTGTGCGAGCTCGGCCGGACCCGAATCCGGCGGCACCGGCACGACCGTCACACCGGCGAGCAGGCACCCGACGACCGCGACGACGGTCGTCGCCGTGGGCGTCGCGACGACCGCGACCCGGTCGGCGCGCGACACCCGCGCGGCGACCGCCGTCGCCGCCCCGAGCACGTCGCTGCGCGAGAGGGTGTGGCCGTCGATCCGGACGGCGTCGGGCACGTCGTCGCCCCGCGCGACGGCGATCGGATTCAGGGAACGAAGCAGAGCGGACACGACGATCACGATCCCACATCGCCGCGGGGTGCCGCGCCGGTGGGCACGGGCCTGTCCGGAGGCGGCAGAACCGTCCCCACCACCGCACCGAGGAGCATGCCGATGAGGACGGCGACGCCGTGCGCGTCGCCCCACGCGACGAGCCCGATCCCCACGACGAGCGTGACACCGGACGCGACGAGCAGGTAGCGGGCGGCCCCGACCACGGGCCACAGTCCCGCCACGGACGCGGCGAGAGCGAATGTCGCACCCGACGCCCCCGCACCGGACGACGGTTCGACGAACGACGTGAACAGCCCCCACAGCAGTTGACCGACGACGAACAACCCCACCGCCCGGTACCACCCCCACACGCGGACCGCGGCGATCGCGACGACGCCGAGGACCAGGAGATTCCCGAGGGTCCCCGCGACCCCGCCGTCCTGCACGAGCATCGAGGTCATCACCCGCCACCACTGGCCGTCGCGCACCCGGTCGGGGACGCGCACGAACACGTCCAGCAGATGCGGGAACACCAACCGGATCAGGGAGGGGATCGCGACGATCGTCCACAGCACGACCGCGGCGACCGGGGGCGGCCACCACCACGACCGCGCTGCGCGGTCGGTGCGCGGGTCCGGTCCCGCCACGAACGCCGTCACGATCACGAGGACGACGTAGAGCACCCACGAACGTGGATCGTCGCCGGCTGTGCTCACGAGCGCCAATGTACCGGCGGATGTACCGCCCGGCGCCGACAGCTCACGGATCAGTCGCGACCGAGCACGGATCGGACGAAGAACCTCAGGTTCGACGGCCGCTCGGCGATGCGTCGCATCAGGTACCCGTACCACTGCGACCCGTACGGCACGTACACCCGCATCCGCCGGCCCGCGCCCGCGAGTCGCAGCTGCTCACGGTCCCTGATCCCGAACAGCATCTGGTGTTCGAACCGGTCGGGGCCCCGACCGGCCTCCGAGCAGAGGGCATCGGTGAGCGCGATCATCGCCGGGTCGTGCGAGGCCACCATCGGATACCCGTCCCCCTTCACGAGGATGCGCAGGCAACGGCGGTAGGACTCGTCGACGTCGGCGCGATCGCGGTACGCGACCGCTGCCGGTTCGTCGTAGGCGCCCTTGCACAGTCGCACCCGCGACCCCGCTCCGGCCAGATCCCGGCAGTCCTGTTCCGTCCGGTACAGATACGCCTGCAGCACCGCGCCGACCCACGGGTGGTCCCGGCGCAGTTCACGCACGATCTGCAGGGTGTCGTCGGTGACCGTGTGGTCCTCGGCGTCGACCGTCACCCACACCCCGGCGGTGTCGGCCGCCGAGCAGATCGCGCGAGCACGGTCGAGCGCGATCCGCGGGCCGTCGGCCCCCAGCGACAGACCGAGCGCGGTGAGTTTCACGGAGACCTCCACCGCCGGATCGCCACCGAACACGGTGGACGCCCGCTCGCGTACGGCGCCCAACCCCGCGAGCAGCGCCCGGTACTCGTCGACGACGACGCGGGCCTGATCCGGGTCGAGGGTGTCCTCGCCCAGATGGTCGATGCTCACGGCCCGACCCGACGCCAGCAGACCTTCCGCGACGGCGAGCGCGGCCGGGAGGCTGTCGCCGGCGACGAACCGGTCGACGAGCCGCCGCGTGGGCGGTGCGGTGGTGACGAGACGGCGTACCCGCGAGGACCGTGCCGCGGCGAGGATCGCGGGCCGCAGCGGGTTCGACAGGACGGGGTGCGTCACGGTTCGGGTTCCATGTGCGGGTAGCGGTGATCCGTCGGCGGAACGAACGTCTCCTTGATGGCGCGCGGAGACACCCAGCGCAGCAGGTTCAGCGGCGACCCCGCCTTGTCGTCCGTGCCGGACGCGCGGGCACCCCCGAACGGCTGCTGTCCGACGACCGCGCCGGTCGGTTTGTCGTTGACGTAGAAGTTGCCCGCGGCGAAGCGCAGTGCCGACGCCGCCTGCTCGATCGCGGCGCGATCCTGCGCGATCACCGCACCCGTCAACGCGTAGTCCGTTCCGCTGTCGATCATCCCGAGAACCCGATCCCACGCCCCCGGCACGGTGTCGTCGTACAGGTGGATGCTCAGCAGCGGCCCGAAGAACTCCGTGCGCAGCGCCTCGTCGCCGGGATCGTCGACGAGCAGAACGGTGGGCCGCACGAACCAGCCCACCCACTGGTCGTAGCCCCCGCCCACCGCGATCTCCACGGACGCGCGGTCGCGGGCACGGTCGAGCGCGCGGACCACCTTCTCGTAGGCCGCACGGTCGATGAGCGCGCCCCCGAAGTTCGTCAGGTCGGTGACGTCACCGAAGGTGAGCGAGTCGACCTCGTCGAGGAAGGTCCCGCGCATCCGCGCCCACACCGACCGCGGCACGAATGCCCGCGACGCCGCGGAACACTTCTGGCCCTGGTACTCGAACGCGCCACGGATCAGGGCGGTGGACAACGCAGCCGGGTCGCAGGACGGATGCGCGACAACGAAGTCCTTGCCGCCGGTCTCCCCCACGATCCGCGGGTAGGACCGGTATCGGTCGATGTTCTCGCCGATCTGCCGCCACAGGTGCCGGAACGTGGCGACGGACCCGGTGAAGTGCAGGCCCGCCAGTCGCCGGTCGCGCAGAACCACGTCGGACACGGCGCGGCCGTCACCGGTGAGCAGGTTGATCACCCCCGGCGGCAGGCCCGCCTCCTCGAGCACACGCATGGTCCAGTACGCCGCGAACGTCTGCGTCGGAGACGGTTTCCAGATCACCGTGTTGCCCATCAGCGCGGGCGCGGTGGGCAGGTTTCCGGCGATCGCCGTGAAGTTGAACGGTGTCACCGCGTACACGAAGCCTTCGAGCGGACGGTGGTCGGTGCGATTCCACACTCCCGTCGACGACCGCGGCTGTTCGGCGAGGATCTGCCGCGCGAAGTGCACGTTGAACCGCCAGAAGTCGACGAGTTCGCACGGCGCGTCGATCTCGGCCTGCTGCACCGACTTCGACTGCCCGAGCATCGTCGCCGCCGCGATCGTCTCGCGCCACGGACCGGCCATGAGATCGGCGGCGCGCAGCAGGATCGCGGCGCGGGCGTCGAACGGCATGTCACGCCACGCGGGTGCGGCGGCGGTCGCGGCCTCGATCGCCTCACCGGCCTCGGCGCCCGTCGCGGTGCGGTACGTACCCAGCACGCTGTGATGGTTGTGCGGCTGCACGACGTCCACCCGGTCGCCTTCGCCGTGCAGGTGTTCGCCGCCGATCACGTGGGGCAGGTCGCGGGTCTCGGATGTCAGCTCGGACAGCGCGTGTCGCAACCGTGCACGCTCGGGGGTCTCCGGTGCGTACGTGTGCACCGGCTCGTTGGTCGGCTCTGGAACAACAGTGACGGCGTCCATGGTGCCTCCTGGGCCCAGGGTAGCGCCGACACCGCGGACCGCGGGCCGAATATGCCACCGCGTCGCCCTCCCCCACCCCCGGCGGGGTGAGCGAGTGTATCGCTCGCTCGATTCGATCGATCGGGTGTACCACTCGCTCGGACGGGGGCGGAGCCCCACGCACGGGCGCGGGGCACCGGCCCAGGCGCAGGGGCAGGGGCAGGCGCAGGGGCAGGTACGGGGTGCGCGCCCCGCGGGTTACGTCAGGCGGTCGGCGGCAGCGGCGATGCGCTCGTCGGTCGCGGTCAGCGCGATCCGCACGTGCTGGACTCCACCCGGGCCGTAGAACTCGCCCGGCGCGACGAGGATGCCGCGCTCGGCGAACCAGTCGACGGTGCGGCGGCACTCCTCACCGCGGGTCGCCCACAGGTACAGGCCGGCCTCCGAATGGTCGACGGTGAAGCCGGCACCGCGGACCGCGTCGAGCAGGATCCGGCGACGTTCGCGGTAACGTTCGCGCTGAGCGTTCTCGTGCTCGTCGTCGTTCAGGGCCGCGGTCATCGCCGCCTGGATCGGCAACGGCAGCATCATGCCGGAGTGCTTGCGCACCTCGAGCAGGTCGGCCACCAGATCCGCGTCGCCGGTGACGAAACCGGCGCGGTAGCTCGCGAGATTCGACGTCTTCGACAGCGAATGCACCGCAAGCAGATTGGTGTGATCGCCGTCGCACACGCTCGGATGGAGGATCGACAGGGCCTCGCCCTCCCAGGTGAGCCCCAGGTAGCACTCGTCGGAGACGACGACCGCGTCGCGGGTACGCGCCCAGTCGACGACCTTGCGCAGATGCTCGAGCCCCAGGACCTTGCCGGTCGGGTTGGACGGCGAGTTCACGAACACCAGTGACGCGGTCTCCGGGCCCAGACGGTTGAGGCCGTCGGCGCGGATCAGTCGTGTGCGCGCCAACAACCCGCCGACCTCGTAGGTCGGATAGGCGAGTTCGGGGATGACGACGAGATCCGACGGCCCGAGACCGAGGAGCGTCGGCATCCAGGCGATCATCTCCTTGGTGCCGATCGCCGGCAGGACCGCGTCGTCCGACAGACCCGTGATGCCGTAACGCCGTGCGAGCGCACCCACGGCCGCGGCACGCAGCGCCGGGGTGCCGTGCGTCGTCGGGTATCCCGGTTCCTCCGCCACCGACGCGAGCGCATCACGGATCAGCGGATCCACCGGGTCGACCGGTGTCCCCACCGACAGGTTGACGATGCCGCCGGGATGCTCGGACGCGCGGGCCTTGGCCTCGGTCAGCGAATCCCACGGGAAATCCGGGAGATTCTTCGCGACCGACCGTCGCACACGTTCGGTCACTGCGACCTATTCCTCACCCATCGGAGGGAGGTTCTTCACGAACGGCGGGTCGTAGTCGACCTTGCCGAGCTTCGCGGCACCACCCGGCGAACCCAGATCCTTGAAGAAATCGATGTTGGCCTGCACGTACTCGGACCACTCGTCCGGCACGTCGTCCTCGTAGAAGATCGCCTCGACCGGGCAGACCGGCTCACAGGCTCCGCAGTCGACGCACTCGTCGGGATGGATGTACAGGCTGCGTCCACCTTCGTAGATGCAGTCGACGGGGCATTCCTCGATGCATGCCTTGTCCATCACGTCCACGCACGGTTCCGCAATCGTGTACGTCACTGCTGTTCTCCCTGCCTCTCTGTAAGCCCGCCGACCCTCACGGTCCCAGCGAATCGGGCGTAGTCGGCGCCCACCGCACACCAGTATCCCCCGCACGCCGACCACCCCCACCGCTTAGGGTGCCCTGACTTCGCCCGACGGAGGCGGGACGGATACTAGCGAGCAGAGATCCCGACTTCGCGGCGGGCGTACGCGGTGGTCCGTTCCCGAGCGGGACGGCCGATGCCCTCGGCGATCGCGACGAGCTCGGCGACGGTCTTCTCCGACCCGTGCTGCGACCCCGCCATCCGCGAGATGGTCTCCTCCATCAGCGTGCCGCCCAGGTCGTTCGCGCCGCCCTCGAGCATCGCCCGGGTGCCCTGGACACCGAGCTTGACCCAACTCGTCTGGATGTTGTCGACACGACCGTGCAGCATGACGCGCGCCAGTGCGTGTGCGGCACGATTGTCGCGCATCGTCGGGCCCGGCCGTGACGCACCCGCCAGGTACAGCGGCGACGACTGGTGCACGAACGGGAGCAGCACGAACTCGGTGAAACCACCCGTGCGGTCCTGGATGCCGCGCAGCACGTTCAGGTGACCCACCCAGTGGTGCGGCCGGTCCACGTGGCCGTACATCATCGTGGAGCTCGACCGCAGCCCCACCTCGTGCGCGGTGGTGACCACGTCGATCCATTCCGCGGTGGGCAGCTTGCCCTTCGTGAGCACCCAGCGCACCTCGTCGTCGAGGATCTCCGCGGCGGTACCCGGGATCGTGTCGAGGCCCGCATCCCGCAACTCGGTGAGCCAGTCCCGCAGCGACGTACCGCTGCGGGCGACCCCGTTGACGATCTCCATCGGAGAGAACGCGTGCACGTGCATCGACGGCACCCGCTGCTTGACGGCCCGCACCAGATCCGCGTACCCCGTCACGGGCAGTTCCGGATCGATACCGCCCTGCATACACACCTCGGTGGCGCCGGCGACGTGCGCCTCCCACGCCCGGTCCGCGACCTCCTGCGCCGACAGGGTGAACGCGTCGGCGTCGCCCTTGCGCTGCGCGAACGCGCAGAATCGGCATCCGGTGTAGCAGATGTTGGTGAAGTTGATGTTCCTGTTCACGACGTAGGTGACGTCGTCACCGACGGTGTCGCGGCGCAATCGGTCGGCGAGCGCGACCAGTGCCTCCAGTCCGGCACCGTCGGCGTTCGCGAGCGCGACGTACTCGGCGTCGGAGCAGCCGCCGGGGTCGCGTTCCGCGGACCTCAACGCCGACAGCACATCGCTGTCGAGGCGCACCGGCGCGGACTCGCCGAGCGCGAGGACCTGCTCACGCACCGTGTCCCAGTCACCGAATGCGCTGCCCAGGTCGGAGCGGGTCTCGGTGTTGCGGCCCGTCACGTCGATGTCGGAGTTCAGATCGACGCGCCCCGACGACTCCCAGTCGATGTCCGGCTCCTGCCAGGGCAGCCCCGAGGGGATCACGTCGCGGGCCAACCCGGTCTCCGCGTCGACGAGGGCGGCGACGTGCGTGCTGATCCGCGGGTCGATCCACGGCTGCCCGGCCAGCACGTACTCCGGCTGCGCGGCGACACGTTCGGTGAGGGTGAAGCCCGCGTCGGCGCTGAGCCGCGCGAGCGTGTCCAGGTTCGGCCACGGGCGTTCGGGATTGACGTGGTCGGGGGTCAGCGGCGACACGCCACCCCAGTCGTCGACGCCCGCCTCCAGCAGCGCGCGGCACTCGTCGAGCGACACCAGGTTCGGCGGTGCCTGGATGCGCATGCCGGGACCGAGCAGCAACCGGGCGACGGCGATCGCGGCACGGAACTCCTCGAGGTCGGCGTCGTCGCTGCCGCGCATCGCCGTGTCGTCCTTCGCGCGGAAGTTCTGCACGATGACTTCCTGGATGTGCCCGAACGCCTTGTGCGATCCACGGATCGCGAGGATCGATTCGGCACGCTCCGTGTACGTCTCCCCGATGCCGACGAGAATGCCCGTGGTGAACGGCACCGACAGTCGGCCCGCATCGGTGAGTACCCGCAGACGCACGGCCGGTTCCTTGTCGGGACTGCCGTGGTGACACTGTCCCTTCTCGGTGAACAACCTGTCCGAGGTCGTCTCGAGCATCATGCCCATCGACGGCGCCACCGGTTTGAGTTTCGAGATCTCCGACCAGCCCATCACCCCGGGGTTGAGATGTGGCAGCAGCCCCGTCTCCTCGAGCACCCGGATCGCCATGGCACGCACGTAGTCGATCGTCGAGTCGAATCCGCGCTCGTCGAGCCACTGCCGGGCCTCCGGCCACCGATCCTCCGGCCGGTCACCGAGCGTGAAAAGCGCTTCTTTGCACCCCAGTTCGGCGCCCTGTCGTGCGATCTCGAGGATCTCGTCCGGTTCGAGATACATGCCGTGGCCCTCGGCTCGGAGTCTGCCGGGGACCGTCACGAACGTGCAGTAGTGGCAGCGGTCGCGGCACAGCCGGGTGATCGGCACGAACACCTTCCGCGAGTACGTCACGGTGCCCGGTCGGCCCGCGGCCACCGCCCCCGCATCGCGGACCCGCGCCGCCGAGGCACACAGGTCGGCGAGGTCCGCGCCTCGCGCCTGTAGCAGCACGGCCGCCTCGTCGACGTTGAGCGTCACCCCGTCACGTGCCCTGCGCAGGGCACGCCGCATCGCCGACGACGACGGACCGACGGTGTTCGGACGCACCGCCGGGGTCGGGAGCATCGTCGAGTTCCGGCCGGCGGAGTTCCCGGTGTCGGGTACGGAATCGCTCATTCGCCGATCATGCGCTCCGCCGGTAACGCATGCCACATCGGGGTCGGCATCACTCGTGCGGATAGTCGTCGTCCTGCGGAACCTCGCGGTACTGGTCGACGGTGTCGGCGGGATCCGATTCGAGTGGAACCTCCACCGGCAGCAAATCCTCGGGTTCGGGGTAGACGGGGGTTGCCTGCTCGATGCGATCGGCCTCCGAATCCTCGTCGGAGACGGCCTCGAACCCGATCGCGTCAGATGAATCGGTCATGTCGATCCTCCTCGTCGCGCCTGCGTGAAACGCCCGACCCTCGATACCGGGGAAGGTCTCGCCACCCAGCCTAACCTGGAAGCGGCGAAACGAACTCCGGGAGTGCGATGGTGAACGAGGACGCGGCCGCGACCGGCGGCGCGACGCGGGATGTGACGATGGCCGAGCCCGCGTGGCGGCCGAGCGCGCGCGCACCGGCGCTGTGGGCGATCAACGCGGCGCTGATGTGGATTCCGGTGGTGATCGCGCAGGTCGTGTGGGCGGTCCTCGACGGCGACCGCACCGAAGCGCACCTCGCCGCCGCCGCCGCGACCGTCGTGTTGGCGGGACTGCACATCGGGGTGGTTCCGCTGTGGCGGTACCGGGTGCACCGCTGGGAGATCAGCGACACCGCCGTCTACACACGCTCCGGATGGTTCACTCAGGAACGACGCATCGCACCGATCTCCCGCATCCAGACCGTCGACACCGAACGCGGCCCCATCGACCGATGGCTCGGCCTCGCCACCGTCACCGTCACCACCGCGTCGTCGGCCGGTGCGGTGGAGATCAGCGCACTCGACGCCGAGGTCGCCGACCACACGGTCGGCCGGCTCACCGCGATCGCCGGACGGGACGGAGCGGACGCCACGTGAACACCGACGTGTCCCGAACCGACGCGGCCGTCGAGGACGACGGTTGGCAGCGCCTCGACGCGAAGATGCTGCTGATCCACCCCGTCGAGGAGATCCTGAAACTCTTCCCCGTCCTCCTCGGGTCGATCGTGCTGGGCAGCAGCAGCGGCAACCCGTACTGGGGGCTCGGTGTCGCGGGAATCCTCGTCGTCGTCGGCATGCTCCGATGGTTCACCACCACCTTCCGGGTCGGTCCCGTCCACGTCGAGCTGCGCCGCGGTCTGCTGCAGCGCCGCGAACTGTCCGTTCCGCGCGCCCGCATCCGTTCCGTCGACGTCGACCGGCGGGTCCTGCACAGACTGCTCGGCCTGGCCGTCCTGAAGATCGGCACCGGGCAGTCCACCTCGCGCGGCGACAACAACCGGTTCGAACTCAACGGCATCGCGAACACCGATGTCGACGCGCTGCGCGCCGAACTGCTCGCCGGTGGAGCCGCAACGCCCACGTCGCCGGACACGGCGTCGCACCCGGAGCCCGGTGCGCCCCCGGTCGTCGAGACCGAACTCGCGCGGTTCCGTCCCGCGTGGGTCCGGTACGCCCCGCTGTCGGCGACCGGACTGATCGGCATCGCCGCGCTCGTGGGGTTGGCCTTCCAGTACGGCATCGGCGAGCGCCTGTCGGACTCGCCGACCGTCGCCCGCGGTGTCGAGGCCGCCGAAGCCGCCGGACTGTTCGTGGTCGCGGTCGTCGCCGTGGTCGTGCTGCTCGCCGCCGCCTCCGTGATCGCGTGCGTACGCTACATCGTCCTGTACGGGAATCTGCGGGTCACCGACGACGGCCGCATGCTCCGCGTCGGCTACGGGTTGCTGCGGGTGCGCCACAGCACCCTCGACCGCGCGCGACTGCGCGGTGTCGTGCTGAAGGAACCGCTGGCGTTGCGTCTGGCCGGCGCCGCCCGACTCGACGCGATCATGACGGGTGTCGCCGCCGAACACGGCGGATCGTCGCTGGTGTTGCCGTCCGCACCCGCGGACGAGGTCGATTCCGTCGCCGCGGCGGTCCTCACCCGCAACGGTCCGCTCCGCAGCGCACTCGTCGCGCACGGGCCCGGCGCGCGGCGACGACGCTTCACGCGGGCGCTGGTTCCCGCCGCGGTGGTCGCCGCCGCCCTGATCACCGTTCCCGCCGTGCTCGGCCGCCCGCTTCCGGTCGCGGGGGCCGTCGTCACCGCGGCGGTGCTCGTCGGCGCGGCGACGGCCCTCGCCCGGGACCGGTACCGCGGCCTCGGCCACGCGGTCGCCGACGGCTGCCTCGTATCGCGGCAGGGCTCCCTCGACCGCAGCCGCGTCTGCCTCGACTCCGACGGCATCATCGGCTGGACCGTGCGGCAGTCGTTCTTCCAACGACGCGCCGGCGTCGCGACCGTGATCGCGGCGACACCCGCCGGATCGGGACACTACGAGGTCGTCGACATGCCGGTCGCCGAGGTGTGGTCGCTGGTCGAGTCGGTGACACCGGGAGCCGGTGACATATGGGCGCGACGGTGATCGATCCGTGGCGCCGACCCGGCGCGGACACCCTCGGCAGCATGGACGAGTTGCTCGTCGACTGCCGTGCGTGCCCGCGGCTGGTGGCGTGGCGGGAGCAGGTCGCTCGGGAGAAGCGGGCGGCGTTCCGCGACGAGGTGTACTGGGGTCGCCCCGTCCCCGGGTTCGGTCCCGTGGATGCCGCGCTGCTGATCGTCGGTCTCGCACCGGCCGCGCACGGCGCGAACCGGACGGGCCGGATGTTCACCGGAGACCGGTCGGGAGATTTCCTGTACGCCGCGATGTACGAGGCGGGCCTCGCGTCGCAACCGACCGCGACGCGTATCGGCGACGGACTGGAGTTGTTCGGCACCCGCATCACCTCGCCGGTGCACTGCGCCCCGCCGGCGAACAAACCGACCGTCGTCGAACGGAACACCTGCCGGGGCTGGCTCGAGCAGGAACTGGCGCTGCTCGCACCCACCCTCCGCTCGGTCCTGGTGCTCGGCGGATTCGGCTGGCAGGCACTGTTGCCCGTTCTCGGCTCGTCGGGATGGGCGATCCCGTCGCCGCGCCCGAAGTTCGCGCACGGCGCGCACACCGTCCTCGCTCCCACCGGCGACGACCGCGCACCGCTGAACCTGTTCGGCTGCTATCACGTGAGCCAGCAGAACACGTTCACCGGCAGACTCACCCCGCAGATGACGACGGAGGTGCTCAGGGCTGCGGCGCAGGCTGCCGGGTTGCCGCGGTGATCGCCTTGATCCGCGCCGAGAACAGATAGGCGCCGCCCGCGCCGAGCGCGGCGATCGGGAGCAGCAGCATCCGCCAGTCCGCCATCACGAGCTGGTCGCTCCCGGGTCCGCCCATCAGACACAGCAGGAAGGCGACACCCCACGCGACGAGCGGCCACAGCGCCGTTCGCGTCGACCCGGTCTCCCGGTGCACAGCCATCACGAGCACCAGGTTGACGCAGGCTGCCAGCAGGATCGTGATCGGGAACGGCACCGGCCCTATGTACAGCCCCAGGAAGAGCACCGACAGGATCGCGCACAGCGCACCGTCGGCGATGAGCAGTGCGACGACGCCGCGGCGGGGGGCCTGCGGCGACGCGGGGACGTCGGGCAACGCTGTTGCGGGATCGACGGTCATCGTTCCATCGTGCGCGACCGCTCCCCCGCGCGCCACACCGGGGCTCACGGGGCGCACCGTGTCGGGGGTTCTGCGGCACTCATGCCACCGGCGGATACCCCATGGCGGTGAGCAGATGCGACATCTGCTCCGCAAACCCGTGCAACGAGTTCCAGTATGCGGTGTGGATCTGATCGGAGTACGGGCGCAGCGCATCGACGAGCGCGTTGATCTGGTTCTGGACGGACCAGTTGTACACGGGTGATCCCCCTCTGCGGAACGTGCCGGACAGGCGCCGATGTGATCGACATCACGTTATCAGCGGTGTCGCGTCCGGTGAATCGCTCGGGGGACGATCACAGCCGTCAGGCGAACAGGTCGTGTTCGCGGCCCGCCGCGTCCACCGCCCCGAGCGTGCCTCGTACCAGGCGGAAGTGTTCCTCCGCCAGCACGGGCTGGGCGATCAGATTCGACAGCGCGAAGTGCCGTCCGTCCGGTGCGACGATCACCTGGGTGGCGTGTGCGGACATCGCGGCTCGTTTGGCGTCGAGGACACCGGAGACGTCGACGACGGTGGTCACGTCCCCGTCGGGCACCGTCGCCAGTTCCCCGACCCCGGGGCGGCGCCAGCCGTCCGGGAGGTCACCGATGTCGCCGATTCCGGCCGCGACGGCGGATTCCTCGGTCACCGTCCAGTAGAACTTCGCCGGTTCCCACGGATCACCGGCATCCGGGTACACGGCGGCGCCGGCGAGCTCCACCGCTGCCGTCACCCGGTCGTGTACCGCGATGTGATCGGGGTGGCCGTACCCGCCGAACGGATCGTAGGTGACGACGACGTGCGGGCGGACGCTGCGCATGACGGCGATCAGCGCGACGACGGCCTCGTCGCGGTCGGCGTTGACCCACGCGCGTGGGTTCGCCGCCGACGGAGTGCCGGCCATACCGGAGTCCCGCCAGTGTCCGGCGCCACCGAGGAAACAGGGTTGGCCCGCACCCAGCGCGTCCAGCGCACGGCCGAGTTCGAGGATGCGGTAGCCGCCGAGTTGGTCGGCGCGGTCGGCGGTGAGCTGCGCCCACTCGTCGCCGATGACCTCGCCTTCCTCCCCCAGGGTGCAGGTGACGACGGTGACGTCGACGCCCTCGGCGGCGTACTTGGCGATGGTTCCGCCGGTGGTCAGCGTTTCGTCGTCGGGATGCGCGTGGACCAGCAGGAGCCGGCGCGCTCCTTCGTCCGATCCTGTGATGGGCGCTGCGGGTCCGGTCACGATGTCCTCCTCTGCCAGACGTGTGCATCCGCGACGATCCCGGCGGACACCGCGCCGGCGAGCGAGACACCGTCGACGTCCGGTCCCGCCGCGACGACCGCGCGACCCTGCACCAGGGGCAGATTCACCGCGAGATCCCACAGCTTCGGCTGTGCTGCGGTCAACACGGCGCGGGCGTCGACCTCGCCGCGCATCGCGGCCTCGAGATCGGGTTGCAGTGTCGGATCGCAGGCACCGGAGAGATTGCTGGGGGCCTCGAGCTGGGCGCGCGCTTCGTCGATCTCGTCTCCCGGGTCGCCCGGGTCCCGGTCGTCCGGGCCACTGCCGGTGGGATCGCTGCCGTCCCGTCCCGGCTCCTCCCGCACGATGTCGCCACCCCGGCCCCCGGACTCCGCGGGCGCCGTCGCGGTCGGCGTCGGATCAGCACCGGCCGTGGCCGCGCCCGCCTCCCCCGAGCCATCCACCTCCACGGGAAGCGCAGGTGGGCAACCGAACCGGGACATCGCGATGGTGGCCGGATCGTCACCGACACGCATCCATCCGACGACGGCGTGCACGGTGCCGTCGACGAGCGCGTCGCCGTACAACTCGTCCGGCGGCAATTCGAGGACCGTGGCGGCGACACCCGCCTCGACCAGCAGATCGGCGGACGTCCGCGCCACCGCGATCGCGGTGACGTCGTCCTCCGGCACGCCGAGTACGAAGAGGAACGGAACCCCGTCACGTACCAGACCGACCGCCGGGGCCGTGGTCTCGACGGACGGTTCGGGCGCCGGCGGTGCTCCGTCGGTGGTGGTTGCGTCGGTGTCGCCGGGGGCCAGGTCCGGGCCGGCGGGAGCGTCGCCCGGCGGATCCGGCACGAGCACCGGCAGCGCGGCGGGAACGTACCCGGCTTCGGCGAGCAGACCGAGGGCCTCCTCGCGGGTGGGTCGCGGCGGCATCGACGGCTCGTAACCGGCGCCGGACGGGGCGAAGACCTGCGCCCGGGCCGGCACAACCGCCGACTCCGAACCGGCGGCGACCACGGACAGCAGATCGGGGTCGAGCAGGCCCAGTACCCCGCGCCGCACCCGGGGATCGGTGAGCTCGGGCACGCGGGTGTTGAGGGTCAGTTCGAGGGTCCGGGGCTGCAGCTGAATCCCGGTACGGACGCCCGGTACGGCATCGAGTTGCATCTGCAGAGCAGCACCGCCGCTCACCTGCGCCACCTGGGTGTCTCCGCTGCGCATCGAATCCGCGAGTTGCGACGCGGTTCCGCCACGCCGCATGAGGATCTCGTCGGGAATCGCGGGTTCACCCCAGAAACGGTCGTTGCGTTCGAGCAGCACCTCCCCGCGCCCGCGGTCGACGGACTCCACACTGAACCGTCCGCCGGACACGGGGATCGATTCGGACAGTCCGGTGGCGAACCCTCCCGGGGTGTCCTTGACGAGGTGCGCGGGCAACAGGTCGGCGAACAATTCCCGCCACGCCGGGTAGGACTCACGCATCGTGACGGTGACCGTCTTGCCGCCGTCGGAGGATTGCACACCGTCGATGAGCCGGTACCCGGCGGCGTCGACGACGCCCGGCCTGGTGATCATCTGCTGCCACAGATAGTGGAAGTCCTCGGCCGCGATCGGCGCGCTGTCCGACCATTGCGCGTCCGTGCGCAGCCGGTAGGTGATCGTGAACGGCTCCTGCGAGGTGACCTCGGCGGAGACCAGAACGGAGGTGTCCGGCACCCACTCGGTCACGGCCGGGTCGTTCGGGCTCGGCACGGCACGGAACGCGCTGGGCAGAACGAGTTCCGCGACGGCATCGGCGACGGGCGACTGGTCGGACAGCAGGTGCGGGTTGAAACCCGCACCCACCCCGTCGATCGCGACGACGACTGTGCTGCGTTGCGGCGCGGGAACCGGCGTGCTGGTGGTCTCGACCTGCTCGACCGGCGGTGGCGGATCCGCGGTGCACGCCACCAATGACACCGCGACGGCCGCGACGGCGACGGGCAGCACCCGGCGTGTGCGGCGGGTGACGCGCGAACGCGACAACTCCGTGCTCCTCTCGTCGGACGACAGGTATGTCGCGGCCCCGGAAGCCGATGCTGCCGGGGCCGCGGACACGTCACTACTTGCCGGCGTTGCGTGCCTTCTCCCGCGAGCGCGCCCGCGCGCGGTCGGTGGCGGACAGGTGCACCTTGCGCACGCGGATCGCCTCGGGCGTGACCTCGACGCACTCGTCGGCAGCACAGAACTCGAGCGCCGCTTCCAGGGTGAGTTCGATGGGCTTCGCGAGGGTCTCCATCACGTCCGCCGTCGACGAACGCATGTTCGTGAGCTTCTTCTCGCGGGTCACGTTGATGTCGAGGTCCTCGGCACGGGGGTTGATCCCCACGACCATGCCCTCGTACGTGTCGCTGCCCGGCTCGACGAAGAACGTGCCGCGGTCGGCGAGCTGGATCATCGCGAACGGCGTGACCGATCCGGCACGGTCTGACACGAGCGAACCGGTGTGGCGGGCCCGGATCTCACCGGCCCACGGCGCGTAGCCGTGGAAGATCGCGTTCGAGATGCCGGTGCCGCGGGTCTCGGTCAGGAAGTCGGTGCGGAAACCGATGAGACCGCGGGACGGGATGATGAACTCCATGCGGACCCAGCCGGTGCCGTGGTTCGTCATCTGGACCATCTTGCCCTTGCGGTTCGCGAGCAGCTGGGTGATCGCACCGAGGTACTCCTCGGGGCTGTCGACGGTCAGTTCCTCGAAGGGCTCGTGCAGTTTGCCGTCGACGGTCTTGGTGACCACCTGGGGCTTACCGACGGTCAGCTCGAAGCCTTCACGGCGCATCTGCTCGACGAGGATCGCGAGGGCCAGCTCACCGCGACCCTGGACCTCCCACGCGTCGGGGCGGCCGACGTCGAGGACGCGCAGCGACACGTTGCCGACGAGTTCGGAGTCGAGGCGGGACTTGACCATGCGGGCGGTGAGCTTGTGGCCCTGCACGCGGCCGACCAGCGGCGACGTGTTGGTGCCGATGACCATCGAGATGGCCGGCTCGTCGACGGTGATGGTGGGGAGCGCGACCGGGTTCTCGACGTCGGCGAGGGTGTCACCGATCATGATGTCGGGGATGCCGGCGACGGCGACGATGTCGCCGGCGACCGCTTCCTCACCGGGCTGACGCTCGACGCCGACGGTCTTGAGGAGCTCGGTGATCTTGACGGTCTTCACGCCGTCCGCGTGCATCCACGCGACGTTGTCGCCCTTGCGGAGCTTGCCGTTGTGGATGCGCAGCAGCGCGAGCCGGCCGAGGAACTCGGAGGCGTCGAGGTTGGTCACGTGCGCCTGCAGCGGCGCGTCCGGGTCGCCCTTCGGGGCCGGGATGCAGTCGAGAAGCACCTCGAAGAGCTCGTCGAGGTTCTCCGCGTCGGGAACCTGACCGTTCTCGGGCTGCTTCCGGCTGGCCTTGCCCTCGCGGCCGGAGGCGTACAGCACCGGCAGTTCGAGGGCCAGTTCGGCAGCCTCGGCGGCCTCGTCGTCGAGGTCGGACGCGAGGTCGAGCAGCAGTGTCTGGCTCTCCTCGACGACCTCGGCGATGCGGGCGTCGGGACGGTCGGTCTTGTTGACGACCAGGATGACGGGCAGCGACGCGGCGAGGGCCTTGCGCAGCACGAAACGGGTCTGCGGCAGCGGACCCTCGGACGAGTCGACGAGGAGCACGACACCGTCGACCATCGACAGGCCGCGTTCGACCTCGCCGCCGAAGTCGGCGTGGCCGGGGGTGTCGATCACGTTGATGACCGTGACACTGCCGTCGCCGTGGTGACGGTGCACAGCGGTGTTCTTCGCGAGAATGGTGATGCCCTTCTCGCGTTCGAGGTCGCCGGAGTCCATGACGCGGTCGACGAGTTCCGCGCGTTCCGCGAATGCTCCCGACTGGCGCAGCATGGCGTCGACGAGGGTGGTCTTGCCGTGGTCGACGTGCGCGACGATGGCGACGTTCCGAAAATCAGCGGTGCTCACGCGATAGCTCTCCTGGCTGTAGTCCGGCCACACGGCACTGGACCCGGTCGGCACCTCGCCCGTACGGCGCACTTCTTCGTGGGCCGCGACGCGAATGCGAGACACCCGGCGCGGACGCGTACGGTCCGAGCAGGCACTGCGGCCACGAATACCCTACAGGTAATGCCGTGGTGCCCGTTGCCACCCGCGACCATCGACCCAGCTCACAGCGCACCGGCGTGATGTTCGACACGTCCGGGGGCGGCGGGTACGCGGGAACGGTCACGCCGCTTGGCCCGCCACATGAGGGAACGCTAACCTCACCTGACGCGGGTGCCGGACGAAAGCGGGCGACGATGGGCAAGAAGATCAAGGTGAGCAAGGTCGCCGACCTGAAGCCGAAGAAGAAGTGCTGCCGAAAGAAGACCCGCTGCCTGAAATGCCCCGTCGTCGTCATGCGGATGAAGCGGGTCCGCGACGACGGCCTGAGCAAGAAGGAACTTCGCAAGCACCTCGAGCGGGCCCGCGCCGCCTGAACCCGCGACTCACCGCGCAAGCATCGCGCGCAGGTCCGGCAGCCACACCCGGTCGGCGGCGACGAGTTCGGCCTCCATCGTCGCCAGCACGTCGGCCGTCACCCACCGCAGCGCCGCGTGATCGAGGGGCGCGGGCACACCGTCGACGAGTTCCACGCGGTACGCGCACAGCACCGCGCCGTTCGCGAGCGTCACCGCCGCACCGAATCTGCGAGCGCCGCGCACCTCGACACCGAGTTCCTCCCGGAGTTCACGACGCAGCGCATCCTCGACCGTCTCGCCCGGCTCGACCTTCCCGCCGGGCAACTCCCACAGCCCGGCCAGTTCCGGCGGCCGGTTGCGCTGGGCGAGCAGCACCCGGCCGTCGCGGACGACGGCGCCCGCCACCACGTGCACGTCCGAGGCCGGGGTCGTTGCGGTCATGCCGTGCATCGTCGCAGAATCGGATATGGCCCAGTTGCTCACGGACGGCGAAATCGATGCCGCCCTGTCCGACCTCCCGCACTGGCACCGGGCCGGCGACGCCCTGGTGCGCACCGTCGAGTCCGCCACCTTCCCCGAGGCGATCGCCCTCGTGGGCCGGGTGGCCGAAGCCGCGGAGGAGGTGAACCATCACCCCGACATCGATATCCGCTGGCGTCGCGTCACCTATTCGCTGAGCACGCATTCGGCGGGTGGCATCACGGCAGCGGATCCCGCACTCGCTCGCCGGATCGACGAGTTGGCCGGTCCGTGACCGATCCCGTGATCCGCGACGACACGATCAGCCACACGTAGACCGCGATCGCCGCGGCGACGTTCGCCATGCCCAGCCACGCGAACAACGCAGGTCGTCCGACGTCCCAGATCGACGGCTGGGCGTAGCTGAGCAGCCACACCGCACCCACCGCGGTCAACGCCGCCCAACCGCCGGCGACGATCCGGGCACCGCGCAGCCGTGACGGCGGCCCGTACACGAGCCACAGGAGCATCGGGATCACCCACACCCAGTGGTGCACCCACGAGATCGGCGACACGAGCAGACCGAACAGTTGGACGATCACCAGGGTGCCGAGACGATCGTCGGCGCCGAGCGTGCGCCAGGCCGCGACCGCGAGCGCCGCGCACACGAGCACCGCGGCCACCCAGACCGGCCCGGTCCCGACGTCGTGCCCGACGATGCGGCTCAACGCACCCCGCAGCGACTGGTTCCACACCGAGCCGACGGGGCCGATCCGGTCGGCGTCGCCGAGCAGCGACGTGAAGTACAGGCGCCCCTGTTCGCCGAGCACCCACACGCTCACCGCGACGGTCGCGCCGAACACCACGGCCGAGAACACCGCGGCACCCCAGCGTCGGCGCGCCACGAAGTACAGGCCGGTGATGGCGGGGGTGAGTTTGATGCCGGCGACGAGTCCGACGAGCCCGCCCGACACCCACCAGCGGTTGCTGCGCACCGCGACCATGACCGCGAGCACGAGGAAGACGTTGACCTGTCCGTAGTCGAGAGTTGTGCGCACCGGCTCGGACCACACCCCGATCGCCGTCCACACCAGCGCGATGGACGTCCACCGCCGGTTGCGGGCCTCGTCGCGGCCCACGAGCAGTTCGATGGCGATGCGGACGACGCCGAACAGCGCCGCAACGGTGAGCAGTTGCCATGCGATCCCCAACGGCACGAACGGGAGGTGGTGCAGGGGCAGGAACACCAGTGCCGCGAACGGCGGGTACGTGAACGGCAACGGGAAGTCCGGTGTGTACCGCGCGAACGTGAACTCGTAGAGGTCGCCGCTCAGGATCGCGGCCGAGCCCTCCACGTACACGTGCAGGTCGACGAGGTTGAGTCCGTTCGGGGTCAGGAAGCCCCAGGCGAGCCGCAGGATCACGGCGACGGCCAGCAGGCCGGCGCACCACCACGGCGACCGGACACGAACCCGTTGCAGCACAGCGGTGCAGCCTCCCGTCTCGTCGTCCGGTGCTCGGACCCGGCGCCACAGGCTACCGGGGTGGGCCTGCCGACGAGAAACCGTCGTTCACTCTTGTAACAATATTATCTCTCGTCACACCCACCTGGCATTCGAGGCGTTACCGTCTACCGCAGACCACCATTCGACACACCCTGTGGCTACACTCCCCGCCGGTGGCGAGTTGCTTCCCGATGGGCGCGCCGCTTGTCCCGAACGGGGGGCCTACATAGAGTGTCACCTCGAGCCGTCAGCATCTGGCTGCCCGTCCAGGACACCGGATGCATCAACGACAAGGATGGGGAACAGTGCTTCGTACTCGAGGATTGCGAGGGACGCTCACAGCGTGTGCACTCGCCGCCACTGCGGGACTCGCCGTACCGTCGGTGGCCTTCGCGCAACCCGCACCACCCACACTTCCGGATCTGGCCCAGCTCGCCGGACTCCCCGAGTTCAGCGTGCCCGCAGATCTGTCCGTCGAGTCGCTGCTGGGGCTGCTTCCCGCCGTCGAGGCTCAGCCCGAGCAGGCCGAAGCACTCGCGTCCCTCGCTCCCGCGATCGTCGGTGCAGCAGCGGGCCCGGCCGACGTGGCCGGGGCGCACGACGTCGCCGACCCGCGGGCCGATCTGCTCGCGCAGGCCAAGGATCTCCTCGCGAATTCCGACCTGCCCGACTCCGTCAAGGCCACGCTCACCCGCGTGATCACCTTCCTCGACGGCAGCGGCGGCGGCGGACCGGACCTGCCGGAGTCGGGCGAGGTCACCATCTCGCAGTTCCTGTACCCGACCCTCGGGCAGGACTGCATCGGTGACGGCGCGGACTCGGTCGGAACGGCCCTCGCGGTCGCGGGTCCCGCCATGCTCCCGCCGCCCGGCCCCGGGGCCGGACAGACCGGCTTCGTCTTCACCGCGCTGGGCACCGCACCGTCGGTCGACGCTCCGGCGGAGGAGCTGACGGTCAGCTGGCTCAACGTGTCCAACGGCCGTACCGGCACCCAGCCGCTGACCAACGCCGAAGGCCTCAACCCCGACGGACCCACCACCCTCTCCGCGATCGCGGACACCGGTCCGGGTCAGGTCGTGGCCGTCATCTCCGGTGGAATCACCACCCAGGAAGAGGGCAGCGACGCCCGCTCGTGCACCTTCCTCCCGACGCTGGGCCTCGTCTCGGTGCCCGCCGTCCCGGCCCCCTGAGGTCCGACCTCCCGAAGAACACCCGCACGTCGACGATGCCGCCGGAACACCGTTCCGGCGGCATCGTCGCGTCACGGGGCAGTTCCCGCTCGCCCGCGGACGCGTCGTCCCATTCACTGCGGACGCGTCGTCCCGCTCACCGGGCGACACCACTCCCGCAGAGCGGATCGGACGACCGATCATCGTGACCGCGTGTTAGACAGATCGAGCAGTCGATCGTTGCGCACGCGAACGGATTCACGAGCGCGGACCGAGAAGGAACCATGACCGCCGAGACCACCGCGCGTACCCGGCAGGTCTCGCGTGCGCTCGTACCGGTCCTCGCCCTGTGCGGCATCGGTGTGGCGCTCATGCAGACGCTCATCGTTCCGCTCCTGCCCCAGTTGCCGGTGCTGCTCGACGCCACCCCCGAGAACACTTCGTGGGCGGTCACCGCGACCCTCCTCGCGGGCGCGATCGTCACGCCCATCAGCGGCCGTCTCGGCGACATGTACGGCAAACGCAGAATGCTCGTGGGCAGCCTCGCCGTGATGGTCGTGGGATCCGTGGTGTGTGCGATGACGACGAGCCTCGTCCCACTCGTCGTCGGCCGCGCGCTCCAGGGAGCGGCGGTCGGTGTCATCCCGCTGGCCATCGCGGTGCTGCGCGACGAACTCCCGGCGCGGCGTGTGCCCGGCGCCATGGCGACGCTCAGTGCCACGCTCGGCGTCGGCGGATCCGTCGGGCTTCCCTTCGCCGCGGGCATCGCCCAACTCACCAGCTGGCACATGCTCTTCGTGGTGTCGGCGGTCATCGGTGTCCTCGGGATCGTCCTGACCCTGTGGGTCGTTCCGGAGTCGGAGGCGCGCCGGCCGGGCCGATTCGACTACGTCGGCGCCGTCCTGCTCTCGGTCGCGTTGATCCTGCTGCTGCTGCCCGTCAGCAAGGGCAGCACCTGGGGGTGGGCGAGCCCGGTCACGATCGGTATGTCGGCCGGGGCGGTCGTCGTGGCCGTCTGCTGGGTGTCCTTCGAGTCGAGACAGCCGCGGCCCCTCGTCGACGTCCGGTTGTCCGGGCGTCGGCCGGTCCTCATGACGAACGCGGCGTCCATCGCGCTCGGGTTCGCGATGTACGCCAACGTGCTGGCGTTCCCGCAGTTGCTGATGGCCCCGCACGAAACCGGTTACGGCTTCGGGCAGAGCATGCTCATGGCGGGAATCGCGCTCGCCCCGAGCGGGCTGGTGATGATGTCGCTGTCGCCGGTGTCCGCGCGCATCACCGATCGATTCGGCGCACGCACGACCCTCGCGTGCGGTGCGGTCACGCTCGGCGCGGGCTACCTGTTCGCGTACTGGTTCCACACGGAGGTCCGGCACATCGTCGTCGCGGCGATGCTCGTGGGGGCCGGCGTCGGGCTCGCGTACGCGGCGATGCCGGCGCTGATCATGTCGGCGGTGCCGCTCAGCGAATCGGCAGCGGCGAACAGCCTCAACACGCTCATGCGGTCGATCGGTACGTCGTCCGCCGCCGCCGTGGTCGGCGTGGTGCTCGCCGCGATGACGGTCCGGATCGGCGACGCAGTGGTCCCGTCGCTCGCCGGGTTCCGGGCCACCTTCCTGATCGCGGTTGCCGCGACCGCGGTGGCGTTGGTGTTCACCGCGATGATCCCCCGGTCCCGACCTCCGCTCGAGGCGGTCGCCGACACATCGGCGCGGTGACCGGCCGATCCGCTATCGGGCGCTGAGCGACCACTGACCGTAGTCGGAGGTGAGCACATGGTTGACGTCGATGCCGATGCCGTCGATCTCACCGCCGGACACCTGGTGCAGGTTCGCACGCGGATGCACGTGGCCGGCGGGGGTTCCCCAGTTGTGCTGCCAGAAGTACGCGCCGAGACCGACCGCGGACGCCCACCCGATCGTCGGTGAGTTCGCGTACACCCCGGTGTTCTCCGGACCCACCACCTCCTGCCACGCCAGCAGGTACGGGGCGATCTGCGTGGTGAACTGGACGAACGTCGGGTTGTCGTCGATCGACGCGTAGATCGGGCGGTCGTCCGGGCCACCCGCGGCGCGGTGCAGTTCGAGTCCGCGGCGCGCGTGCTTGAGACCGGCGTCGTAACCACCGAGCCAGTCGGAGGTCTCGCCCTTACCGAACTGGTAGCACGACACGACCTCGAGCCCGCTGTCGGTGAGCGCGTCGGCTTCGACGGCGGTCAAGGGTTTGGCGCGCATCCATTCCGCACCGGGCCGCCGATCCGACACGTAGCGGATCGCCCCGCTGTGCCCCGCCGCACGGATGGACGCGGGTGACGGCACCGCCGCCGAATAGTCGACGATGGTCCCGAGCACCTCCCTCCCCTGGGCGACACCCGGTGCGACGAGGGTGGATGCCAGCGCGACACCCGATCCGATCATGCTGTAGCGCAGTATTTCCCGACGGGTCAGTGCCATGCGGTGCCTCGATTCGGTACGGCGACGGACGGGCCACCCGGTATTGCACCACAATCCCGCCCGTCACATCCGCCACATCGCGCGGCGGGCCCGATTCACCCGAATCGAGGTGCGATGTGATCGCGGTGCGTCAGCGGTCGGCGAGTTCGGCGAAGAACGCCGGGACCAACGCGACGTCCTCGACGGTGCGCACCGACGTCCGCACCCCCAGTCCGTGTTCCTTGAGCAGGTCGCACAGCCCTTCACCGTCGACGAGGTCGATCGGCGGTGCGCCGTGTCGGTGCGCCTCGGCGCGGGCGTCGTCGGTGAACGAGCCGGTGGACACGAGCAGACCCTTCTCGCCGCGCCCCACCATCGAGGCGCGGAACTCCCGGACCACGTCGGCACCCACCCGGTCGCGTCCGCGCAGGAACCGGAAGAACACCGAGAAACTCAGCAGCGACACCCGCACCACACCGGTGCCCTCCACCGCGTCGTCACCCACGGACACCGTCCCCGGCGCCGGGATCGTCAGTGTCGTGAATCCCGTCGACCTCAGAACGACGGTGACCAACCGCTCGAATCCGTCCGCCGGAAGGTCCGCGACCGCCGCGAGCACCGGATCACGCCACAGCTCCGGATCCTCGGGCGCCGCGACCAGCGGAAACACCTGCGCTCCGGACGAGGATCCACGCACCGTGCGCTTGCGTCGCTTCTCCGCCGTGTAGGCCATCAACATGGGCTTGATCTCGGATTCGCGCACGGTGCGTCCCTGCTCGGTCACACTCCACACACCGCGGCGGGCGTTCTCGAGCAGCCCCATCCCCTTGAGGTAGGTGCGCGCCCACGCGACCCGGTATTCGATCTCGGTGCCCGGACCGTCACCGTGCAGGACCGCCCGGGCCGCCGCCGACAGCTCCTCGCGGTCGACGACCGCCGTGTCGATCTCCTCGATGGCTCCGGAACCGCCCAGGCCGATCACCGACTGCAGGGTCGACCACAGCAGATCCGTGTAGGGCGGCAGCACGATCTCATCGCCGGTGGGGTCTCCGACGGGATCTCCGGCCACGTTCCGACGCTGCACACCTTCCCCTAACGTCGCGGCCCGCCACCTGCGCCGACCGCTTCCTGCACGTCACCGACCACCCTATCGGATCGGGCACGCCCGTTCGGGCCCGGGCACCACCGGCACGCACCTACGATGATCACCGTGAACCGTGCATCGCACACCGGATCCGCGGGGTCGTCGTGAACCGCCCGCCGCCCGTCGACACGGCCCACCACCCGCATCTGAGCGGGGTGTTCGCGCCGCAACGCGACGAGGTGGACGTCCGGGGTCTGCGCGTCGACGGTGTCCTTCCCGACGACCTGCACGGCACCTATCTGCGCAACGGCCCCAATCCACGCTTCGATCCGATCGGCACGTACGTGTACCCGTTGGACGGCGACGCGATGGTGCATCGGATCGACCTCGGCGACGACGGACTGCGGTACACCAACCGCTTCGTGCGCACCCCGTGCGTCGTCGCGGAGGAGCGGGCCGGTCGCGCACTGTGGGCGGGCATCACCGACCCGTACCTCCCACCGGCCGAGGAGGTCGGGCCCGACCTGGCCGGCACGATTCGCGAACTACCCGACATCAACGTGATCCGGCACGCGGGTTCCCTGTTCGCGCTCGCAGAGTCCGCTCCGCCGTACACACTGGGCTCGGACCTCGAAACCCTCGCCCGCGACACCTTCGACGGGGCATTGCCCGTCGGGATCACCGCGCATCCCAAGGCCGATCCCGCGACCGGCGAGATGGTCGTGTTCTGCTACGTCTTCGAGGCGCCCTATCTGACGTGGGCGGTGATCGCCGCCGACGGAACCGTCACCCGCGAACCGACACCCGTCGACGGCGCCGACCGCCCGCTGATGATCCACGACATGGCTCTGACCTCCCGCTACGCGGTGCTGGTTCTCGCACCGCTCGTGTTCGACCCGAGCGCACTGTTCTCCGGCGGATCCCCGCTGACCTGGCATCCGGATTCCGGCACCCGCATCGCACTGATCCCCCGCGACGGCGGGCCCGTGCGCTGGCACACCACCGATACGTTCTGGATGTGGCATACGGCCAACGCGTTCGACCGGGACGACGGTGCGGTCGTCCTCGACTACGTCGAGTGGACCTACCCGGGTGGGTTCGCCGAGGTCGACGAGCCGAACAGGTCGACGCTGCAGCGCGCGGTGATCACCGACACGGGCGTCACCCGCACCCCGTCGGCCGACGGGGCGATGGAATTCCCTCGCATCGACGACCGTGCCGTCACCGGACGGCACCGCACGGTCGCGACCATCGGCCGCAGCGGCACCGCCGACCTCGTCGCGGGCGACGCCGACGCGCTGCGCTGGTTCGACGTCGACAGCGGCACGGAGACGACGTGGCGCGCCCCGGAACTGTCGGTGGGTGAGCCGTGCTTCCTGCCGAGTTCGTCGGGCGGCGCGGGCTACTGGGGAACGTTCGCAACCGACCGCGCCGACCTGACCAGCCGGTTCGTGATCCTGCCGGCCGATGATCCCGGCGCCGGCCCGGTCGCGCAGATCCACGTGCCCCTCCGGGTTCCCGCGGGCCTCCACGGCACCTGGATCCCCCGCACCTGATCTCCCGATTCCGAGCGAACGTATCGCTCACTCGAATGAGTCGATCAAGCGGTACATTCGCTCGACGCGGGGGTGGCGAATCCGAGGGCCGGATACCGCGCGCGGTGACCGCGAACCCTCCCGTTGTGACCCGGGTCACGGTACCGTTGCGGGAGGCGGTTTCGAGCACTTTGCGGAGGCACCGGTCATGAGCACAGCGAAATGGTGGGTTCTCGACGCCCGAGGCAACGGCTTCGCCGTCGAACAGCGCCCCAGCGGCGACGTCGTCGTCAGCAACAGCACCACGTCCGAGGAACACGTGCTGCACGGATACGTGTGGAAGCACTCACCGTCGTTCGGCATCCAGATCCAGAGCGAGGGGCCACCACCGTACGGTCACTGGGTGGAGAACCCCGAGGATTGACGACACCGGGTGACGCTCACGGAAGCGTCACCAGCCTGCGGCGCCCACCGGTCGTCGTGTCGACGAGCGCGGCGCCGACCACCGACGCGGAGACCGGCAGCAGGTCGTACACCTCGGACACCAGGCGCGGCAGCTCCTCGCGCCGCACCCGTGGACTCAGCGTGCAGTGCGGTGTCCAGAGTCCGGGTCGATAGTGCCGGTGCAGTTGCGCGCCGGTCTCCTGGGCGACGCGGACGACCCGCTCCTGCCGCGCCAGCAGGTCCGCGGACGGGGCTGGGACGAGCGACGCCCGCCCGCGGCGGAACAGGCCGACCGCGTCGAACGTCAGGGTGTGCGCGGGGTGGTCGGGCAGTGCTTCGAGAGCATCGGCGACCCGGTCGGTGTCGTACTCACGCAGCACCGCATACGACAGGTGCGCGACGTGGTTGCGGTGCGTGTGGGTGAGCAGCGTGGCGATCCCGGCGTCCTCGAGCCGCTGCCACAATCGACGCAGCATCCGATCGGTGCTGTCGTCGAAGAGCAGGCAGACCGCGAGCGCCATCGGAAATCACCGCGGGCTTCTCACCGCACCGTGACGTGCCAGACCAGCGCGGCCGCCAGCGCACCCGCGCCGTTGAGCGACCAGTGCAACGCGATCGGGGCGAGGATGCTTCCGCTGCGCCGTCGCAACCAGGTGAACACGAAACCGGCCGCGGCCGTCGCGGCGACGGCGCCGGCGATACCGAGGATCTGCCCCCACGGTCCCGCACCGAGGAAGGCGGTCAGTCCGGCGTTGCCCGACGTCAGACCGAGCGACGACGCGATGTGCCACAACCCGAACAACAGCGAGCCCGCAGCGAAGACCCCGCGGGCACCCCACACCCGTTCGAGGCTGCCCTGGAGGACGCCGCGGAAGGCGAGTTCCTCGGGGATCACCGTCTGCAACGGGATGATGATCATCGATGCGACGAGCGCACCCGACACCGTCGCGTACCGCTCGGACAGGAAGAACTGCCGGGTGAACGGCAACGCGATACCGATTCCGACGACGAGCGCGACCAGCCCGATCGCCGCGACGGAATAGAGCGTGCCCCGTTTCCAGTGCCGCGGCGACAATCCGAGCTCACTCCAGCGCATGCCGCGTTGTCGCATGATCGCGACCAGGATGCCTGCCGCGACCGGCACGGTCGCGATCGACGCCCATACGGTTGTGAAGTGCGCGACGAGGTTCGTCGCGACGAGCACCGCGACGACGACCGCGAGGTCGATCCATGCGTGGAAGTGCGGGATACGCCGGATGATCGGGACGATCCGCTGGGCTTCTGCGACGGTCACGCGAGGGCACCGCCGATCCGACGGGTACGGACCGGTGTGATCTGGGAGTGCGTGTTCGAGCGAGGCATCCGTTCAAGTGTACGGAATCCGCCCCGCAGCCTCCGTGATACGACTCACATCGAGACGGGTCGGGAGCCGGATCACATCCCCCGTTGTCAAGGCCTTGCGTCGCCGCCACTACTGTGTTTTCGGACCCACAGCCCTTTTTCAGGAGAGACAATGGCCGACTTCCTCTACGAGGACCTGCTGCCGATCGGGGACGACCCCACCGAGTATCGGCTGCTGACCAGCGAGGGGGTGTCCACCGTCGAAGGACCCGACGGCCGCACCTTCCTGAAGGTCGAACCCGAGGCGCTGCGCCTGCTCACCGAGACCGCGCTGCACGACATCTCGCACTATCTGCGCACCGATCACCTGAAGCAGCTCGCAGGCATCCTCGAGGATCCGGAAGCATCGAACAACGACAAGTTCGTCGCGCTGGATCTCCTGAAGAACGCGAACATCGCCGCCGCCGGTGTCCTGCCGATGTGCCAGGACACCGGCACCGCGATCGTCATGGGCAAGCGCGGGCAGCACGTGCTCACCCCCGGCGACGACGAGGAGTCCATCGCACGCGGTGTGTACGACGCGTACACCCGGCTGAACCTGCGCTACTCCCAGAACGCCCCCCTCACCATGTGGGACGAGAAGAACACCGGCTCCAATCTGCCCGCGCAGATCGAGTTGTACGCGGACACCGCGAAGGGCCACGAGAACTCGTACAAGTTCCTGTTCATGGCCAAGGGCGGCGGATCGGCCAACAAGTCGTACCTGTACCAGGAGACGAAGGCCATCCTGAACCCCGACTCGATGATGCAGTTCCTCGAGGCCAAGATCCGGTCGCTGGGCACCGCCGCGTGCCCGCCCTACCATCTGGCGATCGTCGTCGGCGGCACGTCCGCGGAGTTCGCGCTCAAGACCGCGAAGTATGCGTCGGCGCACTACCTCGACGAGCTGCCCACCGACGGCGCGATCACCGGCCGCGGGTTCCGCGACCACGAACTCGAGAAGAAGGTCTTCGAGCTCACTCAGAAGATCGGAATCGGCGCGCAGTTCGGCGGCAAGTACTTCTGCCACGACGTCCGCGTCGTCCGTCTGCCCCGGCACGGTGCGTCGCTGCCGGTCGCGATCGCCGTGTCGTGCTCGGCGGATCGTCAGGCCAAGGCGAAGATCACCCCCGAGGGTGTGTTCCTCGAGCAGCTCGAGTTCAACCCCGGACAGTTCCTCCCCGAGATCACCGACGAGCGACTCGACGCGGAGACCGACGGCGTGTCGGGTACCGGCAAGGGAGCTGCCGTCAAGATCGATCTGACGAAGCCGATGCCGGAGATCCTCGCCGAGCTGTCGAAGCACCCTGTCAAGACCCGGTTGTCGCTGACCGGGCCGCTGGTGGTCGCGCGCGACATCGCGCACGCGAAGATCAAGGAACGGCTCGACGCGGGCGAGGAGATGCCCCGGTACCTGCGCGACCACCCGGTCTACTACGCCGGCCCCGCCAAGACCCCCGAGGGCCTGGCGTCCGGTTCGTTCGGTCCGACCACCGCCGGCCGGATGGACTCGTACGTCGAACAGTTCCAGGCGGCGGGCGGTTCGATGGTGATGCTCGCGAAGGGCAACCGGTCGAAGCAGGTCACCGACGCGTGCCACACACACGGCGGCTTCTACCTCGGCTCGATCGGTGGCCCCGCCGCCCGCCTGGCACTCGACTGCATCAAGAACGTCGAGGTCGTCGAGTACGAGGAGCTCGGCATGGAGGCGGTCTGGAAGATCGAGGTCGAGGACTTCCCCGCGTTCATCGTCGTCGACGACAAGGGTAACGACTTCTTCGCCGGCACCGGCGAGGTCACCCTCACCGTCGGCAAGCGACCCGGTCTGTAATCCCCCGCATTCCAGCGGTTTCCGCTCGCCCCTCCTGAGCGAACGTACCCCTCGATCGAGTGACTCGATCGAGGGGTACGTTCGCTCAGCGGTGGGGGCGAACCGTGGCCGCCGGGGTCAGGCCGCGCAGGGATGCGTGCGCGCAAGAACCGCGGGCGCCTGTTCGACGATGTTGCGCAGCAGGTCGGCGACGATCTCCGGATCCGGTTCGTATTGGGGTGCAAGGGTTTCGCACAGGCACCGATAGGTGTCGGTGTCGAGCATCGGCACCGCGCGGAAGTGGGTGGACAGGGCGACCGTGAATCCGATGCCCCGTGCGGGTGCGCGCACGATCAGTTCGGGTTCGTGTTCGCCGACGACGAGGCAGACGTCGAAGACGACATCGCCGGCGCGGTGCGTGAACGAGGCGGTCTGCGCGTTGTTGCGGACCATCTGACGGTGGAGGTGCCGCAGCCCGCCGAGCACCATCGGCGGGAGGGTCACGGTGCGTGGGCGGTCGGCGGTGAACATCCGAATCTCTCCTTCGACTGCTGCGACCGGGGACTGTCCGGCCGCAGCACATCGGTCCAGAACTATTTATTGGAATTATTCCAGAAAACTGCTGTCCCGGCAAGTGAGGACGTGGGCGCGCGCGTCGAATCCTCGCCCGCCTCGCACCCTCGTTCGTCGACGGCCGAACCCCGTCCGCGGCCCGGCACGAGGGAGCAGACTCGACCCGTGAACACCCGACCGCACGACGTCGTCGACATCGCCACAGACGGCGCCATCGGCACGAGACCGCACGCCACCCGAGGTGATCGGCTTGACCTTCGAGTTGGTCGAAACCCCACCATGACGGTGTGAACACTTCCGATCCGATGCCCATCGGCGTCTTCGCCCGCCGTACCGGCCTGACGCCGAGCGCCCTGCGCTTCTACGACGACGCCGGCCTCCTCCACCCCGCCGAGGTCGACCCGGTGTCGGGCTACCGTCGCTATCGTCGCGACCAGTCGGACCGCGCGGACATGCTCCGCCGACTCCGCGAGATCGCCATGCCCCTCGCCGCCGTCCGGGAGGTCCTCGACTCGGACGCCGCCACCGCAGCGCGGATCATCGACGCTCACGTCGCAGGCATTCTCGACAGCGCGGGAGCAGCACGACGCACGGCCGCGCACCTCACCGCAGCACTGACGGAGGGTCTCCCCGTCGCCACCGTGAAGGGCCCGGTCCTGGCCGATGCCATCGAGCAGGTCCTCACCGCGACCGTGCAGGAACCGACGATGCCGGTTCTGAGCGGTATCCACATCGAGGCCGGGCCCGATGCCGTCACGCTCACCGCGACCGACCGCTACCGCCTCGCTTCACGCACCCTGGTTCCCGACGAGTCCGCATCGTCCATCTGGTCGGCGACGGTCGACGGCGCGGATCTGCGTGCCGCGGTGTCCGAGATCCGACGCAGCACCACCGTGCATGTCGAGGCCTCGCCGCACGACATTCGTCTTCGCCTGACGGGCCGGGACGATCAGCACTGCCGACTGGTGGCCGAGCCGTTCCCCGACCACCGTGCGATGCTCACTGCCCTGCCGACCCCCTCGACCCGCGTCACCGTCGCCAAGAATGCACTGCTGCAGGCGCTGGAAGAGGCCACCGATGACAGCGTCACACTGACGGCTCGAGCGGACGCGTTCCACGTCGACGAGCACCCGATCGCCGCCGACGTGTCGGGACCGGGTATGCGGATCTCGTTCCACCTCACGACCTTCCACCCCGCCGTGAGCACCGCGATCGGCCCCGATGTGATGCTCGATCTGCGCGGCCCCGACCTGCCCGTCACCGTCCGGTCGGCGGACCGCGGTGATCTCACGACCCTCGCCATGCCGGTGAAACCCGAAGGGGCACCTCGATGACCGGATCGACCGCCGACCGGCGGCGGGTGCGATCGACGACACGGTCAGGGAACGACGCGTCGACCGTTCCACCCACCGTCGCGCCGGTCGAGCACCCACCGGGTGTGCGGTGAGGCGGACAGGTCCAACCGGTCGAAGCGGTCGACGTCGATGCCCACCCACGCGAAGCGTTCGAATGCGGTCGAGTCGTCACCGCGGCACAGTGACTCGGCGGCGAGTGGGCTGCCCGGAACGAGCGGTGAGTCGTACAGGGTGCGGCTGTGCGGTGCGAACGTCTCCCATGCGGCGGCCCGCTCCTCCGGATCGTCGACGAGACCGGCACGGCCTTCGCAGCGCACTTGCACACCGCACCGATCGTCGGTGACGGTCAGCGCGACGCGGGGCACGCGCCGGATCTCGGTGACCTTCTCCGAGCGCACATCCGTGGCGAACATGATGCGGTCGTGTGCCGGATCGACGCGGCGGAGGATGACGGCGCGAACCCGGGGGCTGCCGTCGAGCCCGATCGTTCCCAGATATCCGAGGGTGAACGGGGTGCGTTGCACGGTCGCGGCGTGCAGCGATTCCCGGATCAGGTCGAGGATCTCGTCCTTCGTCGTCACGGCCGTTGTCCTAGTCTTCGAGTGCGACGCGCGCACGCTCGGGCAGGGTGACCGCAGCGACCGCCGCGACGACGAACGCGGCCGCGAACACTCCGAACACCAGGGGGTTTCCGCCGCCGTCGAGTAGAACCGGAACGAGCAGCGGTGCGATGATCGAGGCGAGTCGCCCGAAGGCTGCGGCCGAGCCGGTTCCGGCGCCGCGCACCGACGTCGGATACAGCTCGGGGCCGATCGCGTACAGGGCGCCCCACGCTCCGAGGTTGAAGAACGACAGCGCCATTCCTGCCGCGACGATCGTCACGGGAGTATCGGCGAGCCCGAACAGGGCCGCCGATGCCGCCGAACCGGCGAGGAACGCGGCGAGCGTGATGCGCCGTCCCCACACTTCGATGAGCCAGGCGGCAACGGCGTAACCGGGGAGCTGGGCGAGGGTGATGATCAGCGTGTATTCGAAGGATCGGACGAGGTCGAAGCCTTGTGCGACGAGCAGGCTCGGCAACCAGATGAACGCGCCGTAGTACGAGAAGTTGATGCCGAACCACACGATCCACAAAGCGGCGGTGCGTCGGCGCAGTCCCGCTTCCCACACCGATCGGCGGGGTGCATCCGGTGCGTCCGGTTCCGGGTCGGGTTCGCCGGAGTCGCCGGTGGGAGCTGCGACACCCGCCGCAGCCTCGTAGTCACGGACGATCGATTCCGCCTCGGCATGTCTGCCCGCGCCCTCGAGAAACCGCACCGATTCGGGTAGCCCGATGCGGACGACGAGCGCATACGCGGCGGGAACGAGCCCGACCGCCAACGCCCAGCGCCACCCGTCGTCGCTCACCGGCACCACGAAGTAACCGATGAGCGCGGCGAGCAACCACCCCACCGCCCAGAACGCCTCGAGCGCGACCACGACCCGGCCACGCACCTTCCGCGGTGCGAACTCGCTGACCAGCGTGGAAGCGACGGGCAGTTCCGCCCCGAGGCCGAGTCCGACGACGAACCGCAGGGCGATGAGCATCGCCACCGACGTCGACAGCGCCGCCGCACCGGTCGCGAGCCCGTACACGAGCAGCGTCACCGCGAACACCTGGCGGCGACCGATCCGGTCGGCGAGGAGTCCCCCGACGGACGCACCGATCGCCATGCCCAGAAATCCGACGGATCCGATCCACGACAGTTGCGTCGACGACAGATTCCACTGCACGGCCAGCGCCGCCATGACGAACGAGATGAGCCCGACGTCCATCGCGTCGAGCGCCCACCCCACCCCGGACCCGACGAGGAGCCGACCGTGTCGGCGGGTGAACGGCAATTCGTCGAGCCGTCGGGTGCGTGTCGTCATGGACGGGAAGCTACACCCGGAACCGGTCGGCTCCGGGGGTCACCTCAGCCCCGCGCAGCCGCCTCCATGGCAGCCACGTCGATCTTCTGCATCTTCATCATCGCGTCGGTCGCCCGCTGCGCGGCGGCCTTGTCCGGGTTCGCGAGCAGCTCGTAGAGCTGTTTCGGCACAACCTGCCACGACACACCGAACTTGTCCTTGAGCCATCCACACTGGGATTCGACACCACCGTCCGCGGTCAGCGCGTTCCAGTAGTGGTCGACCTCGTCCTGCCCGTCACAGTGGATCTCGAAGGACACCGCCTCACTGAACTGGAACATCGGGCCGCCGTTGAGTCCGTAGAACACCTGTCCGTCGAGGAAGAACTCGACGGACATGACGGTGCCCGGCGGGACCGAGATTCCCGTGATGTCGGGATCGGTCTCCGGATACCGGGTGACCTCTCCGATCCTCGAGTTCGGGAAGACGTTCGTGTAGAACTCCGCGGCTTCTTCGGCGTTCATATCGAACCACAGCCACGGTCTGATCTTCGGCATCGCTGACGCTCCTTCTCTCGGGTCCCCCCGTCAACGACAGACCCGCAGCGGCGGCAGAACTCATCACGGGGCCCATGACTCGGGGTTCACAAGGCGAATGCCAGGCTCACAACGCAACCGGCAGCCGACACCGCTGTGAGCCTCACACCAGCGCTGTGAGCCACGTCGTTACGCGCGCGGCGTAGACTCCGGAAGCGACGACGATCCGCCCACCTGCTGCGATAGGAGTGCGGATGGACGTGACGGACGTGCTCGGCCGGGCCCGCGACGCCTACGACGGATCGCAGTGGGCTCGGTCGTTGGAGTGCTTCCGCGCGTGTGATCGGATCGTTCCGCTGTGCGCCGACGACCTCGACCGTGCCGGGCAGGCCGCCTATCTCGTCGGCGCCGGCAGCGTGTGCGCAGAGCTGCTCGAACGCGCCGCCGACGCGCATCTGGCGGCCGCGCGCCCCGAACGCGCCGCCGAGAGCGCGTTCCGACTCTCCTACATTCTCGGCTCCGCATTCGGGGAACCGGCCCGCGCCGCCGGTTGGCTCACACGGGCACGCCGGATGCTCGACGACGCCGGGATCGACGGTCCGGTGGGGGCCCTGCTGACGGTGCCTCCGGCGATCGGCACGTTGCTCGGCGGCGATCCGGCAGCCGCCCTTCCGGTGTTCGAACGGGCCCACGCGGTGGGTGTCGCGACCGGGCACGTGGATCTCACCGTGCTCAGCGGGGTGGGACTCGGCCAGTCGCGTCTGCTGCTCGGCGACGTCCACGGCGGTCTCGTCGTGTTCGACGACATCCTCGTGTCCGTCGCCGGACCGGCGGTCTCGCCGCTCGCGGCGGGTATCGCGTACTGCGCCGTCATCATCACCTGTCACGAGACGTTCCAGCTCGGACGTGCGGCCGAATGGACCCGGGCGCTCGGCAGGTGGTGCGACGACCGCCCCGACCTGGTGCCGTTCCGCGGGCAGTGCATGGTGCACCGGGCCGAACTGCTTCAGTTGCACGGGCAGTGGACGGAGGCGATGGCCCGCATCCGCGACGCGTGCACCCACATGTCGGGTCCGCGCCACGACCCGGCGGTGGGACTGGCACTGTACGAACTCGCCGAACTGCATCGCCTGCGCGGCGAGTACACCGCCGCGGACGCGTCCTACCGACGCTCCGCTCGCGCCGGGCACGACACCGAACCGGGACTGGCGCTGCTGCGTCTCGCGCAGGGCGATGTGGACACCGCGCTCGGCTGCATCGACCGTGCCCTCGCCGAGGCCGGTCCGCTGTACCGGCTGCGACTGCTCGACGCCGCCGTGCAGATCCGGCTCGCCGCCGGAGACCTCGACGGTGCCCGTGCCTGCGCCGACGAGCTCACGTCGGCCGCGGCCCACGCCGAGGCTCCCGCGCTCCACGCGATGGCGGCGTACGCCACGGGCATCGTGTTGCTCGCCGCCGGCGACGCCGCGGCGGCGCTCGAACAGCTGCGGGCCGCGTGGCGGTGGTGGCAACAACTCGACGCACCGTACCGGTGCGCGCTGGTGCGCGCGGCGCAGGGCCGGTGCTGCAGCGCTCTCGGCGACCACGAGACCGCGCACCTCGAGTTCGAGGCCGCCGCGGACACCTTCCGGGCGCTGCACGCGATGCCCGAACTCGACCGGGTCCGGAGCGCGCTGCCGCCGCAGGCCACGGCGGAATCGTTGACACGCCGCGAGGTCGAGGTGCTCCGGGTGGTCGCGGCGGGGCGCACCAATCGGGAGATCGCCGCCGAACTGTTCCTCAGCGAGAAGACCGTGGCCCGTCACCTGAGCAACATCTTCGGCAAGTTGGGTGTCTCGTCACGGTCCGGGGCCACCGCGTACGCGTTCGAACACCACCTGATCTGACCGGTCCACCACCCACTCGGTACCCATGTCGGTGGTACCGCAGATCTGCATATTTCGCCCGATGCCCCGGCGTCGGTGCTGCTCGTACCGTCGGGGCATGAACAACGACACCGTCCCCACACCGAACGAACACTCCGCACCGGACGAATACATCGACACGGTCGTCGTCGGCGGCGGCCAGGCCGGGTTGTCCACGGGATACCATCTCGCGCGCCGCGGGCGCCGCTTCGTCGTCCTCGAGGCGAACGCCCGCCTGGGCGACAACTGGCGCTGTCACTGGGATTCGCTGCGACTGTACAGTCCGGCGAGTCGCGACGGGCTGCCCGGCATGGCGTTTCCCGCTTCGCCGCGGTCGTTCCCGACCAAGGACGAGGTCGCCGAGTTCCTCGAACGCTACGCGACCGTGTTCGACCTCCCGGTCCGGCTCTCCACCCGGGTCCGACGCATCGACCGCCTCGACGACCGCTACGTCGTGGACTGCGGTTCGATCCGGTACCTCGCCTCGAACGTCGTCGTCGCCACCGGGACACACGGCCGCACCCCGACCGTGCCCGAGTGGGCGGACGCCATCGACCCCGCTGTGTCGCAACTGCATTCGAGCGAGTACCGCAATCCCGGACAGTTGCAGCCCGGCCCGGTGCTCGTCGTCGGCGCGTCCCATTCGGGCGCGGACATCGCGTTCGAGGTCGCCGAGTCGCATCCGACGATCCTCTGCGGGCGCGACACCGGGCAGATGCCCCTGCGCATCGACAGTCGGCGCATGAAGGTGCTGTTCCCCATCGTGTGGTTCGCGTGGGGGCACGCGCTGTCGCTGCACACCCCGATCGGACGACGGATGCGCGGCTACGTGCGGCATCACGGCGCCCCGCTGCTCCGGGTGCGCCGCGCCGACCTCGCCGCACGCGGGATCGAACGGGTCACTGCGCGGGTGTGCGGCGTCCGGGACGGACTCCCCGTCCTCGACGACGGGCGCATCATCGAAACATCGAATGTCGTATGGTGCACCGGGTTCCATCACGACTTCTCGTGGATCACCCTTCCGGTGTTCGACGACGAGGGGTGGCCGCGTGAGCGGCGCGGCGTGGTCACGGACTCCCCCGGACTGTACTTCACGGGACTGACCTTCCAATCCTCGTTCCGCTCGATGCTCATCGGCGGCGCCGGCGACGACGCCCGCTTCGTCGTCCGGGATCTGACGGAACGGCGCCCGGAGTCGGAGGCTATGCTCCCGGCATGATCAGCCGGGGCCGAACCACATCGTCACTCGTACTCACCGCGGTCGCGTTGTGCACCGCGGCAGCCTGCAGCAGCACGGTGGACGGGGCGGCGACCGCCGCCGACACCGGCACCGCGACCCCGACCACCACCACCGCAACCACGACGACCACGACCACCACGACCACCACGACCGCGCCGGTGGAGGCGAACTCGGACGACTACCGGGGTACCGATCCGGCCGTGTACTACTTCCTGTCCGAGAGCGGGAAGTTCGAGTGCGCGATCCTGATGAAGAGCGATCCGATCGCCGGGTGCCAGGGCACGATGCCGGCGAGTGCGCCCCGGGTACCGGGCAGCGGCGCCCCCGATGTGACCGTCCCCGCGAACGTCGTGCTCCTGGGCGCCCTGTCCGCCGCCGAGTTCGTCAGCATCGGCGACATCGCGTTCATGGATCCCACCCGTTCGGCACAGTCCCTGCCGTACGGCGAAACCCTCACCGTCGGACCGTTCTCGTGCTCGGTGGACGCGTCCGCCGGTGTCACCTGCGAGACCGGGCAGCACGGTTTCACGGTGTCGGACAGCGACTACGAACTCTGGTGATCACGATCCGGGCGGACGGAACGGCGCGAGATCGGCGCGTGCCATCGGCGCCATGAAGACGCCGAGTTCTTCCCGGACCCACCACGCACCGGTCGCCCGGTGCTCGGCACGGGTGGTGAACCGGTAGCGGAACAGACGCGCCCGCACCCGGGCCGGCGGCGTGTCGGGAAACGGGTTGTGCCGCAGGAGCGTCGATACGCACGGCTCGCCGTCGAGCAGTTTCGCGGCGAAACGCGGGAACCACCCCTCGGCGTGTTCGCGGGAGATCGCCGCGAACCACATGAGCCAGTCGAGGCGCAGGTGGTACGGCGCGAACTGGCGCGGACGACGGAGCACATCACCGGGTTTCCCCTTGAACTCGTACTCGAGCCAGCGTGTCGCGGGAGTGTCGACGATGTCGGTGGTGCCCTCGACGATCACCTCCCGCCGTACCCGGGTGATGCTGCCGAACGCCCCGTAGGCGTTGACGAAGTGCCACCGGTTGAAGGACGCGTTCATCGCCTGCCGCGGCGACAGCAGGTTCTGCACGGGCCGACGGCTGAGCACCGCCACCAGCACGGTCAGCAGCATCACCGTCGCGGTGAACACCACCGGTGTCGGCGCGTACACGGTCTCACCCGCGCCGAACACGGCGCGGTAGAATCCGTCGGGGATCACCGACGCGGCGAGCACGATGGTGATCCAGTTCAACCACGCGAAGTTTCCGCTCGCCACGAGCCACAGTTGGGTGACGATCATGATGCCCGCCGCGGTGCCCGCGACGGGCTGCGGCAGGAACAACGCGAACGGCACCGCGAGTTGCGTGACGTGGTTGCCGACGACCTCCACACGGTGCAGCGGTCGCGGCAGCAGATGGAACCACCGGCTCAACGGGCCGGGCATCGGTTGGGTCTCGTGGTGGTGGTACAGGCACGTCAGGTCGCGCCAGCAGCGGTCGCCGCGCCACTTGATCATGCCCGCGCCGAACTCGACGCGGAAGAGCAGCCAACGCACCAGGAGCAGGACCAGCCACGGCGGCGCCGTCTCGGCGTTGCCCGCGAAGGCGGCGAGTACACCCGCCTCGAGCAGCAGCGATTCCCACCCGAACGAATACCAGACCCGACCGACATCGACGATGGACAGGTACAGCGCCCAGATCAGCATCCACACCGCACCGTACGCGGGCAGCGGCAGTCGTTCGGTGACACCGGCGACCGTGCCGGCGGACAGCAGCAGCCCGGCACCCGCGACGGCGGCGAAGAACCGGTCGCTGTAGTGGAGGTGGAACACGCTCGGCGCGTGGCGGAACGGTGTGGCCGCGACGAACTCCGGGACGGGCAGCAGCCCGCGACTGCCGATCAGGCCCCGGAACTGCAGTAGAGCACCGAGAAAAGCGACGAAGAACAGCGCACCGAGTCCACGGACGAGCACGAGCCGTCCGATCGTGTACCCGGTCGCGTCCAGGACCTCCATCGCCACTCCCGCATCCAGCGTGGCACGCGACGACGCGCGATACCGGTCAGATGCCGATCCGGCGGCGCAATCCGCTGGCTCGCAGCACCCGGCGACCCACCCCTTCACGCACCGCGTCCTCGGTGCCGACGATGCGGACCTTCGTACGGGCACGGGTGATCGCCGTGTACAGCAGTTCGCGGGTGAGCAGCGTCGACTGTTCGTTGGGCAACACCACCGACACGGTGTCGTACTGGCTGCCCTGGCTGCGGTGGATCGTCATCGCGTACACGGTCTGCACGGACGCCAGCCGGCTCGGGTGCAGCACGAACGGTTGCTGACCGCGCGCGAACGCGGCGACGAGCTCGCCGTCGTCACGGCGCACGATGACACCGGTGTCACCGTTGTAGATCCGCGCGTCGTAGTCGTTCTCGGTGACCAGCAGCGGTTGGCCTGGATACCACCCGTCCGGGTCGGGGCGGCGACCGGTCGACACCGCGACCCACTCGGTTGCCTGCCTCGCCCACCGTTGCACCCCGAAGTGGCCGTCGCGGTGCGCGCACAGCAGCCGGTGGGTGTCGAGGTGGGCGAGTGCACCGTCGATGTCACCGCAGGTGGCGGCGGAGGTCACCGCCGCGGACGTCCGCAACACGTCGCGCTTCAGCGCATCGAGGTCGTCGTGACCGCAGAACTCGATCGTCGACGAGCCACTGCGCAGGATGGACATCACCAGGTCTCCGTCGCCGTCACGCACGGCGCGAGCGAGCCCGGCGATGTCGCCACCGAAACGTCGCCCCCGGGTCAGCCGCACCACACCGCCCCGCAGGCGGTCGTGCTCGCGGGGACCGAACGCGGTCTCTCGCGGATCGTCGGATCCGTGCGCGCCGGTGGTCTCGAGGTCGCGGGCCGTCGCCCGGACGAAGGCGGGGGCGAGAGTACCGGCGACCGGTCGCGCGACGAGGTCGGCGAGCACCGCGCCCGCGTCGACGGAGGCGAGTTGGTCGGGGTCGCCGACGAGGACCAGCCGGGTGTCCGGGCGCACGGCCTCGAGCAACCGGTACATCATGGTCAGCGACACCATCGATGTCTCGTCGACGACGATCAGGTCGTACGGCAGGTGGTTGCCCGCATGGTATCGGGGTCGTCCCCGAAACCAGCCGAGCATGCGGTGCAGCGTCATCGCGGTCAGGCCCGGCGGCAGTGCCAGCTCGGTTTCCTGTTCGCGCACGGATTCCTGCAGGCGGGCGGCGGCCTTGCCGGTGGGGGCAGCGAGGCCGATGCGCACCCCGTCACCGTCGAGGGCGGCGACGAGCGCAAGGATCCGGGCGACGGTGTGGGTCTTGCCGGTGCCGGGGCCACCGGCGATGACGGTGGTCCGGTGGGTGGCGGCGAGCGCCGCCGCGACGCGTTGTCGGTCCGGTGCCGGGGCCGGGCGCGTGTGATCGGTCTGGTCGCGGAACAGCCGGTCCAGGTGCTCGGACAGGCGTGCGGCATCGACGTGCGGAACGCTCGTGTCGCGGTCGGCGAGGACCCGGCGGATGGTCTGTTCCTGGCGGAAGTACCGGTCGAGATACAGCAGAGGTCCCTCGGTGGTGTCGACGAGCCGTAGCGGGCGCAGTGCACCGCGGTCACCACCGACGACGAGGGGGCTGCGCCGCAGTGCGGCGAGCAGGGCGTCGTCGCGGGGCCACGGCAGTGTGGCGGGGTCGACGGCGGGGTTCCCGTCCTCGTCCTCCGCGACGGTGACCTCGCGCAGACGGGTGAGATCCAGGCACACCGATCCCGCGCGGACCGCGCGGACCGCGAGCGCCGCGGCGAGATGGACGTCGGGGTCGCCGTCACCGCCGAGTTGTGCCAACCTCAGCGCGACGTGCACGTCGGCCGCGGCGAGCACCCCCGCCTCGTTGAACTCCCGCAACGCTCCCTTACCCCGTTGCGCGATCAGCGGATCCGTCACATCGCCACCGCCCTTCCCGCGAGGAGTTCGGACAGTTCGGTGACGAGCGCCGCCGGCGGATGCCATTCGAACACTCCGCTGCCCGAGGGGGCATCGGCACCGACCATGCCGCGCACGAACAGGTACTGCGCGCCGCCGAGGTTCCGTTCGGGCACGTATCCGGGCATCCTCCACCGCAGATACCGGTGCAGTGCCACGGAATACAGGAGTGCCTGCAGGGGATAATGGGCGCGGAGCATCTCCGCGGCCATCGCCTCGCGCGTGTAGTGGTCGCTGGTCGACTCACCGGGCGCCAGCCGGTTCGTCTTGTAGTCGACGATCACGAACCGCGGACCGTCGGGTTCCGGAATGCGCAGCACCGCGTCGATACTTCCGGTGAGGAAGCCTCGCAGCGGCACGGCGTCGAGTTCGCCGATCCGGTCGGCGTATCCGAGCATCGGGTCGTCCGCAGGCAGATGACGTCGCAGCAGATCGGCGATCGCGTCGACCGTGACCGTCGCGGCCACCGGCCTGTCCCCGCCGGCGAGCGGCAACTCGAAGTCCAGTTCCGCGAGCCGATCGGACGTCGGGATGTCGGCGAGGGTGCGGCCGAGCGAACCGAGCGGCGTACGCAGCACCGGCAGCAGCGCCTCGGCGAGCCGGTCGGGATCGACCTCGGAGAGCTGTTCCGCCACCACGTCACGGCAGCATCGCGCGAGTTCGGCAGGCAGGTCGGCGGCGCACGGGTCGACCACCTCGAACACGGCGTGCACGAGGGTGCCGAACACTGTGCCCCCGGGCAGATCGTTCATCGGCGACGGGATGCCGCCGGTGGCCGTGTCCGAGGTCGTACCGTCGAGGGGCGGCTCGTCGGGTTCGTCGTCCTTCGCCGGTTCCTCCGTCTCACTGCCTACGCCCGGGTCGTGGTGCGCCGACGCGGTGAGCGCGGAATAGGATGTGCGGCGCCAGGATTCGTCGAGATCTCGGTCGAATCGCGCTGCGGCGAGATCCGCACCGTCTCCGCGGGGCCGGTCCCATCTCGGGGTCGTCCGGCCGCCGACATCGACCGGCTCCACCGAGACCAGTCCGTCGGCGGCGCGCGCCCACGCAGAAAATCGTTGCGCCACTTCCTGGTCCGACGGCACGGACGCCGCCGCCGCGACGTCGCTGTCGCCGGGTTCGCGACCGAACAGCACGCGGTGCAGCGGCGATCGTCCCGTCGAGAAGGCCGGCGCCCACCACAGCGTCAACTGCGCACAGGCACGGGTCAGCGCGACGTAGAGCAACCGCAACTCCTCCCCCGCCTCCTCCGCGTCGTGGGCACGGCGTCGTTCGCGGTATCCGGGGCTGCCCTCGCCACCGACGTCGAGGACGCGCCGCCCGTCGTCGTGCAGGAGCAGGGTGTCGGGGTCAGGTTTCTTCGATCCGTCCCACGCGTACGGCACGTACACCACCGGGAACTCCAGTCCCTTGCTGCCGTGGACGGTGAGGATCTGTACCGCCTCCGCATCGCTGTCGAGGCGGCGACTGCGATCGGCGGGCCCGCGCCGCGGCTCGTTCACCCGGTCCTCGAGCCATCGTGTCAACGCGGGCAACCCCGACGACTCCGCCACCGCGGCACCGTCGAGCAGTTCCGCCAGGTGTCGCAGGTCGGTCAGGTCCCGTTCCCCGGACGTCTCCTGCAGCACACGCGATTCGAGTTCCCGGACGGTGGCGAGCCGCTCGAACAGCGCGGCGAAGCCGGATCGTGTGAACGTCGACGCGAGGTCGCGGAGCAGACCGCCGACCCGGGCCACGAGGTCGTCTCCACCGGCGACCAGGTCGGCAGCGGTGTAGCCGAACAGCGGTGTCATCGCCGCGAGCCGCACCCGGTCGGCGCGGTGCGGCTGGTCGAGAGCCCGCAGCGTCCACAGCCACTGCGTCGCGGCCGGGGTCGCGAACACACTGGTGCCGCCGGCCAGCACACACGGCACGCCGGTGCGGCACAACTCGTCGTACACGAGATCCACCTGGGCGTGGGTGCGCACCAGGACGGCGATGTCTCCGGGCCGGATCGGCTCGCGGCGGCCACCGCGGTCGAGGGTGGCGGCGCCGCTCAGCAAGCCCACGATGTCCGCGGCCACGTCGCGGGCGACGCCGGCACGCAACGGGCCGACCGCGGGAAAACCCGTCCGGCCCAGCGGGCCCGCACCGGTGCGCGGCAGGTGCCGTACCCGCAACGGCGCGACATCGGCAACCCGCGAACCCGCGCGGGCCGCAGCGACCCGGTGCACGGTGATCCGCGGATCACCCAGTGCCGCACCACCGTACACATGATCGAGGGCGGCCACGAGATCGGCGTCGGTGCGCCGGTTGACGGTCAGCGCACACCGCGCCTGCGATTCGGAGACGGCTTCGAGGTAACTCAGCACCTCGGCTCCGCGGAACGCGTAGATCGCCTGCTTGGGGTCGCCGACCAACACGAGTGTGCGGTGCCCGTGGAACGCGCGACGCAGGATCTCCCACTGTTTCGGGTCGGTGTCCTGGAACTCGTCGACGAGAACCGCCCGGTACCTGGCCCGCACCCGCGCGCACGCCGACTCCCCGTGTTCGGGATCGGCGAGCACCCGGTGCAGCAACGCGAGTTGATCGTCGTAGTCACGCAGCCCCATGCGACGCTTGCGGCGTTCCACCTCGGCGCGGACCTCCGCGGCGAAATCGACGCGTTCACCCGCGACGGTGCCGTCGGCGCCCTCGGGAGCGAGGACCGCCTGCGGGTCGAAGATCGCGGCGCGCGCCGCGATACGCGCCTCGTCGAGACCGATCAACGGTTCACCGCGACCGTACCGCCGCAGGTATACGTCGACGACGACCTCCTCCGTGAGGTCGTCGACGTCCTCGACGACCGTCACGTGCGCCTCACGCTCACCCGCGATACCCAGTTCGTCGAGCATCCGCTGACAGAACCCGTGGGTGGTGGCGATCGTGGCGGCATCGAAGTCCGACAGGGCCCGGTGCAGGCGCGCACGGCGGGCGTCGACATCCGCCGCGGCGAGATGCCCGATCAACTCGTCCGCGGAGGTGGCCGCGGTGACGGGATCGGCGAGCGCCGCCGCGACCTCCGCGAACCGGGCGCGTGCGCGTTCACGCAGTTCCTGTGTGGCGGCCCGGCTGAACGTCACGAGGAGAAGTTCGGACAGGTCGACGACGCCCTCGGCGACGTAACGGACGGCGAGCCCGACGATCGCGTAGGTCTTGCCCGTCCCGGCGCTCGCCTCGAGCACGGTGGTGCCGTCGGGGAGCGGGCCGAGCAGATCGAAGTCCGGGTTCTCCGGCGTCTCCCGGTGCGGGCTCCGATGTCCCGGGGTGCGGGTGGCGGGCCCCGTCACGGACGGCCCTGGTGTTCGTGTGTGAGCAACGGCTCCCACAGTCGCCGCGCCAGAACCCCGAACCTGCTCGGCTCGTCGTACCGGCCCGTCTCGTCGGGGTGCGGCGGGTCGCCGGTGAACGTCGAGAAGCCCACGGCGGTGCCGTGCAGGTACCTCACGTGCCTGTCCTTTCCGTCGCCGAATCCACCACCGAACGCGCGGGCCGCGGAGTCGAGTGCCATCTCGACGGAGTCCCCGCGGTGCCGGGCCTCGGCGTACTCGGTGGACGCTCCCGTCACGAGGGGAAGCACCGAACGCAGGCCACGATCACGCAGGTCGACGAGTTCGGTGAGCACCTCGCGGGCGTTCGCCGGTGCGGTCAGCGTCGAACGCCACGCCGGGAGGCGCCCGCGGGCACGCCCGGTGGTCACCGCGCGCCAGTGCCCCCCGTCCCGCCCCTCGTGTCCGGACGCGGCGATCGCGAGGAGTTGCGTCCACGCCGCGAGCCGGTGTTTGGCCGCGAGCCGTGAGAACGTGCTGCGGGCAAGCACGGTGCCGTGCACACCACCGACGGTCCCGGTGAGGCGACGCCCGTTCCCGAGATCGACGACGACGTCGACCGTGCGGGCCGGTCCTGCATGCACCGGAGCACACGCGGCGGCGAGCGCCTCCACGGTGTGCGCGACGTCGTCGAGTTCGCGTTCGCCGAGCGCGAAGGGTGGAAGGGTGCCGCGGCGCCACTCCGCCGCACGGAAGTCCGCCGCGGATACCCCCGCGAGGCGGGCCTCGAGCATGCGTTCGCCGAGGTCCCAGCGGGCCAACGGATCCAGGGTGACGTCGAGCGCGTCGGCGATGTCCTCCCCGGAGTCGGGGATCCGGATGCCGAGCCGCTGCCTCAGGAACGCCTGCGCGGGATGCACGAGGTAGGCGACGAGATCGTCGAGGGCGATGTCGCCGTCGTCGGGGCTGCCAGCGGAACATTCCCCGGGATCCGGCACGACGAGGGGACGACGCGCGGCCGTGGCCGGTGCCCGCGCCGCACCGGCCACGGCCGCTCGGGCACCGGCGAGTGCGGTGGCGTCGAAACTGAACGGATCCGCTGCGTCGAAATTCCGGGGGTCGAACGGCTGCAACGGATGCCGCGTCACGACGGGGTTGTCGGACGTCGATGCACCGACCATGGTGGCGAGGACGTCGCGGACCTCGCTCAGCGGAACCGCCGGCGGTCGGTGCATCCCGGTGACGGGGTCGGCACCGGTGTGGAACAGCAGGAGTGTCTCACCGGCCGACATGATCGCGTCCAGCAGAAGCTGCCTGTCCTCGCTGCGCGGATCCCGTTCTCCCGGGCGCGGATCACGGGTGAGGACGTCGTCGCCGTCGATGTGGGCGCGGCGCGGGAACACGTCGTCGTCGAGTCCGAGCAGCACCACGACACGGTGCGGCACCGACCGCATCGGAACCATCGTGCACACGGTCAGTTCACCGGTGCGGAAGTTGGCGCGGGTGGGGCGACCGACGAGCCGGTCGGCGAGCATGGCACGCACATCCGCCAGTCGCAGCACCGTGTCGCCGCCGTGCTCGACCGCCGCACCGATGATCCGGCGGGCCTGTACCAACTGCCACGCGTCGGGAGCGTCGACGTCCGCGAGCAGATCCAGCGCGCGGGTGAGCGCGACCGCCCAGTCGTCGGGGCTCTGTGGTCCGCGCAACCCCATCAGCACGACGGTGAGCCGGTCGAGGAACTCCGCCCACCGGCCGGCCAGATCGATGTCGTTGCTCTCGACGTCGTCGAGGGGCAAGGTCAGCGCGAGCCATTCGCCCCCGGAGCCGTCTGCGGCGACACCGAGCAACACCCGATCCAACGCCGTCGCGAAGGTGTTCTGCGGGAAGTCCGCGAGCCCGAAAGCGGTTCGCTGGCTCCGTCCGAGCCCCCACCGGGCACCCGAGTCGACCGTCCACACCTGCAGCCGTTCGAGATCGTCGTCGTCGAAGCCGAACAGCCGCCGCACCGGCGCCGCTGCCGCCACGTCCAGGACATCGCTCGCGGTGACCCTTGAATCGGCGAGGTCGAGCAGTGCGGCCAGCAAGGACAGCGCCGGATTGGTGCGCCGCAGTCCTCGGTCGGCGAGACGCACCCGGAGCCGATGCCCCGGATGGTCGCCGACGTCCTGACCGAAGGCCGCCTGCACGAGCGGTGCGTACGTCTCGACGTCGGGGCACATGACGACCACATCGCGCGGTTCGAGTGTGGGGTCGTCGGCGAACAGGTGCAGGAGGCATTCGCGCAGTACCTCCACCTGTCGGGTGGCTCCGTGACAGGCATGCACCCGGACGGTGCCGTCCGCGCGGGCGCTGCCGGGTTCGGGGGCACGGTCGGCGCGGATGTCCGCCTGCAACCGTCCGAGGAGGGTGTCCGGCGGAGCCGGGGCGCGGTGCAGGACGTCGCGGTGGGCGATCGTCGACAATGTGCCCTGCAACTCCCGCACGTCCCGACCCAGCGCCGCGAGCAACGGGTGGCGCACGTCCTCGGTGTCGGTCTCGTCGGCGCGGCGCACCGGCAGTGCGCGACCGGTCCGGGACTCCCACAGTGCGGGGCTGGGGTGCGGAACCCACAGGTGCACGTCGCGATGATCGGCGAGCGCCGCCAGCACATCGCGCTGGACCCGGCTCAGACGCGTCGGGCCGAACACCGACACCCGCTGCGGCAGTGCGACGATGCCGGGTTCGTCGCGCAGTCGCGCGCACAACTCGTCGAGTCGTTGGGCGGGACTGTCGACACCGATGTGTGCGCGCAGCCGTCGCCACAACTCTGCCTGCCAGCGAAGATGCTCGTCGAGCGGGGATCCGGTGCCGTCGGTGTCGTCGCCGCGAGCCCAGGCTGCCAGCATGTCGGGTCGTTGCCGACCGTAGGTGCGGAGCAACTCGGCGAGATGCGCGGCGGTCGCGTACCGGCGTCCGGTGCGGTATCCGTCGCTGTCGTGGTCGAGGTGTCGGGACAGCACCGCGCACCACGGTTCACCGAGCGCGCCGTCGACGACGTCGAGCACGGACCACAGCACACGGTTCGGGTGCCACGGGTCGGTGTCCGGAGTGGTTCCCGCCGCGGCCGACAGCGCATCGTCGACGAGTCGGTGCGGCGATGGGAAGTCGATGTTGGCGCACACGCCGTCGGTGTCCGGTCCGGGGGCGCCGAGGGTGGAGGCAAGCCGTTGCGTGAGCCAGCGCTCGATTCCACGGGCGGAGACGGCCACGACCTCCCGGGCGAAGGGGTCGGGCAGGGGGTCGGCGAGCAGAGCGGCGAGCGAGTCGGCGAGCACGTCGGTGCGCTCGGCGCGGTGCAGCGTCAGCACGCCAGTGTCTCCTCGTCGTCGTCCGGTCCGTCGGCTACGGATTATCACACCGGGCCGACATCCGTCGGATTCGAGGAGGAACGACGGTGCTCAGAGGAGGGCGGACGTCCCGTAGACGGCGACGTCCCGGCGTCCGGCGAGCGAGACGACGTCGCCGCGCACCAACCGTGTGCGGGGGCCGCGCACGGGCAGATGGTTGACCCGGACCAGGCCTTCCATGAGTAGGGCCGCGGCCTCCCCGCCGGATCGGGCGAGGCCACTGGTCTGCAGGAAACCGAACAGCGACTCCGATACCAGAACTTCCATGGCTCCATCGTGTCCACCGCAGTCGTCCATCCGGTCGCCGCGTGCGGGCGTTCGGGTGAGCGTCGGGTGAACGGGAGGCAAATGCCTGCGCCGCCACCCGATCGTTCGGGTGGCGGCGCAGCTTCGCACGGTTCGGTCAGCGGTTCGACAGCCAGTGCTCGAGAACCTTCTTGTCGACGTTCACGATGTTCTCCACCATCTGGAGCAGCAGGCCTTCGATCTGGCCGCCCACGACCGGGACCTTGACGGTCACGGTGCCGTTGAGCTCGATGACCGAACCGCCGGTGTCACCCGCGCGCAGCAGCGAGGTGGCCGCGATCTCGATCGGCAGGCCGTTGGCGCCGCCGCTCAGCGTGCCCTCCGCACGGTCACCGGCGAGCGCGCCCCAGCTGTCGGTCCGCTGCATCTCCAGCGGTCCCCGCAGGATGCCGCGAACGACCGCCGGGAGTGCCGACGGCTCGGTGCGGTCGGTCATGACGGCGCGGAGAGTGCCGGGACCGGCAGGAACGTCGAGTTCGACTGCGCTGTTCTCGCCGTCCGCGACACGCCCCTTCCAGTACTCTTCGCTGGTCAGCGCGGCATGGACGTCGGCGACGGAGTACTCGAGCTCGGTGGTGAACGAAAATTCTTTGGACATGGCCGGAAACAATAGCCTGGCCCGGGGAGCGTCACGAGCGGGGGATCCCACTCGCGATCTTGATGCGGGCCGTGTAGACGTGCGCGGTCAGAGGGCGGCGGCGAGGAGCGGGGCCACCATCGCCACGCCGACCGCCAGCACCGCCGCCGCGACCGGTGAGCCCGACACGAGCAGACCCGTGACGGCGGTGAGGACGACGGTGACCACGAGGAGAACCAACCCCGCTCTCGAACTCTCGGTCAGTGCGGGTTGCTTGTCGTCGCGTGCGGTGCGTGGAGGTATCGCCGTGGTCATGCCTCGCCCCTCTCGTCGTCCGATCGGGACGCGGGTGCGCCTGCGGCGCTCTCGCCCGCCGTCCGTACAGGGAGTGTTTCCCCTCGGCCGCACGTTCAAACCTTCCGAGTCGCGCGCTACACCGTCACCGACGCCGCAGGGCAACCCGGAATGGTGATGGCGGCGGGAAATTTCGCGCGGGTATCACCATTCAGCGCGATTCTGCCCCGTCCCGCCGACCGCGCGGGCGACATCGTCGGCGACGAGATCGGCGTTGACTGCGGCACCCGCCATCACGCCCGCACCAGCGGATACCGACACCATCGCAGCGAGGTCGCTCGCGTTGCCCGCCGCCCACACCCCCGGGATCGCGGTGCGACCGGTGGGGTCGGTCTCGATGTACCAGCCCATCGGATGCTCGGTGGCGACGCCACCCAGCTGTTCGTAGAGGTCGGTCCGCGCATGGAAGCGTGGCCCGACGACGACGGCGTCGAGGTCGAATTCCCGGCCGTCGTCGAGCACCACCGCGGCCACCTCGCCACCCGAGGCCCGGATCTCCCGGACGGCCCCGTCGACCACCCTGATCCCGCGTGCTGCGAGTTGCGACGCAGTCTCGCCGTCAACGGTGGGCGTCGTATGGGTGAACAGGGTGACGTCCTCGGAAAGTTGCCGGAACAACTGTGTCTGGTGGACGGCGAACGGTCCGGTTCCCAGAACCCCGATGCGCCGGTCGCGTACCTCCCAGCCGTGGCAGTACGGGCAGTGCAGCACACTGCTTCCCCACAGTTCCCGCACACCCGGCACGTCGGGGAGTTCGTCGACCAGGCCGGACGCGAGGATCAGGCGGCGGGCGAGCAGCGCATCGCCGGCGGCGAGATCGACGGCGAACGCGTCGTCGCCGCGGCGTGCACCGACCACGCGGTCGTCGTGGAACACCACGCCGTAGCCGGCGGCTTCCTTGCGTCCGACCGCGAGCAGTTCGCGGGGTGCGATACCCTCCTGACCGAGCAGGTTGTGGGCACCGGCGGCGGGGGCGTTTCGGGGTTCACCCGCGTCGACGACCGCGACCGACCGACGCGACCGGCCGAGAGCCACGGCCGCTGCGAGTCCGGCGGCGCCACCACCGATCACGATCACGTCGTAGGAGTCGAGACGGGATGCTGTGGTCATCGTTCACTGCCTTCCATGGTCGGGGAGGGTGTCGGACGCGCCGTCCACACCGTACGGCTGCCGCGGACCGACAGGTCGCGACGGTGCCGGAGCGCTGCGGGGTCGCCGGGGTCCAGCAATCGGTCGAGTGTCGCACGGTCGTCGGGATCGAGTCGGTCTCCGATTCCTGTGCGCATCCGCTCGAGCATGAGCGTCGCGTACTCGACGGTCCCGTCGGGGGCGGGATCCAGGTCGATGTCGACGCGGCGTTCCTCGAGCACCTCGAATCCGGCGCGGTGCAGGTACTCGGTCCAGTTCGGATGCTCGTTCCATCCGTTGCCCGACGCGAGTGCGTGGCACCGGGATTCGAGCCCGGGGCGGCCGAGTCCGATGTCGTCGGGGAGGAACCGCGGAAGGCCGTCCATCTCCACCGCGGCGAGCAACCCACCGGACGTGAGCGCCGACCGTGCCGACCGGAACAATCGATCCGGATCGGCGATGTGGTGCAGCGACAGTGCCGCCCAGATCAGGTCGACGTCGCCGACGTCCGGCCACCGGTCGTCGAGATCGGCCTCCATCGTCCGGATGCGCGTTGCCGCACCGGCTTCGGTGGCCGCGTTCCGCACGCGCTCGAGCATGCGCGGATCGTTGTCGACGGCGATGAGTTCGGCATCGACGAACCGCCGGGCGAGCGCGACGGTTCCGGTGCCCGTCCCGGATCCGATGTCGACGATCGTGCGCGGCGGACGGTGCAGCGCCGCGGCGACCAGCTCGACGATGTCGTCGAGTCGGGCGCGGTGCACGACGGCATCGAGATCGAGGACCTCCGCCTGCCCGAGGTGATGGTGGTGATCGTGCTGATGACTGTGTCCGTGCATGGCTCCACGGTAGAGCGCTTCATGCTCATATCGCATACACTCTTGCTCATGGAGCAAGAAGACGGTGGGATGGACCGACTCGTCCGACAACGCATCCGCGGCCTGCGGCAGGCCCGCGGATGGACCCTCGACGCGCTCGCGGCCCGCTGCCACATCAGTCCGTCGAATCTGAGCCGCATCGAGACCGGCCGCCGACGGATCGCCCTCGACCAGTTGGTCCCCATCGCGCGCGCCCTCGGCACCACACTCGACGAGTTGATCGCGTCGGACGCCGACGACGACGTGGTGATCCGGCCGCAGCCCGACACCTCCCCCGGCCTGACGACGTGGCTGCTGTCGCGCGAACGTTCCGTCTCCGGGGTGACCGTGGCGAAGATGCGCTTCACCGACGTCGCCCCCAGGCCCACCGACGACCTCAACGTGCACCCCGGCCACGAATGGTTCACCGTGCTCACCGGCATCGCACGCCTGCAACTCGGCGACCGCACCATCGTCATCCACGAGGGCAATGCCGCAGAGTTCCCCACCATGACCCCGCACGCCATCAGCGGTGTCGACGGTCCGGTCGAGATCCTCACGATCTTCGACCACAACGGCGAACGCGCACACCTGCGCGACACGCACGACCGGTGACGAGCATCCGGTGGCGCCTCGGCGGCAGCGCTCGGGTGGATGCCGGTCCTCACCGCGCACGCCGCGATCGCGAGGGCAAGCGCGGCAAGGGCACAACCCGTCCCGTCGACACCGAGCACAACGCGCGCCGAGGCGTCCACACTTCGTTCAGCGGTCATGCGCCCATCAAATCCCCTCGCAGCGACATGGGATGATCGATCACGTGCCGATGCCCTCTCCCCTTCCCGTCCGGAACGGCGTCGGCCCGACCCGGCTCCGCGTCCCGGTGTCCGGACCGTGGTCGACGATCGCCGAATACGTCGTCGCCAGGTTCGACCACCTCGACGTCGACGACCTGCACCGACGGTTCGACGACGGTGAGATCGTGGGCGCCGACGGCACCGCGATCGGCCGCGACGCACCGCTGGGCACACACCGTTTCGTCTGGTACTACCGCGACCTGCCGGTCGAGGAACCGGTGCCTTTCCACGAAGAGATCCTGCACGTCGACGACGACCTCGTGGTGGTCGACAAACCGCATTTCCTGCCGACCACCCCGGGCGGTCGATACCTGCGCGAGTCCGCACTCGTCCGGCTGCGGATCCGCCTCGACAACCCGGACCTGACGCCGATCCACCGACTCGACCGCGCGACCGCCGGCGTCGTGATGTTCTCCGCCCGCCCCGCCACGCGCGGCGCCTACCAGTCGCTGTTCGAGAAGCGTCGGGTCGCGAAGGTGTACGAAGCCGTGTCGCCGATGCCGCCCCGGTGGGATCCCGACACGCCCGTGCTGGCCGGGCGCCCCGTCCCGGTGGTGTACCGCAACCGCATCGAGTCGCGACGCGGGGAGCTGCGGGTGATCGTCGACGACACCGGGCTCCCCAACGCGGAGACCGAGATCGACGTGCTTCACACGGGTCACAGCTCGTCCGGACGTGCCGTCGTGCACACGATTCTGCGCCCGCGCACCGGCCGGATGCACCAGTTGCGGGTGCACCTCGCTGCTCTCGGCATCGGGATCCTCGGGGATCGTTGGTATCCCGATCTGCTGCCCGAGGCTCCCGACGATCATTCGCTGCCCCTGCAACTGCTCGCGCGGGAACTGGAGTTCACCGATCCGCTGTCGGGGACGACGCGGCGCTTCGTCACTCGCCGGACCCTGAGCGAGGCCCCGGCAGCCCACGCTTCCCGCGGACCGACTGCTTTCGCTCCGCCACTGTTGCGGTCGCACGAAGCGAATCCGCCCGCGGGAAGCAGCACACCGCCCGACAGCGGGGTGCAGCGTCAGGCGGGCTCCTTCATCACGCCGACGTGACGCACCACCCCGGACAGACCCGGAAGTTCCTCCCGTGGCGACCAGGTGTTCAGGTCCTCGCTGTCGGAGTAGTAGTACTTGCCCTCGTCGTAGGCGTCGAAGTACATCCGCCACGTTCCGTCGGGCAACCGGATCACCGCCGGCCCCTCCACGAGCGACCCCCAGTCGCCGGGTGGGACGAACGTGTAGGGCCCGGCCAACGACGGCGCCACCGCATGTTCGAGGACCTTCTTCGTCTCGTTCTTGGTGAACGCGTGGTAGGTGGACCCGACCTTCACGACGGTGGTGTCGATGCGATCGGCACCGAGCCCGTCCAACGGGACGGGGAAACTCCAGTACTGCAGCGACGGATCGAGCGCCGTCATCAGGTACGGCACGAATCCGCCGCCGGTCGACATCGAGACGATCACATTGACGCTGTCACCGTCCACGAACCATTCGGGCGCCCACGCCTTGGTGGTGAACGGTGACAGCGACGGTCCGTCCTTGAACCCGGCCGATCCCGAGAATCCCGGTGGGCTCACGGGTCCCTTCCCGTCGCCGGTGCCCGGCAGGAAGGCGCAGCAGAACGGAACCGGCCAGTTCCCCATCGGCGTCCAGTCGACACGGTCGCTGCTGCGCGCGAACCCGATGTTGGCGCCGTCCACCGTCGTGTAGGTGAGGTAGTACATCCCGTCCGTGTGGCGGAAGATACTCGGATCGCGCACCAGCCCGGACGGGGGTCGGTACGTCGACAATCCGACGGGCTCGAAGTCCGTGCCGTCCGACGACTCGTACACGTCGAGGTCGCGGTCGCTGTCGTTGCTGAACGCCACCATCGTGTACCGCCACTTCGACGGCGACTCGGCACCGCTCGTCGACGGGAACGCGATCAGCATTCCCGCGACGACGAGCAGCACCGTCGACAGAGACGACAGACCGGTGCGTGCGGTAGGAGTCATCGGTGCAGTATCCATGCTCCGCAGCCGAATCCGGTGGAACTCGGCCGCAGACCCCGGAGAATTCCTCGGCAGCCGCGCCCGAATGCCCTCTCGTCGAGGATGCCGACAACTCCACCGGGATCGGGCGGCGACTCCCTACCATCGTGCCCATGGCCGACCCGAACGCCGAATATCTGCATCCCGACTCCCTCGACGAGTGGCACGTGTGGCTGCGGGACCACCATGCCGGGCCGGGAGGGATCTGGTTGGTCTTCTGGCGTAAGGAGTCCGGCCGGACCCCACTCGACTACGACCAGGTGGTGCGGGAAGCGCTGTGCTGGGGATGGGTCGACGGACATACCCGGACGATCGACGAGCACCGGCGGGGAATCTGGTTCACCCGACGCGGCCGGAACAGCGCGTGGGCGGCATCCAACAAAGCGCGCGTCGCCGATCTGCTCGCGGAAGGACGCATGCAACCCGCCGGTCAGGCCGTCATCGACGACGCCAAACGACGTGGCCTGTGGACTCTGCTCGACGACGCCGAGGCACTGGTCGAATCACCGGAACTCACGGCGGCGCTCGACGCGAACCCCCGGGCACGCACCCACTGGGACTCCTGGCCGCCGAGCGTCCGCAAGTTCGCCCTCAGCCAGATCGCGTTCGCCAGGCAGCCGGCGACGAAGACCCGGCGGATCGCCGGCATCGTCGCGAAGGCGGCCCGCAACGAGCGGCCGTGACGACCCCCGTCACTTCGTCAGGTCGAGGTCGTCCACGGTGAGGTCGAGCCGACCTCCGCCTGGATCTCGCGGATCGTCGCGCCCAGCACACCGCGGGAGAGGAGCCCCTTCCCGAGGGGGCCGGCGGAGTCGGAACCCAGCGGCGGAAGGAGCCGGAGCGCTGATCGTTCGCGGTCGCTCAACTGCGCCAGCTGCCACCGGATCTCGTCCCGAACGACATCCGGCCGATCCCTGTTCGCCAACGACACCGCCCTCACCGCGTACGCTGCCGCACCCAGCGCGTGAGCACCCATGTGGGCGACGGCCGCAGCCTGTGCCACCGCCCGGGCGGCCGCGGCGCCGGCGGGAGTTGTCGCGGCGTTCGCCGCCTTGACCGCGACCATCCGCTTGCGGATCTCGACGGCGGCTCCACGTTCCCCGAGCCCGTACGCACGCGCGCGAGCGAGGGCATCCCGGATCTCCGCCACCGCCGCCGCGTCGGCATCGAAGAGGGGCAGCACGTGCTCGGCGCAGACCGTCGCCCATCGCGCGACGGCTCGTCGGTCCGAATCGTCGAGCGTCTGGATCGAGGCCATGCACCCAGCTTCGCACACCGATCCGTGACGACGACCTGCGTTCCGAGGTCGCACCGGCAGCCCTTGACCTCGAGTCCACTCGAGGTTGCAGCATGGAGTTGCAGTTCGAAAATCCGACACCGGGAAGCGACGACGGAAGGAACCACCATGCGACGAGTACTACCCGATCTGTGGGAAACACGCGCAGACGCACCGTTTCCGGGGCTCACCACACACGCCTACCTGTGGATCGGGAACACCAACGTGCTGTTCTATTCGACGGCCGGTGACGCAGACTTCGCCGAACTGGAACGACTCGGCGGATTCACCGACCAGTACCTGTCCCACCAGGACGAAGCCGGACCGATGTTGAGCAACATCGCGGAACGATTCGGCTCGAGATTGCATGCACCCGCCGCGGAGGTCGACGAGATCGGCCGCTTCACCCCCATCGACGTCCTGCTCGACGAACGACACGTCGACGGCAACGGCGTGGAGGTTCTGCCGACACCCGGCCACACCGTGGGCAGCACCTGCTACCTTGTTCGCGGCGTGGACGGGGGGCGCTACCTGTTCACCGGCGACACGCTCTTCGTCGGATCCGGTGGCGCGTGGACCGCCGGATACATCGATGGCTACAGCGATGCCTCGGCCCTCGCCGAAAGCCTACGGTTTCTGCAGACGGTGACGCCGGATGTGGTGGTATCCAGTGCATTTCCGAGCGAGTCCGGTGTGCACCGGATCGATCCGCAGGCCTGGCCCGCCCATCTCGAGCAAGCTCTCGCCGGGCTGCCCACGTCGACGCGGAGCTGAGCGAGTTCGCTCGACTTCGCGGTCCCGAGCCGAACGGGGAAGTCGAACGGGGAGAGAGGAAGCGCGATGCCCGCACTGGCCGCCGGTCGGAGGCACTCCGTACTGCTCCGTCGAGACGGTTCGGTCCTGGCCTGCGGCAATGGGCGTGCCGGCGAGTGCGAGGTGAGTTCGTGGTCCGGAATCACCTCGGTCGCGGCCGGGAACGTGCACGCGGCCCGCAACACCGGTCGTTCCCACACCGTCGGCCTCCGCGCCGACGGAACAGTCGTCACGACGGGATGGAACGGTGACGGACAGACGGACGTGGCCGCGTGGGGCGGTATCACTGCGATTGCCGCCGGGTGGCGGACGACCCTCGGTCTCCGAGAAAACGGGACCGTGGTCGCCGCCGGACGTCGCATCGAAGGACAGTGCGCAGTCGAGGAATGGCGAGAGATCGTGTGGATCGCGGCCGGCGACTGGCATTCCGTGGCAGCACGCGCCGACGGCACCGCCGTCGCTGCCGGAAACGATCTGCGCGGGCAGTGTGACGTCGGGGAGTGGAATCACCTCACCGCCGTGGCCGCCGGCCACCTACACACAGTCGGCCTGCAACAGGACGGCACAGTCGTCGCCACGGGCGAGCGCCGCACCGGCGCGTGCGACGTCGCGGGCTGGAATGGGGTGGTGGCGATAACGGCGGGAAGTCGTCACACGGTGGCCCTCCGCGAAGACGGAACGGCTCTGGCGGCAGGAGACAACGATTTCGGCCAATGCAACGTGCACGAGTGGAACGGACTGACGGCGATCGCAGCCGGATCGGCCCATACGATCGGACTGCGCGGCGACGGAACCGTCATCGCAACCGGGTGCAACGCCGACGGGCAGTGCGAAGTCGCAACCTGGAACGCGCACCGCTGAATCGCACTCGCCCATCGCTACGAGCTGTTCCGGACTCCACCGAGTTCCCGCGAGGAGGGCCCTCACGGAGTGGTCGGGCCGAGTTCGGCAGGCCGGCCGCCGACCTCCGCTACACCGATGCACTCCCGCGGAAGAGAACCGTGGTGGCCCCTCCGACCCATACCTGGCCTCTGTCCACCGAGATGGCGATCTCGCCGGAGCGACCGACAACCTGCCCCTGGGAAACGGTGTACCTCTCGGGGGCCACACCTGCGCGCGTCAGCCACTGCGCGACCGAGGCGTTCATGGATCCACAGACGGGGTCCTCGAATACGTTCACGCGCGGGGCGAATGACCTCAGTTCGAAGGCGTGCGGCGACCCTTCGGGATATGCCCCCACGGCCCCAACCATCGCATCGGGAAACGCGGTGAAATCCGGCGACAGGGCGAGAACTTCTTCGGCACTTGCGAGCTGGACAACAGCCCAACCAGGACCGTTGTCGACCCATTGATGGCCGATCACATGCGCCGGGTCAAGGCCGAACGCCTTCACGACGCGGCTGAGATACTCGTCGTCCAGCGGTCCGGTGCGGACCGTGGGAGGTGCGGCGAACGACAGGTGATCTCCGTCGTGCCGCAACCGAACAAGTCCCGCTCCGCACTCCTGGACAATCGCGCCAACGGTCCCAGGGACCCCGCCGTTCTCCAACCACGCACGGGCCGAGCCGAGGGTCGGGTGGCCGGCGAAGGGGAGTTCACTTGTCGGCGTGAAGATTCGCAGTCGGTAGTCAGCCGCTTCATCGGTCGGCGACAGCACGAACGTCGTCTCCGACAGGTTGGTCCAGGTGGCGATGCGCTGCATCGCTTCGTCTTCGAGACCGTCGGCCTCGAGGATCACTGCGACAGGGTTCCCTCGGTAGGGCTCCGGAGAGAAAACGTCCACCTGGGCAAAGGGGTAAGCACGAGCCATGCTCTGCATCCTATGTACGTTCCCCCATGGAACTGCAAGGTCCAGATCGCGAGGGTTGCATCCATCGCGGTGGTTCACTCCAGCAGTTGGAGGGCGGCCTTGGCTGCCGGGCTGGGCTGGAACTTGTTCCAGATGAGGAACTCCTTGCGGTGGGGGCCGTCGCGGACGGCGAGAGTGCGGGCGCCTCGAGTGGGGGCGAACCTCGCGGGGAGCAGAGCGACCGCGAGACCGGCAGTGACAAGCGCTCCGATGAGTTCGGCGGTGGTCGCCTCGTAGGGCACCTGTCGGACCAGTCCGGCGGCGCGGAAGGCTCGGTCGCTCTGTGCACGACCAGGACTGCCGGTGGCGAAGTCCGCGAACGGTTCCTGGGCCAGCTCGGCCAGGTCGATTGTGGAGCGGTCGGCCAGACGGTGACTGTCGGGGACCGCAGCGACCAGAGCTTCTTCGGCCAGCACGCGGTGCTCGTCGCCTTCCGGGATGATGCCCTCGGCGAGCCCGAGGACGGCCAGGTCGATTTCGTCCTCGCGGACCGCGGAGATCAGCGCGTCGCTTGCTCCGACGCGAAGCTTCACCGTCACCTGTGGGTGCTCTTCTCGGACTCGACGAATCAGTGACGGCACGTCCAGTGCCGTGACAGTGGGAATGAGGCCGACGGTCAGTGGTCCGCTGACCACCCCAACTGCGGCCCCGGCCTCCGCCGCGGCTCGGTCGGCGGCCTCCAGGCTGATGCGGGCCCACGGCAGGAACGCGTCTCCGGCGGGGGTGAGCTCGACCCGGCGGCTGGTCCGGGCGAAGAGTGCGGTTCCGATTTCATCCTCCAGTTTGCGCACCTGGTGACTGAGTGCGGACTGGACGACGAAGCACTGCTCCGCCGCGCGGGTGAAGTTTCGGGTCTCGGCAACGGCGAGGACGTAACGCATCTGCTGCAGATCCATGGGATCAATCGTGATCCGCGATGAATGTCATGACAAGCATGTGTTGGACTCATGCCTGCCTCGGCCAGCAGAGTCGAGGACATGAAGAGCCCGACCTTCGCCCCACAACCCAACGCGAGATGGGCGATCGTCTCGTCGACGGCATTCGCCCCCGCAGTGTGGGGGACGACCTACGTCGTCACCACTCTGTTCCTGCCAGATGATCACGCGCTCTGGTCGGGGGCACTGCGGGCTCTGCCGGCCGGGCTGTTGCTGTTGTCCCTCGGTCGGACCCTGCCGACCGGGGGCTGGTGGTGGAAGGCTCTGGCGCTGGGAATACTGAACATCGGGGCGTTCTTCCCGCTACTGTTCGTGGCCGCATACCTGTTACCCGGGGGAATCGCGGCGGTCTTCAGCGCCGCCGGCCCTCTGGTCATCGCAGCTCTCGCCCTTCCGCTGCTTTCCGAACGGCCCACCACAGGGCGACTGCTCTGGGGAGTGCTGGCCGTGGTCGGCGTCGCGATGATGGTGCTGGCCCCGGGGGTGAGACTCAACCTGGTCGGCGTGCTGGCCGGTATCGCAGCACCGCTGAGCATGGCGGTGGGCACCGTGTTGAGCAAACGCTGGGGCCGGCCCGTCGGCCCTGTCGCCTACGCCGGCTGGCAGCTCACCGCCGGCGGACTGGTGATCGTCCCGCCGGCATTGCTGTTCGAAGGGGGCCCGCCGGCTCTCGACGGCCCGGCCCTGGCCGGTTACGCATGGCTCGGGATCATCGGCGCGGCCTTGGCATACACCCTGTGGTTCCGCGGGGTCGGCAATATGCCGGCCGGCGCGGTCGCGTTCCTGCCCCTGATCTCCCCACTGGTCGCAGCCGTTCTGGGATGGGCGGTCCTCGGCGAGGCCCTCACGCCCTTCCAGGGCACCGGATTCGCTCTGGCCCTGCTCGCCGTGGCCTGCGCTCAGCGAACACCCGCACGGCTCAGCCCACCACTCGACCAACCGCCATCCCCCCACGATCCGGCCCTCGACACCGAAACGGCCCTCCCCAAGAAGAAGGAGCACACAGCATGAAGATCCTGATCATCGGAGCCACCGGAGCTGCCGGGTCCCGCATAGCCACGGAGGCCCGGCAACGGGGACACAACGTCACAGCAGCCTGTCGCGGCGCCCACCGCATCACCGACGAGCTCCAGTACACGGCGGCGCTCACCTTGGACGCCTCCGAGCCAGAGCTGGTAGCCGCGGCCGCACAGGAGCACGATGTCGTCGTTGCTGCGACGCGACCCGCACACGGACGGGAAGACGATGTCGCGGCAACCACCACCGGCGTGGCCGAAGGCGCCCGGACGGCTGGTCGACGGCTGCTCGTCGTGGGCGGAGCCGCGCCTCTGCTCGTTCCGGGGACCACGCGCCTCGCACTCGATGATCCGAAGTGGGTTCCCACGAAAATCCGGGAGATCGCAGCCGCCAGCAACCGCCAACTCGAGATCTTGCGCTCCACGAGCGGCCTCGACTGGACCTACCTCGCACCCGCCGCCGCGTTCCAACCCGGAGTCCGCACCGGCACCTACCGCACCGGCGGATCCGACCTGGTCATCGACGACAGCGGACAGTCCTCCATCTCGATGGAGGACTACGCCATCGCCATGATGGACGAAGTCGAATCTCCGACAACGACGTGCAGAGTCCTCTCGACAGGGTACTGAACATGCAGGAGCGGTGTGGTCAGACTCCCGTGCGTCTGCCCGCCTCCCTCCGCGGATGTGTAACACACATCAGTGTGCTGACGTGGGACTCGGACGTCGACCCGGAAACCCTACCGGGTTCCGACACGAACCGACCTCTGGCATTGTCGAGCTATCGGGCTCCCCTGCTGATGACGTAGTCCCGCTTGATTCCAGCCGTTGCGCGGCCCCATTCGCTCGCCTTCACACGCGTCTGATGCTCGTCGAACGCTGACTGATCAGCGAACCTCTCCGCAACGGACCAGACAAGCGGGTCCTCCGTCTGCACAACCTCGAAGTGAAGACATCCGGCCTCTCCGCGAGTGAGCTCGGTGTGTCGCGGCAGGTAACGGCTGACAGTCTCCACCTCTTCGTCATCCTCACAGATCAGGTGACCCTTCAGATCGATCGTCATGTCCGCCGTGATGCCCCGCTTTCCGTACACGATCTCGTCGATCCGCCGTGGTGACACCCCGATGGACACCGCCAGCTTGCTTCGCATGATAAGGAACGGCACCCGCATCGGCGCACGGAACAGCGTAACGCCCGCCCCCCGGATCCGGGAGCGGTCGCTGGCCGGCCATCTCAGGTCGGTTCGCGCACCCCGCCCCGTACCGGCCACGGAGCGTGCAGGATGGCCAGCACGCCGCCAGTGGTGGCCGTGCCGATGTCCAGGTGTCACGCCGGACCGGGCGGTGGTGCCCATGAGCGTGCGCGCAGTCGTCCAGGCTTTCCAAGCAGGTGATCAACGCGAACGCCGTGCGCGAAAAGCACAGAAGTACCAATCCTTGGTATCCTCTGGTCATGGCGCAGAACACCTCGATCAGTCTTGACGACCACTTCACGAGCTTCCTTGCCCAGGAGATCTCGTCTGGCCGCTACCGGTCAGCGAGCGAGGTCGTCCGCGCCGGCTTGCGGCTGCTCGAGGATCAGGAGACGCAGCTGGCGGCACTGCGCTCGGCACTTGTCGAGGGCGAGGTCAGCGGCGAGGCGGAGCCCTTCGATTTCGACGCCTTTGTCGCAGCGAAGAAGGCATGACAGGCTACCGCCTCACCCCGGCAGCTCAGCGCGACCTCTCTTCCATCTGGGACTACACCGCCGAACGTTGGGACGTCGACCAGGCTGAGACGTACATCGGCGAGATCCGGGCCGCGGTCGAGCGCGTCGCGGAGGACCCGCGCCGAGGCCGTACCCGCGACGAGGTTCGGGAAGATTACTCGAGCTATAGCATCGTCAGCCACGTGCTGTTCTATCGCGTGAACGACGCCGCCGAGATGGTGGACATCATCCGCATCCTGCACCAGCGGATGGATCCTGGCCGCCATCTGTGACGAGCACGCCAGCTTCCCGATGCCCGCGTCCGGGATCGCGAGCACATCAGCGTCAAGGGGGGATCGTCAAGATGGTGAGATGCTGCACCTGATCGATGACGCCCGAGCTCAGGCACATACAGTCATCAGGAGCACATCCGCGGACATTGCGAAGCTGCCAAGGTCAGGCACCCAAGGAATCTTCCCTGACACGCGCCTGGAAGGCCCCGTCAACGAGCACCGGAACCACCCTTGAGACATCCAAAGCGGTCGCCACATCGACGTCGGCACGGAAGCCCGTCGCTTCCAACTCTCGAGCGCCCACGCACTCGCGCATGGACTGGGACAGACGTGGCTCAACCGCATCGAAGAGATCGGCGGCGGCAGACGCCTCGGGGCTCATTGCATCCCGGTAACCGAGGCCAGCAAGCGCAGAGAGCACGGCCCCCGCGCCGAGGTGATCTTCGAGTGCGGGCCGAAGCGAGCTATCGCCACGCCACCGCTCCCCAGCCGCGATGACTGCCACCGAGTCACCATGCTCCAATCGCGCAGCAGCGACGTCCGCCACGGCGGCCGAGTTCCGGAGACAGGCGACGACGACCTGCGCCCCCGACTCGTCGAGGATCGTGGTGATCGTGGACCCATTCGGCGAGGGCAGGACGAGTCGGGGGACGGCGCACTCAGTGAGCAGCGCCGCCGGCGACAACGAGAGGGCAGTCGGCGAATCCGGCAGAGTCGACTCGAGCCGACCGACTGCCAGGACGGCATCATGGTCACGAGCGAAGGCCTCTGCTCCAGATCCCTTCCAGCGGAAGGGTAGGACGCTCATCCCACGCTCGACCGCGACGCAAACCGACGTCGAAAAGCTCAGGACGTCGACGACAACCGCGAGATCCGCCTCCGCCGCCTGTGCACCCGTGGGGCCCCAATCGAACCTGACCTGATAGCGGTGCTGCCCGAACAGGACCTGCAGATCCGTCGAGTTCACGAGACTCTCAGCGGGGCGATCGCTGCGATCTGCTCGCCCGCGAGGTCCTCCGCGCGATCTAGCTCGTAGTAGCTCTGCAAATTGATCAGGATCTCTCCCGGATGGATCGGCTCGATCAGATCGCCCTCAGTAGTAGTCGACGAGTTCGACATCGTCCGCTCCTCCCTCTCTCCAGACGAAGCAGAGACGCCATTGCCCGTTGACGCGGATGCTGTGCTGACCGCGCCGGTCGCCGACCAGACGCTCCAGGCGGTTGCCCGGCGGGACCCGGAGGTCCTCGACATCCTTCGCCTCATGGATCAGTTCGAGCTTCCGCAGGGTCGCCCGCTGCACCGTGCGGTCGACGCGCTTGACGTACTGCTCATGCCAGATCCGCTCGGTGTCCTTGCTCCCGAACGATCTGATCACGAGCCCATTGCATGACGGAGTCCGTCATCAACGCTAGACGTTGAACCGGAACTCCACCACGTCACCGTCGACCATCACGTAGTCCTTGCCTTCCATCCGCACCTTGCCTGCGGCCTTGGCCGCGTTCATCGAGCCGGCAGCGTCGAGGTCGGCGAACGACACGACCTCCGCCTTGATGAATCCCCGCTCGAAATCGGTGTGGATCACACCGGCGGCCTTCGGTGCGGTGTCACCCTTGCGGATCGTCCAGGCTCGGGATTCCTTCGGACCCGCCGTGAGGTAGGTCTGCAAGCCGAGGGTGTGGAAGCCCGCGCGCGCCAACTGCTTCAGGCCCGCTTCGGTCTGACCGATGGATTCGAGCAGCTCCATCGCCTCGTCCTCGTCGAGTTCGAGAAGTTCCGACTCCACCTTCGCGTCGAGGAACACCGCATCCGCCGGAGCGACGGCCGCGCGCAGTTCGTTCTTGCGGTCCTCGTTCGTGAGCACCGACTCGTCGGCGTTGAACACGTACAGGAACGGCTTCGCCGTGAGCAGATGCAGCTCACGGAGCAGTTCGGCTTTGATTTCGCTCTGCGCGGCGAAGATGGTGCGTCCGTCCTCGAGGATCTTCTGCGCCTTCTTCGTCTCGTCCAGTTGGGCGACGAGTTCCTTGTTCTTCCGCGATTCCTTCTCGAGGCGCGGGAGGGCCCTCTCGATGGTCTCCAGGTCGGCGAGGATCAGCTCGGTGGCGATGACCTCGATGTCGGCCATCGGATCGACCTTACCGTCGACGTGCACGACGTCCGGGTCGTCGAAGACACGCACCACCTGGCAGATGGCGTCGGCCTCGCGGATGTTGGCGAGGAACTTGTTGCCCATGCCCTCCCCGGCGGAGGCGCCCTTGACGATGCCGGCGATGTCGACGAACGACACGGTGGCGGGCAGGATCCGCTCGGATCCGAAGATCTCGGCGAGCCGGTTCAGTCGCTCGTCGGGCAGTTCGACGACACCGACGTTCGGCTCGATGGTCGCGAACGGGTAGTTCGCGGCCAGCACGTCGTTCTTGGTCAGCGCATTGAAGAGCGTCGACTTGCCGACGTTGGGAAGTCCGACGATTCCGAGGGTAAGGCTCACGGAATCAAGATTCTACGTGGTCGCCTCCGGCGGACCGACGCCCGCATGGCAGCGGCGTCGTGCCCGCGCGTCACAGGCAGGCGGCGCGCACCATCTGCGTGATCTGCCCGACCTGGTCGTCGGTCGGCTCCGCCGATCCGTTGGTGGCCGTTTCGGCGACCTTCGCCCGGATGTCGTCGTCGGATGCGTCCTCGTCGACGAGGGGGCAGGTCTCGGTCACGATCGTCTCGATCGAGGAGGTCTCCCGATCCGCCGACAGGTCCGGGTACGCGGCACGGAACGCCGCAACGAACGCGGACAACTGTGCCTGGTCGATGGCGTCCCCCGCCTGGGCACCCGCGCTCTGCACCGACGAGAGGGCACCTTCGGCGCCCTCCTTGACCGAGGTGACGACCGCACCGGCGGAGGAACGCAGGTCGTCCGTCGACGGGGCGTCGTCGGTGCCACACCCTGCGATCGCAGCGGTGGCGACACCGGCCGCGAACAACACGGCCGTCGTGCGGGACGAACGGAAGCGGGGGCTCATGGTTCGAGGATGCCACGTCACACCCCGGCACCGCAGAGCTACGACCGTGTCGGCCCTGCGCACGCGGGGTGTCACCCGTAGATTGGCGATGTCGATCGAGTCGACGGCCCCGCGCCGACCGAAAGGACCCGTGTTGAGCGAATCGAAGGACGAACCCTCGGCCGCCCCGGAGGACGCCGGGGAGTCGACGGACACCGCCCCGGCGAACGACACCGCCGCAGCGAACGACACCGCGCCGGCGAACGACACCGCTCCGGCCCGGCCCGATCGCGGAACCCTCATCGGCAAGGGCGGCATGTGGCTGGCGAAGTGGTCCGCATGTCTCGTGATCATCGCGGCGGCAGCGCTCGTCCTCGGGTGGATCATCGAGAAGACCTGGGTGATTCTGCTGCCCATCGCACTCGCGATCGTCGTGTCGACGATCCTGTGGCCGCCCACCCGGGGCATGACGAAACGCGGTGTTCCGCCGGCCGCCGCCGCGGGCATGACACTCGTGATGTTCTTCCTGATCGTCGGCGGGATCATCGCGGGGATCGTCCCGTCGGTGATCTCGCAGATGCCCGACCTCGCGAACAAGGCCACCGAAGGCATCAACACGGTCCAGGACTGGATCCAGGGCCCGCCGATCAACCTGCGCGACGAGCAACTCGACAACGCCGTGCACGTCGTCGTCGAGAAGGTGCAGGGCAGCGCCGCCAGCATCGCCGGTGGCGTCTTCTCCGGGGTGAGCACAGCCGGGTCGCTGCTGGTCACCCTCGGTCTCGTACTGGTGCTCACGTTCTTCTTCATCAAGGACGGGCCGCGTTTCCTTCCCTGGCTGCACCGTGTCGGCGGTGGGCGCGCGGGTCGCCACCTCGAAGCGGTCCTGCTGCGCATGTGGGACACGCTCGGCGGCTTCATCCGCACCCAGGCGCTCGTGAGCCTCATCGATGCTGTGTTCATCGGCATCGGTCTCGTCATACTCGGTGTCCCGTTGGCGCCGGTACTCGCGATCCTCACGTTCATCGGCGGATTCGTGCCGATCGTCGGGGCCTTCGTCGCGGGCGCGCTCGCGGTACTGGTCGCGCTCGTCGCGAACGGGTTCACCACCGCGCTGATCGTCCTCGCCCTCATCATCGCCGTGCAGCAGATCGAAGGGAACGTGCTCCAGCCGGTGCTGCAGTCCAAGAGCATGAACCTGCACGCCGTCATCGTGCTGCTCGCCGTCACCGCCGGCTCGTCGCTGTTCGGCATCATCGGCGCGTTCCTCGCGGTGCCCGTCGCCGCCGTCGCTGCGGTCGTGATCCGCTACGTCGGTGAACAGATCGACGAACGCTCCACCGAACGCACCGTCCCGTGAGCGAATGGACCGTTCGTCTCGATCGATCGAGCGAACGTACCGTTCGCTCGGGGTAGGGGCGGGGGGCGGGGCGGGAGCGGTCAGCCGACGACGTCGACCGTCGAACCGGCGCGACCGCGCAGGACGTGCAGGCGGCTCGGAATCCGCTGACGCATCTCGTCGACGTGACTGACCACACCGACCACCCTCCCACCGGCGCGCAGGTCGTCGAGCACGCCCATCACCGAGTCGAGCGCATCGGCGTCGAGCGTGCCGAATCCTTCGTCGATGAACATCGTGTCGAGGACGATGCCGCCGGCCTCGGCCGCGACCACATCGGCCAATCCGAGCGCCAACGCGAGGGATGCCTGGAACGATTCGCCGCCCGACAGGGTCTTCGTCGATCGCACCGCACCGGTGTATTCGTCGTGGATGTCGAGCCCGAGCCCACCGCGACGACCGTGACTACCGGCGGCGTCGGTGTGCACGAACTCGTAGCGCCCGCCGGACATCCGACGCAACCGTGTCGACGCGGCCTCGGCGACCTCCTCGAGACGCGCCGCCAACACGTACGACCGCAGTGACATTCGTCGCGCATTCGCCCCGCCCCCCGCGACGACGTCGGCGAGCGCGGTGAGCTCGGCGTGCGCGTCCCGCAGCGGCACCAGTGTCGCGTGCGCATCCTCGAGACGTGCCGTGTACGTCGCGATGTCGTCGTGTCGACGATCCGCCTCCGACGCCACGGAGATCGCCCGCTGCAGCTGTTCACCTGTCTCCATGACGGCGGCGCGCGCCGCGTCCACGTCGACGAACTCGTCACCGGTCAGTGCCGCGACAGCGGGTTCGGTCAGCGTGGCCGCCGCGACCGCTCGCCGACTTTCGGCCTCGCGCAACACACCGTCGATCTCGTCGAGCCGCGCCGCGGTCCGCACCGCGGCCCGTGCCTCGGAGACATCGGCGAAACCGTGCTCGCGTGCGGCGATCTCCGCCTCGTCGGCACGTCGCCGCTCGAGGGCGAGGGCGTGTGCCGTGTCGATGCGCGCGTCGAGCCACGAGGTGGCCGCGTCCAGCAGCGTCGCCGTCCGCGCACGCTGCTCCGCCAACGACACACCGTCGCCGGCGGCCTCCGTGATCCGGCGACGGATCTCGGTGGCCTCCGCCTCCGCGACCGCGTCGTCGCGGTCGAGCGCCGCCAGTTCGGTGTCGATCGTCGCGGCACGGTTCTGCAGTGCGCCGTCGAGGTCGGTGAGGTCGGCGACGTGCCGGCGACGCCGTGGGAGGTCACCGGCCACGTCCGCTGCGGCCTCGTGTGCCGCGACCGCAAGGCGGTGGGTCTCTTCGAGGTCGGTCACCTCGCGCCCACCGCAACGCTGTTCGAGTGTCGCGACGACCGCGGCGATCTCGGCTTCGGCCGCGCGCGCCACGGACAGCGCCTCGGCTGCGCGCTGTTCGACGGTCTGCGCGCGTTTCTCGTCGTCCTCGGTCGTGGCGTCGGGTGCCGGACGCGCGGGTTCGGGGTGGTCGCGGGACCCGCACACCTCGCACGGCCGTCCGTCCTCGAGGCGGCCCGCGAGTTCGGCGGCCATCCCCGCGAGACGTCGCTCACGGATCTCGAGGGTCGCCGTCCTCGCCGTGTTCGCAGCATCGTGCAGTTCGACGGCCTGCACGCGAACACGTTCGAGTTCGTCTGTGCGGGATCGCAGTTCGACGCCGGCCTCGAGAGCGTCGGCGCTGCGTTCGCGGTCGGCGATCAGCCCGGGCAGTGCGGCCTCCGCCTTCTCCGCTTCCGAGACCGCCGCGGTGGCCGCGGCGAGCCGATCCGGCAGCGACGCACGATCGGCGACCACCCCCTCGCGTTCCGCCTCCAGTCGTGCCCGTTCGACATCGGTTCGCTTGCGGCGCTTCTCGATCGCGTCGAGCGTTCGTTCCTCGTCGAGCAGGGCGTCGAGCCGCGAGACCCGACCGGACCAGGCGTCGCACCGGGGCCTGATCGTGGCGCGGTCGCTCTCGGACGGGGGTCCCGAAACCTCGTCCAGGAGGGCGGAACCCTCGGTGTGGGCACCGAGAGCGGTTGCCGCGACATCGAGCCGACGACGGGCGGACTCGGCTGCAGCAGCAGCTGCGGCGGCGTCGCGGTCGTGAACGGCGACGACCTCCGCGCGGCGCGCTGCTTCACGCTCGGCGGCCAGGGCCGCACGATCGACGGCGGTCGCATCGAGCTCGGCGTTCGTCGCGAGCGCCGCGGCTCTCCGGCCGATCCGTTCCTGCAACGCGGTGGCGGCCTCGAGTGCCGCGCGGGCGCGGGTGTCGTCGTCGCGGGCCCGGTCGAGCGCCGCGGCGGTGGCGTCACGGGTGTCGGCGGCGTCGGCGAGCAACCGGTGTGCCCATTGCACGGGTTCGGAGTCGGCGCCCGCCTCGATACCCGCGGACGCGGCGACCTTCGCGGCGAGGACGTCGACGGCGTGCTGTGCGTCGGCGAGTTCCTTGGCCCCGGTGCTGCGTCGCTCCTTGAACCATTGTTCGACGTCGCCGAAGCGAGTCGTGTCGAACAGCCGCTCGAGCAACCTGCCGCGTTCGTCGCTGGGCGCCCGCAGGAACTTCGCGAACTCGCCCTGCGGCAGCAGCACCACCTGGAAGAACTGGTCGGCGCTCATCCCGAGCAGCGCCTTGACGACGTCGCCGATGTCGGGGATGCGCGACAGGTTCTCACCCGAGCCGTCCAGCCATTCGAGGGTCGCCTTCGCCTGCTGTCGGACGGTTCCGGTTCCGCGGAGTTTGGGCCGCTCGAATTCGGGGCTGCGTTCGATGCGCACGCGACGACCACCGATGGTCGCGTCGAGGCGCACCTTCGGGACCGCTCCCCGGGGGGCGTGGTCGGACAGCAACCGGCGACCGTCGGCGCGGGCACCCGGCACCGTCCCGTAGAGCGCGAACGCGACCGCATCGAGGATGGAGGTCTTGCCGGCGCCGGTCTGCCCGTGGAGGAGGAACAGGCCGTCGGTGCCGAGTTCGTCGAAGTCGATGCACACGGTGTCGGCGAACGGCCCGAACGCGGTGACCTCCAGCGAATGCAGCCTCATGCCGACACCTCGGCGCGGTCGTCGCCGGGGGTGGCCTGTTCGTCCCCGACACCTCGACGGCGGTCGGCGTCGCGCAGGGCCTGCTCCATCCATCGGACTTCGCGTTCGCTCGGTTCGGACCGCACGTCGGAGACGAACGTCGACGCGACCTCGAGGTCGGTGCGTCCGCGCACCTTCTCGCGGTAGCTGCCTTCGGACGCGGTGTCGGGGCGTTCCCACTGCACGTGCACGGCGTGCGGGAACCGGGTCTGCAGCCGACGCATCGCATCGACGGGGCGGGCGCGGTCGGTGAGGACGGCCGCGACGTAGTGGTCCTCGGCGGGACCGTACCCGGGGTCGGCGAGCAGATCGTCGAGGGTGCCCGTCAGCTGCGACAGCTCACGCACCGTGGGCAGGTCGACGCGTTCGACGCGGTGGAGGCCGCCGCCGTCGAGGTCGACGAGCCACACGGCCTTGCGGTGGTGGCGTTCCCCGAACGAGTACGGCAGCAACGACCCCGAGTACCGGACGTGCTCGGTGACGGTCTGCGGTGAATGCAGGTGGCCGAGCGCGACGTAGTCGGCACCGTCGAAGGTGCCGGCCGCGACCGTCTCGACGCCACCGACCGAGATGGACCGTTCGGACTCGGACGGTTCCCCGCCGACGACGAAGGCGTGCGCGAGGACCACGTGCCGGCCGCCGCGGCTCGCGGCGTCGGCACGCACCCGGGCCATCGCGGCGTCGAGGACGTCCTGGTGCGATCGTGCATCGGGGATCCCCAACTCGGCCCGCGTGATCTCGGGTTCGAGGTATGGGATGCCGTAGAACGCGACGGGCCCGTGGTCGTCGTCGAGGACGACCGGACGATCGATTCCGGAGAGCCGGGTGATCAGGTGCAGGCCGCCGTGCGCCGCGAACGACGCCGCGGCACCGAGCCGCACCGGCGAATCGTGGTTGCCGGAGGTGGCGACGATGGCCGCACCGGCCGACCGGATGGCCTCGAACCCGTCGTTGCACACGGTGACGGCGTCGGCGCCGGGGATCGACCGGTCGTACACGTCGCCCGCCACGACGACGACGTCGACGGCGCGTTCGGTGACGATCCGTGCGATCGCGGCGAGCGCCGCCGACTGGTCGGCGAGCAGGTCGACACCGTGGAAGGTGCGCCCGATGTGCCAGTCGGACGTGTGCAGGATCCGCATGACCTCCGACCGTAGAGGACCGGACCGACACGTCCGCCGCACGGGTGAGCGACGTCCCCGCTCGTGTCGGTGCGGTGCGGCATCATGCGCTGCATGTCGGTTCTCACGGCCACGGGTCTGCTGGTTGCGCTCGCCCTCGGAGTGGTGCTCGGCTGGTTGTTGCACTCCTCCCGCAGCGGCGACCGCGCCGCGCGCGCCGAAGCGAAGCTGGCGGCGCTCGAGGCGAACGAGGCGCAGTTGCGTCAGTCGCTGAGCGCCGTGAGCGAGGACGCCGCGCGCCGACAGTCGGGGGCGATCGGCGATCAGGTGTCGCGGCTCGTCGGGCCGCTGCACGAGGCGGTGGGTGCGCTGGCCCGCCAGGTCGATCAGGTCGAACGCAGCCGGGTGCACGCGTATGCGGGTCTGACGGAGCAGGTCGAGGGCATGCACCGCGCGTCGCAGCTGTTGTCGACGCAGACGCAGCAGCTCGTCACCGCGCTGCGCGCCCCGCAGGTGCGGGGGCGGTGGGGGGAGATCCAGCTCGAGCGGGTCGTCGAACTCGCCGGGATGGTCCGGCACTGCGACTTCGACACGCAGGTCGTCGCGGACGGTGTGCGGCCCGATCTTCTGGTGTACCTGGCCGGCGGGAAGCAGATCGTCGTCGACGCAAAGGTGCCGTTCGCGGCCTACCTGGACGCGGCGCAGACGGAGGATCCGGCGGCCCGCGACCGGCATCTGACCCGGCACGCCCGTCAGCTGCGCACACACGTCGACCAGTTGTCGGCGAAGGCGTACTGGGAGTCGTTCGATCCCACCCCCGAGTTCGTGGTGTTGTTCGTGCCGGGCGACCCGTTCCTCGACGCGGCGCTGGGCGCGGACCCGGATCTGCTCGAATACGCCTTCACGCGGAACGTGATCCTGGCCACGCCGACGACGCTGGTGGCGTTGCTCCGCACCATCGCGCACACCTGGCGGCAGGAGGCGTTGTCGCAGGACGCGGCGACGATCCACCGGTTGGGGCGCGAACTGTACCGGCGCCTCGGCACGGTCGGAACCCATCTCGACCGGCTGGGCAGTCAACTCGGCAAGGCCGTGGACTCATTCAATCTCACGGTGTCCTCGATGGACACCCGGGTCGGTGTGACCGCCCGAAAGCTCCACGACCTGGAGATCTTCGACGGCGACGTGCCCGAGGTCCGGAGCGTCGATGCGTGGCCGCGGCGCAGCACACTTGCAGAAACCACCCGATCCACCGGTCCTGTCGACGAAGTCGGATGATGTCGTCGGGTTACTGTTTACCTTGTGTCTGCATCCCAACGCGCCCGCTCGGCAGTGCCGCTGGACATGCGGTCGTCGGCGCCGTCGCTGCCCGGTGTGCCCTGGTGGGGTGCGCTGATCGTCGCCATCGTGGTGACCGGCATCGGCGTCCTGATCGACGGCATGAGCGGCGACCAACTGTCGTCGACGTTCACGCTGTTCTACGTGCTCGGTTGCGTCGCCGCCGTGGTGGCCGTGCGCTACCGGGCACTGTTCACGGCGATGGCGCAGCCGCCGCTGTTGCTGCTGCTGATGGTGCCGCTCGGGCAGGAACTGGTGGCCTCCGGTAGCACCGCGGGGCTCAAGGATCTGGCGCTCAACGTCGTCTATCCGCTGGTGAACCGGTTCCCGGCGATGCTCCTGGCCACCGTCCTCGCCCTGACGATCGGCGGGGCACGGATCTTCCTGACACACCGGAACACGGGTGTCCGGGCGCGCCGTCCCGCGCGGTCGGGGCGCACACCGGCACCGGCGCGCGGGGCGTCGAGGAAGACCGCCGGTGCAGGCGGCCGGAAGGCTGCGGGCGCCGCGGGCCGGGGCGCCGAGGCACCGGTACGCACCGCACCGCCGCGGGCCGCGCAGTCACCGGCTGCCGACCGTGGCCGGCGAGGCACCCCCCGCGGCGACCTCCCCCGCGCTGAGGCCGCCCCCGTGCGTTCGGGAGCGCCGCGGCGGGCACCGGCACGCGCCACTCGCGAAACCCCGGTGGAAGCGAAGACACGCGTGACGACGAAGGCGTCCGTCCGCGATGTCGTCGACACCCGGGGTGCGCCGGCGGTGCGCAGATCCGCACCGCCGGGGGCGGCCGGGGTCGATCCGGCTCGGCAGGCGCAACCGTATCCGCCGCGGCAGGTCCGCTACCGCGACCGCGTCGACGACTGAGCATCCGGCTCCGAGCCGACGCGGGCAGCCGACGCTGACGGGTGCCGCGCGGACGGGTGCGGTGGGGTCAGGCCCGGCGGGCGTCCCTCAACTCCCGGGGCAACGCGAACACGAGTGTCTCGTTGGCCGTGGTCACCGACTGCACATCGTCGAATCCGTGGCCCTCGAGCAGTTCGATCACACCGCGCACCAGGATCTCGGGGACCGACGCTCCCGACGTGATTCCGACGGTCCGTACCCCCTCGAGCCACGCGGGATCGACCTCCGCGGCGTAATCGACCAGGTGCGCGGCCCTCGCGCCGGCGCCCAGTGCGACCTCGACGAGCCGCACCGAGTTCGACGAGTTCCGGGATCCGACGACGATCACCAGATCGCATTCGGGGGCCATCGCCTTGACCGCGACCTGACGGTTCTGGGTGGCGTAGCAGATGTCGTCGCTCGGCGGATCCTGCATCAGCGGGAACCGTTCACGCAGACGCTGCACCGTCGCCATCGTCTCGTCGACGCTCAGCGTCGTCTGCGACAGCCAGATGACCTTCGCCGGGTCGCGCACCTCGACGTTGTCGACCGCGTCGGGGCCGTCGACGAGCTGCACGTGGTCGGGTGCCTCTCCCGCGGTGCCCTCGACCTCCTCGTGGCCTTCGTGGCCGATCAGCAGAATGTCGTAGTCGTCGCGCGCGAACCGCTTCGCTTCCTGGTGCACCTTCGTCACCAGCGGGCACGTCGCGTCGATGGTGTGCAGGTTCCGGGCGGCCGCGGCCTCGTGCACCGCCGGGGACACACCGTGCGCGGAGAACACGAGCACGGCGCCCTCGGGCACCTCGTCGGTTTCGTCGACGAACACGACACCGCGGTCGGCGAGGGTCCGCACGACATGCCGGTTGTGCACGATCTCCTTGCGAACGTAGATTGGTGCGCCGTGCTTCTCGAGGGATTTCTCGACGGTTTCGACCGCCCGATCCACGCCGGCGCAGTAGCCGCGGGGTTCGGCGAGCAGCACCCGCTTCCCACGACCGGAGACGGCGGGTGACCGGGTGATACCGACTTCGAGTGGAACAGGCGCAGACATACCACCAGACTACGGGCCGCAGAGTACGGGCCGCGAACACCGTGTGGCGTTCCCGGTCACCATCGACCCCGATCGTGAGGCAGGCTGAGGACATGATCCGTCCCCCGTTCATGGCGCGTGTGGCCGCAGGTGTGGCCGTCACCGCGTACGAAGAGACACTCAAACTCCCGAGCACGGCCGTCGCGTTGCCCATGACGACGGTCAGTCAGGTCCTGCAGACCACCATGCGGATGCAGCAGGTGCTCACCGAACTGGCCATCAAGGGCGACGGATTGTTCGAGTTGCTCGGAGCGGGCCCCGACGAACAGCCCGCGTGGGCGGTGTTCGACGACGATGCACCCGCCTCTACCAGCGCAACCACCGCGACCGACTCGGATGGTCCGGCCCCGGCGCGGGCGCCGACTGCGCCCGCGGATCCCGCTCCGGCGGAGACCGCGGCGACCGGCCGGTTCGCGCTCTACTCGACACCGCCGCCCGCCTCCCGCGACACCGCCGGCGCCCCGTCACCGTCACCGGCCGACGACGCACCGGCAGCATCGGTGAAGGCGGCACCGGCGACGAAGGCCCCCGCGAAGAAGGCGCCGGGAAAGAAGGCGCCGGCCACGAAGAAAACGTCGCCCGCGAAGAAAACGTCGTCCGCGCGGAAGACCGCACCCACCGCGAAGACCCCGACGAAGCCGGGTGTGACGAAGACCTCACCGGTGGCGGGCGCCGCCTCCACCGCCGAGATCGTCGAGTACCTCGACTACGACTCACTGACGCTCGCACAGCTGCGCGCCCGGCTGCGCACCCTGTCCGTCGACGACCTCACCGTGCTGCTCGACCACGAGAACGCGCACGCCGCCCGCGCACCGTTCGTCACGATGCTGTCGAACCGGATCGCCACCGCCGGCCGCAAGTGACCACCGGGCAGGGCGCCGGTCGCACGAACTCGGCGGAGAATCCGTGGCCGGTGCGGACGGTCGCGCAGAAGGTCGCCGGCTGGATCGACCGGCTCGGCACCATCTGGGTGGAGGGGCAGATCACGCAGATCAACGCCCGCCCCGGAACCCGCACCGCGTTCCTGACGCTGCGTGACGCGTCCGTCGACATGTCGCTGCAGGTCACGTGCTCACCCCAGTTGCTGCACTCGGCTCCGATGCCGCTGACCGAGGGCAGCCGCGTCGTGGTGTTCGGCAAACTCACGTTCTGGCCCGGTCGCGGCAGCCTGTCGCTGCGGGTCACCGAGATCCGCGCGGTCGGGATCGGCGAACTCCTCGCCCGCATCGAACGCCTGCGCGCCCTGCTCGCCGCCGAAGGTCTGTTCGATCCACGACTCAAACGGCCGCTGCCGTTCCTGCCGCAACGCATCGGCCTGATCACGGGTCGGGCGAGCGCCGCGGAACGGGACGTCGTGTCCGTGGCCCAGCGGCGATGGCCGGCCGTGCGCTTCGCCATCCGCAACACCCCGGTGCAGGGCCCCACCGCGGTCCCGCAGATCCTCGACGCGCTCGAAGCCCTCGACGCCGACCCCGACGTCGACGTGATCATCATCGCGCGAGGCGGAGGAAGCGTCGAGGATCTGCTGCCGTTCTCCGACGAAGCGTTGTGCCGCGCCATCGTCGCATGCACCACGCCGGTGGTCAGCGCGATCGGTCACGAACCCGACAGCCCCCTGTCCGATCACGTCGCCGACCATCGCGCCGCCACCCCCACCGACGCCGCGAAACACGTGGTTCCCGACGCGGTGGCGGAACTGCAACTCGTCGGCGACCTGCGGACCCGTTCGGCCGCCGCGCTGCGCAACTGGGTGCGGCGAGAAGAGCACGTGGTGGCGGGGCTGCGCGACCGTCCGGTGCTGGCCGACCCGCTACGCGGGATCGACACCCGCGCCGAGGAGATCGACCGGCTCCGGCACACCGCACGTCGCGACATCGTCCGCGTCGTGGACCGCGAGGCGACGACCGTCGAGCACCTGCGGGCTCGGCTGGCGACGCTGGGACCGGCCGCCACCCTCGCGCGCGGGTACGCGGTGGTGCAGCGGGTGATACCGGACGGTGAACCGGAAGTCGTGTGGTCCGTCGACGAGATGCCACCCGGAACCCAGCTACGGGTGCGGGTCGGTGACGGCGCGATCAGGGCCGCGGTGATGGGACGAGAGAAGTAGAGGATCGACAGGTGAGCGACACGAACGCCGATGTGGCCGAGTTCGGCTACGAACGGGCACGGGACGAACTGGTCAACGTGGTCAAGATGCTCGAACAGGGTGGTCTCGATCTCGACGATTCCCTCGCACTGTGGGAACGGGGCGAGGCCCTCGCGAAACGCTGCGAAGAGCACCTCGCCGGGGCACGCGAACGCGTCGAGAACGCGCTCGCCGCCGGTGAGGACGAGTTCGACGACGCCTGACGACCGTGACAGCCCGAGACTAGGGGGTGAGGGGTTCGGCCGATCCGACGGCCGTCGCGATGGTCGCGAACTCCTCGTCGGTACCCGAACCGCCGATCAGGATGCGCACGTCACCGAAGTCCGACACCCAGAGCGCCTCGACACCCTCACCGCCGTACACGGTCCAGTCGCGGTCGCCGATCTGCTGGGCACCGGTCACGTAGCGTGGTCCCCCGGCGACGAACCGGACGAGTTCGTCCTCCCCCGCATCCGATTGGGTGAACCGCACGTAGCGGCCGCCCTCGGTGATGTAACCGACGGTGCTCGAGTCACCGCCGTGGTCGCCGGTGATGATGCTGCGGCTACCCGAATTCGAATGCCACGCCTCCGGCACCTCGGGTTGCCGGATCGGGAATCCGAGTTCCTTCGCGTCGTACCGCAGGCCCGCATCGACGTCGAACGTCGGTGCCGGTCCCGCGGACGGGCCCCCCGGGTTGAACGAGCACTGGCTCGCCACCGCGGCGATCAGCAGCATCGCGACCACCAACGGGATCAGCGACCACGACATGTCGCGGAGATCGGTGAGAATGCGGGGTTTCTTCGAAGCCACCCGTCCAGTCTGACAGCCGCCCACAGACCGCGGTGACGCCGCCCTGGGTCCGAGAGGTCATCACCGTGCACATGGTGAGACAATGACCACGCAAGACACCCATCAGCACGGCCGCCGATCGGCCGCCGCGCCCGTCGGTGCCATCCCGCACCGACCGACTGCACCAGGAGGCAGTAGCCCATGACGGCCACCACCCCATCGCGCCGCGAAGCTCCCGACCGCAATCTCGCACTCGAGTTGGTTCGCGTCACCGAAGCAGCGGCGATGGCTGCGGGCCGCTGGGTCGGGCGCGGCGACAAGGAGGGCGGCGACGGCGCCGCCGTCGACGCGATGCGCCACATGGTCAGCTCCGTGTCGATGCAGGGTGTCGTCGTGATCGGCGAGGGCGAGAAGGACGAGGCGCCCATGCTGTACAACGGCGAGGAGGTCGGCAACGGCGACGGGCCGCTGTGCGACGTCGCCGTCGACCCCATCGACGGCACCACCCTCATGTCGAAGGGCGCCGCGGGTGCGATCGCGGTGCTCGCCGTCGCCGAGCGCGGCGCCATGTTCGACCCGTCGGCCGTGTTCTACATGGAGAAGATCGCGGTGGGTCCCGACGCCGCCGACGTCATCGACATCACCGCACCGGTCGGCGAGAACGTGCGTCGCGTCGCCAAGGCGAAGAAGGTCGCGATCTCCGATCTGACGGTGACGATCCTCGACCGCCCGCGGCACGCGCAGATCATCGGGGAGGTCCGTGAGGCCGGTGCCCGGATCCGCCTGATCTCCGACGGCGACGTCGCCGGCGCGATCGCCGCGGCCCGCCCCGGCTCCGGTGTCGACATGCTCCTCGGTATCGGTGGCACCCCCGAAGGCATCATCGCGGCCGCCGCCATGCGCTGCATGGGTGGCGAACTGCACGGTCGGCTGGCGCCGAAGGACGACACCGAACGGCAGAAGGCCATCGACGCCGGCCACGACCTCGACCGTGTGCTGACCACCGGCGACCTCGTCACCGGCGAGAACATCTTCTTCTGCGCGACCGGAGTGACCGACGGCGAGTTGCTGCGCGGTGTCCGCTACAGCGCGGGTGGCGCCGAAACCCAGTCGATCGTCATGCGCAGCAAGTCGGGCACCGTCCGCATGATCGAGGCGTACCACCGCCTGCAGAAGCTCAGCGAGTTCTCGTCGATCGACTTCGAAGGTGTCGACGGCGCCGTCCCGCCCATGCCCTGATCCGTTCTCGAGGCCCGTGGGGTGCCCGCGACCACGTTCGTGTTCGTGACACCCCACGGGAGGACCCCGCGGGCATACCGTGGACGTCATGACCGACACTGCCGATCAGGAATCCCCGCAGTACCGCATCGAACACGACACGATGGGCGAGGTGCGTGTCCCGATCGACGCGCTGTGGCGCGCGCAGACGCAACGTGCCGTCGAGAACTTCCCGATCTCCGGCCGCGGCCTCGAACGCGCACAGATCCGCGCACTCGGCCTGCTCAAAGCGGCGTGCGCGCGCGTCAACAAGGACCTCGGTCTGCTCGACGCGGCGAAGGCCGACGCGATCGTCGCCGCCGCCACCGAGATCGCCGACGGGAAGCACGACGACCAGTTCCCCATCGACGTGTTCCAGACCGGTTCGGGAACCAGCTCGAACATGAACACCAACGAGGTCATCGCGTCCATCGCGGCGAACGCCGGCGTGACCGTGCATCCCAACGACGACGTGAACATGTCCCAGTCGTCGAACGACACCTTCCCCACCGCCACCCACGTCGCCTCCACCGAGGCGGTCGTCACCGATCTCGTTCCGGCCCTCGACCACCTGCACGCGGCGCTGCGCGGGAAGGCCGACGAGTGGCGCACCGTCGTCAAGTCCGGTCGTACCCATCTGATGGACGCCGTCCCGGTCACGCTCGGCCAGGAATTCGGTGGCTACGCCCGGCAGATCGAGGCGGGCGTCGAGCGCCTGCGCGCCACCCTGCCGCGGCTCGGTGAACTACCGATCGGCGGCACCGCGGTCGGCACCGGGCTCAACGCCCCCGACGGCTTCGGCCCGCGGGTCGTGGCGGCGCTCGTCGAGGCCACCGGTCTCGACGATCTCCGGCCCGCAGCCGACCCGTTCGAGGCCCAGGCCGCGCGTGACGGTCTGGTGGAGGTCTCCGGTGCGCTGCGCACGATCGCGGTGTCGCTGACGAAGATCGCGAACGACGTCCGGTGGATGGGCTCCGGTCCGCTGACGGGACTGGGCGAGATCCAGCTTCCCGACCTGCAACCCGGCAGCTCGATCATGCCCGGTAAGGTCAATCCCGTTCTGCCCGAGGCGGTCACACAGGTCGCAGCACAGGTGGTCGGCAACGATGCCGCGGTCGCGTGGGGTGGCGCCGCCGGGGCGTTCGAGCTCAACGTGTACATCCCGATGATGGCACGCAACGTGCTCGAGTCGATCCGCCTGCTCGCGAACGTGTCCCGGTTGTTCGCCGACCGGTGCATCACCGGTCTCGTCGCGAACGTCGAGCATCTGCGGACGCTCGCGGAGTCGTCGCCGTCGATCGTGACACCTCTGAACTCCGCGATCGGCTACGAGGAAGCCGCGGCGGTCGCGAAGGAAGCTCTCGCACAGCGTAAGACGATCCGTCAGACGGTGGTCGACCGCGGACTCGTCGGCGAGAAGCTGTCGGAGGACGAACTCGACCGCCGACTCGACGTCCTCGCGATGACGAAGGTCGACACCCCCGACTGACCTTCCCCGGCCCACTCGTTCCACCCGGCCCGGCCACCCCACAGCCGAGCGAATGTATCGTTCGCTCGATCGAATCGATCGAACGATACATTCGCTCGGACAAGGGAAGTCGGTGCGCCGGTTCAGTCCTGGACAACCTCGGTCTGCCCGTCGATGTAGGTGATGTGCCCGTTCTCGAAGTCGCTCTGCAGGCCACCTTCGATCGGGTGTTCGTCGCTGATCGGGAAGCCCAGCTCGCCGCCTGCACCGCCGGCAGCCTCCCACGCGACGCGGATCTCGCCCCACACGATGTGGGCGTCCGTGTCGGGGCTCCACGCGATGATGCCGCCCTCGAACTCGGTGACGGCTCCGTCGCCGATCTCCTCCTGGTTGCCGGTGGCCGGCCCCAGTGGACTCGCGTCGCCACCCACCTCGTCGTACTTGGCGAGGATGTGCCCGCTGATCTCGACGGGCTGCCCGTCGGCACCCGGCACCGCGCTGCTCTGGTCGATGAGCGGTTCATCGGTGTCGCCGGGTAGGTTCTCGACGATCGACTCCGCGGCGCTGGTGCCGCTCTCGGTGACGTCCTGGACGTCGTCGGTGGTGCACCCGGCCAGGATCAGACCGGTCGCCGCGAACCCTGCCGCGACCGCGGTCGCCCTGCGTGGCATGTTCTTCATGTGTTGCGCTCCCATCGTCACGTCCCGCGGCCCGCGCGCGGGACCGGACTGTGTGGACGGCTCGACGGTAACCGCCGCCCGCGGGAGGACACAGCGGTTCCGGAACGATCGATACCGACCCGCCACGTTCGACGACCCCGCGCACGAGAGATCACCGAAACCGGCCCTCGACGGCGACGATCGGCTTACCATGCCCCGCCGGTCGTAGACTCGTCCCGGCAGCCGAACGGTTCGGGTGCCATCCGACAGGGAGCAGCAGTATGTCCGACAGCGACCGCACCGCGGGCTATCACACCGGTCTCGACGTCCGCCGGGAGGTGATGGGCGACGACTTCGTCGAGCGCGCATTCGATCGCGCGCGGGGCACCGATTCGGAAGTGATGCAGCACTTCGTCACGGAACACGCGTGGGGTGCCGTGTGGGACCGCCCCGGACTCGACCGCCGCAGCCGCAGCCTCCTCAACCTCGGGATGCTCATCGCGATGCGCGCCGAGAACGAACTGCGGGGGCACGTGCGTGGCGCCCTCCGAAACGGGTTGACCCGCACCGAGATCGTCGAATCCGTGGTCCACTGCACCGCGTACTGCGGGGCGCCGGCGGGGCTCGCGGCGATGCGCGTCGTGCAGGAGGTCCTCGACACGGAATTGGGTCCTCTTCGGACCCCGCCCGCTTCCGGCGGCGAACCGCGGGACACGGACGGCTGACAACCCCACCCGTGCGCACTTCTGGTAGCCCCCGCTACCAGAAGTGCGCACGGGTGGGTCAGGCGCCGGGGGCGAATTCCTCGAGCATCTCGGTGACGAGCGCAGCGATCGGCGACCGCTCGCTGCGGGTGAGTGTGATGTGCGCGAACAACGGATGCCCCTTCAGCTTCTCGATGACCGCGGCCACACCGTCGTGACGACCCACGCGGAGGTTGTCACGTTGCGCCACATCGTGCGTGAGCACCACCCTCGACCCACCGCCGAGGCGCGACAGCACGGTGAGCAGCACATTGCGTTCGAGCGATTGGGCCTCGTCGACGATGACGAACGAGTCGTGGAGCGAACGACCACGGATATGGGTGAGCGGCAGCACCTCGAGCATGCCGCGACCGGTCACCTCGTCCATCACGGCGGGGCTCGCGAGACCTTCGAGGGTGTCGAAGACCGCCTGGCCCCACGGGTTCATCTTCTCCGCCTCGGACCCGGGCAGGTAGCCGAGTTCCTGTCCGCCGACCGCGTAGAGCGGCCGGAACACCACGACCTTGCGGTGCGAACGGCGTTCGAGGACGGCCTCGAGACCGGCGGTGAGCGCCAGCGCCGATTTGCCCGTCCCGGCCTTGCCGCCGAGCGACACGATGCCCACGGATTCGTCGAGGAGCAGATCGAGGGCGACGCGCTGTTCCGCGGAGCGTCCGTGCAGACCGAACGCCTCCCGGTCGCCGCGCACCAACTGGACGCGTTTGTCGGCGGTGACCCGGGCGAGCGCACTGGAGGTTCCACCGAGGAGACGAATCCCCGTGTGACACGGAAGGTCCCGAGCCGATTCGAGGTCGATCACCGTCTCGGCGAACAGTCGGTCGATGTCGGCGCGGTCGACGTCGAGTTCTGCCATGCCGGTCCACCCGGAGGTGACGACGTCCTGCGCGTGGTATTCGTCGGCGGTCAGGCCCACCGCCCCGGCCTTGACGCGCAGCGGCGTGTCCTTGCTGACGAGCACCACGTCGCGACCGTCGGCGGCGAGGTTCAGCGCACACGCGAGGATCCGCGAATCGTTGGTATCGGTGCGGAATCCGGCGGGAAGCACGGCCTGGTCGGTGTGATTGAGTTCGACGTGGAGGGTTCCGCCCGCGTCGCCGACGGGGATCGGCCGGTCGAGCCGGCCGTGGCGCTGCCGCAGATCGTCGAGCAACCTCAGCGATTCCCTTGCGAACCAGCCCAGTTCGTGATGGTGGCGTTTGCCCTCGAGTTCACCGATGACGACGAGGGGAAGGACGACCTCGTGCTCGGCGAACCGGGTGACCGCCCACGGATCGGACAACAGCACGGATGTGTCGACCACGTAGGTGCGCACGGCGGGGACGGAGCGTGTTGTGTTCACGTGAGGCTCCTCGATCCGCGCGACACCACGCGGATTCGGTTCGGTGGGCCGGTCGTTCCCCGGTGTCCCGCAGACACGGGAGCCGGGTGCCGGCCCCCTCACTCGGACGATTCATCCGCACGATCAGGGACCTCCCGTGTGCCCGGCAACCGTGCCGGTCACATCTTCGACGCTAACCCCGACACGCCCCCACCGCTCGGCAGCGGAGGGGGCGTGTCGGTGAAGATCCGGTGAACGGCGGTCCCGCGGTCAGCGCGACGCGACCGCCAGCCGCTCGGCACCGGCGATACCGCGGTCGGCCGTCGCGGTGATCGCCTCGAGCACGCCGTCGGTGGTCTCGACGCGCCCGACCCGCTTCGCGACGTAGGTCAGGGCCATCAGGTGTTCGTCGCGGGAGAAGTCCGCGGTGGCGTCGAGCACCATGAACGGTGCGACGTCGCTCATGAACGCGTCGGCGGCGCTGAGCATGCAGCCCATGTGCGCGTACACGCCCGTCACGATGAGCTGGTCGCGACCGTAGTGCGCGAGCAGCTGACGGAAGTCGGTGCGCTGGAACGCGGAATAGCGCCACTTCGTGACCTGGATGTCGGACGGTGCGGGGGTCAGTTCGTCGATGACCTCGGTGTCGCGGCCCGTGGACAGGCCGACACCCCAGAAATCCGCGAGGATGCCGCGACGCGACGGGTGCTGATCGCCCGGCTGCATGGTGTAGACGACGGGCACACCCGACGCGATGCACGACTCACGGAGCCGGACGATGTTCGGCACGACCGTCGCCATCGGCTCTGCATCCGTGCGGTACGCGTCGATGAAGTACTTCTGCATGTCGTGGATCAGCAGGACGCACCGGGAGGCGTCCAGGTCCCATCCGACACGGTCGGCGGGTACCTCGTCACGCCCGGGCAGGTCGTAGGGCGGGATCGCGGGGATGGCCATGCAGTTTTCCTCCGGTCGAGCGTTGCGGTGGTCGGCGTCACCATGACGACGCGGGTTGAGGTTACCCTAACCTTCGCTCACCGGGGTGCGCCCGGAACGCCGCGAGCCCGGTCCGCACCACACGGGTGCCGACCGGGCTCGCACCGGACGATTCCGTCCGATCAGACCAGGCGCCAGTCCTCGAGACCGGTGTACAGCGGGACCTGCTGGGCCAGAGCACTCACCCGGGTCCGCAGCGACTCCACGTCGGCGCCGCCGATCAGGGTCTGCGCGATGACGTCGGCGACCTCGGTGAACTGCTCGTCACCGAAACCGCGGGTGGCGAGGGCCGGGGTGCCGATCCGCAGGCCGGAAGTGACCATCGGGGGGCGCGGGTCGAACGGCACAGCGTTGCGGTTGACGGTGATGCCCACGTCGTGCAGCGCGTCCTCACCCTGCTGTCCGTCGAGCTGCGAGTTGCGCAGGTCGACGAGCACCAGGTGGACGTCGGTGCCCCCGGTGAGCACCGAGATGCCCTTGTCGGCGACATCGGCCTGCGACAGACGCTCGGCGAGGATCCTCGCGCCCGACAGGGTACGGGCCTGCCGGTCCTTGAACTCGTCGCTCGCCGCGACCTTCAGCGCGACGGCCTTCGCGGCGATCGCGTGCATGAGCGGACCACCCTGCTGGCCGGGGAACACCGCGGAGTTGAGCTTCTTCGCCCATTCCTTCTTCGCGAGGATCAGGCCGGAGCGGGGGCCGCCGAGCGTCTTGTGCACGGTGGTGGACACGACATCCGCGTACGGCACGGGCGACGGGTGCAGGCCGGCCGCGACCAGACCCGCGAAATGCGCCATGTCGACCCACAGGTACGCCCCGACCTCGTCGGCGATCGCCCGGAACGCCGCGAAATCTTCGTGCCGCGGGTACGCCGACCAGCCGGCGACGATGACCTTCGGCTTCTCGCGCAGCGCGATGTCGCGGACCTCGTCCATGTCGATGCGGTGGTCTTCCTTGCTGACCCCGTAGGACGCGACGTCGTAGAGCTTGCCCGAGAAGTTGAGCTTCATGCCGTGGGTGAGGTGCCCGCCGTGCGCGAGGTCGAGACCGAGGAGCTTCTCCCCCGGCGTCATCAGCGCCATCAGCACCGCCGCGTTGGCCTGCGCGCCCGAGTGCGGCTGGACGTTGGCGAACTCGGCGCCGAACAGTTCCTTCGCGCGGGTGCGCGCGAGGTCCTCGATGACGTCGACGTTCTCGCAACCACCGTAGTACCGGCGGCCCGGGTAGCCCTCCGCGTACTTGTTGGTCAGCACGCTGCCCTGCGCCTGGAGCACCGCACGCGGAACGAAGTTCTCGGATGCGATCATCTCGAGGGTGTCGCGCTGACGCGACAGCTCCCCGGCCATGGCCGTCGCGACCTCGGGGTCGAGATCGGCGAGTGCGGCGGTGTTCACATCTGTGCCGGGCACAACTGTCATCAGGGCTTCTCCAAGCTGAGGGCGGCAGAATTCACCGTCCAGTCTACGAACCCCGGGCACCCTGCCGAAACCAGGTCCCTCCCGGCGGCCGGGTCAGCGCAGCGAAGCGGGCACCAGTGGCTCGTCGAGCAGTCGGCGGAACCGCTCGGCACGCCCGGATCCGTCGGGTGCCTCGGCGAGCCAACCACCGAGCAGCCGGTAGCCCTCCACGTACGTGCTGATGTAGGCCCGCCACAGCGGCGACGACAGGAATCGCAGCGATTGACGTGCGCGATCCGGGGTCGACAGCGACCAGCGCTGCAGAAACGCGGCGACGTCGTCCTGGCTGCGCCGACGGTCGTGGAGCAGCAGTGCGGCGTCCTGCCGCACGGACAGCAGCCCCGCGGAGGCCCGGCTCACCCGTTCGGCGAGTTCTCCGTCGAACCGCAACCCGAGATCCGCGTAGATCTCCTGCGCCCAGAGACCCCAGCCCGGGCCGACGATCGCGTCGAGCGCGAGGTCGGCGAGCCCCTCGGCCATGAGGCACTGCGGCGTGTTGACCAGGAACAGCGTCTGCTCCTGCTGGCCCGCCGCGACGAGACCGGCCTCCTTGCGGCAGTGCTCGGTGTGGTGACCGGGGTAGGCCTCGTGCGCGATCAGGTGCGGCAGGTGGGTCATGTGTTGATCGAGGTCGGCGTTGATCGCGACCCGGGACCGGAAGTCACCCAGGTAGTAGTTGAATCCGGACCACGGCTTGTCGCCGACCACCTCGTATTCGACGCGTTCGGTCTCGGGTAGCGGATGGACGGCGCGCACCCGGTCGCGCAGCGCGCTCGAGAACGCGTCGACGCACTCGGCGAGCCGGTCGGCGGGAATCACCTCGGTGCGACGGTGCGTCCGGAGACGGTCGGCGAGTGCCGCTCCCGTGCCGCGGCCGGGCAGCACCTCGTCGAGTTGCCGGTGTGCGTCGCGGTAGACGTCCTCGTCGCCGGGTTCGATGTGCACGTCGAAGTACGCGAAGACCTCGTCGACGAAGCCGATGTCGTCGCCGGCGAACTTGCGCGCCGAACACTCCATGGCCCGCAGGTGCACGTCGAGGAACAGTGTCCGCTCGTCGGACAGGCCCGCCGACGGCAGGTCCGCGCGCAGGCGCTGCGCGATGTGGGATAAATCACGAGGGTCCGGTGCGGGCGCGTTCTCGACCCGGCGGCGCAACGCGGGATCGCCGGTGTACGCGTCGACGAAGCCTTCCTCGAGCCGGTCGAAAGCCAGCCCGAGCAGCAGGTATTCCTCCACGAACGTGTCCGCACCCATGACGCGTAACCCTAGCGCCGCCACTCACGCAGGGGTGCGCGGGTGTGGGTACCCCGGCGAGGCGCGGCGCTGTGTCGACGCGCACAATCCGTTACATGGACATGCAACGCCGCCCGGACGCTGCGGGCAGGACCGCCGGAGCGCGATCCGTGGGAGGGACGCACCGATGGCTCGGGTGAGCGAACCCAGTCCGTACGTCGAGTTCGACCGCAAGCAGTGGCGGACACTGCGCAAGTCGACGCCGCTGGTGCTGACCGAGAACGAACTCGTCGGGTTGCGGGGTCTCGGCGAGCAGATCGATCTGGCCGAGGTCGCCGAGGTGTACCTGCCGCTCGCCCGTCTGATCCATCTGCAGGTCGCCGCGCGGCAGCGGTTGTTCGCCGCGACCGCGACGTTCCTCGGGGAGAAGCACCCCGACCGTCAGGTCCCGTTCGTGATCGGGGTCGCCGGGTCGGTCGCGGTGGGCAAGTCGACCACCGCGCGTGTCCTGCAGGCGCTCCTGGCGCGATGGGAGCATCATCCCCGCGTCGACCTGGTGACCACCGACGGCTTCCTCTACTCGTCGAAAGAACTACTTCGACGAAATATCATGCACCGCAAGGGCTTTCCTGAGAGTTACGATCGACGGAAGCTGCTCCGGTTCGTCACCGAGGTCAAGTCGGGCGCCGAGGAGGTCACCGCCCCCATCTATTCGCACGTGTCCTACGACATCGTGCCGGGCCAGTACCACGTGGTGCGCCAGCCCGACATCCTGATCATCGAGGGGCTCAACGTCCTGCAGACCGGTCCGCGTCTGATGGTCTCGGATCTGTTCGATTTCTCGATCTACGTCGACGCACGCATCGAGGACATCGAGAAGTGGTACGTCGAGCGGTTCCTGGCGCTGCGCAAGACGTCCTTCGCCGATCCCGAGGCCCATTTCCACCACTACTCGAACCTGTCGGACCGCGACGCGATCGGTGCGGCCCGGGAGATCTGGCACTCGATCAACCTGCCGAACCTGGTGGAGAACATCCTGCCGACGCGACCGCGCGCGACGCTCGTGCTGCGCAAGGACTCCGATCACGCGATCAACCGGTTGCGGTTGCGCAAGCTCTGAGCGACGCACCTCGCGGGGGCACCGGGGGGCGGTGTCGGGTGCGGTCAGATACCGAAGCGACGGTGCCGGGCGGCGAAGTCGCGCAGCGCGCGCAGGAAGTCGACCCGGCGGAACTCGGGCCAGTACGCCTCGGTGAACCAGATCTCCGAGTACGCGCTCTGCCACAGCAGGAAACCCGACAACCGTTGCTCACCGGAGGTGCGGATCACCAGATCGGGGTCGGGTTGCCCGGACGTGTAGAGGTGCCCGTCGACCCCCTCGACGGTGACGGCGTCGACGAGGGCGGCGCCGGAGAGGCCGTCGCCCTGCTTCTCGCGCAACAGCGCCTGGACCGCGTCGACGATCTCCTGCCGCCCGCCGTAACCGACGGCGACGTTGACGTGGGTGCCGGTGCGGCCGGTGGTGGCCGCGGCGGCGGCCCGCAACCGAGAGGCGTGGTCCTCGGGCAGCAGATCGGTGGTGCCCACGATCTTCACGCTCCAGTTCTGGCCGGGCGCGGAGATCTCCTCGACGACGTCGCTGATGATCTCGAGGAGCACGTCGAGCTCCTCGGGGTCGCGGCGGAGGTTCTCGGTGGAGAGCAGGTAGATGGTGGCCGTCTCGATCCCGGCGGCGTCGCACCAGGTGAGCAGTTCGGCGATCTTGCGCGCCCCCATGCGATGACCGTGGCTGACGTCGGTGAATCCGTTCTCCCTCGCCCAGCGCCGGTTTCCGTCGCACATGACCGCGACGTGTCGCGGATGACGGGCACCTTCGAGTTGTCCGAGCAACCGGCGTTCGTAGAGCCGGTAGAGCGGTCCGCTGAGTTTCACCCCGTCATCACCACGCGTGTCGTCTTCACCACGTCAGTCACAGTACGCCCACGTCCGACGGCCGTTGCGATCGTGGTCACGGTGCGGCGCACGAGCGCCCCGGAGGGCGTAGCGTGTCCCCCGACCAAACCTACGGAACCGTAGGTTACCGGCGGGTCGAAAGGGTTCCCAGACATGACCGTGTTCGGCATCGACGATCCCCCGATGAAACCGGCACTGCGCGGGCGCATCCACCAGTGGGCTTTCGCGGTGGCCGTCGTCGCCGGGGCCGCACTCGTCGCCACCTGCGCGGTCACCCACCCGCGCGCGGTGGTGCCCACCGCGATCTACGCGGCGACGGTGTGCGGGGTGTTCGGCGTCAGCGCCCTCTACCACCGGGTGCACTGGCACGAGCCCGCCCACCGCATGTGGATGAAGCGCGCCGACCATTCGATGATCTTCGTGTTCATCGCGGGCAGCTACACGCCGTTCGCGACGCTCGCCCTGCCCGCCGACACCGGCCGCGCGTTGCTGACCGTCGTGTGGACGGGCGCACTCGCGGGTGTCGCGCTGAAGATGCTGTGGCCGACGGCCCCGCGCTGGGTGGGGGTGCCGCTCTACCTGCTGCTCGGGTGGGCGATCGTGCCGGTGGCCGGGGAACTCACCCGCACGGTCGGCGTCGCGCCGATGGTGCTGCTCGCCGTCGGGGGTGTCTTCTACAGCCTCGGCGCGATCCTCTACGCGGCACGCTGGCCGGACCCCTGGCCCGCCACGTTCGGGCACCACGAGTTCTTCCACGCCGCGACCGTGATCGCCGCCGTGTGTCACGCGATCGCCGTCGTCCTCGTCGTCGGGTGAACTCGACGCGAACGGTCACGAATCGGTAACGTCGCGGGCGATGTTCCCCTCATTCCTCGCCCTCGATCCGACCGCCTTCGAGCTGACCGACACCAACCGCGAATGGCTCATCCACAAACCGATCGCCATCGTGAGCTACGTCGTCGTGGCAGTGGTGTTGCGCTACCTGCTGCACCGGCTCATCGACCGGATGACACTCCCCCGCGACCCGGAGAAGAGGTCGTCGCGATCCCTGCTGAGGCCGCTGCAGGAACGCGCCTCGAAGAATCTCGGCGACCCCGCCGCGCGTGAGCGGCGCGCGCAACGCGCCCGCACGATCGGCTCGGTCTTCAAATCGGGCGTCTCCATCGTCGTCCTGATCTGGGTGGTCCTGCAGACCCTCGACGAGCTCGGGTTCAACGTCGCCCCGTTCATCGCGTCCGCCGGCATCGCCGGTGTCGCGCTCGGTTTCGGCGCGCAGAACCTCGTCCGGGACTTCATCTCGGGCATGTTCATGCTGCTCGAGGACCAGTACGGGGTCGGGGACGTCGTGGATGTGGGCGACGCGATCGGCACCGTCGAGTCCGTCGGCCTGCGCGTGACCACCATCCGCGACATCGACGGCACGCTCTGGTACTGCCGCAACGGCGAGATCCTGCGCGTCGGGAACATGAGCCAGGGACACGCCGTCGCCGTCGTCGACGTTCCGGTCGCCCCCACCGTCAACGTCGACCGGGCACAGCGGGTCGCGTTCGATGCCGTCGTCACCGCCGTCGAAGCCGAAGAGATCGCGCCGCACGTCCTCGAGGCCCCCGAGCTTCTCGGGGTCAACGCGGTGACCGCCGGGTCCGTCACCCTCCGCATGACGGTGCGGGTGCGCGCCGGCAAGCAGTGGGCTGTCCGCCGCACACTCACCGGCGCGGTCCTCGAGGCGTTCGAGCAGAACGGCGTCGAGTCGCCGGGGCACCTGCTCGCGACCGTCGCTACTCCCTGACGGCGCTCCCGACGACCACCTGTTGCGAGGACGGATCCGGGACCGCCGGGGGCTGCCCCGGCGACCGGAACCGATCGACGAGGACGACCGACAGCAGCGACACGGCACCCCAGATTCCGAAGGTCACCAGGTGCGGACCGACCGAGTCCGCACCGAAGTACAGGATCGACCGGATCGACTCGACGGCCGCGGGCATCGGCAGCACCCCGTGCAGCACGCGGAAGATCTCCGGGCTCATGAAGATCGACATCGCACCGTTCGACGCCGGCACACCCAGGAACATCAGGATCGCAACCGCGGGGACGACGGCGAGCATGCCGAACAACCGGGTGAGGAAGGTGGCGAACATCGCCGTGGTGAAGATCGCCAGTAGTCCGGTGCCGAACAACTGCGGGAAGTGCCCGTCGACCGCCCCGGTGAGCGGAGCCGCGATCACCCACACGACGAGGGACATGAACACCGAGTAGACGGCGCTGATCGGCAGCAGCGACTTCACTCGCATGGCCGCGGGTGCGGCGCTGTTTCCCACGACGGCGAGCATGAAGCCGGACATGATCCAGCCCATCGCGACGTACATGGACACCGTGCCCATCGTGTCGGATCCGGGCAGCGGGGCGATGTCCTCCACGGTCAACGGCACCTGCATGCCCGCGGCGACCTGCCGGAAGGTCATCGTCACCACCTGCTGCTGGCTCATCCCGGCCGCCTGACTCGTGATCAGCGTCGCCGCGGGCGACTCGGCCGACGGCAGCACGTACGCCGCGACGACGCTGCGGTCCTGCACGGCGGCGCGGGCGTCGCCGAGGGATTCCGATGCGGTGAAGTCGAACAATCCGTCCATGCTCTGCTCGAATCCGGCGACCG
>ENA-UOUL01000187-UOUL01000187.1-bioreactor-metagenome-genome-assembly--contig:-NODE-187-length-105771-cov-6.201156_pt1 | contig 105771 bp, 90 predicted proteins | sample MGYA00249838_ERZ747220 | MGnify/ENA primary metagenome ERZ747220 (study PRJEB28778, sample SAMN05720191) | bioreactor metagenome | isolation source: Anaerobic biogas reactor | place: USA:Washington... | reverse complement strand
AGCGGGGCGCCTGTTCATGCCACTGCCCACGGCCAAGGTCACCCGCTTTACGCTGCCGGTGGCCAAGGGCACCCGCGAGGTGGCCGGCATCAGCATCACCGCGCCAGCCAACGCCAATGTGGGAGACACCTACACCTTTGAGCTGGTGCAGTTCAACGATGAGGGCCAGCCTGTGGGCGGCATCACCTTCCAGATCAACGTCGTCAGCCGCATCTTTACCCTGCGCGAGCTGCTCACGCGCGTCGAGGTGCTGCGCCGCGTCGGGCTCGACCTGGGCAATGACGATTTTGGCGCCCTCGCAGACGCCGCTCAGGAGCTGATGGAGCTGCATGCGGCCGTGCATGGCGGCGCCGCCGCCGATGCGACCGCCGCTCGTAGCGGCTTGAGCGCGCTGCTGCGACAGGTCGCCAAGCCCGAGGTCTGGGGCTACCCTGTGGGCGCCCTGGGCGAGGCGGCCGCCGCGCTCGAGACCAACCCGTCGTTCGCGGGCGACCTCGATGCGCTGACGCTCTTGCTCTATCAGGCGCAAGAGCGGTTGCTGGTCGACCTGCTCTAGGCGCCAGCCCGCCCCACTGCAAGAGGGCGCGCGAGCCTCACTCGCGCGCCCTCGCTCTGCCCCACCGCTAGCGGCCCCGACGCCTAGGCAGTGCTCAGGATCTGCGCCAGTTGCGCCTCGAGCAGGCCGTCGGCCCGCTCGACCACACGCCCCAGCTCGGCCTCGCCGCGCACCACCACAAAGGTAGGCACCCGCTCGATGCGCCAGACATCAACCAACCCTGCAGCGTCGCGCTTGTCCCAGTCGGTGCCGATCAGGTGCAGCCGCTCCAGTGGCCAGCCAGCGGCCGACAGCGTCCACAGCAACCGCGGCACCTCGCGTCGACAGTCGCCGCACCAGGTGGCCACAAAGGCCCAGATATCCACCTGCCCACGCGCGGCTGCGATAGCCTTCAGCGCCTGCGCCTCGGGCTGGTAGGGCGGCGCCCAGGCCTCGGCCCAACCACGATAGCGCAGCAGCGCGTCCACAGACAGCCGCCCCTCGAGCACGTACGGCTGCGCCGCATCGGCCGACGCTCGCCCGGCCAGATGCATCAGCCCGGCAACGGTGGTCACCTCTCCCATCTCATCCTCCCACGCAGCGGCATTTGCCCGACATTATACCCCACCAGGGTTGCAGAGCCATCCTGTACTTGGCCGATTGCTGGCGCCTGTGGTATCATCTCCCTGTTTGACCCTGGCGCCCCGGTCTGCTCTGGACGCCTCGTGCCAACAGCCACCGGGCCCATTCGCACCCCAACACCTCAAGGAGACTGCGATGGCCTATCAGATCATGATCGTTGCCGACGACGGAGACCAGCTCGACGAGATCATCCATGCCTGGGCCGACCTGCACCTGGAGCTGGGCGCTCAGCTCGACTGCGTGCGTGTCTGGCGCCGCCCCTCTGAACGTCGCCACATCCCCATGCGCTATGGCTTTGAACAGCTCGACCGCCTGGGCGTGCAGGCTGCGGTAGCCCTGTTCGCCGTGGCCCCCGACCACGAGATAGCCGAGCGCTGTGTGACGAGCGCCGACGAGACGCTCTTGCAGATCGGCGGCTCTGAGGCCGCCTATGCCGTGGCCTGGCCACTCACCATCGCCCGACAGATCGGTAGAACGGCCCCACAGGGCAAAGGACAATGATCTGGTTCGAGTTTGCCCTTGCAGCGCTGATCATCGTCCTCGCAGCCGTCAAGCTCTCCGAGTTTGGTGACGTCATCGCCCAAGAGACCGGCCTGGGCGGCCTCTTTGTGGGCACCTTGCTGATGGCCATGGCCACCTCGTTGCCCGAGATCCTCACCATGATCACAGCCATCCGCCTCGATCATATCGACCTCACCGCGGGCGACCTGTTTGGCTCGTGCATGTTCAACATGTTGCTGCTGGGCGTGCTCGACATGGCCTTTTACCAGTCGCGCATTCTGCGGCGCGTGGCCCTCAAGCACGCCCTCACCGCCAGCCTGGGCACCATGCTGCTGGGCATGGCCGTCTTTTTCATTCTGGCGCGCATCGATGTACAGGTCGGCTGGGTGGGCATCGGCAGCCTGCTGATGATCGCCACCTATGCGGTGGGGCTCTATCTGCTGCGCAACAACGGCGCGCCCGGCATAGCCCCCGAGGACGAACCCTTGCCAGACGAGGAGCGCCCCGCCCACCGGCGCGCCCTGCGCAACGCCCTGATCGGCTTTGCGCTCGCAGCCGGCGTGCTGGTGCTCGCGGCGCCACACCTGGTGCGCAGCGCCGGCGAGGTTGCCGAGATCACCGGTCTGGGCGACGGCATGGTGGGCACCGTGCTGATCGCGCTGGTCACCTCTCTGCCCGAGCTGGTGGTCATGATCGCCGCCGTGCGCCTGGGCGCCCTCGACCTGGCGGTGGGCAACCTCTTTGGCAGCAACGTGTTCAACATGTTTGCGCTGGCCCTGGCCGACGTGTTCTACACCCAGGGGTCGTTTCTCAATGCCATCAGCCCAGCCTTTGCGCTGGCGGGCCTGCTGGCCATGCTGATGGCTGCCCTGGCCCTGATCGGCAATCTGGCGCAGGTCGAGCGCCGCATCTGGATCGTCGAGATCGATGCTGCGCTGCTCATCCTGGCCTATATTGCCGGCATCTACTTTCTCTACCTGCGCGGCATCGGCATCTAGCGCCGCCCGGCGCCAGCCGCCATAGGGCAACAGATGCCCCGCAGGTCTCTCGAGAGACCTGCGGGGCATTGTGTGCACACGTCAGTTGTTGAGCACGTGCACATCGGCGGGGGCGCATAGCAGCGTCACGGCGTCGCCCACGCCAAACTCGCCCAGCCCGCGCTCGCCGATGTTCTGCAAGCGTGCCACCACCTGCGCCCCCGAGGCCAGTCGTACCACAAAGCGCGTATCGGTGCCGATATAGACCACCTCTTGCACCACGCCGCCCAGGCCACCTGCATTGCTAGGCGCCAGGTCGATCTTCTCGGGGCGCAGCGCCAGGGTCACGGCCTGGCCCTGCTGTAAGGCCTCTGCGGGCTGGCGCGCCAACAGGCGGCCGCCCTCCAACGTCAGCCAGAGCCCGTCACCCTCGCGCAGTGCCACCTGCGCCGGCAAAAAGTTGGTCTCGCCGATGAAATCAGCGACAAAGCGCGTGGCCGGCCGCTCGTACACCTCGACGGGCGTGCCCACCTGCAGCACCATGCCGTCGTTCATCACGGCGATGCGGTCGCTCATCGCCAGCGCCTCTTCCTGGTCGTGCGTCACATACACAAAGGTGATGCCCACCTCTTGCTGCAGATGCTTGAGCTCGACCTGCATCCGCTTACGTAACTTGAGGTCGAGCGCGCCGAGCGGCTCGTCGAGCAACAGCACCGCCGGCTCGTTGATCAGCGCTCTGGCCAGCGCCACGCGCTGCTGCTGCCCGCCCGATAGCTGCGCTGGCTTGCGGCGCCCCACATCGGGCAGGCGCACCAGCTCCAGCGCCTCTTGCACGCGACGGTCGCGCTCGGCGCGGGCCATGCCGCGCACCCTGGGCCCAAAGGCCACGTTCTCTGCCACCGTCAGGTGTGGAAAGAGCGCATAGTTCTGAAACACCATGTTCACGGGCCGCCTGTGTGCCGGCACCTGGCTCATGGGCCGCCCTTCGATCAGCACCTCGCCCGCCGTGGGCGTCTCGAAACCGGCGATTAGCCGCAGCGTCGTTGTCTTGCCGCACCCCGACGGCCCCAGCAACGTAAAGAACTCGCCTGCCTGGATGCCCAGATCGACGCCCCGCACCGCGGCCACATTGACCTCGTCGCCCTTGGCGCCGCCAAAGGTCTTGGTCAGCCCCACCAACTCTACGGCCAGACCGCTCACTGTTTGACTCTCCGTGTCGCAGGCTCACCGCGCGTCCGCAGCCATTCGGCCAGCAGTAAAAGCGCCACCGAACACACCATCACGATGGCCGACAGCGTCACCACGATCGGCAGTCGGTTCGGAAAGCGCAGCTGCGAGTACACATACACTGGCAGCGTGGTGTCGGTGCCCGTCAGAAAAAAGCTCACCGCAAACTCGTCGAACGACGTCGTGAACGACGTCAGAAACGCCGACATGATGGCTGGCGCGGCGATGGGCAACACCACGCGCCAGAGCGTCAGCCAATAGCTGGCGCCCAGGTCCTGCGCCGCCTCCTCCAGGCTGGCGGGGAAACCAGCCAGCCGCGCCGCGACGATCAGCATCACATACGGCACGCTGATGATCACGTGGCCCACCCCCACGGTGAACAGCGACAGCGGCACACCCACCGTGCTGAACAGGATCAGTAGCGCCACCCCCAGCACCACATAGGGGATCACCAGCGGCATCGACGCCACCGCCAGAAACAGCCCCTTGAGCGCAAAGCGATACCGCATGGTAGCGATGGCCGCCATCGTCCCCAGCAGCGTGGCCACCAGCGAAGACGTAATCCCCAACAACAGGCTATTGCGCAGCGCCTTGAGCATCTCTGTGGCCTGGCCCAACGCCCTGAACCACTGCAAAGTGAACCCTTTGAGCGGAAAGACCATCAGCGGCGAGTCGTTGAACGCAAACACCACCAGCACCACGATGGGCAGATACATGAACAGCGCCAAAAGCGCATAGTAGAGCGCGCCCAGGCTCGGCCAGCGTTGCCGCTGCATAGCTAGACCACCTCCAGGTCTAGGCGCAGCAGCCGCGCCAGCCCCACCAGCAGGCCCAACAGCCCCAGCATCGCCGCCAGCATCACCAGGCTCATCAACGAGCCCATCGGCCAGTTGAGCGCCCGCGCAAACTGATCCTGGATGATGTTGCCATACATCACGCCGTCGGCGCCGCCCACCAACGCCGGCGTAACCCACTCGCCCAGCGTGGGGATGAACACGAAAAAGAACCCCGCCGCCACGCCCGGTACGCTCAGCGGCAGCGTCACCCGCACAAACGCCCGCCACGGCGGGCAGCCCAGGTCGGCCGCCGCCTCGAGCAGGCGCACGTCGATGCGCTGCAGCGCCGCAAAGATCGGCAGCGCCACAAAGGGCAGCCACGAGTAGACCAGCGCCACCACCACCGCCGTAGGCGTGTAGAGCAAGATCGGTCGCGGCTCTTGCATCAGCCCCAGCGCCTGCAACGCCACGCTGAACAGCCCCTCGGACCCCAGAATCAGCTTCCACGCCAGAATGCGCAACAAAAAGCTCGTCCAGGCGGGCACCAACAGCAGCATCATCAACGTCATACGTCGGCCGCCAGCCTTGAATGCCAGATGATAGGCCACAGGATAGGCCAGTATCACCGTCAGCAGCGAGGTCGCCAGGGCCAGCCAGGTCGAGCGCAAGAGCAGCCGCTGAAAGGCCTCGTTGGCTGCAAAGGCTCGATAGTGCTCGATGGTCCACAGCTGTCGCGCGGCGCCAAAGCTGCCCTGTCGTAGGCTAAAGCTGCCCATGTTGATCATGGGCAGCACAAAGAACGCGAGCAGCACGATCGCCGGCGGCCCAATGAGCACCCACAGCCTGCCGCGCGTGTTCATGCCGTCTCCGGGCCGCAGCAGGTCAGCGTTGTGCTCATTGCGACGCCTTGACCTCGTCCCACAGCTGCGTCCAGGCGGCGCGCTGCGCCTCGCTCAGCGACTGGAAAAAGACGCTCTGGCTCAGCACCTCGGGCTGGTCGAGATTGAACAGCTCCACCAGCTGCGGGTCCGTCAACTCGGCCACCTCTGCGTTGGCCGCGCCATAGCCGTACTGGTTGGCCATCTCGGCCATCGACTCGACCGAGATCAGCGCGTCGATATAGTCGTGCGCCAGGTCGGCATTGGCGCTGCCCTTGGGTATGGCATAGCCATACACCCAGGCGATGCGCCCCTCTTGCGGCGTGATGTACTCGACCGGCACGCCCGCGGCCGCCACGGCCACATAGGCATCGGGCCAGCAGTTGGCGCCCACCCACACCTCGCCCGAGGCGATCTGCTGGTTGATCTCGGTATAGTCGCTCCAGTAGCCCAGCAGGTTCGGCTTGAGCTCGATCAGCTTTTGCTTGACGCTGGCCAGCTGCGCGTCGGTCAAGGCATAGGGGTCATAGCCCAGCGCCAGCGATGCTGCCACCACGGCGGCCTCGGCCGAGTCGAGAATCGAAACATGCCCGGCGTACTGCGGGTCCCACAGGTCTGCCCACGAATCGGGCACCTCGGCCACCTTGTCGGTGCGCACGAGGATCGAGTCATAGCCCCACTCCCAGGGCACCAGATATTGCACGCCATCCACCTGGCCCATCTTGGCCAGCGGCTCCATAATGCCGCCCCAGTTCGACAGCTTGCTGGTGTCGATGGGTTGCAGCATGTCGTTTTCCACCATGATCTCGAGCCAGCTCACATTCGGGTGCACCAGGTCGGCCTTGAACCCGCTCTGCAGCTTGGCATATGCCTCGCTGTCATCGGCAAAAAAGGTCCACTCGACCGGCACATCGGGATGTTTGGCCTTGAAATCGGCCCAGAACACCTCTTGCTCATAGCCCGACCAGTCGAGCACCACGAGGCCCTCGGCATCGCCCCGGCCACAGCCCAGCAGCGCCAGCATGCTGCTCAACACCAGCACCATACCCAACCACCGCCACCATCCACGCCGTGATAACATGCATCCTCCCGTCTTGACGTCTGCCCTGGCCAGCGCCCACGCACCCCACAGGTGCGCCAAGACGCGGCGCAGGGCCCCTGGCCCGCAAACACGAATAAACAGCAGGGATTGAGAGCAGACCACCGGTCTCGGCGGCAGACGCGGCTTTGCGCAGCAAAGCAGGGCCCACCGGTTAGAGATGGTCAGATGACGGGGTCCGCCATGGACCTCGTGAAGGCCAGACACGCGCCGGCACGCTGCCAGTCATGTTGCGTGTCTTTGAGGCCGGCCGCGCTCTGGTCGCAGCCGGTGGCGCCATTTGGCGCTAAACGACAAGCTAGCCCACGCGTCACGGGGATGCGACGCCTCCGAGCCAACTTGGGGGCGAGGTTACCCTCGCATACGGCGCTATTATAGCGTCGCAATCGGCAAATGCAATATCGTCGAGCGCTTTCATGCGCTCCAGGCGACGCGGCCTCAGCCGCCGCGGTGGCGGTGCTGGTGGCCGCCACGCACCCTATCTTGCCCGCGCTGCTCACCCGGCGAGCGCTCTCTGCTGCGCGCCAAACGCTCCAGGGCCCACTCGATGGCCGGCAACGCCGCCCGCCCGATGGCCAACAACGCAGTACCTACGGCAGCCACAACGCCCGGCTGCCGCACCTGCAGCGCCTTTGTTGGCGACCTGGCAGGCAGAGCGGGCGCTGCCTCAACCGCCTCGGCCCACAGCAGCGCATCCTCGGGGCAGGCCTCGATACAGGCTCCACAGCCCGTGCACCGCGCCTCGTCTATCCGTGCGCGCCCTTTGTAGATGGCAATAGCGCCGGGCTCACAAACAACAACGCACCGACCACAGCCGGTGCACCGATCGATATCTACACAAAGCATGGCGATGCTCCTCGCCTGATCGGCCCGCTTGGCAAGGCGCTCGCGGGCCAGTACACTTGTCAGTGTGCGTGTGGAGACCGCACGCGGTCTCCACACGCCACCCCGCAGGGCGAGTCTCAGCCCGTCAAGCTCACTCGCCCTGTTCCTCTGCCTCACGCTCGAGCCCGGCCAGTTCCTCTTCCACGGCGGCGAGCTCGTTACGCAGCCCCTCAAGGTGCGCTTGGAGCATCTCGGCCCGCTCGGCGGCTGTGGGTGCTGGCGGGTAGCCCTCTGGCCCCCAGTAGCCCCCAAAACGCGCCCAGCGTGGCAGCCCGGTGGCATAGTACCCGTAGCGACGGCCATAGCCTCCGCCCCAGGCGCCCCGCCCCCAAAAGCCGCGTCCGCCCCGGCCAAACCAGCGCCCGCCAAACCCGCCATCGACATAGCCCGGCGCGTCATAGCCAGCGCAATAGCCCATTCCTCTGCCTGTCATCGGCCCTGCACCCCAGGGCCCTGTGCGATCTCCTCGTGGCATGTGATGCCTCCTTGTATGTAGATGCTGTCTCTTGTAGCGCGGCGTCCATCGCCAGCGCCCACCAAACCCGCCCTGGGCAGTCCCAGGTGCGTCGTACCGCTCGCGGTAGGCCCTGCGCCTGCCGCCCATCGACCGTGCAACCCACGGCCCGGTATATACTCGCCGTCTCAAATACGCTCTCCTTCTGTGTACGTTCGCTCTCGCGGCGCGGCATCCGTCACCAACGCCAACACTCACCTGCGCCAGCGGCGCCCACGGCCCGCCAGCCGGCGTCCGCCCATAGGACGACGCCTCCGGCCAAAGAGCCCTGTGCCACGGCCAAACAGGCCACCGAACAACCCGCGACGAGTGGCGCCATCGCCGCAATCGCCCAGACCTCTGCCAGTCATCGCCCCCGCACCCGAGGGCCCGGTTCCATCTCTCAATGGCATGTCATTTCCTCCTTTGCACACAAACACGACATCAGCCGCTGCCCGTCACTGCCCAAGCATCGGCTTGAGCACAGCCCAAAGCCCCCGCAGGGCCTGCGCCAGCGGCCCGTCTGATGCCTCGGTGACGGTGCGCCCCTGGCGCATGGCCGCCATGGCCGCGTCGTCATAGGGCAGCACGCCCAGCATGGGCAGATCCCGCTCGCGACAGTAGGCCTCGATCTCGGCGCTGCGTCCAGGGTTGATGTCTCCCTTGTTGATGACCACGGCAGCCGGCACCCGAAAGTGCGCCGCCACGCCCAACACGCGGTCCAGGTCGTGCTGGCCCGACACCGTCGGCTCGGCCACCATCAGTGCCAGATCGGCGCCTGTGACGGCGGCGATCACCGGACAGCCAATGCCCGGCGAGCCGTCGATCAGCACCCACCTGGCGTCGCGGTCTTGGGCCAGCACCTGCGCCTGATGGCGCACCAGACTCACCAGCTTGCCCGAGTTCTCTTGCCCGGCGAACAGCCGAGCATGCACCAGGTCGCCCAACCGTGTCATCGAGCGATACCACTCACCACTCTCGGCCGGCTCCATATCGATGCACCCTGCCGGACAGGCATAGTGGCAGGCCGCGCAGCCCTCGCACGCGATGGCGTCGACGGTATACACACCATCAGTGGCCAAAACGGCATCGTAGCGACACACGTCCTGGCAGGTGCCACAGCCAATGCAGGCCGTCTCGTCGATCACCGCCTCGCTGCCGCCAACAAACCGCTCGCCGTAGAGCACCTCGGGCGCCAGCAGCAGCCCCAGGTTGGGCGCGTCCACATCAGCATCGGCCAGCACCAGTCGGCCCTCAGTGGCCATCAGCTGCGCTAGCGCTGCCACCACCGTGGTCTTGCCGGTGCCTCCTTTGCCGCCCAACACCACCAACTGCTTCATGGCCGCGCCTCCTCAGCCAGCGCCAGCAGCGCGTCGAGCGCCGCCTCAAACGTCGGTCGATACCTCGGCAGAGCGGTGACCAGCGGCTGCCCGTCAGAGTAGGCCGCGGCTATCTCGCGCTCTAGCGGCAACCGTAACAGCACCGGCAGCCCCTCTTGAGCACAGTAGGCCGCCACCGAGCCATCGCCGCCGTCGTCGCGGTTGATGGCCACGCCCACGGGCAGGCCCAACACATCGCGCGCCACCTCTACCGCCATGCGCAGGTCGTGCAGGCCAAAGGGCGTCGGCTCGGTGACCAACAGGGCCGCATCGGCGCCACGCAGTGCCTCGATCACCGGGCACGCGGTGCCGGGGGGCGCGTCGATGATGGTCAGCGCCTCTCCGTCCCAGCCGCGTCGCTGTGCCTCGTGCTTGAGCGCCCGGATCACCGGCGTGGCCATGGCCTCGCCCACCTGCAGCTCGCCCTCGCCCAGGCGTAGCCCGGCTGCCTGCCCCAGCGTCACACGGCCCATGGGCTGTGGTTCTTCTGTGATGGCACCGGCCGGGCACTGCAAGGCACAACTCCCACAGCCATGGCACAGCTCGGCAAACACCAGCGTCTGCGTCGGCAGCGCCGCGATGGCGTTGAACTGACACACCTCGGCGCAGCGGCCACAATGGGTGCACAGCGCTGCATTTACCACCGGCACCAATCGCTCCACCGCCACCGTCTCGCTGACCTCGGCCCGCACGAATAGCGCAACGTTGGGCGCCTCGACGTCAGCATCGAGCAGCGCGGGCAGCGCGTCGCTGCCAGTGGCCCGCTCAGCCGCCACCAGCGCCAGACTGGTGGCCACCAGCGTCTTGCCCGTGCCGCCTTTGCCACTGGCGATGACCAGCCTCACAGGCCCCTCCCGCGGCCCATACCGCCGCCCATGCCACGGCCACCGCCCATGCCTCCCATCGGGCCGCCCTTGCCGAAATCCTTGGCCACCGACGGGCCCGTGAGCGCCTCGAGCTGGCCGGCCTGCAGCGCGGCCACCACTTCAGCAACGGTGCCGCCGGTGGCTGCGTACACGTCTACGCCGGCCGCGTTCAACACCTGCATGGCGTTGGGGCCCACGTTGCCGCTGATGACCGCCTGCACGCCCTGCTGCACGATGTACTGCGCCGACTGGATGCCCGCGCCGCCCGACGCCCCCAGAGCGGGGTTCGCCAGGCTCGCCACCGCTTGCGTTTCGGTGTCGACCACCACAAAGCAATTGCAGCGCCCAAAGATAGGGCTAACCTGCGCCTCTGCGCCCGGCGCCGTGCTACTTACCGCGATCTTCATCTGTCCTCCTGTGTTCTGTCTTGTGCCGGTGCCGAGCGTTACGCGGCACGCACCAGCCGCGTGCCGCACTTGGGGCATGTGCGCATGGTGCAGGGCTGCGTACGCACATGCTCTTCACGGTGCCCGCACTTGGGGCACACACAATACCCGCCAGGCCCTGCGGCCCAGCCGCCTCCGCGGCCACCGCCTGCGCCCTGGCCCAACCCTGCACCGCCGCCTCTTCCTCTGCCCATCTCTTGCCGCCTCTCTGAACTCGCCCCGTGCGCCCTTGCGCGGGGCCCAACACCTAGTGCAACAGCTCGGTGTGGTCGATGAGCGTGCCGGCCGCATAGGCCAGCGCGGCCGCGTCCACCTCGCCGATGTCTGTAACCACCGGCTTGATCCCAACCTGTTCCATGCTCTGATAGGCCCCATAGCCCATCCCTCGGCACAGCAAGGCCTCACAGTCGTCGATGACGGCGGCCATGCTCACATGCTTGCTATGGCTGTCGGCACCCGTGCCGCTACGCCCCTGATCATCCACATGCTGCGTGTGCCCAAACTGCGAGTGCCCGATCTTGGGCCGCAGCTCACGCGCCACGATCTGGCCCTCAGCCACCGTCAACACGGCATAGTATTGCGCTCGCCCAAAATGTGCGCTGATAGTCTGGCCGTCATCGGTTACACAGGCGATCTTCATCCGTTACTCTCCTTGCTCTGAGTGGTGCTGTCCTTCGATCCTAATCCTGCTCGGCAGCCTCGGGTGACGCTGCGTGCGTCTCGGCATACACGTCGATAAACCGACGCAACATGCGCTCTGTCTCGCGCAGGTCGTCGATCCACGCCAACAGGTAGGCATCTCCGTCGGGCGTCAGGCGGTAGACACGCCTGGGCGGGCCCGCGCTTTCGACGGCATCGCGCGTCGAGGCCACCATACCCTGCTCTTCCAGGCTGTACAGCACGCGATAGACCACGCTGCCGTCCACGGGATAGTTCTCCAACCCGAGATCGTTCAGCTCGGCGGCAATGCCATAGCCATGGTTGGGCCCACGGTGCAGCAGCAGCAGCACCGCTGGCTCAAGAAAGCGCCGAATGCGCCGCGGCCTGCCACCGCCACGCCCACCGCCACGATGCCGCCCAGGCCCTCGTCCAAACATGCTATACTCCTGCTAGTTGTTCTTGGCTATTTGCTTATTGCAAATAGAGTATAGCATATAGCCTGTCGCCTGTCAAATGTGCGCTTGAGGCCTGGTTGCGTTCGTTGGGCGCACGTTGCACAATAGCGCATCTCTGACGTGAGGAGCCGCCGTGACCACAACCTCGCCCTCATCGGCCGATGTCAGCCGCACCTACCGCGTCACCATGTCGCTCTGGCGGCAGAGTCTGGTGCTGCGCCAGCTCGGCCTGGCCCTGGGCAGCGGTGTGCTGCTGGTGGCCCTGTTGCTGATCGCTCTGGGAGACCCGCTCACCTGGGCCTATGTGGGCAAGGTGCTGGGCATTGCGGGGCTGGTGGCCGCTACGCTGCTGGTGTTGGCCGTCATCGCCATCGGCGTGTTGTATGGCGGCCGCTACGAGATGATCTACCGCCTCGACGATGAGGGCATCGAGGGCCGCCCCGCTGGCGGCACGGCGCGGCGCAACCGCGCTGTCAACCTGTTGCTGCTGCTCTCGGGGCGCCCCACTGCCATGGGGGCGGGGCTCATGGCCGCCTCGCGGCAGGTAGAGCGCGTAGCCTGGCGCCAGGTCGAGCGCTGCGAGCAGGATGCTCGCGGCCACGCTCTATCGCTCTATGCTGGTCGCAAGCGCCTGATGGTGGTCTTTACCGATGCGGCCACCGCACAGGCGCTGGCCGCCGATATATCGGCCTGTATGGCCAGAGCCCAGGCCGGGCGTCAGCGCCCCACCTGAGCTCTGTTCGTTGGCCGTTGGCACGCGCGTCAGGCGTCCTGCAGCGTCACCACGCCCTTGATGTACCGCTTCTCCTGGCCCGCTGCCACGCTGGCCAGCAGCGCGCCCATCTCGTCGAGCGAGACCACGTGTGTCACCAGCGGCCTGGTGTCTATCCGGTCGGCCGCCAGCAGGCGAATGGCCGTGGGGAAGGGATCGCGCAGGCGCGCCGCCGGCGACGAGTTGACCACCGTATAACCCAGCATGTGCCAGGCGTCGCCGCTGATGGTTACATCGCCGTGGATCCAGCCAAAGTTATTGATGCGCCCGCCGCGGCGCACCAGCCGCTGCGTCAGCGCAAAGCCGGCCTGCGAGCCCGAGGCGTCAACCACGGTATCGATCTCGAGCGCCTGCAGCGCAGCGATCTGCGCCTCGGCATCGGCCTGCAGCGGGTTGAGCACCGTGTCGGCGCCAAACTGACTGGCCAGCGCCAGCCGCTCAGGCGAGACGTCGGCCGCCACCAGTCGCTCGGCAAACGAGCGCGCCAGACACTGCACCAGCAGCAGCCCCATAAAGCCGCAGCCCACCACCGCCACGCGGTCGCCGATCTTGAGGTCGCAATGATCCACGCCCGTCACCACGCAAGAGAGCGGCTCAACCAGCCAGTAGATGTCCTCCAGCTCTGACTCGGGCATCTTGTAGGCGCTGCTGGCGGGCACGTTGGCCAGCCCCGCAAAGCCGCCGGCCGCCACACGGTCGCCCTCTTGCAGGCCTTTGACGCCCGGCCCCACCTTGACCACCCGGCCGATGCCCTCGTGGCCTGGCGGCGCCGCCCACGTCACCTGATTGCCGCTGCGGTAGGTGTTGATGTCCCACGCGCAGATGCCGCAGGCGCTGCCACGCACCTGCACCTCGCCCGGACCGGGCTCGGGCACATCAACGCTCACCACCTCGAGCCCGCCGCCGGGCAGATACTGGATCGTCCTCGTCTTCATACCGCTCCTAACAAGTTGATATAGAGAGTATGCTTAGTATGACCTAAGCACGACCATACACCACTCGCGCTACCTGATGCGCCTTGATGTACTCCCAGTCGAGCGTCACGCCCAGGCCGGGCCCCGTGGGGGCATACACATTGCCCTGTGCGTCGATGGCGTCCAGCCCATCCTCATAATCGGTATAGGCGGGACTGAAACTGCCCGGGCTCTTGGGGTTCAACAGCCCCATCTCGTAGTAGTTGGTGTTGCGCAGCGAGGTCATCACATGGCGGATGGCCGGCCCACAGCCGTGCATCTCGATGTCGAGCCCCAGCCCCTCGGCCGCGTGGGCCAGCTTCATCACGCCGGTGATGCCGTCGTAGCCGATGTCGCCCCGGATAAAGTCGGTGGCGTCGGCCAGCGCAAAGTCGACGTGCGGCTCGAGCGTGCGCACGTGCTCGGTCATCAGCAGTGGCGTGCGGATGATCTGCCGCAGCTTGCGGTGGGCAAACTGCGAGATGCCGCCGTCTTTAAAGGGGTCTTCGAGCCAGTAGAACCCCGCTGCATCACAGGCCCGCCCCACCTGAATGGTGTCGCCAAAGGTGTTCAGCTCGCAGGCCGGGTCGAGCATCAGGTCCATGCGGTCGCCCACGCATTTGGCCACCGCCTCGATGGTGGCCACCTCGAGCGCCACCTGAGAATCGCCCCAGCCGTGGATCTTGAAGGCCGGGTAGCCCTTGCCCAGGCACAGCTCGGCATAGTCGGCATACGCCTCGGGCGAGCTCAACCCGCCGTTGTGGTCGCCATGGGTGGTGCTGGCATAGCATTTGAGCGGGCGCACATGGCCGCCCAGCAGCTCCCAGATGGGCGCGTCATAGTACTGCCCGGCGATATCCCACAGTGCCACGTCGATCACCGACAGCCCCACCCGCGCGATCTGGCGCAGGGCGCGCTTGACGTCTTGATTGATCTTTTCGCGCTCAAAGGCATTCTGGCCGATGAGATAGTCGGCAAACATCGGCAACGTGGCCACGTTGGCGCTGCTGCTCAAACAGTGCCCCGTGAGCCCCTGATCGGTGTGCACCAGCACCAGCGTGTTGGTGCGCGTAAGGGTGCTGCCAGGCACGTGCACCAGGTTAAAGCCGTTATAGTCGGTGCCCAGCTCGTGCAGCTTGTAGCTGTACTCGATCACCTCGATGCTCGTAATGGCTGGCCTCGCGCCCATGTCGCCCTCCTCGTGTGCTCATCTCCACGTCTGGCGCCATCATGCACCGCTGCGCGCCAACGCGCAAGCGCGCGTTCGACCTTGACATGCTCTCATACCGCGTTATAATGACCCAAGTATCACTGCGTAGGCCTGCGGTCGCAGGCTCACAGCACAGAGTGACATGGACGAGTATAGTAGTCAGAGCGACGAACAACCGAACCAACGTTACACGATCGTAGGGTCATGCCCGGCGGTCTGATGCCATAGCCCCGTCTCTCGACCTCCGAGAGCGCGTTGTGACGTCAGGTCGCAGCGCGCTCTGCTGTTGTCAGTGGCAGCCATCCAGGCTGCCACACAGCCAGGAGCGCCTCTTGGCGCCCGCAGGAGGTCACCATGGCAGTACACCTCAGCCAACTCATCGGCAAAACCGTGTACGATGAGCGCAATCGTGCGCTCGGTCGTTGCCTCGACGTGCTCGTCGAAGAACGCTCGCACGCCACGCCCATCGTGTGCGCCCTGGCTGTGCGCGCCTCTGGCGCCCAAGAGCTCCTTGTGCCCGCCCAACAGGTGGCCTGGCTCGCGCCCGCCATCATCCTTACCACCGACGCGCCCTCAGAGTACCTGCCACGCGGCAACGAACTGTGGCTGCGCAAGAACGTCCTCGATCGCCAGATCGTCGACCTCGAGGGTCACCAGCTCGTGCGCGTCAACGATATCCAGCTCATCCGCCGCGGCGACGGTCGCTATCTGCTCGGCTCGGTGGCCGTGGGCGGCGCCAGCTTGATGCGCCGCCTCGGCCTCGAAAAGCTCAATGACCTCGGTCAACGCGTCATCGGCTCCAAGGTGCCAGATCGCTACATCCCCTGGACCGAGGTGGCCGCCGTGCAGCCTAACGCACCCATCCGTCTGCGCGTCAGCCGCGAAAAGCTTCAGGCCATCAACGCCGCCGACATCGCCGATATCGTCGAAGAGCTCGACCGACCGTCAGGTGTTGCCCTGCTCGAAATGCTCGATGACGAAGCCGCCGCCGACGCCATCTCTGAGGTCGAAGATGAGCTGCAGCCCGCGCTGCTGGCTGCTCTGCCCGCCGCCCGTGCCGCCGACGTCCTCGAGGCCATGGACCCCGACGACGCCGCCGACCTGCTGGCCGCCCTCGAAGAAGAGGACCGTCAGGACTATATGTCGCTGATGGACACCGAGGAGTCGGCCATTGTCGGCAAGCTGCTGGCCTACCCCGTGGACTCGGCTGGCGGCATCATGACCACTGAATACACCACCGTGCCCGCCGACCTCACCGTGGCCGAGGCCCTCGTGCACCTGCGCACCTCGCCCCAGGCGCGCGAAGATGAGACCATGTACTATCTGCACGTGGTCGATGTGAGCGGCCATCTACAGGGCGTGGCCTCGCTGCGCGACCTGGTTATGGCCGACCCCGATGCGCGCATCAGCGAGATCATGGAGGGCTCGCCCGTGACTGTGGACGTGCTCACCAACCAGCTCGACGTGGCCCAGGTGGTGGCCAAGTATAACCTGCTCGAGGTGCCCGTGGTCGACCAGGAAGGCGTGCTGCACGGCATCGTCACCGTCGACGACGCCATCGACGCCGTCATCCCCACCGCCTGGAAAAAGCGCCTGCCACGCTTCTTTTAGCGTGCAGCGGCTGCACCATCGTTCGACACTGGAGGTCGCCGCATGAAGCTACCAACCCGTTTCTCCAGGGCCGTGCGCCGCGGCGCGCAGCGTGCCATGATCTATGCCAGCATCCTGGGGCCAGGGCTCATCACCGCCAGCGCCGATAACGACGCGCCGGGCATTGCCACCTACTCGATGGCCGGTTCTCGCTTTGGCTACAGCTTTTTGTGGATCATCGTCTGGATCACGCTGGGCGAGGTGGTGGTGCAAGAGATGGCCGCCCGCATGGGCGCCGTCACCGGCAAGGGCCTCACCGACCTCATCCGCGAGCGCTTTGGCCTGCGGCTGACGTTCTTTATCATGCTGGGGCTGGTGCTGGCCAACCTCGGCACCACAGCCGCCCAGTTCGCAGGCGTGGCCGCCAGCGCAGAGCTGTTCGGCGTGAGCCGTTACATCGCCGTGCCGGTGGCGGCGGCCGCCGTCTATCTGCTCGTCACCCGCGGCAGCTATCGCAACGTCGAAAAGGTGCTGCTGGTGCTGTCGATGTTCTCTGTGGCCTACATCGCCTCGGCCATCCTGGTCAAGCCCGACTGGAGCGAGATCGCCCGTCAGGCTCTCGTGCCGCGGCTCCAGTTCAGCACCGACTACCTGCTGGCGGTGCTGGCCACCGTGGGCACCACCATCACGCCCTGGGCGGCGGTGTACATGCAGGCCACCGTGGCAGACAAGGGCGCAGACATTGAGCACTTTGGCCATACACGCCTCGACGTGATCAGTGGCGCCGCTCTGGGCAACGTGGTTTCGGCATTCATCATCATCAGCACCGCCGCCACGCTGTTCGTGCGTGGCATCACGGTCGAATCGGCCGAGCAGGCGGCTGTGGCGCTGGCGCCTGTGGCGGGCCAGTGGGCCGAGATCCTCTTTGGCGTGGGGTTGATCGCCGCCTCGCTACTGGCGGCCTCGGTGCTGCCGCTGGCCACCACCTATGCGGTGTGCGAGGTGATGGGCTGGGCTCGCGGCCTCAACACCCGCCGGGCCGACGCGCCGGCCTTTTACGGCCTGTTTGCGGGGCTCATCGTCATCAGCACGCTGGTGGTGTTGATCCCGGGGCTGCCGCTCTTTCTGTTGATGTGGCTCTCGCAGGTGGCCAACTCGCTGCTGCTGCCCATCGTGCTGGTGGTGATGCTCCTGCTGGCCAACGACCAGCTCATCATGGGCAACTGGCGCAACCGCCGCATCATCAACATCATCACACTTGTGCTCGCCGTGCTGGTCACCGCCGCCTCGCTGGCCCTCTTTTGGGCGGGCTGACGCCGCGGTCTACGTCGCTCCAGCTCAGGCCTCGGCTTGATGCGGGTCGCGCAGGTAGGCCAGCGACACCGCTAACGTGACGAGCACCAGCCCCAGAGACACCAGCCAGGGCAGCCTGGGCCCGCCGCTGTAGATGTAGCCAGCCACCAGCGAGGTTGCCATCAGCGGCAGCGTCACCAAGTAGCCCAGCGCTGGCCCCCCCGTGCCGCCGCTGCTGGCGCCGATCATCACGCCACCCTGGCCGATGGCCGCGATCATGCGCCCGCGAAACTCGCGCGGCACCGTGTCGGCCAACAGCGCGATGGACGTGGGGATGAACAGGGCGTTGGCCACGCCGATCACCAGCCGCACGGCCAGCACGCCGACATAGCCCTGCACCACAATGAACAGCGGCAAGGCCACCGCCAGCATCAGTAGCGAGGCGATCATACAGCGCGAGCGGCCCAGCCGGTCGCCCAGCACGCCTGCCGGCAGCAGCGTCAGGTTGCGCACCACCGTTTCGAGCAGCAGAATCGAGCCCCACTGTGTAGCGCTGAGGCCCATCTCTTCGACGGCATACACTACCCAAAAGGGCCCCACGATGGCATTGACCGCAAACCCCAGGACGGCGATCACCAGCATGGCGCGCACCGAGCCCGACATGGCCCGCACAAGCCGTGGGACGTCATTATACGTGTCGCGCAGCAACCGCGGCAGCATCGTCAGGCGAAAGCCGTCGCCCGTAGCTGGCTGCGTCTCGCGCAGCCAGCGCAGCGCAATCACCCCAGACACGGCGTTGGCCAGCGCCATAAAGCCATACAGGTAGCGCACGCCCGGGTCGACGCCCACACCATCGACCACCAGCCCGGCGACCCATGGCGCCGCCATGGCCGGCAGCATCGAGATGGTGTTCATGATGGCGATGGCCCGGCTACGCTCTTGCGGCAGCGTCGAATCGGCAATCAGCGCCGATGAGGCGGGGAACTGCATCGACCCTACGCCCATCAGCAGCGCGGCCAGCAGCAACCACTGCCACGTGGGTGCAAGGGCATAGATCAGCTCGATAGCCGCCGAAATGAGCATCATGGTGCCCACCAGCTTGACGCGCCCCACATGGTCGGCCAGATAGCCCCCCAGCGGAAAGACCACCAGCCCCAACAGCGGCGCCAAAGAGCCCACCTGACCGATCTGCTCGGGCCTGCCCCCCAGCGCCAGGATGTACAGCGACAGATATGGAAAGGCCATCTGCCGCCCAAAGTTGCCCAGAGTAAAGATGGTGGCAAACACCGCCACGTTGCCGCGCATGTTCCGCTGCACGGCCTGCCAGGTACCCGCCACCACCCGCTTGACGCGATCCATCCGCTCGGCTCCTCAAAAGATGCGGCCAGTATAGGCCAGACGATCGCGAAATGACACATCCCCGGCCGCCGCGACGGTCGGGGATGGGCATCTGGCGCTGCCAGCGCTCAGCTCTCGGCCAGGATGCGGTCCACGATCGGCTGACGGTATTCTTTGCTCAACGTCCGGAAGTAGGCGCTGTATCCCGTCACGCGGATCATCAGGTCGGGGTGCGTCATCGGGTCTTCGTGCGCCTCGATGACATCCTTCTTTGACACCACGTTCATGTTGATGAGCGTGCCGCCTTGCTTGTTGTGCGTCAACACCAGCGACTCGAGCAGCTCGAGCCCGCCATGGCTGCGCACCAGGGTCTCATCAAGCTCGATCTGCAATGGCGTGGTGTTGCCCCAGCCCGATTGCACCGAGGCCACCGCGTTGGCCTTGGCCGTAGCGGCGTTGCCGCTGCCCGGCACAAAACCCGGATCGGGATCGGCGCTGTGCGAGATCGGCTCGCCCGCAACACGCCCGTTGGGCGTGGCCGGCAGGTGCTTACCATAGGTGTTGGTGGCCCCATGCGAAAAGAGGCCCGGCACAGTGCGAAAGCCGTGCGGCGTGGGCGTGTCGGCCACCAGGTGCGTCCACAGGTCGGCAATCCTGACGGCCCACTCATCGGCGCGCGCGTTGCCCGAGCCATAGCGCTTGATGCTATTCATCATATAGCGCACGCGCTCGGCGCCCTCATAGTTGTTGCGCAGATGCCCCACCAGCTCGCCAAAGCTGACGCGTTGCTCGTTGAACACGCGCTGCTCGATGGCCGCAAACGAGTCTGCCGTGGTGGCCAGGCCGATGGCATCCATCGCCAGATCGACGATGTCTACGCCGCCCGCCGAGGCGTCCACGCCCCGCTCGATAGGCCCATGGCAGAACAGGTTCAGCACGATCTCGGGATAGTTGCGCGCCTGTCGTTCCATGTGGATGTCTTTGCCGCGCTTGACGATAGCCACCACCTCAGCCAGGAGGCGACTATAGCGCTCCCACAGCGCCTCCATGCTCGGCTCGGCTTCTTCGGCCGCCACCTCATCGATGGCCAGCAGCATCGGCTTGACCAGGTCGACCCGCGTGACATCCTGCAGGCAATACTCGACGCCCGGCAGCGCCGTCCAGTTGCAGCCCACCTTGGCGCGCATGCGCGCCAGACCGTCGGTGTGCCCCAGCTTGACGAACCCACTGTCGAGCCCGCCCGATAGCGCAAAGCTGACGCCGGTGCCATCTTCGATCATGTACTCGAGCGCTTTGCGCAACAGCGAGCGGTCCATCCCATCCCACACGCGCAGGGCAATGTTCGAGGGGATGTGCAGCGCGTGCATCGCATCGAGGATGCGGAATGACATCGGGCTCGTCAGGTCGTGGCCATCGGCCGCCTGCCCGCCGATCTGCGAATAGTGCGGATCGTTAAAGAACAGGCTGCACAGGTGCCAGACCACCGACTCGTCGGTCTCGATGCCCGCCGCCAGGTCTTGCTCATAGTAGGGGCGCAGCAGCTCGTCGAGCTGGCCCAGCGCGCCGCCCAGCGCCCACATGCGATCGACGCTCTGCGCATAGGCGATAAACTGGCAGGCCTCGCGGAAGGTGCGCGGCGGGTTCTCGATCACCCACTCGCTGGCGTCGGCGATGGCCAGCAGGTTCTCGCGCAGGCCCTCGTCCTCTTCCTCGGCCGCCAGCTCGCGTGCCGCTGTCACATGCTTGGCGATCCACTCCTGGATGCCCAACACCAGCTCCTCGTGCCCGTCGTAGAACGACGTGTCGGTGGGCCGGTTCAGCTCGCGGTAGCGGCGGATCTTGGCCAGAATGCCGCCAAAGCCCAGGTCGAGCCCGATCTGCATGTCGGGCCCAAAGTGGTTCACCGCGCCCACGCCTGGCGAGATGATGTTGTACTTTTCCATCAAGGGCACCAACTCGAGCGGGCGGTCTTCGGGCCGCCAGTTGCGAAAGTAGCGCTCCTCAACCGGATCATCGCGCTCCTCGCCTGGCATCGGTTTGCTGTTGGGCAGCATGCGCTCCAGCCGCCAGCCGGCCACCCCAGGGATGCCCTTGTACACCCAGCAGCCCGCCACCGAGCTCATGGGGTGCACGTACACCGGGTGCGCGTTCAGCCAGCGCCGAAAGCTGATGCCGATGGCCCTGGGGCCCCACACCCCGCCCGATGGATGGTCCGAGTAGGGCTCGAACTCGATCGGCTCGTCCCACGGAATATAGCCGTGGTCGTCGGTATCAAAGTGCCCAAAGCGCTGCACCTTGATGTCGGTGTGAAGGTTCTTGGTCTCTTTGAGCGCGACGATGCGCTCTGCATAGGTTGGGCTGATCTTGACCTCTTCGCGAACTGTCGCCATGACCGTTGCCGTCCTTTGGTGATGGTGGTGTGCGCCTGTTGCCCACGCGCAACATAACACGCATCTTTGATCATAGGGCCATCTGCCCCAGTGTCAAGCCCCACAGGCTACCAGAGGCCGGGCAGCAGCGCCCTGCGCTCGGGCGGGTAGTTGGCAAACTGCTGACGATACCAGCGATGGTGGGCCCGCGCCCTCGGCGCCAGGTTGGCCGCCGTCCAAACGGCAAACGATAGCCCCGCCAGCGACCAGGTGGCGAGCGCCCAGCCGCACCATTCCACGATCTCCCCCAGATAGTTGGGGCAGCTCACCCACCGAAACAGCCCGCCCTCCGGTATGCCATAGCCGCTGTTCTGGCCGCGTGCTCGTAACGCGCGCAAACGCGCATCGGCCCAGACGTGCGTGGCCAGCCCCGCCACAAACAGCGCTGCGCCCAGGGCAAAGCGACCATCGCTCAGCCAGGTGGCCGGGTACGGCTCGGCCGCGCTGAACAGGTGCCTGCCATTGAGGTAGCCGTTGACACCGTTGAACAGCGCGCCCATCGTCACCACGCTGAGAGGCATCGGACGCCGCGCCGAGCGACGCACTGCCGGGTAGATCAACGCGCGATAGAGGTAGTGACTTTGCCACATGCCCAGCCAGACCCAGTCGATGGGGGCCGCAGGCCGGCCCTTGAGCGCGAACCACAGCGGCAGAGACAGCGTCGCGGGCGCTTCCATCAGCACCCAGCCCCACCCATCGCCAACCACGGCGCCCCAGCCCCGCCGCGCATGCCGACCATAGGGTGCTGTGACCAGCAGCAACACCGCAAACACCATGACGGCCAGAGCGGTCCAGCCCAGCACCAGCCCCTGGAACATGCGCGATGCGCTCATCGCCACTCCTCGTCCCGCGCCGTGCAGAACGGTAGACAGGCGCGCGAGATTGCCCTATATTACCGTTACTGGATGGCCGTGCACACTGTCCCTGGGGGGAGGGGCGCCATGCCGCTGGCCGTCGTCGCTCTGCTGTGCTATCTGCTCGGTTCGCTGCCCTTTGCTCACGCCATCACCCGCCTGGTCACCGGCCAGAGCATCCGCGAGGTCGGCGAGGAGAATGTGGGCGCCCGCAACGTGGCCGTCACCGTTGGGCGCCTGGCCGGCGTGGCCACCGCCCTGCTCGACGCCCTCAAAGGCGCCGCCGCCTGTCTGTTGGCACTCCGCGCCGGCGGCAGCCCCGTAACGCTGCTCGTGGCGGGCCTGGCGGTGATGCTGGGCCACGGCTTTCCCATCTGGCTGCGCTTTCGCGGCGGCATCGGCCTGGGCACGGCGAGCGGGTTCATGGCCGTGCTCTTTCCCATCACGCTGCTGGCCGCAGTGCCCGTCTTTTACCTGCTCTACCGCCTGTGGGCCAACTATGAGTTCATGTTGACGGCCGGCTTTGTCGCCATCTTGCTCGGCTCGCTGGCCGAGCGCGGCAGCCTGCCGCTCACCGGCGTAGCCGTGGCCATGCTGGCGTTGAGCGGCCTCAAACGGCTGCTGGATGATCGCCACCGCCGCACGGTGCAGGCCCGCAGCGGCTGGGTCGAGCCCACGCCCGACTTTGACGCCTGGCTGAACGGTTCGCAGGGGCGCAACCGCAGTGGGCGCGGTCGATGAGGCCCACGTCCCTGCTGGTCGATCTCGCCGCGCGCCGCACACCGCAGCAGGTGGGCGCCAAGGCCCTGGGCCTGCACCGGCTGCGGCGCAGCCGACACGCCACGCCACGTGCCTGGGCCATCCCCTATCAGGCCCATGCACGCCATCGCGCGGCAGACGCCACCCTCAAGCCTGACCTGGTGCGCGCCCTGGCCGCCGTCATCAGGCCCGATCAGCGCTATGCGGTGCGTTCCTCGGCCGACGTCGAAGACCAGCGCGAGCACGCCTACGCCGGCCAGTTCCGCTCGCTGCTCGACGTGGCGGGCCTCGATGCGCTGCTGGCGGCCATCGAGGCGGTGTGGGCCTCGGCCGATGCGCCCGCAGTGCAGGCCTATGCGCAGCGTCAGTGCCTGGCAGCTGCGTCGGTGCGTATGGCCGTCATCGTTCAAGAGATGATTCCGCCGCAGCTCTCGGGCGTGGCCTTTAGCTGCAACCCCCTCACCGGCCTCGACGAGATCATCATCGAGGCCGTGCCGGGCTCGGGCGAACGGTTGCTGCAAGAGGGCGTCACCCCTGAACGCTGGGTCTTCAAGTGGGGCGCCTGGATTGAGCAGCCGGCCATGCCCGCCATGCCGGCCGCACTGGCCGAGCAGGTGGCCCGCACCACGCAACATATCTCGCAGATCGCTGGCCACCCTGTCGATCTCGAGTGGGTCTTTGACGGACACTCGCTCTGGTGGGTGCAGCTCCGCGAGATCACCGGCCTCACCGGCCTAGATGCCTACTCGAACCGCATTTCGAGCGAGTTTTTGCCGGGGCTCATCAAACCGCTGGTCTGGTCGGTCAATGTGCCGCTGGTCAATGGCGCCTGGCTGCGCCTGCTCACCGAGCTGCTGGGCCCCAACGACCTCACCGTGGAGCGGCTGGCGCGCTCGTTCTACTATCGCGCCTACTTTAACATGGGCCCCTTTGGCGATATCTTTGCGCGCCTTGGCATGCCCCGCGAAGGCCTCGAGCTGCTCATGGGCAGTGCCCATGGCGGCGACGAGCAGCCCACGCTGCGTCCTGGCCCGCGGGCACTGCTGGCCCTGCCGCGCCTGCTGGCTTTTGCCCTGGCCAAAATGCGCTATCCTGCGCAGGTGGCGCGCGACCTGGCCGCCTCAACCGCCGACCGCAGCCTGACGCCCAACGAACGTCTGCGCCTCTCAGAGCAGGCCCTGCTGGCCCGCTACGATGCCCTCTACCCGCGGACGCAGCGGCTGGCTTACCACAGCATCCTGGTGGCGCTGCTCGAGCGCGCGCTGGTGCGCCTGCTCGACCGCGCCCTGCGGCGCTGTGGGCTCGACTCTGCACAGCTCGACCTGACGGCGGGACTGCCAGAGGTGGCCGCGCTCAACCCCGCGGCCCGGCTCGACGGTCTGCACGCCCTCTATCGGGCGTTGCCAGAGCGTGTACAGGCGCAGGTGGCCGCCGCGCGCTATGACGAGCTGGCCACCATCTCGGGCGCGGCCCCCCTGAGCACCGCTCTGCAGGCCCTGCTGGGCGACCTGGGCCACCTCAGCGACAGCGGCAATGACTTTTCGGCCGTGCCCTGGCGAGATGACCCCGACCTGGCCCTGCAGATGGTGTGCTCGCACCAGCCGCGCGCTGCGGCCACCGTGCCCTGGCGTGCGCTGCCGCTATCGCGCTGGCAACGCTGGCGACTGGGCGGGTGCTATCGCCTGGCACGGCGCTTTCGCAGCCTGCGAGAGCAGGTCAGTTCGCGCTACACCTACGCCTATGGGCTTTTTCGCGAGCTGTTTCTGGCGCTGGGCCGCCGTCTGACAGCCCGAGGCGCGCTCGACGCCCCCGACGATGTCTTTTACCTGGCCCTCGACGAGCTCCGTGCCCTGGCGGCACAGCCCGACCTCTCGCTGACCGGGCAGGCCGAGTCGCGCCGCCGAGAGATGGCCACCCTGCGCGAGCTGACGCCGCCGCCCCTCATCTTTGGCGACGAGCCGCCCCCGCTGGTGCAGTCGCCCGGCGACCGCCTGCGCGGCGTGCCCACCTCTCGCGGGCGTCACACCGGCCCCGTGCGTCAGGCGCAAGGCTTGGCCGACCTGCCCCGCATTGGCCCTGGCGATGTGCTGGTGGTGCCCTACTCTGACGTGAGCTGGACGCCCCTGTTCGCGCGTGCCGGCGCCATAGTGGCCGCCTCGGGCGGCCTGCTCTCGCACAGCTCTATCGTGGCACGCGAGTACGGCCTGCCGGCCGTGGTCTCTGCGCCCGGCGTGTTGGCGCTGCCCGAGGGCGCCCTGGTGACCGTGGATGGCTACACTGGTGAGATCGTGTTGCACAAACAGGGTGAGGAGAGGTAACCATGGACATGCTCTTGAGCTGGCTGGCGCTGGTGCTGCTCTCGTTTGCGAGCGGGTTGCTGCTGGTGTGGTATCTCACCACACACCCGCTGCGCATGGGCCTAACGATGCTGCTTTTCTGCGCAGCCACATTTGGCGCCGCCGCCATCCTGGGGCCCGGCGCACAGGCACTGGCCCCAGGCCTGCCGTGGGTACGCTGGCTGGGCGTAGTCGTCGCTCTGCTCGCCTTTGCGGCCGGCTATCTCGCCATGGCGCGCCTGGTGTTGGGCCGCGACGACCCTCGCCCTCTGCCCGCCCTCACGCGCGCCGCAGACGACCCCGGCGCAGGCCATGCGGCCGTCGTCTACTTTACCCACGGCGAGCCCGAGTTGTACGACCCCATCGGCTGGATCAACCAGTTCCGCGAGTTTGACGAGCAGGGCATCGCCTTTGTGCCGCTGGTGGCGAGGCCCATCTTTATCAAGCGCCTGCGCGACCACTATCTCATGGTGGGCCGCAGCAACCATCGCGCCATCCACCAGCAGATGCTGGCCGCCGTCCAGCGCGCCTATCGTGAGCGCGGCGACGCCAGCACGCGCTTTTACCTCTCATTCCTCGACGACAACCCGCGCCCCGATGCAGCCCTCATCCAGGCCCTCAACGAGGGCGCCAGCCGCGTGGTGGTGGCCGAGGTGTTCCTCACCATGTCGAACCACACCGCCGAGGGCGAGCATCAGATCCGCTCAGTGCCAGTGCCCCACGCCGTGCCGCTCGCCTACACCGGCCCCCTGTGGGATTCAGCCCTCTTGCGCAGCATGTTCGTGGCGCGCGCCAACGCCTACCGCGGCGACGTGCCCCGCGATCAGACCGCCATCTTGCTGGTGGGCCACGGCCAGCCCGACGACTGGGACCGTGAATGGCCCACCGAGACCGAGCAAGAGATCGCCTTTCGAGAGCAGGTGCTCGAGCTCTTTGTGGCCGATGGCTACCGGCGCGAGCTGCTGGGCATCGCCTGGATGGAATTCAAGCAGCCCCGCCCCGCGGCGCTGATCGAGCGCTTTGTGGCGGCCGGCGCGCGGCATGTGCTCTACTTCTCAGCGGCCATCAGCGCCGATTCGCTGCACTCGCAGTACGACGTGCCCGCCCTCGTGGCCAGGGCCAGGGTGCCCGCCGACGTGCGCCTGCTCAACCTGGGCGCCTGGAACGACGACCCGCGCGTCATCGCCGCCATCGTCGAGCGCATCGACGGCGCCCTGGCCGGCCTGCCCACCCAGGGCCAGGCCACACCAGCGGCGCCGTCTGCAGTGATGCGCAACTAGAACGTGGTGGTCAGGTCGATGGCCTGGCCCGTCTCTGACGAACGATAGCCCGCCTCGATGATCTCGATCACGTGACGGGCGTGCTCGGCCGTCACCACCGGCTGCTTGTCGTTGCGGATGCAGTCGACCAGGTGCATGATATCAGAGTAGACGTGGTGCTCGGGCAGCGTCAGGTGCACGCCCTGCAGATAGGGCATCTCGTCATGGGCGCGGCGCGGCCCCGTCTCGAACTTTGACCCCGGCAGCCCATAGAGCCCCGGCTCGCGGCCACCATGTACGGTGATACCGCCCTCGCCCAGGTCTAGCGAGCCCTGCGAGCCGGCGAATTGCATCACATGCTCGCGGCGGATGTTGTAGGTGAACGCCCCATAGACGTTGGCATACACCGCATCGCCAAAGTCGAGCACCAGGTGGGTGTTGTCGTCCATGTCGGCCTGCACCACCTCGCCCTTGAAGCGGCGCTCGGTGACGCCGATGCCAGAAAAGCCGGTCACCCGCTTCACAGGCCCCAGAATGCCCGTCACCGTGTGCAGACGGTAGACCACGCCGTCGTACATCGGCCCGCCGCCCGGCTTTTGATAGTACCAGAGCGGGTTGACGTTGCTGATGACATCGTCGGGCTGGCGAAAGGCCTCGTACTCGTGCAACATGCCGCCGCCGAACAGCGCGTAATAGATCTTGCCGATGATGCGCTGCTCCATCAGCAGGTCGCGTGCATCCTGGAACAGGCGGCACTGCATCTCGCCCGGAGAGGCCACCAGCTTGACGCCCTTTTGCCTGGCCGCCGCGATGATGTCGTCGGCCTCGGCCCTGGTGGTAGTCATCGTCTTGTTAAAGTGCACGTGTTTGCCCGCGGCAATCGCCTTCATGCCCTGCCCATAGTGCAGGCCGATGGGCGTGGCCAGCACCACCATGTCCAGGTCGCCCTCGGCCAGCATCTGGTCATAGTCTTCAAACCAGAGCGGCAGGCCGTACTTGGCCGCCGTGGCCTTGGCGCGCCCCGGCACAATGTCCATCACCGCGCGGAACTCGATCTGGTCGGTGATGTCGGGCTGTGCCAGGTGAGGAATCAACCCGCGCTGCGCCACACTGCCGCACCCTGCCAGGCCAATGCGTACTCGCTCTGCCATTGCTGCACCTCCTGTGGTGAGTCGTCTGGCCTCAGCATAGGCGGCGGCGCACGGGGCGTCAACGTCGTAGGCGCGGTGGCTTGCGCTCGGCGTGCGCCTGGGCCTATACTCGCCCAACGAACAGTTGGAGAGTGCCATGCTGCCTATCGATGAGACCGCCGCGTACGTGTCACAACGCCTAGAGACGCCCCGCGTGCTGGCCCTGCGCCGCCGCGTGCGCGACGCCATGACACTGCCCGCCCAACAGGCCGCCCTGCCCGAGAGCCTGCCCGTCGAGCAGATGGACGCTCCGCTGCAGGTGCGCAAGGCCCGCGCCCTGGCCCTCAAGCTGGCCCACATGCCCGTCGAACTCTGGCGCGATCAGCTCCTGGCCGGCTCGATGACCCTCGAAGAGCCCCGTCTGCACTATGAATATGGCTTTCCAGACTATGCCACGCCCGCCGAGCGCCAGGCCGCTGCCGCCCAGGGCGTGTCCATCCGCTCTGTCTTTGGCCACATCGTGCCAGACTATCCGCGGTTACTGCGCCTGGGCCTGCCCGGCATCCTCGCCGAAGCCCGCGCCCAGCAACCCCTCGCCGCCGATGACGAGGAGCGCGCCTTTCTCGCGGCCGTCGAGATCGCACTGCAGGCCGTGAGCGACTATGCCCTGCGCCTGGCCGACCATTGCGGCAGCGAGGTGCTGGCCTGCTACGACTGCGGTGGCGGCGACCCGCTGCGCGCCGACGAACTGCGCCAGATGGCCGACAACCTGCGCGCCATCGCCAGCGGCCCCCCGCAGACCTTTTGGCAGGCGCTGCAGGCCATCTGGCTGCTGCACATGATCTTTCACGCCACCATGAACGGCAACGCCCTGGGTCGCCTAGACCAGTACGCCTGGCCCCTGCTCGAGGACGACCTGGCCGCGGGTCGCCTCGGTCTCGAGCAGGCCGCCGAGCTGGTCGACTGTTTTTGCCTAAAGTTCAACGAGCGCGCTCAGACCACCGACGACCTGCGCGCCGATGCCCGCTCGGCCGACCAAGACCGCCCTGCCAGCACGGTGCGCCACCGTGCCTCGTCGCAGCTCGGCACAGCGCGCGACCAGGTCGATGCCACCAACCACTGGCTGCAGAACATCGTTGTGGGCGGTCTCACGCCAGACGGCGCCGATGGCACCAACCCGCTCACCTTTTTGCTGCTCGATAGCTATCGCCGCCACGAGATGACCAACCCGCTGCTGGCCCTGCGCCTGCACAGCGGCACGCCCGAGCCCCTGTTGCGCTATGCCTGCGACGTGCTGCGCGGCGGGGGCGGCATGCCCGCACTGTTCAACGACGAACAGCTCGTGCCCGCCATCGAGCGGCTGGGCATCCCCCTGGAGTACGCGCGCGACTATACCAACGACGGCTGCTGGGAGACCATCATCCCCGGCCGCACCGACTTTCGCTTTCAGCGCATCAGCCTGGCCCTCTGCCTCGAGTGGGCGCTCAACCGTGGCGTCTCGCGCATTACCGGCGCGCACGACGGGCTCGACCTGGGCGACGCCGCCGGCTGGGCCACCTTTGAGCAGGTGTGGCAGGCCTTTGAGGCCCAGCTCGACCACCTCGTGGAGCGCGTGGCCAGCGGCGTCCTCGCCAGCCTCAACGACCGCGCCTGCATCGCGCCGGTGCCGCTGCTCAGCGCCCTGATGGATGGCCCCATCGCTGCCCGCCGCGACCTGACCGCGGGCGGGGCGCGCTTTCGCACCTATGGCATGCTGGCCGAGAGCGTGGCGCACACCATCGACTCGCTCATCGCCATCCAGCAGGTCATCTTCGAGAGCGGCCTGGCCACCATGGCCGATCTCGTGGCCGCCCTCGACGCGGACTATGCCGGCTACGAGTGGCTGCGCGCCATGCTGCTGGCCACACCCGCCTATGGCAACGACGACCCCGTAGCCGATGCCATGGGCCGCCGTGTCGTCGACGCCTTTACCGCCGCCGTGCAGCGCCATGCCAGCAGCCACGAGCGCGAGATCCTCTTTGCGCCCGGCGTGGGCACCTTTTCGTGGTACATCGGCATCGGCGAGGGCCTGGGCGCCACCCCCGACGGCCGCCTGGCGCGCGAGCCCGTCTCGGCCAACTTTTCGCCCGCCCTCGGGCGCGATCTGCACGGCCTGCCCGGCGCCATCCTCAGCTATGCCACCATGCACCAGCACAACCTGCCCGCCGGCGGCCCGCTCGACCTGCGCCTCAACCGCTCTCTGGTGCCCGGCGATGAGGGCCTCGACCGCATGGCCGGCCTGCTGCGCGCCTTTGTCGAGACCGGCGGCAATATGATGACTCTCACCGTGGTCGACACCGCCGAGCTGCGCGCCGCCCAGCGCGAGCCCGACAACTATCGCTCGCTGCGCGTGCGCATGGGCGGCTGGTGCGCCTACTTTACCATGCTCAGCCGCCAGCAACAGGAGCACCACATCCGCCGCCAGGAGGGCCGCTGATGAGCGACGCTCTGGCCCTCACCGGCACCCTGTTCGACCTCGACACCTTTGCCGTGCACGACGGCCCCGGCATCCGCATGACGGTCTATCTCAAGGGCTGCCCGCTGCGCTGCGCCTGGTGCCACAGCCCCGAATCGCAGCGCGCCGCCCCCGAGCTGGCCTACACAGCCGACAACTGCGTCTACTGCGGGGCCTGCGCGGCCGCCTGCGCTCAGGGCGTGCACAGCGTGTCTCATGGCAGCCACACCCTGGCCCGCGAGGCCTGCCTGGCCTGCGGCGCCTGCGTGGCGGCCTGCACGCACCGTGCGCTCAGCCTCAAGGGCTATACGGCCACCGCCGGCGAGATCATCGCGCGCGCCGACCGCATGCGTCCCTTTTTCTGCGCCTCGGGCGGCGGCATCACCCTCACCGGCGGCGAGGTGACGCTGCAGCCCGCCTTTAGCCAGGCCGTGCTGGCCGGCTGCCACCAACGGGGCCTGCACACCGCCATCGAGACCTGCGGCGCCTGCTCGTGGGCGGTGCTCGAAAGCCTGCTGCCGCACACCGACCTGGTGCTCTATGACCTCAAGCTGATCGACGACGACGCTCACCGCCGCTGGACGGGCGCGTCCAACCGCCAGATCCTCGCCAACGCCCGGCGCCTCGGCGCCCTGGCGGGCGGCCCCGCGGTGCAGGTGCGCGTGCCGCTCATCCCCGGCATCACCGACACCGACGCCAACCTGGATGCGATCCTGGCCTTGATGTCCTCGGCCGGCCTGACCGATCTGGCGCTCTTGCCCTACAACCCGTCGGCCGCCGCCAAGTACGACTGGTTGGGCCGCGCCTATGCCCTCGAGGCCGAGCCACAGACGCCCGAACAGCTTGCCGCCTGGGCTCTGCGCGCCGCGGCCACCGGCATCCACGCCACCATCGATTGACGCTCAGAAGGAGCCACACCATGCCCAAACGACTCGTCTGCACCGCCCCCGGCCAGCTCGCCTGGCAAGACGTCGAGCTGCCGTCGCTTGGCCCTACCCAGGTGCGCATCTGCGCCGAGCACGCCGCCGCCAAACACGGTACCGAAATGGCCTTTTACAAGGGCTATGCTGTGGGCCGTGGCCGCTACAATACCGACCTGCAACTCTTTGAGCCGGTGGCCGAACCCGCCGAACTCTACCCCTTTGCCGTGGGCAACATGATCGTGGGCACCGTCGAGGCCGTCGGTGCGTCCGTCTCGCGCCTGGCCGTGGGCGACCGCGTCTGCGTCTACTCTGGCTTTGCCGACGCGGTGGTGCGCGACGAGCGCCAGTGCTGGCCCCTGTCTGCCGACATGCCCTGGCAAACGGCCGTCTGCCTCGACCCGGCCGAGTTCGCCCTGGGCGCCGTGCGCGATGGGCACATCCGCCTGGGCGACAATGTGGGCCTCTTTGGCCTGGGCGCCATCGGCCTGGTGGTGCTACAGCTGGTCAGGCTGGCCGGCGCCCGCCAGATCATCGCCTTTGACCCGCTGCCCTCGCGCCGCGAGCTGGCCCTCGAGCTGGGCGCCACCACTGCGCTAGACCCCACCGCCTGCGACGCCGGCCTCGAACTCAAAAAGGCCACCGGCGGCCGCGGCGTAGACGTCGTCATCGAATACTCGGGCGCCCTGTCTGCCCTGCAGGCGGCGCTGCGCGGCGTGGCCTATGGCGGCAACATCGTCATGGGCGCCTTTCCGCCCGCCTATGGCGCCGGCCTTGACCTGGGCGGCGAGGCCCACCATAACGTGCCCAACCTCATCTTTACCCGCGCCTGCAGCGTGCCCAACCGCGACCACCCCCGCTGGGACGAGCCGCGCCTGTTCGACACCTGCTGGGCGCTGCTGACGGCGGGCAAGCTCACCGGCGTGCCCATCGTACAGCCCATCGTGCCCTTTGCCACGCTCGCCGACGAGTACCCCAAGATCGTCAGCTCGCCGCAGACCCACATCAAGCTCGGCGCCAGCCTGTAGCGCCGCGCCAGGAGGCCACCATGAAGATCAGCCGCATCGAGAGCATCCTGCTCAAGAACGCGCCCGGCCGCATCTTTGAAGATGCCCAGCACCCCTTTGGCACCGGCACCGAAGAGCTCTACCTGCGCGTGCACACCGATGAGGGCGTCACCGGCCATGCCAGCATCGGCTTTGGCGTGGGGCTACACGGCGCCCGCGCCGTACGCGAGATCATCGACCGCCAATGCGCGCCGCTGCTGCTGGGCCAAGACCCCTTTCAGCCCCGCGCCTGCCGCGAGCGCCTGGCCGCCGAGCTCGAGTACGCCGGCATCGAGGGCCTGGCCCACTTTGCCATGACTGGCCTCGACACCGCCCTGTGGGACATCATGGCGCGCGCCCTGGGCGTGCCCGGCTGGCGGCTGCTGGGCGCCTGCCGCGACCGCCTGCCCACCTATGCCATGGTCGGCTGGTACTATCCCGAGGACGACGAGCTGCACCTCGACGGCTACCAGCGCGCCATCGAGGCCGCCCTGGCTGACGGCTACGCGGGCGTCAAGATCAAGGTGGGCCGTGGCTCGCTTGACGAAGACGTGCGCCGCATCGAGCTGGCCCAGGCGCTCGTGGGCGAGGGGCCCGTCATGGTCGACGCCAACCAGGTGCTCTCGCGCAACGAGGCGCTGCGCCGCGGCCTGGTCTATGAAGAGCTGGGCGTCGCGTGGTTCGAAGAACCGCTGCGCCCCCACGACAAGCCCGGCTATGCCTGGCTGTGCCAGCAGCTCGCACTGCCCGTTGCCGCCGGCGAGAACGAGTATGGCAAATACCACGTCTACGAGTTGCTGACCGCGGGCGGCTGCGACATCTTGCAGCCCGACCGCCGCCGCACCGCCGGCCCCAGCGAGTGGATGGAGATCGCCGGCCTGGCCGCCGCCATGCACGTGCCCATCGCCAGCCACGGCGGAGACCTGGCCACCGTGCACTTGCTGATGGCCACGCCCACCGCCATCTGGTGCGAGACCGGCGGCGTGCCCAAAGGCCCCGGCGCCACCGTCGAGCGGACGCGCATCGAGAACGGCTGGGTCTATGCCCCCGAGGCGCCCGGCTTTGGCCTCGAGCTGCGCGAAGAGAGCATCGCCCGGCGCGCCATCTAGCAGCCGCTAGATAGCGGCCGCTTGATAGCGACGGCTATCTAGCGGCAATGCCAGAGGCGCCGGTTGCCCGGCGCCTCTGGTGTGCGCGACTACCGAGCCAACGCAGCGGTTACTTGAGCTTGAAATCGGCCGAAATCTTGCTGCCGTCGTCGGTCGTCATGGTAACGATCCAGCAACTGTTGGCGATGCGCGGCGTCTGCCAGTTCTGGATGAACTGCCCGCCAGTGGCGTCATAGCGCAGCACGGTGCCGCCCGTTGAGACCACGTCGATCGGGTCTTCGGGCAGCGCACTCATGTCGGCGCAAGAGACGCGCAGCACCTTAAAGCTGGCCACCACGCTCACGTCGGTCAGCTCGGTAGAGCCGGCATAGACGTTGAACTTGAGCGGCACCGTCGAGCCGCCCTTGACGGTGTTCAGCTTGCCCATCTCCACCGGCCGGTAAAAGCCGTTCAGCGTCCAGGCCAACACCGTATAGGTGCGGGTCTCGACCTTTTTGTTGCCGGCGTTGTCGTAGGCGGTGGCGCTCATCACATGGGTGCCCACGCCCGTTCCATAGCCGGTCACCACGCAGCTCGCGGCGCCCGACAGGCTGTCGTCGGCGGTGCAGGTGGGCTCGGCGGGCACAAAGCCAAAGTAGTAGCTGCCGCCGCCCACCGGCCCGTTGTTCCAGGTGATGGTCGGCGCCGTCAGGTCCACATCCACGTCGGTCACGCCGTCGCTGGCCGAGTTGCCCGCGTTGTCATAGGCCGTGCCCGAGTGGCTCTGGTTCTCGCCCTCGCCAAAGGTGTAGGCGACGGGGCAACTGGCGATGCCCGCGGTGACGTCACCGCAGGTGTAGGTCACCGTCGGCGCGCCGCTGTCGATGTTGTACCAGCCACTCGCCGGCACGTCGGGCGTCAACGCCGCCGAGATCGTCGGCGCCGTGGCGTCATATTTGAACGCGGCCGAGGTGCCATTGCCCACATTGCCGGCCTCATCTATGCACGACCCGCTCACCGTCAGCGCGATGCCGTCGGGGCCGCTGTAGGTCTGGTCGGCCGTGCAGCTGGCAATGCCAGCGGTGGCATCCACGCCCGTCGTCTCAAAGTCCACCGGCGCGTTGTACCAGCCGTTGTGGTCGGGCCCGCGCTTGGCCGTCACCGTCACCACGGGTGCCGTGGCGTCGTACTTGAACGCGGCCGAGGTGCCATTGCCCACGTTGCCCGCGTTGTCGGTGCACGATCCGCTCACCGTCAGCCCGGTGCCGTCGGGGCCACTGTAGGTCTGGTCGAGGCTGCAGTTGGCATCGTCCACGCCCGAGGTCGCATCAGTGGCCGCCGTGTCGAACACCACCGCGGAATTGTACCAGCCGTTGTGGTCGGGCCCGCGCTCTGGCGTCACCGTCACCACCGGCGCCGTCGCGTCATAGTTGAACGCGGCCGAGATGCCATTGCCCACGTTGCCGGCGTTATCTGTGCACGACCCGCTCACCGTCAGCCCACTGCCGTCGGGGCCACTGTAGGTCTGGTCGAGGCTGCAGTTGGCATCGTCCACGCCCGAGGCAGCATCGCTGGCCGCCGTGTCGAACACCACCGCGGCATTGTACCAGCCGTTGTGGTCGGGCCCGCGCTCGGGCGTCACCGTCACCACGGGGCCGGTCAGGTCCACGTCCACGTCGGTCACGCCGTCGCTGGCCGAGTTGCCCGCGTTGTCATAGACCGTGGCCGAGTGGCTCTGGTCGGCCCCATCGCCAAAGGTGTAGGGGCTGGGGCAGCTGACGACGCCCGAGGTGGCATCGCTGCAGGTGAAGGACACCGTCGGCGCCCCGGTGCTGCCGTTGAACCAGCCACTGGCCGCCGGCGACTTGTCCAGCGACGCCGAGATCGTCGGCGCCGTGGCGTCGCGCTTGATCGTCACCGTCGTCACCGACGCAGTGCCGCCCGCGCTGGTGGCCGAGCAGGTGTAGGTGACGCCCGTCGTATCAGTGTTGACGGTGACGTCATCGCACCCGCTCGTCGAGGTGATGGTCGAGTCGGGATCACTGACCGTCCACTCTACCAGCACATCGCTCACATACCAGCCGTTCTCGCCGTCGGGCGCGGCCGGCGTCAGCTCGTAGCTGATCACAGGCGCCGTGGTGTCAGCGGGTGCAGCGACATTGAGCGTAAACTGGGCGGGCGCCGTGTTGAACGTGCCGCCACTCTTTCCGCCCGACAGAGAGAACCCGGTGATGTCGTAGCTACCCGCAGTGCTCGACGAAAAAGTCGTAGACAGGGTAGTGCCACAGCTTGTGAAGGTGAGCGTCGACGGGCTAACAGACACACCTGTCGGCGGTGTAATGGTCAACACTGCTGGCGCCGCACCAGTTGCGTTGCAGCCATTGACCGGGTCGTTCGGATCTTGCGGTTGCACATAGAAGCCAACGCTCACAGAGCCGCCCGAGGCAATCGTGACCGATTCCTTTGCGGGGTCGATGGTAGTGTCGAGGTCATTCACCACCACGTCGGCCCACACTCCCCATGGGACCGCCAGCGCCAACACCAGCGCCAGCGATACCACACGCCACCAGAATCCACGCATGCGCATACCATACCCTCCCACAGTCCCAAACAGAGGAGCGCCCCCCGCGCTACTCTCCTGAGCCTATCATAGTGTGCCGATATTCGGCCGTCAACCTACATTTACGCACAGTCTTCGTTTCCACCCTACCACTTGGCAGCGCGCACACCATGCGCTAGCATGAGCGCACAGCTGAACGACAAGGAGTGCCCATGAACCCGAGCACCATCCACGAGCCCGCCCGCGAAACGCCCATCATCGCCAACGTCGACGTGCTGGTGGTGGGCAGCGGCCCTGCAGGCATCGCCGCGGCCCTGGCCGCCGCCCGCGAGGGCGCCAGCACCATGCTCATCGAGCGCTATGGCTACCTGGGCGGCATGATCACCGGCGCCTATGTGGTGGCCATCCTCGGCGTGGGCGACGGCAACCAGCCCGTGGCCCGCGGCATCACCGCCGAGATCCGCGAGCGCCTGATGCCGCTGGGCGGCATCAAGCCCATGCACGCCGGCACCGAAGAGGAATACGACGAGTTCGGCCCCTCGGGCGACTATATCGTCGACGCCGAGCTCTTCAAGTGGCAGGCCGCCGAGATGCTCGTGGAAGCGGGCGTGCGCCTGCGCCTGCACACTCTGGCCTGCGACCCCCTCATGGATGGCAACCGCGTCATTGGCCTGGCTGTTGAGAGCAAGTCGGGCCGCGAGGCCATCCTGGCCAGCGTGGTCATCGACTGCTCGGCCGACGCCGACCTGGCCTACCGCGCCGGCGCGCCCTGCGATAACGCCACCCACGAGGTGACCCTGGGCATGCGGCTCGAGGCCGTCGACCGCGAGCGCGTCGAGGCCTACCGCCAGGCCAACCCCGCGGCCTACGACGCCGCCCTGTCGGCCGCGCGACAGCTCAACGGCGGCGTGCTGCCTGGCGGCTCGCGGCGCCTGCGCGATATCGACATCGCCGATGCCGAAGCCCTCACCCGTGCCGAGGTCGAGGCCCGCCACGGCGCCTTTACGGCGCTGCAGCTCTTGCGCCAGCGCGTGCCTGGCTATGAGCAGGCACGCATCGCCGCCACCTTTCCACAGCTCGGCGTGCGCCAGGGCCGGCGCATCCGCGGCGAGATCGTCGTCACCGACGAAGACCTGCGCAACAACCGCCGCTACGACGATGGCATCGCACGGCTGGGCGTCTACTTTCCAGACTGGGGGCCCACCTACCGCATCCGCGGCCTGGCCTACGACCTGCCCTATCGCTGCCTGGTGCCGCAGGGCGTCGATGGCCTGCTGGTGGCCGGGCGCTGCGTCTCGAGCGACTATGTGGCCTGCAACACGCTGCGGCTGATCGTGCCCTGTTTCTGCACGGGCCAGGCCGCAGGCGCCGCTGCAGGCATCGCCGTCGAGCTGGGCTGCGCCCCGCGTGCCGTGCCCGCCGACACCCTGCGGCAGGCACTGGCCCGCCAGGGGGTCAACCTGGGCTAAAGCGTCACTTTCGATCAAAAAGAGCGCCAGAACCTATTGCCTGGCGCTTTTTTTTGTGCTATTCTGTCTATGAACGCACAGGAGCGTTCAGTTCCAAAGCCCAATGGCGTGCAATGGAGGTCTGTAGTGCTCACTGCACAGCGACGACAGCTCATCATGAAGGCGCTGCAAGAAGACGAGGCCGTACAGGTGGCCGCCCTCGCCGAGCGCTTTGGCGTGAGCGAGGTAACCATTCGGCGCGACCTGGCGGCGCTCGATGGCCAGGGAGGGCTGCGGCGCATCCGCGGCGGCGCCCTGCTCACGCCACCCAACCTGCACGAGCCCACCCTGCTCGAGCGCGAGGTGGTCAACCGCGACGCCAAGCAGCGCATCGGCCAGGCCGCCGCCGAGCTGGTAGAGGACGGCGACACCATCATCGTCGCTGGCGGCACCACCACCGCCGAGCTCGCCAAACGCCTCACCCGCCACAGCGACCTGCTGGTCATCACCCCCACCATCAACGTTGCGGCGCTGCTATCCGGCTCGATGGGCGTCACCGTGCTGATCACGGGCGGCATCCTCGTAGGGCCCGAGCAGACCCTGGCCGGCCACATCAGCGAGCAGGCCCTGCGCACCCTGCACGCCGACAAACTGTTCATCAGCGTCAACGCCCTCGACATCGAGCACGGGCTCACCAGCGCCCACCCGAGCGAGATCGGCGTCGACATGGCCATGCTACGCGCCGCCAACAGGCGCATCGTGCTGGCCGATCACACCAAACTGGGCCGAGCGGCCACCTGCACCTTTGGCGCGGTGACCGAGATCCACACCCTGATCACCGATAGCGATGCCCCGTCGCGCCTGCTCGATGACCTGCGCGAGCTGGGCATCGAGGTGATCGTCGTATGAGCGCCCGCGGGCACTCGACGCGTGCCAGACCATCATCAGAAAGGAACCCCCATGCCCGCTAAACGCATCGTCCTCATCGGTGCCGGCAGTATGACCTTTACCCGCGGCCTGTTGATGGACCTCGTCCTCGCGCCGCACCTCAAAGGCAGCACCGTCGCCCTCGTCGACGTCAACGCCGAAAAGCTCGACCTTGCCGCGCGCCTGGCGCGCCAGATGATCGCGCAAGAGCGCGCCGACCTCACCGTCGAGGCCAGCACCAACCGCCGCGACATGCTCCCTGGCGCCGACTATGTCATCACCACCATCTCGGTGGGCGGCCACCCCGCCTGGGAAAAGGACCTCAAGATCCCGCTCAAATACGGCATCACCCAGACGGTGGGAGACTCGGTGGGCCCTGGCGGCCTCTCGCGCGCCCTGCGCCACGTGCCGGTCATCGTGGGCGTGGCCGAGGACATGGAGACGCTCTGCCCCGACGCCATCCTCTTCAATTACACCAACCCCATGACGGTTATCTGCCGCTCGGTGGCCCGCGAGACCGACACGCCCGTGGTGGGCCTGTGCCACGGTGTGCCCAATACCGTCACCTACCTGGCTGAGTACATGGGCGTGCCCCGCGACGAGCTCGAGGTGCGCGCTGCTGGCATCAACCACATGGTCTGGCTTACCACCCTGCTGCGTAACGGCGTCGACGCCTATCCCGCCCTGTGGGAGCTCCTCCGTGCCAAGGGCCCGGCCGACCGCCCCGCCAGCTTTGAGCTGATGGAACTCTACGGCCGCTTCCCTGGCCCAGGCCACGAGCACATCATGGAGTTCTTCCCCTGGTTCGTCACCGAGCGCACCGGCTACGGCGCCGCCTACGGCGAGGGGCTCTTTCCCATCGACCAGCAGAACCGTGGCCGCGTTGACCGCACCGAACGCCTGCAAGCCGAGGCCGACGGCCGCGTGCCCATCCCCGTGCGCCGCTCGGGCGAGGACGTCATGGAGATCATCACCGCGCTCATCACCAACCAGCCCAAGGTGGTGGCCGTCAACGTGCCCAACTATGGCGCCGTGCCCGACCTGCAAGACGAGGCCGTGATCGAGGTGTCAAGCCTCATCGACGGCAACGGCATCCAACCGCTGCGCAACCTCGACCTGCCGGTGGGCGCCGTCGACGTGCTGCGCGCCCGTCTCGATCAGCAAGAGCTCACCTCGCTGGCCGCCGTCAATGGCGACCGTGCCCTGGCCCTGCAGGCCCTGCTGGCCGAACACGGCGTGGCCTCGGTGGCCGATGCCCGCGCCATGCTCGACGAGCTGTTGACCGCCCAGGCCGACCACCTGCCCACTTTTGCCTGAGCGAGGCGCCAGATGACCAAAGCAGACGTCGTCGTTGGCGTTGACGTGGGCGGCACCAAGATCGCCGTGGGCGCCGTCACCCGCGCCGGTGAGATCTTGCGCTCTGAGCGTTATCCCATGGATCGCTCGACGCAACACACCTCGCTGGCCAGCATCCAGGCCGCCCTCGACGGCTTTATGGCCGAGTGGTCGGCCCCCGCACCGTTGGCGTTGGGCTTTGGCGTCGTCGGGCGCACCGACCCGGCCGCCGGCGTCTGGGTGCGGGCCATGAACATCCCCATCTCAGCGCCGGTCGACATGACGGCGCGCTTTGGCGCCCGCTACGGCCTGCGCGCCGCCGTCGACAACGATGTGCACGCAGCGACGCTGGCCGAGCTCTACTGGGGCGCGGGCCGCAACGCCGACGATTTCGTCTATCTCAACGTGGGCACCGGCACGGCTGCTGGGCTCGTCACCAACGGGCGCCTGGTGCGCGGCGCGGGTAACCACGCCGGCGAGTTCGGCCACAGCTTTACCGGCATCGCGCCAGACGTGGCCTGCCCCTGTGGGCGCCGTGGCTGCCTCGAGCCGGTGGCCTCGGGTGGCGGGCTCATCGAGCGCGCCCGCGAGCTGCTGCCCGCCTATCCGCGCTCTCCGCTGGCGGCGGCTGATGCCGCTGCTCAACTCAACGCCCACACCATCTTTGTGCACGCCGATGCCGGCGACCCGCTGGCGGTGCGCCTGGCCAACGATATGGTCAGCGCCCTCGGCATCGCCCTGGCCAACCTGGTCAATCTGCTGGATCCGCAGACGATCGTGGTGGGGGGCGGCGTGTGGGCTGATGGCTGGCTGCTGCCCCGCGTATGGCACATCGTCCAGACCACCGCCCTGGCCGGCGCCCTTTCCGATCTGCAGGGCATGGTGCCCTCGAGCCTCAACCCCGACCACGTCGGCCTGCTGGGCGCGGCCACCCTGGCGTGGGACCTCGTCAATGAAAGGCAGTGATATGAGCGAATATCCGATTCTCAACAACATCATGGACCTGACCAAACCCGAGACCTGGCAGGTGTCGCTAGACCTTGGTGATGAGACCATCGCCCGCTGGCTGGCCAAGGTCGATCTGGAGCGCATCCGCCGCGTCTACTTTATCGGCGCAGGCACCTCGTGCTACGCAGGCGAGGTGGGCAAGCGCATCTGGGAGCGGCTCGCGGGCATCCCCTGCGAGGGCTGCTACGCCTTTGACCTGGCCGCCTATGGCGAGCCCGCCGTGCTCAACAGCGAGGCGCTGGTCGTCGGCATCTCAACCACCGGCGGCACCGGCACCGTGGTCGACGCCATGCGTAACGCCGAGGCCAACGGCGCCCAAACCCTGGCCATCACTGCCTACCCCAGAGCCTCGGTGGCGCAGGGCGCGCAGGGTGTGGTGCTCACCGGTGGCGACACCGACCTCACCCCCGTCAAGAGCAAGTCGTACATCCAGTCGCTCGTCAGCCTCTACCTGCTGGGCATCGCGCTGGGCAAGGCCCGTGGCCGCCTCACCGCCGCCGACGAAGCCTACTGGCGCGGCCAGATCGACCAGGCGGCCCTGGCCGTCAGGCATTTCCTCGAGGTCCAGCTCGGCGAGATCGACGCCCTGGTGCAGGCCTATGCCAGCACACAGATGGTGTTCATCCTCTCCAGCGGCCCCAACATCGGCACCATGCACGAGGGCGCCCTCAAGGTCATCGAGATGGCCAAGATGTACAGCGAGTCGTGCGAGCTCGAGGACTTTTTGCACGGGCGCTACCGCGAGGTCGATCAGGTCACGCCCATGTTCTTCCTGGCGCCCGAGGGCCGCTCGAGCGCTCACGTGCTCGATGTGCTCACCAGCAACGCCTACGTCAAAGCGCCCTCGGTGGTGTTCACCGACAATGTCACCGCGCCCATCAAAGAGATGGCCGCACAGACGGTGCAGCTGCCCAGCCTCGACGAGCTGGCCACACCGCTGCTCTATGCCACGCCGCTGCACTACTTTGGGCATCAGATGGCCATCGCCCGCGGGTGGGATCCCCTCTCGCGCCGCTATGACGACATCGTGCCCGCCCGCGTCAAGTACGGCAACCTCGAGGCGGGGCTGATCCGCTAGCCGACGCCTCAAGCCCGCCGGCCGTCCGTTTGACCGCGACGGCCGGCGGTGGCATACTGGCGGGCGTTGAGGGGAATGAAGCACTCCCCTGGGCGGGCACTGCTCACTCGCAGGCCCGTTCGAACCGCCCAAGCTGATGGCTTCTACGATCACTCGTAGGGGCCATCGTTTTGTTTTGGGAGCCCCACAAGGAGGGTTCTGTGATCCTGAGCGTCGCTCTCATCATCGTACTCGGCATCGTTGCCGATCGGCTCTTTCGCCTCATCAAGGCGCCCGGTCTGCTGGGAATGATCCTGGTGGGCGTGTTGCTGGGCCCCTATGGCCTCGATCTGCTCGATGGCGCCGTCCTCGCCGCCTCAGCCGATCTCCGATTGATGGCCCTCATCGTGATCTTGCTGCGCGCCGGCCTGGGCCTCGAGCGCCGCGCGTTGCAGCGCGTTGGCAGTGTGGCCATCAAAATGAGCGCTCTGCCCTGTTTGATCGAGGGCAGCGTTGTCACTCTGAGCGCGCACCTTATCCTGAGCCTCCCCTGGCTCGAGGCGGCGATGCTGGGCTTTATCCTCGCCGCAGTCTCACCGGCGGTGGTGGTGCCAGCCGTCATTCGTCTCAAAGAGCGCGGCCTGGGCACGGCGCAGGGCATCCCCGAGATCATCCTGGCTGCATCGTCTGTCGACGATGTCTTTGCCATTACCCTCTTTACGGTGTTTCTGGGGCTGGGCGCCGGCTTGGGCGGCTCGGTGTGGTGGCAGGTAGGCAGCATCCCCCTGCAGGTCATCGGCGGCGTGGCGCTGGGGCTGTTGCTGGGGTGGCTGGTGGGCGAGCTGTTGCGCGTCAGCACCACCTTGCTGCGGCGCATCGAGCAGACCGCCCTGCTGCTGGCTCTGGCCATGGTGGCCGTGTTGCTGGGCGAGAGGCTGCGCGTCGCAGGCCTGCTCTCGGTGATGACGCTGGGGTTTGTGCTGCTCGAACGTCACACCAACACCGCTGTCGAGATCGAGCGCGGCCTCGATCGCATCTGGTTCTTTGCGCAGATCATGCTCTTTGTGCTGATCGGCGCCGAGGTCAATGTGACGGTAGCGCTGCAGGCCGGCCTGCTGGGGCTGGCGGTGGTGGCGTGCGGCCTCATCGGCAGAACGCTCGGCGTGCTCATCGCACTGGCCGGCTCGCACCTGTCCTGGCGAGAGCGTCTCTTTTGCGCCATCGCCTATCTGCCCAAAGCCACAGTACAGGCGGCCATCGGCGGCCTGCCGCTGGCGGCCGGTATCGGCTCGGGCGTGCTGATCCTGGCCACCGCAGTACTGGCCATCCTGGTCACCGCGCCGCTGGGAGCCCTGGGCATCGAGCTGGCAGCGCCTCGCTTACTGACACGCGCATCAGCGCCAGGGGCCAGCGACGCCTGACAAGACCGGCGCCCCTTGCGCATGACGATTGGACGTGGTATATACCTGCCAATCACAGTCAGCGCTGGAGGTGCCCATGTCTCCCTGCAAGATCGTCCTCATCGGCGCGGCCAGCGCCAGCTTTGGCCCTCGCATGATCGGCGACGCCATGCTCACCCCCGAGGTGCGCGGCAGCACCCTTTGCCTGGTAGATATCGACGTCGCACGTCTCGAGGTGGTGGCCGCCTATGCCCGGCGCCTCAACGCCTCGCTCGACGCTGGCCTGACCATCGAGCACACGCCCGACCGCGAGGCCGCCCTGCCCGGCGCCGACTATGTCATCACTTCGGTGGCCGTCAAGCGCGACGAGCTGTGGAAGCTCGACTTTGAGATTCCGCTCAAGCACGGCATCAAGCAAGTGCTCGGCGAGAACGGCGGCCCCGGCGGCCTGTCGCACGCCCTGCGCAATATCCCCATCATCCTAGACATCGCGCATGACATGGAGCGCCTGTGCCCCGACGCCATGCTGCTCAACTTTTCCAACCCCGAAAGCCGCATCAGCCTGGCCATCAGCCGCTACACCAAGCTGCGCTTTGCCGGCCTGTGCCATGGCATCGGCATGGCCTACACCGCCACCGCGCGCATCACCGGCCTGCCTGCCGACGACCTCGTGGCCGTGGCCGCCGGCCTCAACCACTTTGTGTGGGTGCTCGATATCCGCCGCAAGAGCACCGGCGAGGATGTCTACCCGCTGCTGCGGGCCGCCGACCAGACCTATGATCCCGGCTATCACCCCCTCTCGCGCCGCATGCTGCGCGACTTTGGCCTCTTTCCGCACCCGTCTGATGACCACATCGGCGAGTACCTGCCCTTTGCCTGGGAATACTGCGGCCTCGAGGGCTATGACTTTGCCGCGGCCGACGCCGACCGCGCTCGCGCCTGGGCCCAGCTCGAGGCCATGGCCAGCGGCCAGGCCCCCCTGCCCGCGCCCAATGCCGCCGACGGGCGCCCGCTGCTGCAGCCCTCGGGCGAGTTCGCCTTTCCCATCATCGCCTCGCAGCTGGCCAGCCGCTCGGATCTCATCGAGGCGGTCAACATCCGCAACGATGGGCTCATCGCTGGCCTGCCAGACTGGGCCATCGTCGAGGTGCCGGCCGAGGCCAGCCCCGCTGGCCTGCGCGGCGTGCAGGTGGGCGCGTTGCCGCCCGGCATCACGGCGCTGCTCAACACCCAGGCCCATGTGCAAGACCTGGCCGTCGAGGCGGCCGTGCACGGCTCGCGCCGGCTGGCGCTGCAGGCGCTGCTGGCCGACCCCGTGGTGCACAGCGCCCGCGCCGCCGAGGCCTGCCTCGACGAGCTGCTGGCCACGCACAGGCCCTATCTGCCGCGCTTTGCCTGACGCCGAATGCCTGTGAGAGGCGCTCTAGATGCCAACGGATGCCCTCAATGATCACTGACCGCGCTGCGGCGGGCACGCCTATCCACCTCGCGCCAGCCAGCCCTCGCGGCGCCGGCCTGTTGCGCCTGGGGTTGGTGCTGCTTGTCGTCTTGCTGATCGGCGCGCCCAGCCTGGTCTACCCCTTTGGGCGCGACCAGGGCGAGTATGCCACCATCGCCGAGCTGGCCATGGGCGGCCGCGTCATCTACCGCGATGTGTTCAATGTCAAACCGCCCGCCACGCACCTTCTGCACGCCCTGGCGCTGACCCTCTTTAGCCGCTCGATGCAGGCCATCCGCTGGCTAGACCTGCTCTGGCAGGCCGCCACCGCGCTGGTGCTGCTGCGCATCGCCGCTCGTATCGGCCTCAACCGGCGCGCCGCGCTGCTGGCGCCCGTGGTCTATGCCATCGCGCACTATGCCCACGACTTTTGGAACACGGCCCAGACCGACGGCTTTCTCAACCTGCCCGCGGCGCTGGCCGTGCTGGCCTTTCTGCGGGCCCACCAGCGCGGCGAGCGCTGGGCCTATGCCGCCAGTGGCGCCGCCATCGGCGTGGCCGTGCTGTTCAAATACCCCATCGGCATCTTGCTGCCGCTGTTGTGGCTGTGCGCCGCCCTCGCGCGCCGGCGCCCGTGGCGCGCCCTGGTGTGGATGTCGCTCGGTTGCAGCTTGCCACTGATCGGCTGCGCCGTCTGGCTCTATGCCGAGGGAGCGCTGCTGCCCTTTATCGACTCGCAGTTTCACTATCTGACGCGCTATGTGGGGCGCAATCCGACGCCATTCGGACGCCTTCGGCTGCTGGCCCTTATTCTGCGCTTTCAACTTCGCGTGACCATTCCACTCGGGCTCGCCTGCCTGTGCGGCGCATTCCTGCTGGCGTCAGCGCCGCGCCCTCGCCGTGGTTCAGGCACGATGATCCTGGTGTCGTGGCTGCTGGCGGCGTGTATCGACTATCTGGCCCAGGGCAAGGGCTATCTCTACCATGGTCTCCCCATCCTGGCGCCGGCGGCGCTGCTGGCCGCTCAGGTGACCTCGCGCGCCTCGGCGCGAGACGCTCAGACGCGCTGGCTGCACCTGCTCTTTGTGGCGCTCGCCACCACGTCGCTGGCCTGGCCGGTGACGCTCTACGCGCGACAACTGCACGAGAGCCGATCTGTTGGCGCAGTGGTCGACGTGCTGGCGGGCGACATCTCACCACAGCATATCTGCCGATCAGAGCACCCACTCTGTTATTCAGGAGACCCCGGCTTTGCGCTGCCCGACCAGCTGGCCGCCGCCGAGTTCATCGCCGCCCACAGCGAGCCATCCGACCCGCTCTTTGTCTGGGGGTTCGAGCCCACCATCTACTTTGCCGCCGAGCGCAAGCCGGCCTCGCGCTTTATCTTTAACCTGGTCTTCGTTGGCGACTGGCGCTGGCCCGAGCTACGCGAGCAACTGCTGGCCGACCTTGCGCATCGCCCGCCGCGCTACGTCGTCGTCGCCCGCGACGATGCACGCCCCCTGAACACCGGCGTGCTTGACGACTCGGCCACCGCCCTGCAGGGCTTTGCCGAGCTGCGACATCTCATCGAGACCGACTACCGCCTGGACGCCATCTTTGGCAACCTGACGCTCTACCGCGCCGTCCCCTGACACCCCCTTGCCCGCGCCCTCGCCCCGTGGCACAATGCCCCCACCTGCACCGGAGGCGATGCCATGCGCGTCTATATCGGCACCTACACCCACAACACCGCCAGCGAGGGCATCTATCGCTGTACATTTGACCCGCGCACCGGCGCCCTGGCCCTCGACGGCCTCGCCGCGCGCGCCCAAGACCCGTCGTACCTGGCCTTACACCCGGCCCAGCACACCCTCTATGCCTGCAACGAGTTGTCCGAGTTCTCTGGCCAGCCCGTGGGCGCCGTCTCGGCCCTGGCCATCGACCGCCGCGACGGCGCCTTGGCCCTGCGTGCCCAGCAGCCCAGCGGCGGCGCCGCCCCCTGTCACGTCAGTGTCGATCGCAGCGGCCGCACCCTGCTGGCCGCCAACTATGGCGGTGGCAGTTTTTGCGTCCTGCCCATCTTGCCCGACGGCGCCCTGGCGCCCGACGGCCAGCTGCACCGCCTGGTTGGCAGCGGCCCCGATGCGCCCCGCCAGGAGCGGCCGCACGCCCACTCCATCTGGCCCGACCCCACCAACCTGTGGGCGCTGGGCTGCGACCTGGGCAGCGACCGCGTCTATGTCTATGCGCTGCACCCCTCGCAGGCCCGCCTGCTGCCGGCACGCGCCCCCTTTGCACGGGTGCAGGCCGGCGCCGGCCCGCGCCACATCGCCTTTCACCCCAACGGCCGCTGGGTCTATCTGCTCAACGAGCTGCGCTCGGCCGTGACGCTCTTCGACTGGGACCCCGTCCACGGTCTGCTCAACGAGGTGGCCCACACACCCGCGCTACCGCCCGACTTTGAGGGCCCCAACGGCGCCGCCGACATCCACCTCACGCCCGACGGCCGCTACCTGTACGCCAGCAACCGCGGACAAGATGCCCTGGCCTGCTTTGCCGTCGATCCCGTCAGCGGCCTGCTGACCGACCTGGGCTATGCGCCCACCGGCGGCCAGCATCCGCGCAACTTTGGCATCGCGCCCGGCGGCCGCTGGCTGCTGGTGGCCAACATGCACAGCAACAACATCGTCACCCTGGCCATCGACGCCGCCAGCGGCGCCCTGCAGCCCACCGGCCACGTGCTGTCGCTGCCCGGCCCCACCTGCATCCTGTTCGCCTGAGGAGCACCATGACCCGACCCACCGTGCACATGATCGGCCAGGCCCACCTCGACCCGGCCTGGCTCTGGCCCTGGCCCGAGGGCCGCGCCGAGGCGCTGGCCTCGACCCGCGCCGCCCTCGATCGCCTCGACGAGTACCCCGACTTTTGCTTCACCCGCGGCGAGGCGCAGGTCTACGCCTGGGTCGAGCAAGAAGACCCCGCCCTGTTCGCCCGCCTGCGCCAGGCCATCGCCGCTGGCCGCTGGGCCGTGGTCAACGGCATGGTGCTGCAGCCCGACATGAACCTGCCCCACGGCGAGACGCTGGTGCGCCACTTTTTGCTGGGCAAGGCCTATATGCGCGCGCGCCTCGGCGTTGAGCCCACGGTGGGCTATTGCGTCGACAGCTTTGGCCACGCCGCCACCGTGCCCATGATCCTGGCCGGCTGCGGCATGGATTCGTACTGCTTCTTGCGGCCCGGCCCTCACGAGATGGATCTGCCCGCACAGGCCTTTTGGTGGCAGGCCCCCGACGGCTCGCGGGTGCTGGCCTTTCGCATCGCCAACGCCTACACCACCTGGCAAACAGACTCGGCCGATCAGATCCAGCGCGCCCTCGACGACATGCCCCCCGAGCTCGGCCATACCATGTGCTTTTACGGCGTGGGCGATCACGGCGGCGGCCCCACCAAAGCGCAGATCGAGGGCATCATCGCGCAACAGGGCAGCGCCGCCGCCGAGATCCGCTTTAGCCACCCCCGCGCCTACTTTGACGCCGTGCTGCCCCTGGCCGACGCCCTGCCCACCGTCGACCGCGAGCTCTACTATCACGCCGTGGGCTGCTATGCCGCCAACTCGACGCTCAAGCGCACCTACCGCCAGGCCGAGCAGGCGCTGCTGCTGGCAGAACGCCTGACGGTGCTGGCTGCGCAGTGGGTCGATCGCCCGGCGCCCGCCCCCGAGCTGGACGCCTTGTGGCACGAGGTCTGCTTCAACACCTTCCACGACATCCTGGGCGGCTGCACCATCAAAGAGGCCGCCGACGACGCCATCCGCGCCCTGGGCCATGTGGTGCACCGCGCCCGCGCCCTGTCTATCGACGCCGGCCGCGCCATCGCCGCGCAGGTCGATACGGCCGGCTCGCCCGGCAGCGTCGTGCTCTACAACCCCACACCCGCTGCGCGCAGCGCGTACATCGAGTACGAGCCCTGGACCGGCTGGCAACCGTGGGATGCCGAGGGCTGGGGCCTCACCGACGAGGACGGCGCGCCCATCGCCTGGCAGCTGCTGCCCAACCACGACGCTGCCGCCCGCCCCGACCATGGCGTGCAGCGCCTCGTCTTTCGCGCCGAGCTGCCGCCGCTGGGCTATCGCACCTACCGCTTTGGCCCCGGCGCCCCGCGCATCGAGGCAGAGCCCACAGCCGTCACCGTGACGCCCACCACGCTGGCCAACGCTCACCTGGCCATCCGCATCGACCCGGCCAGCGGCGCCATCGTCTCGTGCACCCATCGCGCCAGCGGTCTCGAGCTGGTGGGCCCCGGCGGCTGGAACGTGCTGCAGGTGCTGCGCGACAGCAGTGACACCTGGTCGCACGGCATCCACCGCTTTGACGAGGTCATCGGCCAGTTCGGCCAACCTCGCGCAACCGTCGTCGATGACGGCCCCCTGCAGGCCTCGCTGCTGATCGAGCGCCGCTACGAGGGCAGCACCTGGTTGCAACAACTGGTGTTGCGCGCCGGCGAGCCCGAGCTGCTCATCCGCAACTGGCTGCACTGGCAGGGCCGTTGGACGATGCTCAAACTGGCCTGCGACCTGGCGGCCACCGGCCCGCGCGCCTGGCACGACGTCGCCTTTGGCCACGTCGAGCGCGCCTGCAACGGCGACGAGGTGCCCACCCACATGTGGATGGACGTCTCTGGCGCCGCCCAGGCCGACCCCGCGCAGACCATCGGCCTGGCCATCATCAACGACGGCCGCTACAGTTGCGACGTGACCGCTACCGCGGCGCGCCTCACGGTGCTGCGCTGCCCGCCCTATGCCTACCACATTCCCCACGAGCCCGGCACGAGCCCCCGCTACGACTGGCTCGACCAGGGTGAGCACACCTTTGACCTGCTGTTGCGGCCCCACGTGGGCAGTTGGGCAACCGCGGGCGTGGTGCAGCGTGCCCGCGAGTTCAACATGCCGCCGCTGGCCATCACCGCCCACGCCCACGGGGGCCGCCTGCCCACGCGCCTCTCGCTGGCCGAGCTGACCACACCCGAGCTCGAGCTCACCGCCTGCAAGCCCGCCCACGATGGCCAGGGCACCATCGTGCGGCTGGCCGACCGCCACGGGCGTGGCGGTGCGGGCGAACTCATCTGGCAGGGGCAGCGCCTGCCGGTGGCCTGCGCCCCTCACGGCGTGTGCACCCTGCGCCTCGAGGAGACCGTCGACGGCTGGCGCGCCACGCCGTGCGATCTGATCGAGCGCCCGCTCTGACGCCCAAAACAGAACGCCCCCTGGCCTCGTCAGGTCAGGGGGTGTCTCTCGCTGCGAATGCCACAGCGCTGGCGCGAGTGCCTCTCTGAGCACGCCTGCTCACCTGACGGTGAGGGGGCAATTCTCGAGCGGCGCTGCACGCCAGCGCTGGGAAGCAACGGCCGCGCCTTTGCGGCCAGGGTATCGTCAAATGTCAGAAGCGCTGATACTCGTCTACCGGCACCACGAACACCACCGCGCCGCCCACCTGCACCTCGATCGGCTCTGAGATCAGCGGCGCCATCTCGACCAGCGGCGGCGTGGGATACACCGTCCGCGTGCGCGTGTGGCACGTATCCTTCAGGATACGCATTACAGCGGGCACTTTGTCGTCGTCCACGCCGATCATAAACGTGGCATTGCCCTCTCGCAGAAAACCACCCGTGGTCGACACCACCGTCGCCTGGAAACCTTCGTCCATCAGTGCCTGTCGCAGGGCGTCGCGGTCGTCGCGGTTGACGATGCTGAACACGAGTTTCATCGGTTCCCCCTCCTACAACGGGCCATGGTATAACCAAAAAGCGCCCCGGCACAGGCCCGGAGCGCGCAACGCGTTGACTTTGCCTCTGCCATTGCCTGCGAAGTTAGCTGACGGGTTAGGGCTGGTAGCTGCCCCTCTCGCGCAAACGAGATGCACCCCACGGTCTGGTTCCTCCGCTCTCCAGCGTACTGGAGATTAGGCTGCTGCTATTCGGTTTTCCAAGTTCATTCTAAGCCACTATGTCAAAACGGTCAACCGCCAAAACGCTCAAGAATCCGCGCCGAGACGCGCCCCTAGGCCTCGGCCGCCTCAGCCGACAACGCAGCCTGTTCGGCCCGTCGCCCGGCGATGGACGCCACCACGCACACCACGCCGAACATGCCTGCCGCCACGAAAAAGGGCGCCCGCGTGTTGACTGCCGCCACCACGGCAGCGCCGATCATCGGCCCCAGGCCAAACCCCGCCGAGGCTGCGCTGCTGTTGAGGCCCAGCGCCACGCCCGTGCGATCTTTGGGGACGCTATCCACCAGCATGGCGCTCAGGCTGGGGCCAATGCCACCGCGGAACAGCCCCTGAAGCGCCGAGAACGTGCCCAGCACCAGGGGCGTGCCGGCCAGGCCCATCGGCACATAGAACAGCGCCGTGCCGATCATGCCGAACAGCGTGGTGCGCCGGTGCCCCAGGCGGTCGCTCAGTTTGCCCACCGTCACCGCCGCGATGGCCGCTGTGATAGCGCCAACGCCCGTCACGGTGCCGGCCACCGAAGCCGGTTGCACCCCCGCCTTGACGATCTGCTGAATCAAGATCGGCATGGCCGGCGAGATGACGCTGAATGTCAGGCTCAGCATCAGGTTCACCAGAATCAGCCCCGCCAGCACCGGATTGTGGAATATCTCGCCAAAGCCGGCCAGCGGGTTACGAGAGCCTTTCTGGGCCGCTGCCAGCTCCTCGGCGTCGCGCTCGGGCTCGACGGTGCCAAAGATGGCCATCAGCACCGCCACCACCACCACCGCCGACGAGATCAGGAACGTCTCTTTGTAGCCCACGGCATCGCCGATCCAGCCGCCCATCATCGGCCCCACCGAGATGCCCACAAAAAAGGCCGTCTGCAACATGCCCAGCGCAAAGGCGATCTGCTTCTTGGGCACGCTCGCCGCCACCAGCACCGTCGAGGCCGATGGCGTGCCGGTAAAGATCCCCTGCAAAAAGCGCACAATCAACAGCTGCGTGGGCGTCTGCACAAAGGCGGTCACCGCCATCATCACGGCTGTGCCAATGGTGGCGCGCACCAGGTTGGGCTTGCGCCCAAAGCGGTCGCCCAAAGCCCCCCAGATCGGTGTGAAGAGCGCGAACGACACCGAGCCCACCGACTGGTAGGCCCCCGTCCAGCGCGCCACGTCGTTCAGGTCGGTGATGCCCAGGTCTTGAATATAGTAGGGGATGAGGATATACCCCGCCTGGAACGCCATCAGCGACAGGATCTGCACAAACATCGCGGCCCACAGGGTGCGCTGCCAGGGCAGCAGCTTGGGCAATCTCATAGAACCATCCTCGTCAGCATGTTAGGCTCGACTATACGGCAAACCCGTGCGGGCGCCAAAGGCGTGCTCACGGGCGCAGCAGCACCTTGACCACCGGCTCGTCGCGTCGCAGCATCAGCGCCAGCGCCTCTTGCGCCTGCTCGAGCGGCAGCTCGTGAGTGATGACCCCATCGTGCGCGTGCGGCGCCGCAGCCAGATAGCTCAACGCCGTGCGAAAATCCTCATCGGTATAGATCTGCGTGCCCACCAGGTCCAGCTCGTTCACCGTCAGGTCAGAGAGCACCAGCGGCACCGCCCCCGCGAACAGCGCGATGATGACAATGCGCCCGCCGCGCCGCGCCAGTGCCAGCGCCTGCGCCACCGTGGCTTTGGCGGCGCTCGCCAGGAACACCACATCGAACCCGTCGAGATAGTCGCTGCGCACCCGCGGCACCAGGCCCGCGTCGCTGGCGTCATACACATCGTCGGCGCCCAGCACCCTCGCCAGCGCCAGGTTGTGCGGCGACAGGTCGGTGAGCGCCACGCTCTCGGCCCCCGCCAGGTGCGCCGCCAGCGCGGTGAACAGCCCAATGGTGCCGCCGCCGAGCACCAGCGCCCGCGTGCCAGGCCCCACCAGCCCGCGACGCGCCGCATGCACGCCCACCGCCAGAGGCTCAGCCAGCACGCCGCGCCGCAGCCCGATCTGGTCGAGCGGGTAGACGATCTCGGCACGACTGACAAAATACTCGGCAAAGGTGCCTTGCCAGCCGCCCAGGCCCGGCACCACCTTGTTGAGGCAGGTGTTGGTGCGCCCCAGCCGGCATTGCGCGCAGACGCCACAGTGCGTATAGGGCATGACCGTCACCGCCTGGCCCACCGTCAGGCCCGTCACCCCCTCGCCCAACGCGGCGATGGTGCCCGCCACCTCGTGCCCCAGCACCACCGGCGGCTGCCTGAAGGGGTGCGTGCCCTCGAACGAGTGCAGGTCAGACCCGCACACGCCCGCATAGGCCACCTCTATCAGCACCTCACCCGCCGACGGCGCCAGCATGGGCGCCTCTTCGATGACCACCTCGCCGGCCTGCCGCAGCATCGCTACGCGCATCGCTACCCTCCCTGTGCACAATGCGAACATCCTAGGCCGATCGCACCCGGCTGTCGAACTGCCCTTGCGCCCGCGTCCCGCCCGCGCTACCATGCCCCCAGTCTGCGCCACACACAAGGAGTGCTACTCATGGACAAGGTTAGGATCTGCGTCGTCGGCATGGGCATCGGTCGCTCCAACGGCCGCGCCCTGGCTGCTAACCCCCGGAGCAGTGTCACCGCCCTGTGCGACCTCTTGCAGGATCGCATGGAGGCCTTTGCCAGCGAGCTGCCCGAGCCCGTCAAGTTCTATACCGACTACAAGCTGATGTGCCAGGACCCGGATATCGACGCCGTGATGGTGGGCACGCCCAACCAGTGGCACGTGCCCATCGCCCTCGAGGCCGTGCGCAACGGCAAGCATGTGCTCGTCACCAAGCCACTGGCCGATTCAGAAGACGCCGCGCGCACGCTGGTCGAGGCGGCCGAGGCCGCCGGCGTGGTCAACATGATGTCGCTCTCGATGCGCTTTTCAGACCCGGTGCAATACCTGGGCGGCCTGGCGCGCCAGGGGTTCTTTGGCGAGCTCTACTATGCCCACTCGCGCAGCGTACGGCGCATCGGCATCCCCGGCGCCAACAAAGGCGGCGTGCATTTCATCCAAAAGGGTGGCGGCGCCTTTCGTGACATGGGCGTGCATTTTCTCGACTCGGTCTGGTGGCTGCTGGGCCGCCCCAAGCCGGTGAGCGTGCTGGGCGTGGCGGGCGCCAAGTTCGGCCCGCGCGGTCAGGGCTACTGGATGGTCGAGCATCAGCCGCCGGCCTCTTATTACTCGCAGTATGCGGCCGACGATTACGGCGGTGGCTTTATCCGCTTTGACAACGGCGTGGGCCTGCACATCGAGTCGTTCTGGGCCAGCCACCATGAGGATATGGGCCAGATCGAGCTGTTTGGCACCGAAGCCGGCGCCAAGCTGCGCCCCCTTACCCTGCACCAGACGCTCAATGAGCAGCCCGTCGACATCCCCGTGGAGCTGCCCCAAAAGCCCAGCACCTCGTGGGATACGCTGGCGGGCCACTTTGTCGACTGCGTGCTCGACGGCATACCCTGCCAGTCGCCCCTGCGCGATGGCCTCGAGGTGCAGCGCATGATGGAGGCGCTGCTGCTCAGCGCCGAGTTGGGCAAAGAGGTGCGGCTCGACTAGCCGCCCTGCACCAACCGCTCGCAACCAGAGACGGCCCTCGCTGAGGGCCGTCTCGCCATGCTGCCAGGCGCCGCACGCCTCAGCGCCAGGGTGTATAGTCAGGGTTGGGCGTGGGCAGTTGCGCCGCGACGCTCTCGCGCCAGGCCGCCAGCAGCCGGTGCAGGTGCGTGGCCAGCTCGGGCTGCTCGGCGGCGCAGTTGTGCGCTTCAGAGACATCCTCGCGCAGGTTGTACAGCTCCAGGCGGCCGTCCTCGTAGAACTCGATCAGCTTCCAGTCGCCGGCCCGCAGCGAGGCGCCCGGCGTGCCGCCCTGGTTGCCATAGTGCGGATAGTGCCAGTAGATCGCCTCGCGCTCGAGCGCGCCCTCGCCGCGCAGCAGCGGCGCCAGGCTCACCCCATCGACGTGCTGCTCGGGCCGCAGCGGCAGCCCCGCCATCTCGAGGATGGTGGGGTACAGGTCGGGGCTGGTCACCGGCGTGCTGCATACCCCCGGCGCGGCCACCCCCGGCCAGTGGATGAACAGCGGCTCGCGGGTGCCGCCCTCGTACATCCAGCCCTTGCCCTCGGCCAGCGGCGCGTTGCAGGTGGGCGAGCCCTCGGCCGTGGCCAGCCCGCCATTGTCCGAGGTAAAGATGATGATGGTGTGCTCGGCCTGGCCGGCCGCCTCGAGCGCCCGCAACAGCCGCCCGATGTTCTCGTCGACGCTCTCGATCATGGCGGCATAGGCGGCGTCAGACTGCAGCAGCCGGCGCGTCACCCGCTGGTCCTTCTTATGCTCACAGGGAAAGGCCTCGCCCTCGGCAAAGGTGCGCTGGCGGTCGAGCCCCAGCGCCCGCGCCTTGGCCTCGTACTTGGCGATCTTGTCTGCCTTGGCCTGGATGGGGATGTGCACGCAATAGTCCCAAAGGTTGAGGAAAAAGGGCCGCCCGTCGCTGCGCTCGATCAGGGCGATCGCCTCGTCCATCAACCGGTCGGGCAGATACTCGCCCTCGGGCCCGTCGGGCAAAGTGGGCAGGCCGTAGGGGCTAAAGTAGCCGTGGTTGGGCATGCCCCAGTCGCACCCGCCGCGGTTGACCTCGAACCCGTGGCGATCTGGCCAGTAGGCGCGCTCGCCCAGGTGCCACTTGCCCACGTGCCAGGTGGCATAGCCGCCCTCGTGCAGCGCCGTGGCCAGCGACGTCTCGCTCAGCGGCAACTGCCGCACGTAGGGCGCGTCGATCAGCTTGCCCTGGGTGTGCCCCCCGATAAAGTTGGTCACCCCCACCCGCGCGGGATACTTGCCGCTCATAATGCTGGCGCGCGTGGGCGAGCAGACGGGGCAGGCCGCATAGGCGTCGGTGAAGCGCACGCTCTGCGCCGCCAGATGGTCGAGGTTGGGCGTCTCGTAAAAGGTGCTGCCATAGCAGCTCAGGTCTTTCCAGCCGAGGTCGTCCATCAAGATCAGGATGATGTTGGGCCTGCGCATCGCGCCTCCTGCAAGGTCTGGCTGCGGGCCATGATACCCGCTCGCGAGCCGCCCTGTCCAACGCACGCCGCCGCTGCCGCTAGCTGTACAACGGTTGCGGCGCCACGCAGGCCGTGCGCGAGACCAGCTCTTGCAGCTCTGACACCGTCAACTGCTCGATGCCCATCACCGCCAGCGTGCGGCCGCGCCGCCAGTAGTCGGTCTGGTGGATGATGGACGCCAGCCGGATGAGGCTGTTGATGGCCTCGACCTGCACGCCAAAGCGCTGCCCCAGCGCCGCGATGGGCACCAGGCTCATGGGCACATCTTCGGTGATGTAGCGGTGCATCAGCGTGGCTGGCGCCTTGATGCCGCGGTAGCCGCTCTGGTTGTGGATGGCGTCGTGCAGCGTCTCGCCCACAGCGTTATAGGCCAAAGACAGCCACTCGCGTGCCGACTGCGCCCTGATGCCCACCGCCGAGCCAACTGTCACCCGCTCGCGGTCGAGCGCCTCGAGCACCCGCGCTACCGAGGGCGTCACCCCGTCGATGTAAAACTCGTAATCGCCGCCGGTCGACTCGATGCGCCCAGCGTTGAGCAGCGTCAGCGCGGGGTGAAAGATCGCGCCCATGTTGTTCAGCCCCGTGTGCAGCACCGTCTCGCCGTCGATGTACTCGGGAAAGGCGTCGCTGATGCGCGCCAGCACCTCGCTGGTGCGCGTGGCCGGCAGCGCCGCGATGGGCACCGCATCTTTGACGCGCGTGATGCGCGCCTGCGTCGGCCCCTCAGAGCGGCACACATAGAGCAGCGTGGCGGTCTCGGCCAACGTCACGTCGGCGGTGCAGCCGCCCTCGCGCAACGCCTTGAGCACCTCGAGCGTGCCGCCGGTGCGCCCAGGGTTCAGAATGACCAGCTGACCGTCGCGCAGGTGCGGGGCCATGGCCCGCGCCAGCGGCCCGTGCCCAAAGGCGGGCACCACCACCTGGATCACCTCGGCATCGGCCAGCGCCTCGACCAGATCGCTGGTGACGCGCTCAAGCCGCCCAAAGCCATGCGGTACGCCGTCTTCGGCGGCCAGTTCGATGCCACCCCGCAGGCGGATGGCCCGCACGTTGTCAGCCGTGCGGTTGTACAGCGTCACCGGATAGCCCATCAGCGCCAGATGCGCGGCCATGGCCTTGCCGCCATTGCCCGCGCCCATGACGGTGTAGCGTGTCTTGGGGGTCATCGCGTCTCACCTTTCTGCTGCTGCAACTGCGCCAGTCGCTCGGCCTCGCTTTGCGGCCGGCCGGTGGCCTGGTCGAGCGCCACACAGGCGCCCCGCTCGTCTACGCCGGTGATCACTGCGCCCCGTGCGTAGGCGTTGCTGGCCAGGTGCGGCGCATCGAGCACCCCGCGCCGCACCGCCCGCGCCAACGTAGCGGCATCGAGCAGCGGATCAGCCACGCCTTGTGCGCCCAGTCGTTCGATGGCGGCGATGATCTGCATCGCCTCGTCGCGCAGCTCGCGCCGTCGCGCCTGCACGGCGGGGTCCATGGTCATATCGGGCTGGCCGTTGAGCGCGTTGTCGATGGCGCGCTGGGCCATCACACAGGCCTCGATCACGTCGTCGGCGGTGGCGGCGTGGTGCGCCTCGCTGTGGGCCACCACGTGCACAATGTGTGGCTGCAGCGCCATCTGCAGATAGACGCTGGCCGCCAGGTGCGCCCGCGCCGCGCGATCGTCCTGGGGATAGCTCAGCAGGCCCGTGCGCGTCTGTCGCCAAACGCGAAAGGTCTCGCCCTGCAGCATCTCGGCCATATCCAGCATCGCCAGCATCTTGGCCAGGTCCATGCGGTCATTGAGCAGCGGCGGGCTATTGAACATCAACTGCGCGATATAGTCTTGCACGCCACAGGCCCGCGCGATATAGGCCGACAGATAGGCCGAGGCCACGCAGACGGCGTCGTGGGCATCGCGCAGGCCCCAGTGGTGCGGCTCGTTCACCTCGACGGGGATGCCGCGCTCGGCGTACCAGCCCATCAGCGCCAGATGCTCGCCGATCGACGCCTCGAGTGTCCACGGGCCGCGCCCGTCCATGTCGTTGAACCAGAGGATGGGCACCGCCGGCCAGGCGATGTGGATGGTCTCGACATAGACCTCGGCCAGGCGGATGAAATCGTCGGTGCCGGTGTAGGTGCGCATCAGCGGATGGTTGCCTCGGCGCGTGGCGGCGTACAGCCGACGATAGTCCTCGGCCGAGCGCACCGGCACGCCGCCGGCGCCCGTGCGGGCCGCGTCTTGCCGCTCGGGATGGAAAAAGTGCTCCTGCGCATCCTGGTCGGTGCCCAACGAGACCACGTCGAGCACACGCGCCGCGGCGATTCGCTCGACGCCCGCGATGGTGTCCGCGAGTGAGGGCTGCCCATAGTGGTGACGCAGCAGCGGATAGGGCGCCTTCCAGCGGATGCGCGCGATGGTCTCTTGCGGATAGCGCGCCTCTGCGGCGCCCGCCTGCTCGTGGCCCCGCAAAAAGCCCAGCAGCGCGTCACGCCCCTCAGAGCCATCGTAGACGCGATGGAAAAAGCCCAGCGCCCGCGCCCGCTCGGCCACCGGCGGCGTGCCACCGAACATAAAGCGCACACCGCGCTGGCGCAGCTCGTCTGCGGCCTCGGCGAACTCGCCCAGCAGCCGCTCGCCCGTCTCGGGCGTCAGCCGATACGAGACCCCCACCAGCTCGGCGCCCTCGCGCTCTGCGGCGGCCACCACGGCGGCCACCGGCGTGGCCGGCCCCAAAAACACGGTGCGCCAGCCCGCCTCCTTGGCCAGTCGCAAAAAGCTCAACACGCCGGCCACATGCACGCACTCGCCCAGCGCAGCACCGATCACGGTTTTGGTCATGCCGCTCCTTTCTGCCCGGTGGGGCCTCGTTGTGTCGCCAGAAAACGGGGCCGTCTCGTCGACGCAGGCCCCGAGGGGGCGCAGGCCGGCTGGCAGGCATGTGCAGACAACCGACAGGGGGTGGCCGGGCCACATTGCAGCATTGCAGCGAGCACCAAGGGGCGCCAGACATGGTCTGTGGCCTGCGGCAGAGCTGTCGCGCCAGACATGGCCATCCCGGGCATCAGACGAGCCAGAGCATCCGACTGTTATGTCATCATAGGTGCTGCTGAGGCTGACGTCAACCGCGTTCTGGCGTATAGTGCAGCTGTTGCTGTGCTCGCTGGTCACACTTTCGCCCGACAGTGGCTCTATTGAGTAGAGACGAGTTCAAGGAGCGCCTGTGCCCACAGAGACCGTCAGCGCCACCGCCGCACACGTGCGCCTGCTGCAGTCGCCCGAGGCGACGCAACAGGCGCGCCACGAGGCCTTTGCCGCGCTGGTGGCCGCCTATCAAGACATGGCCTGCGGCTATGCCCTGGCGCAACTGGGCAACTGGCCCGCGGCGCAAGATGCCGCTCAGGATGCCTTTATCCTCGCCTACCAGCAGATAGGCCAGCTCCACGAGCCGGCGGCCTTTGGCGCCTGGCTCAAGCGCATCGTCTGGAGCCAGTGCAGCCGCACACAACGCGCGCCCGTGACCGAGCCGCTGCCCGCCGACGAGTTGGGCCTGTGCGCCCCAGACGACGCCCAGCCCGCCGTGGCCAGCGAGGCGGCCGCGTGGCGCCAGCAAGTGCTCGCGGCCGTGCAGGCCCTGCCCGCCCACGAGCGCGACGCGGTGCTGCTCTACTACATCGACGGCTATGCACCACGAGAGGTGGCCGCGTTCCTCGAGATCTCTGAACCGGCGCTGCGCAAACGCCTGCAGCGCGCCCGCGACCACCTCAGGGAGGCGATGATGGACCTCTTGCGCGACAGCCTCGCGGCCGAACGCCCCTCGCGCGACGACGCTTTTTTGCGGGCCGTACAGCTCGCCACCACCCTCGAAGAGGCGGCCGTCGAGGCGCAGATCGCCGTGCTCGAGGCCGCCCTGGTCGACGGCATCGACGTCAACGCCGCCGGCGCCAGCGGCCAGACGCTGCTACACTGGGCCGCGCGCCAGGGCAACCTCGAGGCCCTCACCCTGCTGCTGCGCAACGGCGCCGACCCGGCGCTGCTCGATCGCCTGGGCCGCACGCCGCTGCGCGTGGCGCTCGATGCCGGCCAGTCGCGGGCGGCCGACCTGTTGCGCCGCTGGGCCGCCCGCCACACCGCGCCCGAGCCACAGGAGCCCCGCCCATGAAGCGTCTCTTTGGCGGCGAAAAGAGCCTCTTGATCGCCCAGCTGCTCGACGCGCTGGCCGGTGACATCTGCCCCATCTGCGCTCGCGTATCCGAGGCCGAGCGGCGCCACCTCGACCTGCTGTTGCACGAACGGGTCAACGACAACCGCACCCGCGAGGCGCTGGCCGCGTCGCACGGCTTTTGCCCCGATCACACCGCACTTTTGCTCGAGGTGGGCGGCCGCGGCTGCCATGCCAAGATCGCCCTGCTCTATGCCGCCCAGGTGGCTGCGCTGGCCGAAGAGGTGGCCGCCCTGCCCGATAGCGGCAGCGCCAACGGCGCCCTGCAGACCGCCTGCCCGGCCTGCGCCAACGTCGCCCGCACCGAGCAACTCTATGTCGAGCTGCTGGCGCGGCGCCTGGCCGAGCCGCGCTTTAGCCAGGCGCTGGCCACGGGCCCGGGCCTGTGCCTGCCGCACCTGCGAGAGGTGTATGCCCACGCCGCCCCCGGCGAGCGCGCCCTGCTGCGCCAGATGCAGGCAGAGCGCCTGCGCGCCCTCTCGGAAGACCTGCGCGAGTTCGCCCGCAAGAGCGCCCAGGTGGCCCAGGGCGTGCGCGAGCCCTTTGGCCCTGAACGCGATTCGTGGATCCGCGCCCTGCGCCTCTACCACGGCGACCTCAAGGGCTGAGCCCCGGCCTGTCATTTGGCGACTCGGGCGCCCCGCGATATGCTGAATGCCATCAGTTTGCGCGCCCCTGGCGCTCGAGGTTCGCCACCATGTCTGCACTGGCCTCGGGCCACCGCCTTCGCCGCTGGGCCTATCCGCTCGCCATCGCCCTCTTGCTGGGCGCCTGGCTGGTGGCCGCTCTGACGCACCTCGACTTTTGGGCCTTTGAAGATGACGAGGGCACCTTCCTGGTGACGGCGCAGGCCCTCTTTGAGGGGCACGATCTCTACCGCGAGGTGTGGCTCAACTACTTTTCGGGGCTGACGACGCTGGTGCAGCTCGCCTTTGGCGTGGGCGGCGTGTCGGTGATCGCGCCGCGCATCGCCATGGCGTTGCTGGCGGTGGCCATGGCCTGGCTGTCGGCCGACATGGCGCGGCTGCTGGCGGGGCGCACGGCCGGCGCTCTGGCGGCGCTTTTGCTGGTGCTCACGCCAGCCCTGTCGCAGATGGGCCGCTCGGTGATGGGCGAGGTGCCCGCCGCCGCCTGCGGCGCCCTGGCCGTCTGGCTGCTGCTGCGCCACCAGCGCCAGCCGCACCTGGGCTGCGTGGCGCTGGCCGGCCTGGCGGCGGGCCTGGGCGTCTGGTTCAAGTATCCCACCGCGCTGCTGACCGCGGCGCTGCTGCTCGGCCTGGGGGCCACGTGGCGAGCGCGCCGCGAGCCGCTGCGCGCTCTGTTGGGCCAGGCCGCCCTGCTGGTGGGCATGGCCCTCTTGCCTCTGATCATCGATACCCTGGCCCACGGCGCTCTGGCCCAGTGGTGGCAGGTGGGCCAGACGCACCTCGAGAACGAGGCCTACCAGGAGCTCAACATCCCCCGCAATCTCGACAAGTTCCGCGAGTACTTTGAGCCGAACAACTGGGGCCTGCCCGCCCTGGCCCTGCTGGGGCTGCCCCTGCTGGCCCGTCGCCATGGCCCTGCGGCCTGGCTGGTGGGCGGCTGGTTGGCGCTCTATGTGGCCGGCATGCTCATCCACCGCCCGCTGGGAACGCATCACCTCTACCTGCTGCTGGCGCCGCTCGCCATACTGGCGGCGATCGCGCTCGTCTCTGGCTGGCGGCTGTGGGCCGAGCGACGACACGCCTCGTCAGCCCGCTGGCCTCTGCCACTGACAGCCCTCATCGCTGGCGCCGCGCTGCTGTGGATGCTGCGCCTGCCCACCGCCGCCACAGAGGTAGTCGCGCTCTATGCCGACGATGCAGCCGAGCACGCCGAGCATCACGCCGTCAGCGCCCTGGTGGCCGCCCACACGCGCCCCGGCGACTATGTGGTCACCGACTATGGTATGATCGCCTTTCGCGCCGGCCGCGCCGTACCGCCCGGCCTCACCAACACCTCGTCGATGCGCTTTCGCACCGAGGACCTGTCGGATGCCGGCGTGCAGGCGCTCTCGGCGGCCTACAACCCCGCCGCCGTGGTCTTTTGGGAAGACAAGTTCACCGAGCGCGCGCCCGCCTATGTGGCCGACATCCAGGCGCGCTATGTGCTGCTCTACCGCAACGACAAGCACGAGGGCGAGGGTGAGATGCGCCTGCAGGCCGTCTATCTGCGCCCCGACCGCGCCTCTGCGGCAGCGCCTGCCCGCTAGAGCGCCAACCTGCTAGGGCTCGGGCGCCGCCAGGATGCGGATCGGCGTCAGCACCACCTCTTGAGACACGGCCTGCCCCTGCGCGCCCAGCACGGTGCGGCGCCGACCCTCGCCGTCGTACAGGCCCACCAGCAGCGGCCAGACGCCCTCGGGCGCGTCAGCGTGCACCGTCAGCGCGTGACGGTCGACGATCAGCTCGCCCCGCCGCCAGGTGCCCGTGGGCCGCTCGCCCTCTTGCGGCCAGCCATCGTGTTGCGCCGCCATGCGCCCCCCGGCTGCCAGCACCTGGCAGAACACCGACAGGTTGCCGCCGCGGCGCGGCGCGAGGATGCGCGGCGCGAGGATACGCGGCGCCTGATCCTGTTCGGCGAGCCAGTAGAGGGTCAACGTCAACGTCTCGCCAGGGCGCGCCGCCGTGGGCTCGACGGCATAGCCCACCAGCGCGATGCCGCCCTCGAGCCGCACCCTCATGGGGTTGGGCACGCCGCCGGCCAGGCGCGCCGGCGCCTCCAGAGCGGCCACCATCACGCCCTCGCCAGGGCGCGCGCCCGTGCCCGCCTCATAGAGGCCCACCAACAACTGCAGCTCCTCGGGCGTGTGCAGCGTCTCGGGCAGAGGCAGCGCCCACACATCGCGATAGATCGCGCCCGGCAGCCAGCGGCTGGTGGGCAGCAGGCCCTGCACGGGGTAGCGGTCGCGCTGGGCCACAATGCGCCCATCTTGCCCCACCAGGTGCAGGTAGATGCTGTAATCGCGCTCGAGCGCAGCGGCGGCCTGCCAGTACAGGGTCACCTTGAGCGTCTGCCCCGGCGCCGCCGGCCCCACAGGCGGCTCGACCGCCAGCAGCCGCACACCGCCGCCCAGATCGGCCTGCAGGCGCTGGGCCGCTGCGGGCAACGCCTCGGCCTGCAGCGCTTTGGGCGCGCGATAGGCGGGCGCCAGCGTGACCCAGGGCAGCGCCGCGCTAACGGCCACAAAGGCCGCCACCGCCAGCCCCAGCGCCCACGCGCCCCAGCGCCGTGGCAGCAGGCCCTGCACGCCCAGCGCCGCCCACAGGCTCAAGCACCCCAATGCAGGAAAGAGCAGCCGCCCCTGCGTGGCCGGCGTGAGCAGCGTCCAACGCAGCAGCGCCGCCAGCAGCGCCAGCGGCCAGAGCGCCATCAGCGCCCACGCCCAGCCGTCGCACCTGGCGCCGCCACGCGCCCGCTGCCAGAGCGCCCAGGGCGCCAACAGCCAGCCCAGGCCCAGTAGCCCGCCCAGCAGAGCATAGGCCCAGCCCGGCGCCGGCAGGTTCATCCAGCCAAAGAGCCCCAGGTAAGAGCGCGCGAACCCCTCGCGCTCGCCCCAGAGCTGCGCCAGCGTGGGCACGGGGTGCCGTCGCCCGATGATGTCGAGGAACGGCCCGAGCCCGCTCAACTCGCCGTACAGCCGCAAGTTGCGCCCATACCACCAGCCGGCGATGGCCAGCAGCGGCAGCAGGCCCAACGCCGCGCGGCCTGCCTGTCGCCAGCCGTGGCGCACCACCGCGGCCGCCGCCACCAGCGCATAGGGCGCCAACAGCGCCAGCGCGCTCATCTTGGCCAGCGCGGCCAGCCCCAGCAGCGCGCCGGCCAGCAGCCAGTGGCCCCAGCAGGCCTCGCGCTGCAGCAGCATCACCAACAGCGCCACGGCCTGCGTGGCCAGGGCGATGGTCAGCGTGTCGTTGTTGACCGCACCGCTGATGAACAGGAACATGGGGTTGAACGCCGTCAGCGCCGCCGCGCCCAGCGCCAACGCGGGTGCGTCGGGCGCCAGCACACGCCCCAAGCGATGCGCCCCCAGCACCGTGGCCACGCCCAGCAGCGCCGACACCAGCCGCGCCAGATGCACCCCCAGCGCCACGCCCCGGTAGGGCCAGGCCTCGTCGGCGCCGTGGATGGCCAGGTGGATGTTGCCGTCAGCGGGCACGCGCCCCAGATCGACATGCGGGTTGGGCGTGTAGAGCGCCTCGGGGCTCTGCCCCGGCACGCGGCCGATCACCCTGGCCAGCAGGGCATAATAGAGCGGCGGCTGCCCGCCCTCCTGACGCCAGGGGCCCGGCGCCACAGGGTCGAGCCGCGGCAGCCCGCCGCCCTGCGCCAGTTGCAGCGCATAGGCATAGTGGTGGGGCTCGTCGGGCGCCTCCCACAGCGGCGTCACCAGGCCATAGGCCAGCGCCAGCGCCAGATAGAGCGCCACGATGGCGCCCAGCGCCCCCCGTTGCCTGAGCGTCATGCCGCGGCCGCCCACAGCGGCATCATGTGATCCAGCGGCGGCGCACATTGCGCAGGCTCAGCCAGAACAGCGCCACGCAAAAGGCTGTCAGCACCGCCAGGTTGACGCCCAGCGGCAGCACCTGGGCGCCGTCGATGGCCCCGTGCAGCGCATCGGCGCCATAGGTCAGCGGCAAGGCGTACGACAGCGGCCGTAGAAACAGCGGCAGCCGCGCGATGGGCACAAACAGCCCGCAGAGGAACATCATCGGAAACCGGAAAAAGTTCGATAGCGTCTGGGCCTCAAACACCTCGGTGACCGACACCGCCACCAGCAGCCCCATAAAGGTCGAGGCCACGGCGATCAGCGGCACCGTGACCGCCAGCGCGCCCCAGTTGATGCCGCGCAGATCGACCAGCAGCGCCGCCAGCGCCACCGGCACCAGCGCGTTCACCACGCCAAACAGAATCGCTCCGACCGTCTTGGCCAGCATCAGCAGTTCGAGCGGCAGCGGCGCCAGCAGCAGGCGATCGAACGAGCGCCCGCGCCGCTCAAAAGTCACCGTCACCGCCAGCATCGACGTGGTGCCGAACAGGATCGACACCACCATCAACCCCGCCAACAGGCCCCGTGCCGAGCCGACCCCCTCGCCGGTGCGCAGCAAGAACATGCCCGCCCACGCCAGCGGAAAGATGATGCCCCAACTGATGTTGGGCGGCTTGAGATAGTAGGCCCGCAGGTCTTTGGCCATGATGGCCCCAAAGGCCGTCCACCAGCGTCTCATGCGGCGCCTCCCTGCCCGCCGCCGCTGCCGCCGCCATTGTCGTTGCGCATGGCCTGCGCCTCGATGCCCGTGATCTCGACGAACACCTCTTCGAGCGAGGGCTGCACGCGGCGCGCCTCGGTCACCTGCAGGCCGTGCTCTTCGAGCCAGCGCACCGGCGGCGCCACGGCAATGGGCGCGTCGCTCTCGAGGCGTATGCGCCCTGCGGCCGCCTCGCGCACCGTTGTCTGGGGCAGCGCCGCGGCCAGCGCCGTGCCCACCTCGGGCAGCGCGCCCGGCACGGTCAGCTCCAGCAGATAGCGCCCTTGCACCTGCTGCAGCAGCTCGTCCAGCGGCGCCACCTGTACGATGCGCCCCTTGACGATGAACGCCACCCGGTCGCACAGGCGCTCGGCCTCTTCGATATAGTGGGTCGTCAGCAAGATCGTCGTGCCCTCGCTATGTAACTGCGCTACCAACTGCCGCACCTGCCGGGCGCTGGCCACGTCGATGCCCGTGGTCGGCTCGTCGAGAAACAGGATCGGCGGCCTGTGCACCATGCCTGCGGCAATGGTCAGCCGCCGCTTCATCCCCTTCGAGTAGCCGCCAAAGCGCCGCGCGCCCGCCTCGGCCAGCCCGAACGCCTGCAACAACTCGCCGGCGCGGCGTTCGCGCTCGGCCCGCGGCAGGCCATACAGCGCCCCGCAAAAGCAAAGGTTATCATAGCCGCTCAGCTCGGGGTAGAGGTTGCTCTCGTCGGGCACCACGCCCAGCAGATGCTGCGCCGCCTTGGGGTTGCGGTTGCAGTCGATGCCCCCGATGACGATGCGCCCCGCGTCGGGCCGCGCCAGGCCCGTCAACAGGTTGATGGTGGTGGTTTTGCCGGCGCCGTTGGGCCCCAGCAACGCGTACAGCTCGCCCGGCTGCACGGTCATGTCTAGCCCGTCGACGGCCAGCACGTCGCCAAACCGCTTCTGCAGCCCCGCAACCTCGATGCCCGCCCCCGCTGTCATGGTCACACAACCACATCCTCTCCCCGTGCAGCGATCTCATCGGCGATCTCGATGCCCAGCCCCGGCCGATCGGGCAGCGCGATGGCGCCGTCTGCGGCCTCAAGCGGGTATTTGAGCAGCGCGTTCTCGCGTGCGCCCGCCTGCAGCAGCCACTCTTGCAGCGGGCAGGTGGTCATATCCTCTGACGCGATCAGGTGCGTCGAGGCAAAGCTGCCATGGTGGGGGATCAGCGGCACGCCATAGGTCGAGCAGAGCGCCGCGATCTTTTTCATCTCCGTCAGGCCGCCGGCCCAGGTGGGGTCGGCCTGCATCACATCCACGGCGCCCGCCGCCAGCAGCCCGTGGATGCCCCAGCGGGTGTACTCGTGCTCGCCGCCGGCGATGGCCACGCCGCGCACCGTGCGCCGCAGCTCGGCATACTCGCCGATGCGGTCGGCCAGCACTGGCTCTTCGAACCACCCCACACGGTAGGGCGCCGCCAGCTCGGCCATGCGCTGCGTGTAGGGCACATTCCAGCTGCTCCAGGCGTCGAACATGATCTCTACATCGGCGCCCACCGCCCCGCGCACCGCGGCGATCAGCGCCAGGTTCTCGCGCAGGCCGGCCTCGCCATCGGCTGGCCCCTTGCGCACGAACCACTTGGTGGCCGCATAGCCCTGCGCCACCATCTCGGCCGCGCGCTGCGCCGCCTGCTCGGGCTCGATGGCATAGCCCAGCATCGAGGCATAGGCGCGGTTGGCGGGCCGCGTGGGGCCGCCCAGCAGCGCATACACCGGCGCGCCCAGCGCCTTGCCCTTGAGGTCCCACAGCGCCAGGTCTACCTTGCTGATGGCCATCATCGTCTGGCCCTTGCGCCCGTGGATGGCCGTGCGATACATGCGGTCCCACAGGCGCTCGACGGCGTGCGGGTTCTCGCCCAGCAGCACCGGCGCCAGCGTGCCCGAGATGAGCCGCGCCTCTTCGGCGCTCACCGGCCCGAACAGACCGCTCAGGCCCTCGTCGGTATCGATGTAGAGATACAGCGCCGCGATCTGATAAGGCGGCCTCTCGTCGTGGCGCACCGGCCAGGCCGGCGGCGCGGCGGCCAGGTCTGGATAGATGTCCTCGGGGCGCAGCACACGTCCCTCGGCCAACGGCCCGTCATAGTCCCACTCGCCGCTATAACGGCGAAAGCGCAATCCGGTGATCTTCATGACAACCTCCTCGGCCACGGCCACGTCGCCCGACCTTCGAGGGCTATTCTACATGCCCTGCAACCGGCGGCGCAAAAGGCGCGTATAGCCGTCGAACGCGCTATACTGCTGTAGACACCCCGCAGAGGAGAGAGCCCATGGCATCCACCGTGCTGATCACCGGCGCCGCTGGCGGCCTGGGCAAGGCGTTGGCCGCGGCGTGCGCGGCCCGCGGCTGGTCGCTCTACCTCACCGACCTGGCCAGCGGTGGCGATACTGCCGCCCTGGCGGCGCTGGCCACCGGCCTTCAGCGCGAGTTTGGCGTCGATGTGGCCTGGCGCCCCTGCGACTTGACCGCGCCCGCCGACCGCGACGCCCTCTGGGCGCACCTGGCCGCCCAGGGCGTGCGCCTGTGGATGCTCATCAACGTGGCGGGGCTCGACCACCAGGGCCCCTTTGCCAGCCGCCCCCTCGACGACCTGCTTACCGTCGCCCGGCTGCACGTCGAGGCCGCCATCGTCAACTGCCACCATGCCCTGGCCCTGCGCGACCCGGCCCGCCCCCTGCGCATCGTCAACGTGGCCAGCTTTGCCGCCTTTTGCCCCATGCCCGGCAAGGCCGTCTATGCCGCCACCAAGCGCTGCCTGCTCGATCTCTCGCGGGCTCTGCACGTCGAGCTGCGCCCGCACAACGCCACGGTCACGGCCGTTTGCCCCATCGGCATGCGCACGGCGCCGCGCACCATCGCCGGCATCGAGGCGCTGGGGTTCTGGGGCCGCCTGACGGCCACGGATGTCAACCGCGTGGCCCGCCGCACCCTCGACCTGGCGCTGCGTGGCCGCCCACTCTATGTGCCTGGCGCGCTCAACCGCCTGATCCGCGCGGCCAGCGCGCTCGTGCCGCTCGCCTGGCGCCTGCGGTGGATCGCCCGCCGCTGGGGCCGCCGCCTGCCACCGCCTGCCCGCCACACGCCCGAGACGGCCGCCGCCCTGAGCCACGGCCCCGCGCCCAACCCGCGCCCCCCGCAAGACCTGGCCGACCGCACCATCGTCGTGACGGGCGCCACCGCGGGCATCGGGCTGGCCACCGCCGACGCCCTGCTGGCCCGTGGCGCGCGCGTCATCGGCATCGCCCGCTCGCCCGAGCGCTGCCGCGCCGCCGCCGAGGCCCTGCTGGCGCGCTGGCCCGACGCTCGCTTTGACGTCGTCGTCGCCGATCTCTCAGCACAGGCCGAGGTGCGCCGCGCGGCCCGCGAGGTGCGCGCCCTGCTGCCCGAGGCACGGCTCGACGCGCTCATCAACAACGCCGGCGCCGTAGCCGCCTGGTTCACGCCCACCGTCGATGGCTATGAGCTGCAGTTCGCCCTCAACCACCTGGCGGCGTTTCAGTTGACCCACGCGCTGCTGCCCCTGCTCGAGGCTGCGCCAGCGGGCCGCGTCGTGGCCGTCTGTTCGCGCTCGCACCGTTGGGGGCGCATCCACTGGGCAGACCCCATGCTGCGCCAGAGCTATCATATCCTGCGGGCCTATGCCCAGAGCAAGCTGGCCAACGCGCTGTTCACCGCCGAGCTCAACCGCCGCCTGAGGCCCGCCGGCCGCGTGCAGGCCCTGGCCGCCGACCCCGGCCTGGTGGATACCGGCATCGGCCTCAAGCACACCGCGGGCCTCGCCAGGCTTGTATGGCGGCTGCGGCGCCGCGGCGGCCAGCCCCCCGACGTGCCGGCGGCCCACATCGTCTCGCTGGCCACCGACGCCCGCGTCGACTTGGCCCGCGGCTGGTACTGGCGCGATGGCCAGCCCCTGGCGCCCTCGCGCCACGCCCAGGATGCCGACCAGGCCGCGCGCCTGTGGGCGCTCTCGGCGCGCCTGTGCGGCCTGCCCGAGGATGCCCTGGCCCGCTGAACGATGAGGCGGGCGACACGGTGTCGCCCGCCTGTGCAAGGCCCTGTCTGTCGCCCCTACGCCAGCGCCGCGCGCAACTGCTCGAGTGTCGGGAAGGTGGCGCTGCCGCCCACGCCCGTGACGGTGAACCCCGCCACCGTGGCCGCCAAACGCAGGCGCTCGGTCAGCGACAGCCCCTGTAGCGTGGCATAGACAAAGCCGGCGTCAAAGGCATCGCCCGCGCCGATGGTGTCTACCACCTCGCCCGGCGTTACCGCCGGCTGGCGCAGCGCGCCCGAGGCATCATAGGCTGTCGCGCCCTCGGCCCCCTGCTTGATCACCACCACCTCGGGCCCGGCCGCCAGCAGCGCTGCAGCACAGTCGTCTAGCGCCGAGCAGCCCGCCAGATGGCGTGCCTCGGTCTCGTCGCAAAAGAGCGTCTGCACCCAGGGCAACAGGTCATCCAGCACGGCCATCCAGGGCTCGGCCAGCGGCCCCAGCGGAAACTGCGGGTCGAGGCTGGTGCCCAGCCCCCCTTCGCGCGCCTGCCGCAGCACCGCACCGGTGGCGCCGTGCCACACCGCCGGAAAGTGCAGATAGCCCCCCACATGCAGGTGCCGCGCGTCCAGCAAATGCGCCCGTGCCCCCTCGTCGAGGGCCAGCGGCCAGGGCTCGTGGGTGGGGGCGCGGTGCACCAGCGGCCGCTTGCGGCTGCCGAACAGCAGCACAAAGGCCGCGATGCCCACCAGTGTATCGGGCACGCGCCGCATGGCGCTCACGTCTACGCCATCATGGGCCAGCGCCTCGATCAGATAGGCCCCCAGCGGGTCGTCGGGCACGCAGGCGCTCACCAGCACATCGAGCCCCAGCCTGGCCAGGTCGCGCACAAAGTAACCCACCGCGCCGGCGGCGGTCATCTCCATGTAGGCCGGCCCATCCCATGTGGGCAGCGTGCGCAGGTCAGCGGGCCCCTGGCCCACCATCAGCAGGTCGATGTTGACGGGGCCAATCACCGTCACGTCGCGCATGGCAGCCCCCTAGTGGCTATGCGGTGGAAAGAGCCAGTTCCACACCTTGGCGTGCCGCGCGATGTTGGCGCGCTGGCAATCGGGGTTGATGTCTCCCTGCGCCACCGCGCCCCAGTAGGGCAACAGCTGCCCCGGCAAGATGGCCAGGATGGCGAACAGGTGCGCATCGGTCTCGGGCAGGCGAAAGACGTCGTCTACCTGCTCGGCCACGGCCACATCGTTCTCGCTCACCAGCGCGATAGAGGGCGCCTTGAGCATCAGCGTCACCTGGGCGATGTCTCGCAGGGCGGCATAGTTGGGATCGTGCAGCGGGGCCACGATGATCGTCAAGATGTCGTGCTGCGTGAGGCCCAACGCGCCGTGCAGGTGTCGGCCAGGGTTCATGCCCTTGGTGGGGATGTGCGCCATCTCGTCGTACTTGAGCGCGATCTCTTGCGCGGTGCCCTCGTTGCCCCCCGAGCCCACCACCAGCACGCTGCGCACAGCCCGATAGCGCGCGGCCAACAGCTCGGCGCGGCGGCTCACCCAGTCGAACATGGCGTCAAAGGCGTCGGCCGTGGCGAACAGCCGCCGCCGCAGGTCGTCCCAGTCGCGCGCCTGGGGCCGCGTCAAAGCGCCGATCTCGAGTGCCAGCCAGATCGAGGCGGCCAGCCGCGTGGTGTAGTGAAAGGTGTCAGACCCGCCCGTGTCAAAGCCGCCCGCCGTCAGCACCGTGGCGTCGCACTTTTGGGTGATGGGGCTGCCGGCGATGCTGGTAAAGGCCACCTGATAGGCCCCCAGCTCGCGCGCCTTGAGCGCGGCGCGGTTGCTGTCGATGGTGCTGCCGCTGCCCGAATAGGAGCAAAAGACGGTGCGCGCCCAGTCGAGCGGCCGCCCGACGGTGACATACTCGAGCGAGTCCAGATCGCGCGCATCCCAGCCGGCCCAGTCCCAAAAGGCGCCGGCGGCCGTCTGCGCCACATACTGCGACGTGCCCAGGCCGTGGCCGGCCATGCCGGTGTAGCCCCTGTCGACCAGCGTGTGCGCCAGCGCAGGGATCACCTCGCGGTTGAGCGCAAAGGTGCCGCGCAGCGCCTCGCCCTGGCTCTGGATGTCGCCATAGAGGTTGTAGGGGTGCGCCGTCTGCGGCGCGGTGCCCAGCGCCTGATACATGATCGGGTGCTCGGCGGTGCCCTCGATGGCCCGCTGCACGTCGCCCTCGACGCCCCACGCCTTGATCCGTTTGCCCGCTTCTCTCGCCTGCTGCGTCATCGCCGCCCCTCTCTCCGGCTGCCTCGCCGGCCCGCATATACACTTGCAAACGCACCGCCACATGACTAGCATCATTGTCGACGAGCGCATCCCCCTGTCAACAGCGCCTTCACGCCAGGCGCACGCTGGGGTCCGCACGCCGCATCACGTCTGGAGCATCGGCCATGTTGCAGCACCTCGACACCGGCCAACCACCGCACCAGAACGAGCCTGCATCACGCAGCACCTGCTCGTCGCGCGACCAGCCCGCGTTGCGCGACGAGCCCGCGTTGCGCGACGAGCCCGCGTTGCGCGACGCCCTCGCTGCCGCCCTGCGGCGCCACGGTCCGGCGCTGCTGACGGGCGCCCTGGTGGCGCTGTGGCTCGTACTGGCCCTGCGCAGCCTGCAGTTTTTCAGCATGAAGGACGACGAGGGCACCTTTCTGCTCACCGCGCAGACGGTGCGCGAGGGGCACGCCCTCTACCGTGACATCTGGTTCAACTATCTGCCCGGGCTGATCGGCCTGGTGTTGGCCGCCTTTCGCGTGGGCGGCGTCAACGTCGAGGCGCCGCGCGTGCTGATGGTGCTCTTTGCGGCCCTGTCTCTGGGGGGCGCCGCGGCGCTGGCCGCCGCCTCTGGCCGTCGCTGGGCGGCGCCCGTGGTCGTGGCGCTACTGATGCTGGCGCCCAACTGGGTGCAGATGTCTCGCTCGGTGATGGGCGAGGTGCCCGCCAACGCTCTCTGCACCCTGGCGCTGCTGGCCATGCTGCGCTATCACCGGCAGCCCCGGGCCGGCTGGCTGGCCGCGGCGGGGGCGCTGCTGGGCGCCAGCATCGCGGTCAAGTATCCCACCGGCATCGTGCTGGGCGTGGCCGGGCTCGATCTTTTGCTGTTGCTGCTGCGCCAACGCACGCCCTGGCCACGCGTGCTGGCACGCCTGGCGCTGCTGGGCCTCTCGGCTGTGGCGGTGGTGGCCCTGGCCCTGCTGCCCTTTGACCTGCGCGCCGCCTGGGGGCAGGTGGCTGGCAGCTACCGCGCTGCCAGCGACATCTATGTCGTCGATGTGCCGGCCAACCTGGCGCGGGTGCTGGCCTACTTTGGCAAGAACAATCTGGCCCTCGTGCCCGCCGGGCTGCTGGGCCTGGGCCTCTGGCTCGGCGAGCGGCGGCCAGGCAGCGTTCTGCTGACCCTCTGGCTGGGGCTGACCCTAGTGGCCATGCTGCTGAGCGCCCCTCTGGGCGACCACCACCTCTATCTGCTGCAACAGCCGATGACCATTCTTGCGGCGGTGGCGCTGGCCGCCGCGCCAGACCTGTTGCGCCGCGGCCTGGCCCGCCACAGCCCTGCCCCCGCGCTGCTGGGCCTCTCGGGGGCTGCCTGTCTGCTGGCGCTGGTCTGGTGGTCTCCGGCGGTGCTCGAGCGCACCTACGACCGCCTGCGCCCGCGCCCCGATGACCACCCGGCCGAGCGCGAGGCCGTGGCCGCCCTGCAGGCACACACCCTGCCCGGCGATCTGGTGGTGTGCGACTGGGCCATGATCACCTTTCGCGCCGGACGTTCCGCCCCACCCGCGCTGGTCAACACCGCAGACCTGCGCTTTATCATCGGCGAGATGGACGCGGCGCGCTCCATCGCCGCGCTCGAGGCGTCGCAGCCCGCCGCCATCGCCTTCTGGGAGCAAAAGCTCGTCACCTTTTGCCCCGAGGTGCTGGCATGGGTCGATAGCCGCTATGTGCTGCTGCAGCGCGACGAGGCGGCAGAGCGCCAGGGCGATCCGATCAAGCTGCACGCCATCTACTTGCGGCCCGATCGTCAAGATCGGCCTGACCGCGTGCCCTAGCCGCACGGCGGCAGAGGCCAGCTTGTCGCCATCGCCTCCCTGGGCTACCATGGCGGCGCAATCTAGCAGGCCACCCCGCGGCCCGAGGAGACCCTGCCCGTGACCGATGCGACCCTGCGCCTGCTGCTGGCGCGGCACGGCGAAACCACACTCAATAGCGCCCACCGCATCATCGGCAGCACCGATCTGCCGTTGAGCAATGCTGGCCGCCAACAGGCCGACCGCCTGGCCCGCCGGCTGGCCCTGGAGCGCCTCGACGCGCTCTACGCCAGCCCGCTGCGCCGCGCAGTCGAGACCGCCGAGCTCGTAGCCGCCGCGTGTGGCCTGCCGGCCCAGGTCGACGAACGCCTGCGCGAGACCGACTTTGGCGCCTGGGAGGGCCTCAGCATGGACGAGGTGGCCCGGCGCGATGCTGCCGCGCTGGCCGCATGGCAGGCCGACGCCATGGCGGCGCCCACCGGCGGCGAGCCCCCTGCCCGGCTGCTGGCGCGCGTCGATGCCCTGCTGAGCGATCTACGGGGGCGCCACGCCGGCCAGACAGTGGCCCTGGTGGCCCATGGCGGGCTCTTTCAGGCGCTCATCTTGCGCGCGCTGAACCTGCCCTATCGCAACGACTGGGTCTTTATGCTCTACAACGGCTCGCTGTCCGAGCTATCGCTGGCCGCCGTACGCAACGTCGCCGTCTATCTGAACGACAGCGCTCATCTGGGCCCGGTCAACGCCCTGGCCTAGCGCGCCCAACGGAGTATGCTGATGCTGCACCGTGCCCAGACAGCCCCGCAGAAATCGCCGCCGCAGCGCTGGCCAACGCTGTGGCAGCGCCACGGGCCAACGCTCGTCACCGCCGTGCTGATCGCGGCCTGGTTGGTGCTGGCATTGCGCAGCCTGCAGTTCTTTTGCTACGAAGATGACGAGGGCTCTTTTCTGCTCACCGCCCTGAGCATGCTCGAGGGGCACACCCTCTACACCGAGATCTGGCACAACTATCTGCCTGGCCTGGTGGGGCTGGTGGTGGCCAGCTTCCGCATCGGCGGCATCAGCGTCGAGGCGCCCCGTGTGGCCATCGTGCTGCTCGGCGCCGTGACCATGGCGGCCACCGCCGCGCTGGCCGCTGCCTCGGGCCGACGCTGGGCCGCCCCCGTGGCGGCGGCGCTCACCCTGGCGGCGCCCAACTTTGTGCGCCTGTCTCGCTCGGTGATGGGCGAGGTGCCCGCCAACACCTTTGCCCTGCTGGCGGCCCTGGCCATGCTCAGCTACCATCGCCGACGTCGGCCGCTCTGGCTGCTGTTGACCGGCGCGGGGGTGGGCGTGGCCACCCTGTTCAAGTATCCGGCCATCATCATGCTGCCCGTGGTGGGGGCCGAGCTGCTGGCCCTTACCATCCGCGAGCGCTGGCCCTGGCGGCGACTGCTGGGCAGCGCCCTGCTGCTGGGCCTGGGCGCGGCGTTGCCCCTGCTGCTCGTCGCCGTCCTGATCGATGTGCCGACGCTCTATGAGCAGCTCGTCACGACGCACATCAATGCTTCGCAGCGCTATGGCCTGCGCCTGGCGCACAACGTGGAGCGCCTGCGCGAGTACGCCCTGCAAAACAACGTCGGCCTGCTGCCCGCTGCCCTGCTGGGCCTGGGGCTCTGGTTCGCAGGCAAGCGCCCTGGCGCCTGGCTGCTGACCGCCTGGCTGGGCCTGACGCTGCCCAGCATCCTGATCAGCTCGCCCTTGAGCAGCCACCACCTCTATCTGCTGCTGGCGCCCGTGGTGGCCCTGGCCGCTGTGGCCCTGGCCAGCGCGCCCAGCCTCCTGTCGCGCCGGGGCCGCCCGCTGGCCCCCGGCCCGCTGGCGCTGGGCCTGGCGGGCGTGCTCTGCGTGGCGCTGGTGGTCTATCACCTGCCGGGTACGCTCGAGCTCACGGCCTCGCGGTTGCGCCCCGCCCCCGACGACAAGTCCGAGGTGCGCGAGGTGGTGGCCCTGCTGCGCGAGCGCGCCCAGCCTGGCGATCAGGCCGTGTGCGACTATCCCATGATCGTCTTTCGCGCCGGCCTCTCTTCGCCGCCAGCGCTGGTCAACACCTCGGGCCTGCGCATGGGCTGCGCCGACCTGCAGGCCGACCTGGCCATCGCCGTTACCCAGGCCCAGCGCCCTCTGGCTGTCATCTTTTGGGATAACAAGTTCCTCGACCACGCCCCGGAATACATCGCCTGGATGCAGCGCGAGTATGTCGAGGTCATGCGCACCGAGGTCAAAGAGCAGCGCAACAATCCGCCTAAACTGCGCGCCATCTATCTGCGCCCTGATCGCGCCCCCTAGCCGCACACCACAGAGCGGGCGACCCACTCACAGGTCGCCCGCTCGCCGCCTCACCGCAGTGCACCTGGGCCTCAGGCCAGCAGCATCGCCCTGATCTCGTCGGCATAGGCGGCGCTCGCCTCGTCGTCGGTCAACAGCTCGATCTGCTCAGGCCCGCTGACGCCCAGCCCCAGCTCTACGGCGCGCGCCAACTGCTCTTGCTCGAACACACGTCCGCGGCTCACCTCGGGCGTGGTGCCATACAGGCGCAGCAACGCCACGCCCACCGCGTCGATGGCCACCCGATCGGTGGCCGCCAGCACCACCTGCGCGTCCACCGTGGTGCCGCGGTCTGGCCCGCCGGTGGTGAACGCCTGCACGCCATCCATCACGATCAGCGCCGGCGCATAGGCCAGATTGAGCTCGGCGATCATGCGGCGCTGATGGGGCGAGCCGTGCAGCTCGGTCATATAGTCGTGACCGCGCCAGCGTTTGCCCGCAAACCCCACGCTGTTCTTGAGCGACAGCGTAAAGTGCCCGCCATACCGGTGCGTCTTGAGATTGCAGGTCTGCACCACCGCCTCGGCCTCGAGCAGCATCTTGGGCACGGGAAAGCCCCGCTGCCAGTGCAGCCCCTCTGCCTCGAACAGCGCCCAGGCGTCCTCGGGCAACGCCTCGAACGCCACTGGCGCGATGTCGTACGCCGCCAGCAGCTCGTACACGCCCTTTTGCTCCATCACCTGGCGGGTGTCGCCCATGCCGGCGCGATCGCCCAGGGCCAGCTCGCGGGCGCCCATATCTCGCAGGGCATCGAGCAGCGCCCGCAGCGTGTCGGTATGCGTCGAGCCAGGGCAGGGGTCGGCGCTGTTGAAATTCGGCTTGACCAGCACCTGCCGCCCCTGCACCCGATTGATGCCCAGCAGCGCGATGGCGCGCTGCACGCCGGCCGCGCGGTCGGTGGTCTTGACCAGGCTAACACGTGCCATGGGGCCCTCCTCGTTGGTGCGCTCTGTCGGCTCGGCCTGGGCCGTGGGCTGCAGTGTGGCAGCAGGCTCGGGCGTGGGGTCGGGTCTGGCTGACGCCGCGACTGGCGTTGCCGTCGAGGTCGCGGCTGTTCGCGGCCCAGCGACTGGCGTAGTCGTAGAGGCCTTTGTGGTCGTAGCGGCTGGCTGCGGTGCTGCCGCAGGCTCCGCCGGCGGTGTACAGGCCGCCAGCGCGCCGAGCGTCGCCAGCCCGGCCAACCGTTGCAGCAATATCCTGCGTTGCATGTTCAAACTCCTCGTGGCTATCAGTAGGTTTGACATATTGTACCACAGGCCGCGGCGCGGCGCCGCGGCGCGGCACCTCACCGCGGCCACATCACCTCTTCATCGGTCCTTCACAGAGCGCGGCTAGATTGAGCATGTGTGGCACCGGCAACGTCGCTGCCACACCCATGACAGCCAAACATCTCTTATCGCAGCCACAGGGAGTTGACACCATGAACAAGACCGCTCGCCTACTTACCATCGCCTTTATGTCCCTGGCACTGATCGTCGCCGGCGCACTGCCGGCGTTGGCCCAGGCGCCGGCGACGCCACCCAAACAGCCCACGCCCAAGGGCGGCCCTTCTCTCGTTGACGAACCGCAGCGCTGGCCCTGGGCGCCCCCTGCCCTCTGGCCAGAGCTGGCCGAGGCGCTCGATATCGACCTGGACGAGCTGCAGGCCCGCCTGGCCGATGGCGCCACCCTGGCCGACCTGGCCCAAGAGGCCGGTGTCGACCTGCAAGAGCTGCGCGACCTGGCCGAGAACGCCCACCAGGGTGGCCTGTGGCAACGCCTGGGGCAGGCCCTGATTAAGCAATCTGTGCGCGGCGAGGACAGGCCGCTGCGCCTCAACGATGCCGCCTCGCTGGCCGCTGCCGCCGAGACCCTGGGCATGACGGTCGATCAGCTCGAACTGCAGCTGTGGGGCGGGCGCACCCTGGCCGATCTGGCCGAGCGCGCCGACGTGGACCTGGCCGACGTACAAGAAGCCGTCGAGCAGGCGCGGCTCGACGCCTATCGCGAGCGCCTCGCCCAGGCCGTCAAAGATGAGCGCATCTCGCCAGAGCAGGCCGACTGGCTGCTGGTCGGCGCCGAGCAGGGCTGGCTGGTGGGCCCCGGCATGGGCTGTGGCCCAGATGTCGGCATGTGGGGCCTGGCTCGCACGCCGTGGCGCCCCGCCAACTGAGCCGCGAGGGTCTCTCGTCTCCCCTCTCCCCACGACGGGCCCCTGCCAGCGTGCAGGGGCCCGTCGCATGCTCGCGCCTGGCGAGCCACATTGTGCCCTCACGGCCTCTTCATACCGCCTTCATCGTTGTGCGGCATGCTGGCCTCAACGTTCGACAAGGAGGAGCCTGAATGACGCCACAGACCAGACGGCGCCGACGCTGGTGGCTCGCCATCCCCCTGGTGGCGGCCCTGGCGGGCGGGGCCTACTACTATTCGCTGCGCGCGGCCGAGCAGCGTCAGCAGCAGGCCGACACCGAGGGCACGCTGCAAACCACGCTCGCCCGTACGGGCGATCTGATCATCTCGGCCACGGCCGCCGGCAGGGCCATCGCAGCACAGACCGCCTCGCTCGGCTTTGCCACCGAGGGTGAGTTACTCGAGCTACAGGTGGCCGCGGGCGATCGCGTGGCCGCTGGCGACCCACTGGCGCGCATCGACGATCTGGCGGCGCGCATGGCCGTGGCCGCCGCCGAAAAGGCCGTCACCGCCGCGCAGACGTCGCTGGCTCAGGCGCAGGATGAGCTGGCCGCGCTCGACGACCCCGCCAGTGCCAGCCTGCTCGAGGCGCAGGCTGCCGTGGCCACCGCGCAAGAGGCGCTGGATGCGCTCAAGGCCAGCCCCAGCGCTGCCGAGCTGTCACTGGCGCAGGCCGCCGTGGCCGTGGCCCAAGACGCCTACGACACCCTCGCCGCGCGGCCCGACGCCGACCAGGTCACCGAGGCGCGCCTCAACCTCGAGCAGGCCAAGAACAGCCTCTGGTCGGCCCAGATGAACCGCGACGCCGTGGGCGGCCGCGGCACCGATACAGCCGCCTACGACGGCGCCCAGGTGAGCGTGCTCAACGGAGAGATCAGCGTGCAAAAGGCCGAAATGGCCTATGCCTCTGCCCAGCAGCCCGCCACCCAGGCCGAGCTCGAGAACGCCCGCGCCACGCTGCTCAAGGCCCAGCAGGCCCTCGCCGAGCTGCAACGCGGCCCCACCGCCGCCCAGCTCGCCAGCGCCGAGGCCAACCTGGCCCGCGCCAGCGAGAACCTGCTGGCCCTATCGGCCGACGACCAGGGCCTGGCCAGCGCCACCGCCCAGGCCAACGTGCGCCAGGCCGAACTCACACTGCTAGAGGCGCAACTCGCCCTCAAGCAGGCCCAGAGCGACCTGGCCAACACCACCCTGGTGGCGCCCTTTGCCGGCGTCGTCACCGCCGTTGACGCCGAGTTAGCCGACACCGTGGGCGGCCAGGGCGCCAGCGCCATCATCACCCTGCAAGACGTCACCACGCCGCTGGTCGAGGTGTATCTCGACGAGAGCGATCTGGGCAGCCTGGCGCTGGGCTATGAGGCCGAGCTGGTGTTCGACGCCCTGCCCGACGAGCTCTTTACCGGTGTCGTCAGCGGCGTCGACCCCACACTCACTACCGTGAGCAACATGAGCGTCATCCGTGGCGTCATCACCCTCGACGCGGCATCGTTCAGCAAGCCGCAGGGGCTGCTGGTGGGCATGAACGCCACCGTAGACGTCATCGGCGGCCGCGCCGAGGGGGCCGTGCTGGTGCCCGTCGAGGCGCTGCGCGACCTGGGCGACGGCCACTATGCCGTCTTTGTGGTTAAAGACGGCGAGCCTCGCCTGCGCGCTGTCACCGTCGGCCTGCAAGACTATACCTATGCCGAGATCACCGCGGGCCTCGCGGCGGGCGAGGTGGTTAGCACCGGCATCACGGCGGTGAGCCGATGAGCGCCGCGCCGGCGATCGAGATCACGGGCCTCACCAAGGTCTACCAGGTGGGCGAGGTCGAGGTGCACGCCCTGGGCGGCATCGACCTGTGCATTCAGCGTGGCGAGTTTGTCGCCATCATGGGGCCGTCGGGCTCGGGCAAGAGCACACTGATGAACATCATCGGCTGCCTCGACCACCCCACCGCGGGCAGCTATCGCCTCGACGGCCAAGACGTCAGCGCCCTCGACCGCATCGCTCTGGCGCGCATCCGCAACCGGCGCATCGGCTTTGTCTTTCAGTCGTTCAACCTGCTGTCGCGCACCAGCGCCCTCAAGAACGTCATGCTGCCCATGATCTATGACCCGCACAACCGCCTGCCGCGCGGCGAGCGCCTGGCGCAGGCGGCGGCGGCCCTCGAGGCCGTGGGCCTGGGCGACCGCATGGCCCACGTGCCCGCCGAGCTCTCGGGCGGCCAGCGCCAGCGCGTGGCCATCGCCCGCGCGCTGATCAACGACCCTGTCATCGTGCTCGCCGACGAGCCTACAGGCAACCTCGACACGCACTCGGGCCAGGAGATCATGGCCATCCTCGACGAGCTCAACGCCCGCGGGCGCACCATCGTCATGGTCACTCACGAGGCCGAGATCGCCGCCCATGCCCACCGCACCATCCACCTGCGCGATGGCCTGGTCGAGGCGGTGGTGCCCAACGGCCGCGACTTGCAGGAGGCCCCCCGTGAAGCTCTCTGAAACCCTGGCCGTAGCGTGGGAGGGCCTGCTCACCAACAAGCTGCGCGCCCTGCTCACCATGCTGGGCGTCATCATCGGCGTGGCCGCGGTGATCATCATGATGGCCGTTTCGGCGGGCACCGAGGCCACCATCGCCGAGCAGATCAACAGCCTCGGGGCCAACCTCATCTTCGTCAACAGCGCCATGATGCGCATGACGCCTGGCCAGCCGCAGCAGGGCGGGCTGGTGTATGACGATGCCGAGGCTATCGTCGACAGCGTGGCCACGGTGGCGGGCTTTGCCGTCGAGCAGCAGACCAGTGCCACCGTCAAGTATGGCAACGTCTCGCTGGATAGCATCACCCTGCTGGGCACCACGCCAGACTTTCCCTCGGTGCGCGATGTGGCCGTGGCCAGCGGCCGCTTTGTCAACCAGACCGACCTGGACCGCACCGCCCGCGTGGCTGTGCTGGGCGCCTCGCTGGCCAAAGAGCTGTTCGGGGCGGCTGGCGCGGCAGACCCCATCGGCGCGCGCATCACCGTGGGCACCGAAAAGCTCACCGTCGTCGGCGTGATGGCCCCCAAGGGCACCGTCGCCGGACAAGACTGGGATGCGCGCGTCTATACACCCATAACCGTGGTGTTCGCCAAATACCTGCCATCGCGCTTTAGCGCCATGATGGGCAACAGCGTGCGCACCATCTACCTGCAGGCCGCCAGCCCCGAGGTCATCGACGACACCATCTTGCAGGTCAAGCTGCTGCTGGCACGGCGCCACGGCGTCTCGCTCGACGCCGCCGATTTCACCGTGCAGACGCAGCAAGACATCATCTCGACGCAAGAGGCCACCACCGAGGCCTTTCGCAACCTGCTGGGCTGGGTGGCCGGCGTGTCGCTGATCGTCGGCGGCATCGGCATCATGAACATCATGATCGCCTCGGTTACCGAGCGCACCCGCGAGATCGGCATCCGCCAGGCGGTGGGCGCCACAGAGACCGACATCCGCCTGCAGTTCCTGGCCGAGGCGTTGATGCTCAGTCTGGTGGGTGGCCTGCTGGGCGCTCTGGCGGGCGTGGCGGGCTCGTGGGTGTTTGCCCGCCTGGGCGATATGCGCACCGTGGTGGCGCCTGGCTCGATTGCCCTGGCCTTTGGCTCGGCTGCCCTCATCGGCGTCTTTTTCGGCTACTATCCCGCCAACCGCGCGGCCCAGCTAGATCCCATCGAGTCGCTGCGCCATGAATAGCCCCCAAGGAGCAACCCAGATGAATCGCCTGGCGTATACGCTCATCGCCCTAACCCTGGCCCTGTCGCTCGCCGCCTGTCAGCAAAGCGGCGCCACCGCTGTGCCGCAGGCCAGCGCGCCCCTGCCTGCTGACTATGACGGCGCCCTGCCCGCCCTGACGCAACTACTGGTGGGCACCTTTCGCCTCGAGGAGCAGCCACAGGCCGTCACCGTCGAGCAGGCCCAACAGCTCGCCTTGCTGTGGCGCGGCTATCGCGCCCTGATGCAGAGCGACGCCACCGCGCCGCAAGAGCTCGCCAGCCTGCAGGCCCAGCTCTATGAGGCCATGACCGCCGAGCAGCTGGCCGCCATCGCTGCCCTGCGCCTCACCAACGCCGATCTGATGGCCACCATGGCCGAGCAGGGCGTGCAGGGCGCGCCGGCAGCCGGCGAGCTCAGCGACGAGCAGCGCGCCCGCATCGAGGCGCTGCGGCAGGCCGGAGCATCGCAGGGCGGGAGCATGGGGCCAGGTGGCGGCATCGGGCCAGGCGGTGGCATGGGGGGCGGCCCCGCCGCTGGCGGCATGGCGATCCAGGGCGGCCCGCCGCCCGACATGGGCGCTATCGGCGGCGCCATGCCCCCCGACGCCCAGGGTGCCACAGGCGCCGGCACGGTGCGGCGCGCACTGGCGCCCACGGCCCTGATGGATAAACTGATCGCACTGCTAGAGAGCAAATAGCGCCTCAGCGGAGGTCGTCATGAGCGCCAGGACCGTGCTGATCGTCGACGATGAAGAGCGCCTGCGGGCGCTGGTGCGCACCTATCTGGAGCGCGAGGGCTACCGCGTGCTGACGGCCGCCAACGGCCGCGAGGCCCTGCGCCTCACCCGCAGCGAAAAGCCCGACCTGATCATCCTCGACATCATGATGCCCGAGATGGACGGCTACGAGTATGTGCGTCAACACCGCGCCGAGAGCCTGCCCGGCGCCATCATCATGCTCACGGCACGCGTCGACGACGCCGACGCCGTACTGGGCCTCGAGCTGGGCGCCGACGACTATGTCACCAAGCCCTTTAGCCCGCGTGTGCTGGTGGCCCGCGTGCGCGCCGTGCTGCGGCGTGCCAACGCTCGCCCGCCCGGCGAGCAACTGCTGCGCGCCGGCCAGGTGGTGGTCGACCGCGCCGCACACACCGTTACCGTGGCAGGCCGCGAGGTCGACCTGACCCCTTCAGAGTTCGACCTGCTGGCCGTCCTCGTGGCGGCCCCTGGGCGCGTGTTCACCCGCGCACAACTGCTCGAGCAGGTGCAGGGCGTGGCCTACGAGGCCTATGAGCGCACCATCGACGTGCACGTCAAGAACCTGCGCGCCAAGCTCGAGGATGACCCGCGCGACCCGCGCTATATCGAGACGGTCTATGGCGTGGGCTATCGCTTTGCCGAGCAGACCGAGGAGGCCTGATGAGCCGTGTGTCGCTCTGGGTCAAGCTGGCGGTTGCCTTTGTGGCCGTGGCGCTTGCGGGGCTCGCCCTGGTGGCCCTCTATGTCTACCGCACCACCGTGGGCGAGTTTGGCACCTTTATGGTGGCGCACAACAGGGGAGACATCGTGCAGCGCTGGGCCAACTACTACCGCGAGCATGGCAGCTGGCAGGGCGTCGAGCTAGAGCTGCTCGCCCCGCCGCCGCGCCCGCCCAGCGCGACGACCGCCAACCTCGGCGACGCCAGCAGCGCGCCGCAGCCATCTGACTGGATCGTGCGGGGGCGCGTGGCCGTGGTAGATGCCGACGGGCGCGTGATCATCGCTGGCCAGGGCTTTGAGCTGGGCCAGGTGGCGCCGCGCGCCCTGGTGCGCGATGGCGTGCCCATCACCGTCGACGAACAAGAGGTGGGCCGCCTGCTGCTGGGCTTTGTGCCCAACGAGCCCCAGTCGCCGCAAGAGCGCTTTCTGGGGCGGTTCAGCATGGCGCTGCTGCTGGGCGGCAGCGCGGCGGCGCTGTTGGCGGTGGTGCTGGGCGTGCTGCTGGCCACCTCGTTGACGCGCCCGCTGCGCGCGCTGCGCACCGCCGCCGAGGCCGTCTCGCGCGGCGAACAGGTGCAGCCCATCCCCGTGCGCACCCACGACGAGTTGGGCGAGCTGGCCACCTCGTTCAACCGCATGACGGCCGAGCTGGCCCGCGCCCAACAGCTCCGCCGCCAGATGACCGCCGACATCGCCCACGAGCTGCGCACGCCGCTCACGCTCATCCTGGGCCACGCCGAGGCGGTGGCCGATGGCGTGCTGCCCGCCGACAGCCAGGCCATCGGCGTCATCTATGACGAGGCCCAGCGCCTCTCGCGCGTGGTCGACGACCTGCGCACCCTCTCGCTCTCTGACGCCGGCGAGCTCTCACTGCTCACCGAGCCCGTCGACCCGCGCGCCTTGCTCGAATCGGCCGTTGCCGCCCACCGCGTGGCCGCTCAAGAGGCGCAGGTGGCTTTGGCGCTCAGTGTTGCCGACGACCTGCCGGCGGTCGAGGCCGACCCCGACCGCATCTTGCAGGTGCTGCACAACCTCGTCAGCAACGCCCTGCGCTACACCGACGCCGGCGGCAGCATCACCCTCTCTGCGCGCCCGCACCAGCAGGGCGTGCTCTTTGGCGTGCAAGATACGGGCCGTGGCATCCCCGTCCAAGAGTTGCCCAGCGTGTTCGAGCGCTTTTACCGCGGCGACCGCTCGCGCCACCGCGACGAGGGCGGCTCGGGCCTGGGGCTCACCATCGCGCGCTCGTTGATCGAACGGCATGCCGGTCGCATCTGGGCCGAGAGCGAGCCCGGCCAGGGCGCCAGCCTGCTGTTCACACTGCCTCTTGCCCGGTAATGCAGGCCGTTGCGCCCTGGCCCAGCCCTTCGGGGATGCCCGCCTCGCACGGCACCCCCGTCTGACAGAGCCCGCAGCCATAGCCCTCAAAGCCATAGTGCGCCAGCACATAGGGCCGCGTGGCCCCCACATAGGCGCCACAGAGGCGCTTGTCGTGCCCGGCAGCGCTGAGCGCGCCGGCAGGGCACCGCTCGATGCAGGCGCCGCAGGTGCCCCGCGCATAGTGCAGGCAATAGGCATGCGGATCGTTGTAGGGCCGCGGCGTGGGCGGCACGGCCACCTGCGCCACCACCGAGCCCAGCCGCACGGCCTTGCCCAGCGGCGTGATCAGCCCATCGCACAGGCCAAAGGTGCCCAGCCCGGCCGCATAGGCCATGTGCCGCTCTGACCAGCGGCTGGCCGGCCCATAGCGCGCCGTGTCGACGGTGCCAAACCCCGGCAACAGCACGGGCGCTGCGGCGGCATGGCCCGCCGCCTCGAGGGCGCGCACCACCTCGCGCCGCAGGTGGTCGTTGAATAGCTCGCCATAGATGCGCGAGCGCGCCCAGCGCTCGGGCGGGTAGGCCGTGGCCTGCCGGCTGTCGGCGCGCGTGGCCGCCGTCTGCGGCAGCACCCAGCAGATCACGGTCAGTTGCGCGGCATCGAGCGCGCCCAGCTCGGGGTGCGCCAGCGCCAGCGCCTCGGCAGGCGCCCAGTGGTGCGGGCCCACGTGCTCTTTGTAGGCCGCAAAAAGCGGGTCGTCGCCGGCGGCAAAGCCCACCAGCGGCTCCCCCCAGGCGCGCTCGTCGCTCGCGCCCTGCAGGCGGTTGGCCGGCCCGTCGCACAGGGTCCGCACCAGGGCCCGCAGCCGCTCGCCCGCGCCCTCGCCGCACAAGCCAACGCCCATCTCACGCCTCCTGATGGATGAGCGCGCCCTCGGCATACACCGCCACGGGGTAGCTCTCCAGCGCAAAGGGGTCGCCGCTCCAACAGACGAACGAGGCCCACTTGCCCTCGGCCAGCGTGCCCAGCACGTCATCTACGCCCAGAATGGCCGCGTTCTGCCGCGTGATGATCTCGAGCGCCGCCTGTTTGCTCAGCCCCACCCGCAAGAACCAGCGCAGCGTCAACAGCAGCGTCTTTTGCAGAATCACCGGATGGTCGGTCATCAGCCCGTAGGTGACGCCCGAGCTGACCAGATAGGCCAGGTTGCGCCAGTTCTCGTGTTTGAGCTCGACCTTGTAGGCCAGCGTGTCGAGCGGGCCATACACCACAGGGATGCCCCTCGCCGCCAGCTCGCGGTAGGTCTGGCCGTCGTGCACATCGCAGGTGTGCTCGATCACCACGTCGAGCCCGAACTCGTCGACAAAGCGCAGCAGCGCCGCCACGTCGTCGGCCTTGTGCACGTGCACGCGCAGCCGTTGTTCGCGCCTGAGCAGCGCCCGCAACACCGTCTCCTCGGCGCTGTACCTGGGCGCCTCGCCCTCGCCCTTTTCGGCCACGGCGGCCTCTTGCGCCAGCTTGTTGCGCACGTCGTGCAGCTTGCCCCGCAAAATCGCCAGCGCCCCCATGCGTGTATAGGGCCGCGATCCCTGCCACTCGCGCACGCTCATGGGGTTGTAGCCAAAGGCCGCCTTGATGCCCGCACGGCAGATCAGCGCGTCGTTGGTGTTGCCCGCATAGTTACGGATCACCGCCGAATCGCCGCCGATGATGTTGCCGCTGCCCGGCAGCACACAGGCATAGAGCACCCCCGCCTCGATCGACTCGCGAAAGCCAGCGTCGTCCATCTGGATCGAGTCGAGCACATCGGCGTGGGCCAGCATGGCGTCCATATGCTCGTTGGCCTCGGCCTCGGCGCCGGGCTCGCCCGAGCGAATCAGCCCGATGTGGCTGTGGGCGTCGATCAGTGCCGGCGTCACCACCGGATAGAGCGGCCCCTCGCCCGCGCCCTGGCCCACAGACGTGAGGCGGTCGCCCTCCCACGCCAGGGTAGCGTTCTCGAGCACCTCTGTGCCGGTGTACAACGTCGCCGCGCGTATGGTCTGCATCTCGCGCCTCCTCAGCATATTGGCGCGATTCTAGCGCATCGCCGTATCCCGCGCCAACAGCCCCCGCGCGGCCGCTCTATATGCACGATTGACGCCCTTTTGCGAACATTCATTCTATTGACTTTGGCTGTTGTACAGGCTATGCTGGGCAGGCAGTGGGCCTTGCGCTCAAGTGCGTTTGTTTAGAGCGCTGTGCATCTGCCCAAGGAGGGGCGCCATCATGAAGAGAGCTGTCTCCATCACACTGATCGCGGTCATCTTGCTGCTGGCCGCGGCGCCGCTGGTCTCGGCCGACGCCGGCACCACCATGGTGGTCAACTCGTCGCTGGGGCTGAGCTTGCGCGAAAAGGCCGGCCTGGGCCAGCCGCTTGTCGCCGTCATGCTCAACGGCGAGACCGTCACCCTGCTGCAAAAGTCGATCTGGAAGCAGGGCATCGAGTGGGCCAAGGTCGAGTTCAGTCGCTATGGCTACACCTACACCGGCTTTTGCGCCGCCGCCTACCTCAAGAGCTATGGCGGCTATCCCGAGCCCATCGACAGCTGGGATGATGGCGAGGGCTGGAAGGTGACTTCGCTCGGCGGCCTGCGCCTGCGCAGTGGCGCCGGCCTGGCGCACTATGCCGTGCGCATCGTGCCCTATGGCACCATTCTCAAGCCCACCAACGCCGCCACGGTGGTGGCCGATGGTTACACCTGGCGCCAGCTCAAGTACGGCGGCGCCAAAGTGTGGGCCGCCCAAGAGATGCTGCAGCACGTGGGCGGCGAATAGGCGGGCCACCTCGCCGCACAAGCCCAGGCGCCTCGTCGGGCCCCACAGCGCTGGCCTGACGGGGCGCCTTGCGCCGCGCCACACAGGAGCTAACCATGCAACCCCTCGCCTGGGCCGCACTGGCCCTGGCCACAGCCGCGCTGGCCTGGGTGGGCCGGCGCCCACTGCGCACAGGCTTTGACATCGCCCGCGGCGAGGCAGCCGGCCTTGTCTGGCGCCTGCGTCACCCGCGCCGCGCCCTCGGCATCTGCCCGGCGGCCCATGTGCGCACCAGGCTCGACATCTTTGCCCCCCTCGACGACGCCCCCGGCGGCCGCCCGGTGATCATCTACCTGCATGGCGGCGGCTGGAACACCATGCGTCGCCCCCTGTTCGCCTGCAGCGCCCGCCAGTGGGTGCGCCTGGGGTTGGTGGCCGTGGTGCCCGACTATACCCTCTACCCTCGCGCGCGCTATCAGCAGATGGCCGACGAGTGCGCCGCCGCCGTGGCCTGGACGCTCGAGCACTGCGCCGAGTATGGCGGCGACCCCCGCCGGGTGTACCTGTTCGGCCACTCGGCCGGCGCGCACCTGGGCGGGCTGCTGGCCTATGACGCGCGCTGGCTGGCGCGCTATGGCCACACGCCGCAGGCGCTGGCGGGGTTCATCGGCTCCAACGGCGTGTACGACGCCGAGGCCGAGCACGACCTGTGGGTGCGGCGCTTTCCGTGGATCCGTGGTCGCGGCGTGGTGTGGCAGGTGATGGGCGCCTCGCGCGAGGGGCTGCGGGCCGGCTCGCCCGTGCGCTACGTGACGCCCGAGGCCCCGCCCACGCTGCTGCTACACGGCGAGATCGATCGCGTGGTGCCCGTCAGCATCGGGCTGGCCCTGCGCGCTGCCCTGCAGGCTGCCGGCGTGCCCGTGGTGTGGCACTGCTATCCGCGCCTGGGGCACATCGACGCTCTCTTTCGCGCTGCGGCTGCGCCGCAGGCACCGCTCAACCGCGACATCCTGGCCTTTATCCAGCAGACGGCCGCGGCTAGTGCCGCACCCCCTCTTGCAGCGCAAAGGCGATCTCGATCAGCACCGCGATGAACAGCAGCACCAGCGCCGTGCCCAGCCGCAAAAAGCCCAAAAACTGCAGCCCCACCATCACGCCCGTGGCGATGGCCAGCAGCAGCCCCTGCCGCAGCACCCGCGCCAGGTCGCCACTGCGCCCCAGCGAGCGCCCCAGCCGCTGGTAAAAGAGGTAAGAGAGCGGCGCGGCCGTCAGCACCATGGCCCCCGCCCAGATGGCCAGAAACACAAACTGCGCCCGCGCATCGGGATAGGTGCTGTGCATCAGATAGACCAGCCCTGCCCAGCAGAGCAACCCGAGCAGCAGGAATACGGCCATCAGGGTGCTGTTGCGCATCGCCACCTCCTGCGCGCCAGTCTAGCGCAAACCGGCGCCAGCGCCAATGACCCGCCCTGGCCAGGCCTGGCCGCCTGGCCAGGTCACATTCTGGCCATCTGCCGCGCGCACAAACGCCGCCATCTGCGTATAGTATCTGTTTGTGAGCATAGGAACTGTGGAGACCCGTCATGACTGCAGACAGCCGCTACATCGCCCGCTTTGATCAATCCATCCGCGACCTGCTGCGCGACGCCCTGCGCCTCTCGGCGGGCAGCCGCGAGATGGCCGCCTTTGTGGCCCGTGCCGCGGGCTGGCACCATCGCTCGGCGCGGATGCGCGCTCGCTGGGCCCAGCAGGGCGTGCCCGTGCCCGCGCTGATGATCTACTCGATCACCAAAAGGTGCAATCTACACTGCAAGGGCTGCTATGCCCACGCCCAGACGCGCGCCCCCGAACCCGAGCTGACCGACGCCGAGCTGCTGCGCGTGGCCGACGAGGCCGCCGAGCTGGGTGTGTCGATCTTGATGCTGGCCGGCGGCGAGCCCCTCACCCGGCCGGTGCTGTTCGAGCTGGCCGAGCGCCACCCGCAGATCGTCATGCCGGTGTTCACCAACGGCCTGCTGATCGACGACGAGACCATCGCCCGCTTCAAGGCCCGGCGCAACCTCATCCCGGTGATCAGCCTCGAGGGCCACGCCGGCGAGACCGATGACCGCCGCGGCGAGGGCGTGCACGCCTACCTGCTGGGCGTCATCGCCAGGCTGCGCGAGGCCGGCCTGTTCTATGGCACGTCGCTCACGGTCACCCACAGCAACTATGACCTGCTGACCTCGCCCGCCTATGCCCGCGAGCTGACCGAGCTGGGCTGTCGGCTGTTCTTTTACGTCGAGTACGTGCCCATCGAGCCCCACAGCGAGGCGCGCTGCCTCAGCGAGGCGCAAAAGGTTGCCCTGACGCCGCACCTCGACGCCCTGCGGCGCGACCTGCCCGGCCTCTTTGTGGCGCTGCCTGGCGAAGAGGAGCTGTTTGGCGGCTGCCTGGCCGCTGGGCGCGGCTTTTTGCACATCAGCGCCGAGGGCCGCGTCGAGCCCTGTCCCTTTGCGCCCTATTCAGACGTGAGCCTGCGCCGCATGCCCCTGCACGAGGCGCTGCAGAGCGATCTGCTGCGCGCCATCCGCGAGAGCGACGTGCACCTGGCCGAGACCCAGGGCGGCTGCGCCCTGTGGGTGCACCGCGAGTGGGTCGAATCGCTCCTGGCGCAGCCCCAAGAGGCCTAGCCGCGCGCCGCCAGCCTATCAGGCCGCCGCCCGCTGTGGGCGGCGGCCAGCAGCAGCGCCAGGTCTGCCAGCCAGATGGCCACCTGCGCGGCCAGATAGGCCGAGCGCCAGCCGCCTGTCAGCAGGTAGAGCCCACCTGGCGCCAGCGTGCTCGCCAGCGTCAGGGCACAAAGCGCCCCCGCGGCCACCCGCCAGCGCACAGAGGACGCCTGCCGCGCTAGCCGCCAGAGCGCCAGCAGCGGCAGTAACAGCAGCAGGTCGTCGTACCAACGGTGATAGGCCCACAGCCGCGCCACAATGGCCGCCACTCCCAGCAGCAGCCAGAGGTCGGCCTCGCGGCGCCACCAGCACCAGCCCAGCAACGCCAGCACCAGCAGCAGCGAAGCCGGCAAGAGCCAGGCGTCGAGCCTCAAGCTGCCCAGCACGCCGTGCAGATTGCTCACCCCGCGATCAGAGGCGGCCACCGCCACCCCGCGCCCCAGCCATTGCTGCACCAGCGACGTCAGCCCCTCGGGCTGAAAGGCGGCCGCCAGCAGCGTCAGGCCGCCATACAACGCCGCCGCCAGCACAAAGGGCCGCAGCCGCGCTACAGAAAACAGACGCTCCCGCGGCACCACCAACGCCACACACAGCAGCGGCGCCGTCACCGTCGGCTTGAGCAGCGCCACCGTCAAAAGCAGCGCAACCGCCCAGTCTCGCCGCCAGCCAGGGGTCTGTTGCAGCAGCAACACCGCACCCAACAGCGCCGCCAGCACCAGCAAGATCAACTGCCCATTGCCGATGGCTGCGCCGCTGGCATACATGGCCGGCGCCATCAGCCCCAGCACGGCGCGCTGGCCACGGCTACGCCCGCCACCCTGCACCACGGCCAGGCGCCCCAGCCAGCCCAGCAGCGCCAGCGAGGCCGCCGCCCACAGCCAGCGCGCCGCGGCCAGCGGCAGCCAGCCCAGCCAGGGCCACAGCAGGGCATAGCTGGCCGGCGGATACACCGCTACCCACGACCCAGGGTAGACCGGCTGGCCCGCGAACCAGGCATGCACCTCGCGCCATCGCAAGATCAGATCGACCGCGCCCTCTGGCGAGCCTGGCCACAGTGGCGCCTGGCCCAGCGTCAGCCGCCAGAGCTGATAAAGCAGCCAGGGCACGGCCAGGGCTGCCTGCAACAGCGCCAGGCTGCACAGGGCACGCTCGCCCCACGTCAGCCACCACGCCTCGATAGCCTCTGCCACGCCTCCCGGCCGGCCCTCATGTGTAAAAGTCATTGACACCGCCTCCTGCGGGGCAGTATAATAGAAGCACTGTGCTCTATGCCACCGAACGAGGTGTTACCGTGAAACGAATTCTACTACCGTTGCTCCTGGCGCTGGCCCTGCTGTTGGCCACGCCACTGGCCGCCTCGGCCGACACAGTGTCGGCCACTGTGCAGGCGCCCAAAGGGCTCAACCTGCGCCAGAACCCTGGCCTCGACGCCACCATCTTGCTGGGCCTCTACAACGGCGAGACGGTCACCGTCCTCGACGGCCTCACCACACCCATCTATGCCAACGGTGTGCGCTGGGTCGAGGTGGGCGTGTGGCGCTGGGGCTACTGGTACACCGGCTATGCCGCCTTTGCCTATCTGGACAAATACGGTGCCTATGGCGGCTACCACGAGCCCGTGGGCGAGTGGGGCGGCAGCGATGGCCTCAAGGTCACCGCCGGCGCGCTCAATCTGCGCTGGGGCCCTGGCCTCGCCTATGGCATCGGCCGCGTGGTGCCCTATGGCACCGTGCTTGAAAAGACCGGCGCCGCCACCGTGGCCGCCGATGGCTACAACTGGCAGCAGGTCACCACAGGCGGCGGCCTCTGGGGTGCCAACGCCTGGTTGACGGCCGTACCCTGATCCTTTTTGAACGGTGGCGGGGCGCGCCCTGCCACACCTCCCTGAGACGAGCGTCGATCGCTAGGATGGGCGCTCGTCGTTTGCTGTATCAAGGCAGCGGTCAGGCGCGGGGCAGGCCCGTGCGGGGCTCGTAGCCATGCTTTGCCAGCAGCACATCGAGCCCATCGGCCAGGGCATCGATGGCGCCCAGCAGCTGAGGCTGCGCGCTGCTGGCAGCCCCAAGCACCGCCTGCACATCCTGCACAAAGCCCTCTGGCAGCCAGCAATGGGCCAGCGCAAACGCCACCAGACGCTTTTCGCCGGGGTGTGGCTCATGGTTGAGGGCGAACAGCACGTCAAAGTAGCTGGCCAGTAGCGCCGCCACACGATGGTTGACGCTCACCTGGTCGTCGCGCGCCAGCGCCTTGGCGATCTGTGCGCGGTACGAGGGGATGGCGTTGCGGAGCAGCGGCTGGTTGTGCGCGATGATGGCATCGGCCAGCCCCTGCGGATAGGCGACCTGTGCGCGCGCCTGCAGGGTTGCCAGCCAGCCGTCGCGGTCGAACAGCGGCAGGGCGTCGCGCAGGGTGCGCCAGTGGCAGGTGCTATAGCCCACGCTGGGCTCGTGGCGCAGCAGCACGCGGTCGAGCTGGTCGCTGACCCAGCGTGTATCCCAGTACACCACGTCTACCTCGATGCCGGCGGCACTGAACCAGGCATCGCCCGGGTCCCAGTAGTGCAGCTCGAGCTCGGCGCGGCCGCCGTCGCCCAGTTGAGCCGCCATTTCCTGCCGCGGGGCCAGCGGGGGCTGCCCCGTGATGAACACATAGAGGTCGAGGTCAGACGACGGGCCCGCCGTGCCCGCGGCCACCGAGCCGCCGGCCGCCACCGCCTGCACCTGTGGCAGTGCCGCAAAGCGCCGCGCCAGCTCGGCCGCCAGCGCCAGATGCGCAGTGGCGGGGTCGTCACTCGGCATAGTGGGGCCGCTCGCGCTGCTCTTGCCAGTAGGCCACCACGCCCACCGCAGCCATGCGCTGGTTGGCCCGCAGCCAGGTCGCGCGCAGCTGCTCGCCAAAGGCCGCGCTCTCCAGCACCTGAGCGCAGGGAAAGTCGTCGCACTGCCAGCACCAGTCGTAGCCACGCGCCTCTACACAGGGGCCCACGGGGCAGTCTGCCATGGGGCAGCCGCCGCTGTGGCAGCCCGCACAGCCCCAGTCGCTCAGTTTGGCCAGCACCCGCTCAAAAGCGGGATAGTCGGCCAGCGCCGGCTCCCACGCGCTGAATGCCGCCGCCATGGGGCCAAAGCCCTCGAGCCAGCGCCGCAGCGCGCGGCCATGCTGGGCCACTGGCCCGTCGGTATACGCCGGACACGAATAGCACACCAGCCCACAGGGCGCGATATAGCGCTGCAGCTCTTCTTGCGTCTCCATCGCCGCCTCCCTCGCCAGCCCACCAGGCGTGGCGCTGGCCCTAGCATAGAACGTGGCCGGCCTGCGCGCAAGGGCAAGGGGGGGCGTCGCTAACTCAGTGGACGCCCGACTCGTCTTGCACAGGCTCTTCTTGCGGCAGCTGGCAGCCACGCCACAGGCCATAGCGCGCGTCGCGCCCATGCACCTTGCGGCAACGACATGCCTCGGCACGGACGCACAGATGCAACCCCAAAAACAACGCGCCAGCCACCGCCACCCTGCCCAACACCGTCATACCCAGAAGCGAAGTTACCACCCCAACACCCCCCAGAGTTTGCTCAATCAACTCAGATCGGGCCATGCCTGCTTCTCAGGCCACCGGCCACGTCCTGTCTACCCTCATCAGCCCTCAACCTCGCGCACGCCGCGGCAGCGCGGATAGTTCTCGCAGCCCCAAAAAGGCTGGCCGGCGCGCACACCGCGCTGCGCCGTGCGCAGGACCATCTGCCCGCCACAACGCGGACACTGCGGCGCCTCAGGCGCGAGCGTGTCCACCGTGGCAGCGCAGGGCTCGGCCTCGACAGGCGCGCCGACGGTCGTCTCGTTCAGCGCAGGCGCAACCGCCGCCACAGCAGCCTGGGGCTGCAGCACGGCCTGGCGCAGCCTCTGGCCCAGCTCGGCGGTGGCATAGGCCTGCTGCACCGGCACGCGCACCAGCCCCAAACCCGCCTGCGCCATGGCCTGGTCTACAAAGGCATCGCGCTCGGCGCGACGCGCCAGGCGGTGCGAGGCATCGTCCAGCTCTACCGCCACCAGCGGGCGCAACGTCTGCCGGTCGCAAAGCACATAGTCGAGGTGCTTGCGGTTGATGCGGTTCCACATGGCCCACTGCGCCTCGCCGGCCTCTCGCGGCGCATAGAGCAGGTCGCCCAGGTTGACCTTGCCCAGCACCACCGCCCAGCCGGCGCACGCCTGCAACAGCACATGGTAAAAGCTGGCCTCGGCCGGCGAGAAAAGGTCATCGCGCAGCCGATAGCGGGGCACCAGCGTCGTCTCGCTCTCCAACGGGCTGTGCCGTGCGCGGCGCGGCCCCTTATGCACACGATAGACCTGCCGCTCTTGGATGGCATCGGCCGCCACCTTGAGCAAGATCAGCAGCACCGCCGTGAGCCCGATCTTGACGTAAGCATTCGACCAGAGCTCGCCCATGCCCACCCCCTTTGGCCCGGCAACAACGCTATGGCCAAAAACCGCGTGTATTTTATGAAGTCTTTATTACACGTGCAAATTACGGTTTTGTACGTGTACGCTGTTTACGCACGAGCCCCCGCGTGGCGCTGCTGGCATGTCAGCGGCATCGCGGCTATCATAAGGGGCACCAAACACCATCAGCGGAGGTGACCGCATGCGCATCGGATTCATCGGCGTGGGCACCATGGGCGAGCCCATGGCCGCCAGCCTGCTCAAGGCGGGCCACAGCGTGGCCGTGCTGGCGCACCGCAACCGCGCCCCCGTCGAGCGGCTGCTGGCCCAGGGCGCCAGCGAGACCACGGCCGCCGCCGCCCTGGCCGCCCAGGTCGAGCTGCTCTTTACCTGCCTGCCCAACGACGCCGCCGTCGAGCAGGTGCTCACTGGCCCTGAGGGCGTGCTGGCGGGCGCCGAGCGCCCCGCAGGCCAGCCGTCGCTGGTCATCGTCGACTGCAGCACCATCGCCCCCGCCACCTCGCAACGCCTGGCCGAGCAGGCCCGCGCCCGCGGCGCCGAGCTGCTCGACGCGCCCATCTCTGGCGGGCAGGCAGGCGCCCTTGCCGGCACGCTGGCGGTGATGGTGGGCGGCTCGCCCGCTGCCTACCAGCGCGCCCTGCCCGCGCTGCAGGCCGTGGGGCGGTCGATCACCCATGTGGGGCCCAACGGCGCCGCCTTGGCCGTCAAGCTGGGCAACAACCTGGTGGTGGCGGCCGAGCTGGTGGCCATCGCCGAGGCGCTGGCGCTGGCCAAGGCCTCGGGCGTCGACACCGCCGTGGCCCAGCGCATCATGGCCGCCTCGACGGCACGCAGTTACATCCTCAACGAGCGCGTGCCGGGCACCATGCTCACGGGCAACCTGGCGCCCGCCTTTCGCCTCGAGTTGCTGCGCAAGGACCTGGGCCTGGCCCTCGAACACGGCATGGCCCTGGGCGTGCCCATGTTCGCCACCGCCGAGGTGCACCAGCTCTACACCCAGGCGCAGGGCCTGGGTAAGGGCGCGCTCGACTCGACCGCCATCGTCCAGCTCTATGAAGAGGCCCTGGGCCAATCGCTCGCCACTGCGGCCGATGCCGACGACGCCGACCAGCCCGACGCCTGAGCCAGCGCACGCCACAAGGGGGCGCCATGAACGACCGTCAACGCCTGCTGACCGTTCTGGCGGGCGAGCTGCCCGACCGCATCCCGTGGATCCCGCGGCTGCTGCTGTGGTACAACGCCCACCGCCGCGCCGGCACGCTGCCCGCCCGCTGGCGCGAGAGCACCCTGCGCCAGGTAGAGCGCGACCTGGGCGTGGGCACGCCCGCCCGCGATGGCCGCGTGGCCGAGCTGGTGCTGGATGGCGTTGAGGTGCGCACGCGCCGCGAGGGCTGGCGGCTGATCACCACCTGGCACACGCCGCTGGGCGCGCTGCAGCGCGTCGAGCAACAGTCGCCCGAGCTCGAGCGCGACGGCCTGCCGGGTCGCATCGTCGAATACCCCCTCAAGCGCGAGGCCGACTATGCCGCCTGGGCGTGGGTGGTCGAGCGCATGCAGTGGCGCCCCACCTACGAGGCCTATCGCGCCTATGACGCCGAGATCGGCGACGACGGCCTGCCCATGGTCGAGGCCGGCGACGTGCCCCTGCACGACTGGCTCGAGAACCTGGCCGGCTACGAGCACGGCTTTTACCACCTGGCCGACTGGCCGGCCACCGTCGAGCGGCTGCTGGGGCTGCTGCATGAGGTGCAGCGCGAGCGGCTCTGGCCCGTGCTGGCCGCCTCGCCCGCCCAACTGCTGCTGCACGGCGTGCACCTCTCGAGCCAGTTCACGCCGCCGCGCCTGTTTCGCCGCTACGTGCTGCCCTACTATCAAGAGCTGCTGCCGCTGCTGCACGGCCGCGGCCTGCGCGTGGCCATGCACGCCGACAACGACACCGCGGCCATCCTGGCGCTCATCGAGCAGGCCGGGTGGGACATGGTCGAGTGCTTTGTCACCGCGCCGATGGTGCCGACCACGCTGGCCCAGGCGCGGGCGGCCTGGGGTCAGCGCGTCATCATCTGGGGCGGGCTGCCGTCGGTGCTGCTCTCGCCGCACGTGGCCGAGGGCGAGTTTCGCGCGGCGGTGCGGGCCATCTTGCGAGACGTGGCGCCGGGCCAGGCGTTCATCCTGGGCGTGGCCGACAACGTCATGCCAGACAGCCTCATCGAGCGCGTGGCCTGGGTGAGCGAGTTCATCGCGCGCGAGGGCTGGCTGCCGCTGACCGCCTAGCCCCCGCCTTGTGCCCGTCGCCAGCCTCGGGTATCATCCTGCCGAACCGATCTGTAGAGAGGGGACGCGCTTGGCCACCATCGTGCGGCTGCCCGGCTTGACCGACGCCCATGTGCACCTGCGTTCGCCCGGGGGCGAGCACAAAGAGGACTTTATCACTGGCACGGCCGCGGCGCTGGCCGGCGGCTTTACCCGCTTGCTGGCCATGCCCAACACCCAGCCGCCGCTGGTGACGCTCGAGCGCTGGCTGGCCGCCCAAGAGCGCGCCGACCATGAGGCGCGCTGCGACGTGCACCTGCTGGCGGGCGCCGCGCCCGAGCACCTCGCCGCCCTGCCCGCGCTGGGTCAACGCGCCGTGGGCCTCAAGCTCTACATGGACGAGACCTACGGCCCCCTGCGCATGACCGCCCTGCCGCACCTGGCCGCCACGTTTGACGGCTGGCCTCAGGCCCGGCCCATCGCCGTTCACGCCGAGGGCGCCTCGGTGGCGGCGGCCATCGGCCTGGCCGCCGCCTGTGGCCGCGCCGTGCACATCTGCCACGTCTCGCGGCGCGCCGAGGTCGAGCTGATCGCCAAGGCGCGGGCCCAGGGGCTGCCCGTCACCTGCGAGGTGACGCCGCACCACCTCTTCCTTACCGCCGACGACGCCGCGCGCCTGGGCCCCTGGGCCGACATGCGCCCCACCCTGGGCAGCGCCGACGACCAGGCCGCGCTGTGGGCCGCGCTCGGCCAGACCATCGACTGTGTGGCCACCGACCACGCCCCCCACACCCCGGCCGAAAAGCGCGGCGCCAACCCGCCGCCCGGCGTGCCCGGCCTCGAGACCGCCCTGCCGCTGCTGCTCGACGCCGTGCACGATGGCCGCCTGACCCTCGAGCGCCTGGTGGCGCTGCTCGACACCAACCCGCGCCGCATCTATGGCCTGCCCGCCCAGCACGAAAGCTGGATCGAGGTCGACCTGGCGGCGCGCCACACACTCGCCAACGAGTGTCTCTACACCAAGTGCGGCTGGACGCCCTTTGCCGGCCGCCCCGTTGTGGGGCGGCTGCTGCGCGTGTGCCTGCGCGGCCGCCTGCTGGTCGATGACGGCCGTGTGCTTGACTATCAGGAGGAGTGACCCATGGGATACGATGGTAACCTCACGCCGCTGTTCGACCTGGCCAGCCAGCCCGGCCGCGCCGCACCCTACACCGAGTTCCTCGGCCAGGATATCATCGCCGTCGACCAGTTCGACCGCCGCCGCCTGGCCTATCTCTTTCAGCGCGCCGACGAGATGCGCGACCTGGTGGCCCACGCCGGCGCCTGCGACCTGCTGCGCGGCTATGTGCTCACCTGCCTGTTCTACGAGCCCTCGACGCGCACCAGCGCCTCGTTCATCGCCGCCATGCAGCGCCTGGGCGGCACGGTCATCCCCATCACCCAGGGCGTGCAGTTCTCGAGCGTGTCCAAGGGCGAGAGCCTGCCCGACACCATCCGCGTGCTCGAGCAATATAGCGACGTCATCGTGCTGCGCCACCCAGACGTAGGCTCGGCCCAGGTGGCCGCCGAGGCCGCCACTGTGCCCATCATCAACGGCGGCGATGGCGTCGGCGAGCACCCCACCCAGGCCCTGCTCGACCTGTTCACCATCTACGAAGAGCTGGGCGGCGTCGATGGCCTCAAGGTGGCCATGGTAGGCGACCTGCGCTATGGCCGCACTGTGCACTCGCTCACCCGCCTGCTGCTGCAATACAACGTCAGCCTGCGTTTTGTCTCGCCAGACACGTTGCGCCTGCCCCTTAACCTGATGAACACCGTCATCGACAGCAGCATCAACGTGCGCGAGAGCGATAACGTGCAAGACGTCATCGGCGACGCCGACGTGCTCTATGTCACCCGCATCCAAAAAGAGCGCTTTGGCGACGCAGCCGCCTACGACGAGGTCAAAGACGCCTACGAGATCACACCGGCGCTGATGCGCCAGGCCAAAGAGAAGATGGTCATCATGCACCCGCTGCCGCGTGTGGGCGAGATCCACACGTCGGTCGACGCCGACCCGCGCGCCGCCTACTTTCGGCAGGTGCAGAATGGCATGTTCATCCGCATGGCGCTGCTGGCGGCCGTGCTGGGCAAGGCTTGAGCGCCCGCGGGAGACATTGCCATGGGGGCCTGTCTCGGGTATACTCGTCATTTAGACTGTAGCGTCGACACAAGAGGGAACGGTGCGCGTCACCATCATCAGCAAGGCCTGCGTCGTTGGGGCCTATCAAACCAAGCTCGAGGCCATCGCGTCGCACGACGACATCGAACTGACGGCCATCGTGCCACCCTACTGGCGCGACAGCGGCCACCGCATCGAGCTAGAGCGAGCGCACGTCTCGGGGTATGAGCTGGTGGTAGCGCCCATGGCCTGCAACGGCGCCTATCACTGGCACTGGTACCCCGGCCTCAAGGGCCTGCTGCGCGAGGCACGGCCCGACCTGGTGCACATCGACGAAGAGCCCTACAACCTGGCCGCACACCAGGCCATGCGCGCGGCCCGTTCTGTGGGCGCCCGCAGCCTCTTTTTCACCTGGCAGAACATCTCGCGGCGCTATCCACCGCCCTTTTACTGGTTCGAGCGCGCCGTCTACCGCGGCGTTCACGGCGCCCTGGCCGGCAACGCCGATGCTGTGAGCGTGCTGCGCGGCAAAGGCTATCAGGGGCCAGTGCGCGTGGTGCCCCAGTTCGGCGTCGATGCCGAGCGCTTTGCGCCCGGGCCAGGCGAGCCTGCCGTGCCTGGCCGCCCCTTTACCATCGGCTATGCCGGCCGCCTGGTCAAAGAAAAGGGGTTGCTGGTGCTGGTCGAGGCGCTGGCGGGCCTCGAGGGCGACTGGCGAGCGCGCTTTTACGGCTCGGGCCCCTTCCGCGAGCCGCTAGAGCGCACCATCGCCGCCGCCAACCTCAGCGACCGCATCGAGATCAACGACCGTGTCTCGTCTACCGAGATGCCAGCCCGCTACCGCGAGCTCGACGTGCTGGTGCTGCCCTCGCTGACGCGCCCAAACTGGAAGGAGCAGTTCGGCCGCGTGCTGATCGAGGCCATGGCCTGCGGCGTGCCCGTCATCGGCTCGAGCAGCGGCGAGATCCCCCGTGTGGTGGGCGCCGCCGGCATGCTCTTTCGCGAGCGCTCGTCGAGCATGCTGCGCCAGCAACTGGCCGAGCTGCGCGACGACCCCGCCTTGCGCGAGCTACTGGGCCTGCGCGGCCGCGAACGCGTGCTCGACTATTACACGCAGACCGCCATCGCCCGACAGACGGTGGCCTTTTACCGCGAGGTGATGGCGGGCGCCTGAGCGATAGCCCTTGCCCCGCGGCGCCCTTGACGCCCGGCCTGGCGTGGATATAATTCAAGCCATGTTGAAGCAACTATCCACCGACGACAGCGTGGCTCTGGCCGACGTCCTCAAGACCCTGGCGCACCCCACGCGCCTGCAGATCGTCGACCTGCTGATGCAGGGCACGCACTGCAACTGCGAGCTGGCCGTACAGCTCGGCCTCGCGCCCAACCTGCTCTCCTATCACCTGCACCTGCTCGAGGCCGCCGGCCTGGTCGCCTCGGCCCGCGACGAGCAGGACGCGCGCTGGATCTATTACACCGTGCGCCGGCCCGTGCTGATGGCGCTGCGTCAGGCGGTCTCGACGCTGCTCGACCCGGCCCGCATCATGCCGCGCCGGCCCGATTGCGGCCCGCGAGCGTGCGGCCCGCGAGCGTGCGGCCCGCCGTCAGACGGCGGTTAGGGCGCCGGCGTCGCCGCTCTGCTCTCTCTTTTTTTGGGCCAACGCATCAACATTCTTTGAAGCATCTCTGCATGGAGGCGGACGGTGAAGACCTTTGAAAAGTTTCTGGCGGTGTGGGTGGTGCTGTGCATGGCCGCGGGGGTGTTGCTCTCGCGCACCATCCCCGGCCTGGGCGAGGCCATCGATAGCTGGCAGGTGCACGGCATCTCGATCCCCATCGGCCTCTGCCTGTTCCTAATGATGTACCCCGCGCTGCTCAACCTGCAGGTGGCCGAGCTCAAAAAGCTACGCCGCAACCCGCGCCCCATTCTGCTCACGCTGCTCTCCAACTGGCTCGTGGCGCCGCTGCTGGCCGCGGCCCTGGCGCGCCTCTTTTTGCGCGGCCACGAGCAACTGACCGTGGCGGTGATCCTGCTGGGCTCGAGCCCCTGTACGGCCATGGTGCTGGTGTGGGGCCGCCTGGCCCGCGGCAATCAAGAGCAGAACGTGGTCAACACCAGCCTGAACACGCTCACCATCATGGCGCTGTACGTGCCGGTCGTCGGCCTGCTCACGGGGCTGCAAGGCATCCCCGTCGATCGCGCCCTGCTGGCCATCTCCGCGCTGGTGTTCGTCGGCCTGCCGCTGGTGCTGGGCGTCCTCTCGAGGCGCCTGCTGGTACGCGCCCGCGGCGAGGCCTGGTTCAACAACGTCTACCGCCACATCGTCGAGCGGGTGGCCATGGTGGCGCTGCTGACCACACTGGTGGTGCTCTTTTCGCTCAACGGCAACGTGCTGCTGGGCAACCTGAATCTGCTGCTGCTCGTCTCGGCACCGTTGCTGCTGCACTTTGTCATCGTGGTGGGCTTTAACCTGCTGATCACCCGCGCCGCCGGCCTGGCCTACCGCGAGGCGATCATCACCGTGCTCATCGGCTCGTCGAGCCACTTTGAGATCGCCATCGCCACCGCCGTGGCCATGTACGGCGTCGGCTCGATGGCGGCGCTGGGTACCACCATGGGCCTCTTTTGGGAGGTGCCCATCATGCTGGGGCTGGTGGCCGCCGGCAAGGCGCTCGGGAAGCGCGGCTTTTGGCGCGGTGAGCGCTACCGGCCCGAGGCCGCCTGAGCGCCATCGCCCTGTGGCGCCCCATCGCCCCGGCAGCGACCTTGGTGTGCCCTGGGCGCGCGGCTTGTCAACGCCGACGCCCTATGCTACCATACCAGAGGTTTATCAACAGGGGTGCTTTAACCATGCAACTCTCTGCACGCAATGTCCTCAAGGGCACCGTCAAGCAGCTCACGCCTGGCGCCGTCAACACCGAGGTGGTGGTGGCGTTGCCTGGCGGGCAAGAGATCGTGTCGGTCATCACCAAGAGCTCGGCCGAGCGGCTGGGCCTGGCCGTGGGCCGCGAGGTCTATGCCGTCATCAAGGCCTCGAATGTGATGATCGCCACTGACTGACCGTCGTACAATCGCATAGCACGTTCCTCGAACCACATGGCCTAAGGCCAGCCCCGCCAGGTGCGGTGGCCGACGATGGCGTGTGGTCGCGGCGGGCCCAACGGCCCGCCAAACGGTGCGGCTGGAAACGGCCGCGCCCCCCGCATTCGGAAAGGGGAACAGACCAGCGGCTGCTGCCGCTGCCGGGCACGCCTGGCGGCGGCCTGTTGAGCCAGCGTCTCTTTCCGAACGGGAGAGCGCTGGTTTTTTTGTTTGCTGGGGCGTCCCCGCGCCGCGTGGCGCTGCCCCGCTGGAAAGGAGCCGATCATCAACGATCTGTGGCGTGGCCTGGTGCAGGCCATCGAACTGATCCTCGCGGGCGACGCTGCCCTGGCGCAGATCGTCGCCCTCACGGCGCGCGTGTCGGGCACGGCGCTGCTCTTTAGCTCGGTGGTGGGTATTCCGCTGGGCGCTTTCTTGGGCCTCAGGCGCTTTGCCGGCCGACGGCTGCTGGTGGCACTGCTCTACACAGGCATGGGCTTTCCGCCGGTGGTGATCGGCCTGTTCGTCTACCTGCTGCTCTCGCGCAGCGGACCGCTGGGCGCCCTGCACTCGACGCTGGTGCCGGCGCTGTTCACGCCTGGCGCCATGATCCTGGCGCAAACGATCATCTCATTCCCGCTGGTGGCCGGCTTTACCATGGCCGCCGTCATGGGCGTCGACCCGCTCTTGCGCGTGCAGGTGCGTGCGCTGGGCGCCACCCCCGTGCAGACGGTGTGGGCCATCCTGTCAGAGGCGCGCGTGGGCGTGCTGGTGTCTATCATCGCCGGCTTTGGCAGCATCATCTCTGAGGTGGGCGCCGTGATGCTGGTGGGCGGTAACATCGAAGGGCGCACGCGCGTGCTCACCACCGCCGTCGTCCTCGAGACGGGCAAGGGCAACTTTGACCTGGCCATCGCCCTGGGCGCCATTCTGCTGGCCATCGCCTTTATCACCAACCTGGCCATGATCACCCTGCAGGGGAGGACCTTTAACGAATGAGCGGCCCTCTCTATCGCCTGGACGATGTTCACATGGCCTACGACGGGCGCGCCGTGTTGGCGGGCCTCTCGCTCGATGTGCACGAGGGCGAGGTGCTGGCGCTGGTGGGCCCCAGCGGCGCCGGCAAGAGCACCCTCTTGCGGCTGCTCAACTTTCTCGAGACGCCCACGGCTGGCAGCATCACCTATCGTGGCGCGCGCTACGATGGCGACCACGCCCCGCCGCTGGCCCTGCAGCGCGAGGTGACCACTGTCTTTCAGCGGCCCATCTTGCTCAACCGCCGCGTCGATGCCAACGTGGCCTATGGCCTGCGCCTGCGCGGCCGCAACGACGTGGCCGAGCGCGTGCAGCGCGCCCTCGATGAGGTGGGCCTTGCCGCGCTGGCCCACCAAAAGGCGCGCACGCTTTCTGGCGGTGAGGCGCAGCGCGTGGCCCTGGCCAGGGCGCTGGTCATCGAGCCGCGCGTGCTGCTGCTCGACGAGCCCACCGCCAACCTCGACCCCTATAACGTGGGGCTGATCGAAGAGATCGCACGCCGGCTCAACGCCGAGCATGGCACCACCATCATCCTGGTGACGCACAACGTCTTCCAGGCGCACCGTCTGGCCAACCGCGTTGGCCTGTTGCTCGATGCCCGCCTGATCGAGCTCGCCGAGACGCAGGCCTTTTTCGACGCGCCGCGCGACGCGCGCACGCGCGCCTTTGTGAGGGGTGAAATGGTGTACTAGACACCGTTCGACCATTGACGATGTATCCTGAAAGGAGCCTTATGTCACAGCGTTTGATCGTCCGCCTTGTCCTGTTGGTGTCCCTGCTCAGCCTGCTGGTGGGCTGCGCAGCGGCCACGCCCGAGCCGGCCCCCACGCCCACCACGGCCCCCGTGGCCGCCGAGGAGCCCACGGCTGCACCAGAGCCGACCGAGGCCGCACCAGAGCCGACCGCCGAGCCGACCGAGGCCCCCGCGGCTGAAGAGCCCGAGACGCCCTCGGCCAAGACCGCCGCGGCCGATGAGTTGGTGCTCGCCACCACCACCAGCACCGAGAACTCGGGGCTGCTGGCCTATCTGCTGCCCGAGTTTGAGCAAGAGAACAGTGTCAAGGTGAGCGTCATCGCCGTGGGCACCGGCCAGTCGCTGGCCCTGGGCGAGAATGGCGACGCCGACGTGGTGCTGGTGCATGCCCGCGCCCTCGAAGACGCCTTCATGGAGGCAAGCCACGGCGTGCGCCGCGAGGACGTCATGTACAACGACTTTATCATCCTCGGCCCCGCCGACGACCCGGCGGGCATCGCCGGGCTCACCGATGCGGGGGAGGCCATGTCGCTCATCGCCGAGAGCGAGTCGACCTTTGTCTCCCGGGGCGACCAGTCGGGCACCCACACCAAGGAGCTCTCCGTCTGGGAGGCCGCCGGAGTCGAGCCGGCGGGCGATTGGTACATCTCCTCCGGGCAGGGGATGGGCGACGTGCTGACCATGGCGAACGAGCAGCTCGCCTACACCCTGAGCGACCGGGCGACCTACCTGGCCTTTACCCAGCAGGGGATCGAGCTGGAGATCCTCGTCGAGGGCGATCCGGTCCTGTTCAACCCCTACGGCGTCATCGCCGTGAACCCCAACAAGGGCCCGCACATCCAGGTGGACCTGGCGAACCAGTTCATCGACTGGATCGTCTCGCTCCCCGTGCAGGAGATGATCGCCGAGTTCGGCGTCGAGGAGTTCGGCCAGCCGCTGTTCGTGCCGGATTCCGAGGCGTGGCGGGAGCAGGCAGGCGGCGGGGAACCGAGCGAAAGCGAGGAGCCGGCGGATGGCGCCGCAGCGCTGGGCCACGCCCTCCAGCAGAGGGTCGAGAGCGGCATCCATCACATAGCCGGCCAGGCCTTCGACAAAGGGATGGGTCCGCGATAGATAGAGCACGTCGCCGGACACCGGCATCTCAAAGCGCGCCGTGACCAGATCCCGGTCGCTGCCCACGCCGAGCACGGCCTCCCGGAACGACGCCTTGCGCGGCAGGTGCAGCTCCAGGTTGCCGTTTTTCTGTTCCACGTAGCCGCCGTGGGCGGTGACCGCGAGGGTCACGAACCGTTCCACGTCAATTCCCGTGCCAATCGCCTCGCGCATCGCCTGCCACTCGCGCGCCACCTCGTCGACGTGGATAGCGCGCTGGGCAAACATGGTGCGCGATTGCTTCTCGCGGGCTGTGGCATTCTCCCAATCGAGGTAGAGCTGCTCGGCCTCGTCGTCGGCGAACTCAAAGCGCAGCTGCCGGCTGTCTACGTCGCGGCCGCGCAGGAGCAAGCCCTGCATCAAGGCTTGCACCACGTCGTTGGAGTTGGCCGGCACGGGCACGGAGATGCCCAGGCTGGAGCGGATCGCCTTGTGCTTGCGCAGCAGCACCTCCAGCACGATGCCGTCAATCTGGTTGTCGGTGCCGTAATAGGTCACGGCGCGTACCAGCGGCTGCGGCTGGCCGAAGCGGTCTACCCGCCCTTCGCGCTGTTCGTGCCGGGTTGGGTTCCAGGAGAGGTCGTAGTGCATGACGGCGCTGAAATAGTCCTGCAGGTTGACGCCTTCGGAAAGGCAGTCGGTCGCCACCAGCACGCGTTGCTCATACGCGCCCAGCTCCTTCACCCGCTGCTCGCGCTCGGCCGGCGGTAGCGTCCCCGTCACCGCCATGACGCCTACCCGGCCGGGAAGCGCCTGGCGCAGCTCGGCAGCGACGTACTCGGCCGTGGGAATGAAGCGGCAGAACAAGATGGGGCTAAAGCCGTCGTTGAGCAGCTCCTTGACTACCTCAATGGCCGTGGCCAGTTTGTTGTCCTCCTGGGGGCCAAACAGGCTCTCGGCGCGCCGGGCATAGCGCAAGAGGCGCTCGCGCTGCGACTCGTCCTGTTCGTCGCCTTCCTGGCCGCCGGGAGCTACATCGAGGAACTCACTGGCGTCGGTGTCGATGAGGTCCAGCACCGAGCGCTCGCCGACGGTATCGGCCTCCTCCACTGTCGCGGCCTCGGCGGTGCCGGAGCGGGTGCGCAGCGTGGCCGCGGCGGCGGCCGGGCTGCTGGCGAGGCTGCGGAGCAGGGCCAGCGCCGACCACCAGCGCACCCGCTGCTGTTGCTGGCTGCCGCTCTCGTCTGTGACCCGCTCGCGCGCGTAATCCAGGACGGTGTTGAACAGCT